>Ga0079369_1000006_pt1 | contig 13909 bp, 10 predicted proteins | sample ThiBiot_750_biof_FD_68599 | JGI IMG/M metagenome (GOLD analysis project Ga0079369, IMG submission 68599) | Wastewater bioreactor microbial communities from Cape Town, South Africa - Thiocy_expt_750_biof (version 3) (version 2) | ecosystem: Engineered > Bioreactor > Thiocyanate-remediating >...
TCAAGCCCAGCCCCTCTCGCGAGCAGCTGCTGCCGCAGATCCGCGAGACCAACCACGTGATCTCGGCCTACCTCAACCTGCTGCCCAACAGCGAGTACATCGACATCTACACGCCCATGCTCGGCGCCGACGGCCGCCCGCGCATGGAACTATTCCGCAGCGACAGGCTGCACATGACGGACGAGGGCTACAGGCTGTGGCACTCGGTGATCGCACCGCACCTGCCGGTGCCGCCGCTGCCGGCGGCGCCCGTCGCCGCGCAGCCCTGAACCTGGCCGGGCCGCTCAGGCCCGCGCCGGCTCCGTCGGGACGTCGTCGGCGGGCGGCGGCACGTCGGCCCCGCGCGTGAAGCGCGCCACCAGGTACATCCCCGAGAACACCGCCAGCAGCAGCAGGCCGTCGCCCCACCAGGGCCGCGCGGTCTGGCTGTCGCCGTAGAAGGCCAGCACCAGCAGCACCGCCACGAGGTGCGCGCAGAACACCGGCAGCGAGGCCGAGCCCATCGCCTCCAGCCAGTGCATCCGCGGAATGCGGCGCATCAGCCATGGCCCGAAGCGCACCGCCAGGATGCCCAGCGCCACCAGGTTCACCAGCCGCAGCGGGCCGAGCTGCCACTTGTCGAACAGCAGGTTCAGCTCCACGTCGCCGCCGAACGGCGCCTGCCCGTTGATGCCGTGGTGGCGCCAGTAGAGGCCGTACAGGGCGATGCCCGCCGCCAGCAGCAGCAGCCACGCCGGAAACTTCAGGGGCTTCGCGCCCGGCCCGTTGCGCGTGGCGCCGATGCACAGCCCCGCGAACCACAGGAACTGCCATGCGTAGGTGTTGAACGCGCCCATCTCGTGGAAAGGCACCGGCACGCCCAGGTAGTGCACGGCCAGGCCGTACACCCATTCGCTCAAACCGAACTGCGCCGCGGCCCACACGGTCGCGCTCACCGCCATCACCCATGACCAGCCGTGGCGCATGGCGAAGGCCAGCACCCACGGGCTCATGAGCATGAAAAAGATGTACATCGGCAGGATGTCGAGCAGCGCCGGCTCGTAGATCAGCAGCAGGCCGTAGATGAAGCCCTCGCGCGGCTCCGCGAGGTAGTAGGACACCAGGTTCTTCACCGCCGGCTGGTCGATGTGCAGGCCGAGCGCGGCGATCACGGTGAACAGGAACAGCAGGATCGCCGCCTGGCACAGGTAGACCTTCAGCACGCGGCGCCAGAAGGCCTGGCGCATCGAGTCCACCCCGCGCGCAAAACCGATGCGGCTGTACACCAGCCCGGCCACGAAAGCCGACAGCAGCACGAAGCCCTCGGCGGCGGAAACGAAACCAAAAGGCTGACCCAGCGGATCGGTCAGTCGCGTGGGCAGGTGGGTGACGGTCATGAGCACGAGCATCAGCCCGCGCAAGGCGTCTATTTCCCAGTAGCGTTTCATCGGTCGGCGGCGAGGTCTTGGTGGCGGTCCGCGCGGCACACGCACGAGGGCCTCGATTGTAAGAAGACCGGCGTACCCGCGCCGGGGACACGAAGGGCATATGACCCTTGGCACTGTCGAATCGTCGTTCAAATCGGCTACGCTGCGCGCTGCCTCTAGTGTCCTGAGTTAGAAATTCGCAGACAAAATCTTTCGACGCTTGCAAGGATGTCTTCGGCGGACTTGGCCCAGACGAATGGTTTGGGGTCGGCGTTGTTGAGTTCGAGATATTGGCGGATCGCTTGTTCGAGTTGTCTTGTCGATCTGTGCGTGCCGCGACGGATGTACTTTTCGGTCAGTGTGGCGAACCAGCGTTCAACCTGGTTCAGCCAGGAAGCCGAGGTGGGCGTGAAGTGCACGTGGAACCTGGGATGTCTGGCGAACCAGGCTTTGATCGAGGCCGTCTTGTGCGTGCCGTAGTTGTCCATCACCAGATGCACATCCAATGCAGCGGGCACGTTGGCTTCGATGGTGCGCAGGAATTGGAGGAACTCCGTGCTGCGATGGCGCCGGTGCAACTCACCGATCACTTCCCCTGTGGCAATGTCCAGCGCTGCAAACAGCGTCGTCGTGCCATGGCGCATGTAGTCGTGGGTTCGCCGCTCGGGGATACCAGGGGCCAGCGGCAGGATCGGCTGTGTGCGGTCCAGCGCCTGGATCTGGCTCTTCTCATCCACACACAGCACCATCGCCTTGAGCGGCGGATCGAGGTACAGGCCAACGATGTCGCGTACCTTCTCGACAAACAGGGGGTCGCTGGAGAGTTTGAATGTCTCCTGGCGATGCGGCTGCAAGCCGAAAGCCCGCCAAATTCGGGTCACAGCCGTCTGCGACACGTCCATGGCGCGCGCCATGCTGCGTGTGCTCCAGTGAGTGGCACCAGCGGGCACCGACTCCAGCGTTCTGGCGATGACGGCGTCGACTCGGGCATCGTCGATCGTGCGCGGCGCGCCCGGGCGAGGCGCATCCAGCAGGCCGTCAAGGCGCTTCTGGACAAAACGGCCGCGCCACTTCGATACCGTCTGCTGCGTGACCCGCAGGCGCGCGGCCACCACGTTGTTATCCGCACCCTCGGCGCAGGCCAGGACAATGCGCGCGCGCAAGGCCAGGGCCTGCGCTGTCTTGCGACGCTTGGTCAACGCGATCAGTTGTTCTCGCTCCGTCGCGCTCAGCACCAATGGAGTCTTTGGTCTTCCGTTCATGGCCACCTCGTCGTGCAACACACTACACGACTGATCGCATCCGTAGAAATTAATTCAATGAATTTATAACTCAGGACACTAGGTGGAGATACAAAAAAGTGAACCGTTTCCTTCCAACATTGCTCCTGGCCGGCGGCGCGCTCCTGTCCGGTCCGGGCCATGCCCTTCAGATCACCAGCCTCACGCCTCAAGGCGAGGTGGCGCGCGTGCGCCAGATCGTTGCCAAGTTCGACCAGCCCGCCGTCAATTTCGGCGACCCCAAGGCCCCCGCGCCGCTCGCCGTGAGCTGCACCGACGCGCAGGCCGGCAAGGGCACCGGCCGCTGGACCGACGCCAAGGCCTGGGTCTACGACTTCGAGAACGACCTGCCCCCCGGCGTGCGCTGCACCGTCACGCGCATCCCCACGTTCAAGCCCGCGAGCGGCGAACTGACCGGCCCCGAGCGCTACCAGTTCAACAGCGGCGGCCCGTTCGTGCGCGGCTACATGCCGGGCAGCTACAGCCGCATCGACGAGCAGCAGATGTTCGTGCTGGAGCTCAACGGCGCGGCCACGCTCGACAGCGTGCGCCAGAACGTCTGGTGCTCGGCCGACGGCGTGGGCGAGCGCATTCCGGTCAAGCTGCTCGACGGCGACCAGCGCGCCGGCCTGCTCAAGGCCTTCGGCCGCGACAAGGCCGCCGAGAAGGAACCGCTGCGCTTCATCACCATGCAGTGCAACCGCACGCTGACGCCCGGCGCCAAGGTGCAGATCGTCTACGGCAAGGGCGTGGCCACGCCCTCGGGCGTGCCCAACAACGTGGAGCGCCGCCTCGAATTCCAGGTGCGCGAGCCCTTCGCCGCATCGTTCACCTGCGAGCGCGAGAACGCGCAGGCCGCCTGCCTGCCGCTGCGCCCGATGCAGCTGAACTTCAACGCGCCGGTCACGCGCAAGCTGGCCGCGCAGATCGAGCTCAAGGGCGGGGACAAGACCGTCAAGGCCCAGCTGTCGGACGGCGGCGGCACGCAGAGCGACGACGACGTGGTCAACGACGTGTACTTCGGCCCGCCGCTGGCCGAGAGCACGCAGTTCAGCATCGAGCTGCCCTCCAAGTTCGAGGACGCCTCGGGCCGCCCGCTGGCCTCGCCCGGCAGCTTCCCCATGAAGGTGGGCACCGGCATGATGCCGCCGCTGGCCAAGTTCGCCGCCTCGCCCTTCGGCGTGGTCGAGCGCCTGGCCGAGCCCGACACCCCGGCCATGATGCCGGTCACGGTGCGCCGCGTGGAACCGCAACTGATGGTGCAGGCCCTCACGCCCGGCAAGGTCAGCGACATGAACCCGAAGACCGACGCGGAAATCATCGCGTGGTTCCGCAAGGTGCGCCGCTACGACAACTACACCATCTCGCGCGAACAGGCGCGCAAGGACGTCAAGGGCCCGCTGCCCCCGGTGATCGACAAGGACGACCGCACCACGCTGCAGACGCGCATGCTGTCGCTGCTGTCGGGCCAGGCGGGCGTGAAGACGCTGGACATGCCCAAGTCGGACGCCGGTGATCCGCGTCCCTTCGAAGTCATCGGCATTCCGCTGACGCCGGGCTTCCACGTGCTCGAGATCGCCTCGCAGAAGCTGGGCGAGGCCCTGCTCGACGAGCGCTACAACGCCGGCCGCACGATGTACGTGCGCACCACCGCGCTGGCCACCAACCTGGCGGTGCACTTCAAGCTGGGCCGCGAGAACTCCATGGCCTGGGTCACCACGCTCGACAAGGGCAAGGTCGTGGCCGGCGCCGAAGTGCGCGTGTCCAGCTGCGACGGCAAGGCCGTGGCCAGCGGCACCACCGACGCCAACGGCATCGTCATGCTCAACGGCATCTCGCCGCAGGCGCCGTCGTGCAACGGCCCGAACGAATACGACAGCGGCGCCTGGTTCGTCAGCGCCCGCGCCAAGGACGACAAGGGCGTGGAAGACCTCGCCTTCACCTGGAGCGACTGGCAGCGCGGCATCGAGCCCTGGCGCTTCAACGTGCCGACCAACCTGCAGGCCGAGCCCGACCGCATCGCCCACACCATCTTCGACCGCACGCTGCTGCGCGCCGGCGAGACGGTGTCGATGAAGAGCCTGATCCGCACGCAGACCAGCAAGGGTTTCGGCCTGCCCGAGAACCGCCCCGACACCCTGGTCATCACCCACGTGGGCAGCGGCCAGCGCTTCACCCAGCCGCTGAACTGGCGCAAGACCGCTACCGGCGGCCTGAGCGCGGAAAACAGCTTCGCCATTCCGCACGCCGCCAAGCTCGGCGTGTACGAAGTGATGCTGCGCACCGGAGGCGGCAAGGACGGCGACAGCGAAGGCGACGGCGGAGATAACGGCGACGGGAGCTATGCCCGCAGCTTCAGCACCGGCATGTTCCGCGTCGAGGAATTCCGCCTGCCCGTGCTCGAAGGCCGCATCGCGCCCACCGAGAAGAAGCCGCTGGTGGCCGCCACCAGCGTGCCGACCGACGTGCAGATCAACTACGTGGCCGGCGGCGGCGCGGCCAACCTGCCGGTGCGCGTGTCGGCCATGGTGCGCGGCAAGAGCCTGAGCTTTGCCGACTACGACGCCTTCAGCTTCACCCCGCCGCGCGCCACGCAGGGCGACGGCACCGAGGCTGCAACGCCCGCGTCGGATTCGAACGCCGGCGAGGAAGACATCAACAGCGTGAGCGACACCCGCGTGATCGCCGACAAGCTGCCGCTCACGCTGAACAAGGACGGCGCCGGCAAGGTCACGATCGACAAGGTGCCCAAGGTCAAGTCCGCGCGCGAGCTGCTGCTCGAAGCCACCTACGCCGACCCGAACGGCGAAGTGCAGACCATCCGCAGCACGCAGACGCTGTGGCCGGCCTCCGTCATCGCGGGCATCAAGACCGAAGGCTGGGTTTCCACCAGCCAGAAGCTGAAGTTCCAGGCGCTCGCGCTCGACCTCACGGGCAAGCCCCAGGCCGGCGTGACGCTGAACGTGCGCGCCGTGGCGCGCATCACCACCACCAGCCGCAAGCGCATGGTGGGCGGCTTCTACACCTACGACAACAAGACCGAGACCAAGGACATCGGCACCGTGTGCAGCGGCAAGAGCGACGCGCGCGGCCTGCTGCTGTGCGAGTCGGAGCTGAAGGAAGCCGGCGAGGTCGAACTGATCGCCAGCGCCACCGACAGCGACGGCCGCGACGCCAAGGCCGTGAGCTCGGTCTACGTGACCAAGCAGGGCGAACTCTGGTTCGGCGGCGAGGACAACGACCGCATCGACGTGCTTCCCGAAAAGAAGAGCTACCAGCCCGGCGAGGTCGCCAAGTTCCAGGTGCGCAGCCCGTTCCGCTTCGCGACCGCGCTGGTCGCGGTGGAGCGCGAAGGCATCATCGAGACGCACGTGGTGCAGCTCGACGGCAAGGACCCGACCGTCACGCTCGAAGTGAAGCCCGAATGGGGCCCCAACGCCTACGTGAGCGTGCTCGCCCTGCGCGGCCGCCTGCGCGAAGTGCCGTGGTACAGCTTCTTCACCTGGGGCTTCAAGTCGCCGCGCGAGTGGTGGACGGCCTTCTGGTACGAAGGCAAGGAATACGTGGCGCCTACCGCCATGGTCGACCTGAGCAAGCCCGCCTACCGCCTGGGCATGGCCGAGATCCGCGTGGGCACGCAGGCCCACCAGCTGGACGTGACCGTCACCAGCGACAAGCCCAGCTACCCGATCCGCAGCAAGGCGCAGGTGACCATCAGCGCCAAGCTGCCCGACGGCAAGCCGGCGGCAGGCGCCGAAGTGGCGCTGGCCGCGGTCGACCAGGCCCTGCTGGAGCTGATGCCCAACGACAGCTGGAACCTGCTGACCGCCATGCTTCAGCGGCGCAGCTGGGGCGTGAGCACATCCACCGCGCAGATGGAAATCGTCGGCCGGCGCCACTACGGGCGCAAGGCCGTGCCCGCGGGCGGCGGCGGCGGCAAGGGCCAGACGCGCGAACTGCTCGACACCCTGCTGGTGTGGAACCCGAAGGTCATGCTCGACGCCAACGGCCAGGCCGTGGTGACGGTGCCGCTGAACGACGCGCTCACCACCTTCAAGATCGTGGCCGTGGCCGACTCGGGCGTGGGCCTGTTCGGCACCGGCCAGGCGAGCATCCAGGCCACGCAGGACCTGCAGATCATCAGCGGCCTGCCGCCGCTGGTGCGCGAGGACGACCAGTTCCGCGCGCAGATCACGCTGCGCAACACCACCCAGAAGCCGATGAAGGTCGAGGCCACGCCGCGCGCCACCCTGCTCACGCTGGAGCCGCAGACCGTGGACATCCCGGCCGGCGAGGCGCGTGAAGTCGCCTGGAACGTGACCGCGCCAGCGCAGCTCGCGCAGACGCGCGCCGAAGCCATCCTGTGGGAAATCGAGGCCAAGGACACCATCGGCGGCGCGCGCGACGCGCTCAAGGTGCGCCAGCGCATCGTGCCCTCGGTGCCGCTCACGGTGCAGCAGGCCACGCTGGTGCAGCTCGACGGGCCGTTCACGCTCGACGTGGCACCGCCCGCCGACGCCCTGCCCGGCCGCGGCGGCCTGAAGCTCTCTCTGCAGCCCAAGCTGGCCGAAGGCCTGCCGGGTGTGCGCGACTGGTTCGCGAACTACCCCTTCATCTGCCTCGAGCAGAAGACCAGCAAGTCGGTCGGCCTGCGCGACGCGAAGATGTGGCAGGGCGTGCTGGCCACCTTGCCCACTTACCTGGACAGCGACGGCCTGGCCAACTACTTCCCGCCGCGCGACGGCGAGGCCAACCGCGGCAGCGACATCCTCACCTCGTACCTGCTCGCGGCCACCAACGAAGCCGCCGCGCTCGACCCCGCCTTCGCGCTGGCCGACGACGTGCGCGCGCCGATGGAGTCGGGCCTGATCGCCTTCGTCGAAGGCCGCATCACGCGCGACTTCTGGAGCCCGCGCAAGGACCTGGACGTGCGCAAGCTCGCCGCGCTCGAAGCGCTCTCGCGCTACGGCAAGGCCAAGGGAAGCATGCTGGGCAGCATCACCATCGCGCCGAACCAGTGGCCCACCAGCGCGGTGATCGACTGGCTCAACATCCTCAAGCGCGTGCAGGACGTGCCGCAGCGCCAGCAGCGACTGGACGAAGCCAACAACGTGCTGAAGGCGCGCCTGTCGTACCAGGGCACCAAGCTGATCTTCAGCACCGAGCAGGACGACTACTGGTGGTGGCTGATGACCAACGGCGACGTCAACACCGCCCGCCTGCTGCTCAGCGTGATGGACGACCCGAGCTGGAAGGACGACATCGGCAAGCTGGCCAACGGCTTCATCGGCCGCCAGCAGAACGGTGCCTGGCACACCACCACCGCCAACCTGTGGGGCGGACTGGCGCTGGAGAAATTCAGCAAGGTGTTCGAGAGCACGCCGGTGTCGGGCATCACCGCCGCCACGCTCGGCGCGGTGAAGGCGCAGGTCGACTGGAGCAAGGTGGAGCGCGTGAAGGCCAGCGACCCGGCCGGCGCGCCCAACCAGACCACTTTCTTCGGCGCGCCCGCCTCGCCGGGCAACCTGAAGAACAACACGATGTTCCTGCCGTGGGCCGCTTCGCCTTCGGGCGCTCCGGTGCGCGACACGCTGCTGGTGACACAGCAGGGCACCGGCAAGCCGTGGCTCACGCTGCAGTCGATTGCCGCCGTGCAGCTGAAGGCGCCGTTCGCGGCCGGCTACGCCATCAAGAAGACCGTCACCCCGGTCGAGCAGGCCGTGGCCGGCAAGTACACGCGCGGCGACGTGCTGCGCGTGACGCTGGAGGTGAACGCCAGCGCCGACATGACCTGGGTCGTCATCAGCGACCCGATCCCGGGCGGTGCCACCATCCTGGGCAGCGGCCTGGGCCGCGACTCGCAGATCGCCACGCAGGGCGAGAAGAAGACCGGCGCCGGCTGGCCCGCGTTCGAGGAGCGCAGCTTCGAGGCCTTCCGCAGCTACTACGAGTATCTGCCCAAGGGCGTGGTGAAGATGGAATACACCGTGCGCCTGAACAACGTCGGCGACTTCGCACTGCCGCCGAGCCGCGTCGAAGCCATGTACGCGCCCGAGATGTTCGGCGAGACGCCGAACGCGCGGGTGAAGGTCGAGGCGGCGAAGTAGCCGCTTCGAAAGGGAGAACACCGTGGGCCTCGCTATCAGCATCGGCGTGCTCGCCGATCTGCTCGAACATGATCCCGAAGGGGCCGAATGGCTCCAGGAGGAATTGGCGGTGGTGAACAAGGTGCTGGCGGCGGCGGGCCTTCCGCCGCACGCCGAGCCCCGTGAACTGCCGCCGCTGCAATCGCGCGCGCGGATCGGCAGCTTTCCGTACTCGTTCATCCACTACCTGCGCCGGGCCTACGCGCACCGCGCGAACTCGCCCGGCTGGATGGCAACGCCGGTGGAGGACGGTGTCGACCCCTCGGAAGATCCGGTGGTGGAAGACGTGCTCTATAGCTCGCAGAGCCACCTGGTCTGCCACTCGGACGCGGAAGGCTTCTACGTGCCGGTCGATTTCGACGAGGTGCTGTATTCCGAACCCGACGGCGACGAGCAACTGGCCGGCGGCATGCTCGGCTCTTCCTACCGCCTGCTCGACGAACTCGTGCTGGTGGCGCCCGCGCTCGGCATCAGCCTCGTCGACGGCCAGCTGTCGGACGCGGAGGCCGAGCGAATCGGCAAGCTGATCGATGCCGACCAAGGCCTCTACCGGGAGTACGTGTCGTGGCTGCGGCTCTACGAATCGGCCCGGCTGAGCATCGCGCACAAGACGGCGATCGTCTTCAACTGAACCATGAACCCCTCCCCCATCGCGCGCCGGCTCGCCACCGTCACCCTGCTCGTGCGCGACTACGATGAAGCGATCCGCTTCTTCACCGAGGCGCTGCGCTTCGAGCTGATTGAAGACACACCGCGCGCCCCCGGCAAGCGCTGGGTGGTCGTCGCCCCCGCGCGCAACGCGGGTGCCGCGCTGCTGCTGGCCAAGGCGGTCACCGACGATCAGGAAGCCAGCATTGGCAGGCAGGCCGGGGGCCGCGTCTTCCTGTTCCTGCACACCTCGGACTTCGCGTCCGACCACGCCCACATGACGTCCCACGGCGTTCGCTTTCTCGAGGAGCCGCGCCACGAGCCGCACGGCATCGTGGCGGTCTTCCAGGATTTGTGCGGCAACAAGTGGGACCTGATCCAACCCGAAGACAACGCATGAGCGACAGCAGCACCACCGGCACCAGCCAAGCCCGCATCTTCTTCACCGGCAACCCCTGGCCCGAGGGCCATCCGGTGAAGGAATTTCGCTGGACCGCCGCCGTGCGCGACGGCCAGGTGTGGTTCGACCTGCATCTGCGCAGCGACGACTACGAGGCCGAGCGCGAGATCGAAGACCCCGAGGAAGAGGACGAGACCGAAGACGGCGAATACCGCGGCGACTGGCAGTCCGCTTCCGTCTGGACCAACTACCACCGCTGCACGCTTTCGTCGACGCACTGGGGCCAGGGCGACGGCTTCGCTGTCTTCGCGCTGGCCGACTACAGCCTCGAGAAGCTCGACGGCCTGGAGATCGTCGTGGACGAGCCGCCGCCCGAGGACATCGAGGACAACGTCTTCCACATCTACCTGCTGGGCCACGACGCGGCCGCGGCGCACCGCGTGCGCTTCGACCGCATTCCGGGCAGCGACCGCTTCAACATCACCTGGACCGGCAGGATCGCGCTGGCCTACACGGGCGACTACGAATACAAGTACGAGTTCGCCGCCCACCTGTACGACGTGCAAGCGCCCTCGCTGTCAGGACTTTGAAATGAAAGACATGCGCTTCGCGCTCGCCGGCCTTCTGCTGCTGCCCTTGTCCGCATTGGCCGCATCGGGCGATGCGCCTGTGTCGGTCGACTACCGCTGCCTGACGGAATCGGCCGCGCAGACGATCCGCCTGGAATGGCGCATCTTTTCCGACCCCAACAGCAACTGGTCCGGTGGCTACGTCAGGTACAAGGGTTCGTCGAAGGTGATACCGATCGTGCCGGTGAAGAGCGAGGTCGGCGACAAGCCCGAAGGGCGGCCGTGGGAATACATCACCACCTGGGCGGAGATCGTCGACGGGCGCATCGCAGGCCAGTACGTGGTGACGACCCAGGGCGCGAACATCTACGGCTTCGACTACAAGAATCTGCGCAACGGCAAGCAGTATTCGTTCTCGCAGGACATCGGCTCCGACGACGGCAAGAAGTGCAGTTGGTAACCGCCGGAATCCATCGCATCGGCCTAAACTGCCTGTCCCCTCTTCCTCAGGAGACAGGCCATGACCACGCTTGAAATCGCGAACCAGCTCGTCGCGTTGTGCCGGCAGGGAAAGTTCGAAGACGCGAAATCGCTCTATGCCGATGACGCCGTGAGCGTCGAGGCGGGCGCGCCGCCGGGCGGCCAGCGAGAGGCGGTGGGCCTGGCGGCCATCGAGGCCAAGGGCAAGTGGTGGACCGACAACCACGAAGTGCATTCGTTCAAGATCACGGGTCCCTGGCCGCACGACGACCGCTTCATCGTCGGCTTCGAGTTCGACGTGACCATGAAGGCCACCGGCCAGCGTTTCAAGATGGAAGAAGCCGGCCTGTACACGGTGCGCAATGGCGCGATCGTGCGGGAAGAATTTTTCTATTCGATGGGCGGTTAGCCACCCCTTCCATTACGGGCGTAACCGGCGTAACGGTTACGCCGGTTACGGCAGTGACGACAAGCATTGCCGCCCGCGTTGTCGCGGCGCGAGGGTGGCCGGAAGATTCGCGTCGTCTCAACTTCCGCTTCCCGCGCTTCCATGCCCTCTTTCACACCCGACGAACAACGCCGCGCCCTGCTGCTTCGTGGCGGCGCAACCATCGCCGCGCTCGCCACCACCTGGCACGGCGGCCTGGCCCATGCGGCCACCACGCCCGATGCAGCCATCGAAGAGCGAGCGGATCTGGCCAGGCATTTCACCGCCGCGGGCATGCCCGGCACCTTCGCGCTGTTCGACGCCGCCACGACCAAGCTCACGCTGGTCGACGCCAAGCGCGCGGGCCAGCGCTTCGTGCCCGCCTCGACCTACAAGATTCCCAACAGCCTGATCGCGCTCGAGACCGGCGCGGTGAAGAACATCGACGAAGTGCTTCCTTACGGTGGCAAGCCGCAGCGCCGCCAAGAGTGGGCGCACGACATGAACCTGCGCGATGCGATTCGCGTGTCGAACCTGCCTGTCTACCAGGGGGTGGCGCGTCGCATCGGCATGGCGCGCATGAAAGAGTGGATCGCGCGCCTGCACTACGGCAACGAAGCGCTGGGCGACGTGGTCGACCGTTTCTGGCTCGACGGGCCGCTGAAGATTTCCGCGATAGAGCAGGCGCGCTTTCTCGCGCGGCTCGGACAGCGCCAGTTGCCGCTGTCCGCACGCACGCAGGACATGGTGCACGACATCACCCTCATCGAGAAAACGCCGACGCATGCGCTGCACGCCAAGACGGGCTGGTACTACAAGCCGCCGGAGTCGCTCGGCTGGTGGGTGGGATGGGTCACGGGCGCGGACGGCAACGTGAAGAGCTTCGCGCTCAACATGGACATGCGCCGCGACGAAGATGCGCCGAAGCGCCTGACAATCGGCCGCGCGCTGCTGGCCGACCTGGGCGTGATGCCGGACACGACACGCTGATGCGGCGCAGCATGCTCCGCCCCCGCTTCATCGCATGCGCCGTTGCGGCACTGCTCGCCACGGTCTCTTCGCAGGCGGAACCGCTGAGCTTCGCCACGCCGCCGGCCGAGATCGCCGCGCGCGTGATGCACGACGCGCCCGGCAGCATCGTGGTCGGCGTCTCGCGCCAGGGCAATGCGCGCTTCGCGATGCAGCACAACAGCGTCGCGCAGGTCGGCCCGGTGCGGGAGATCGCGGCGGACGGGCAGCCGATCTTCGAAGTCGGCTCTATCAGCAAGCTCTTCACCGGCGTGTTGCTGGCACAGGCGGTCGAGCGCGGCGACCTGTCGCTCGACGACACGCTCGGCACACTGCTGGCCGGCCAGGTGACGCTGCCGTCCGAGGTCGCCTCCATCACGCTTCGGCAACTGGTGACGCACACCGCCTGCCTGCCCGGCATGCTGCCGGGTTCGCCCTCGATGACCGACGGCAACCCGTTCGCGCGCACCGATCGCAATCGCTTGCTCACGGGCCTGTCGACGCTGAAGCTCGACCGCGCACCGCCCTGCAATGGCCCCTACAGCAGCCTGGGACTGGGCCTGCTCGGGCAGGTGCTCGCGGACCATTACGGCAAGCCCTGGGAAATGCTGGTGCAGGAGAACATCGCAGCGCCGCTGGGCATGAAGGACACGATGCAGCATCTCGGCTCGGAGACCACCCGCCTCGCGCCCGGCTACGAGGACAAGGCGCCGCGCGCACCATGGGACTTCGACGCGCTCGCGGGTGCCGGCGCCCTGCGTTCCACGGCGGCCGACCTGCTGGTGTTCGCGCGCGCACTCATGGCCGGCCGCAAGGGTCCGCTGGGCGCGGCGGCGGAACGCGCGCTCGCGCCGCTGGGCCATGACGACAAGTACGAGTTGGGCTACGCCATCCGCATCCGCGAGAAGGCCGGCCGCACGCTCTACTTTCATACCGGTCAGACGGGCGGCTATCGCGCGCTGCTGGTGTTCGCGCCGGCCACGCAGGAGGCGGCGGTGATGGTGGCCAGCAATGCATCGGCGGGAGCTGCGCGCATGGCGGACGACATCACGGCGGAACCGCCAGTTCGGCGATATCGACCGCGGCGCAGCCACGGCCAACCGTAAGTGCACTTGCCGAGGGCGGCCGGATCGAATACCGGCAAAATGCCCCGCAGGTGCCCTCATGAATACAAGATTTGTCGAAGCCTTCCTCTGGGCCGCGCGGCTCGGCAGCTTCCGCGCGGCCAGCGACCGGCTCCACATCACGCAGGCGGCGGTGTCCAACCGCGTCGCCTCCCTCGAAGAAGACATCGGCGCGCGCCTGTTCGAACGCGACGCGCGCGAGCTGCGGCTCACGCCGGTGGGCGTGCGGCTCATGGACTACGGCGAACGGCTGCTCGAGCTGCGCCGCGAGATCGTCTCGCTCGGCCGTCCGCGCGAAGACCTCCTCGGCCTCGTGCGCATCGGCGCCATCGAGACCGTGGTCCACACCTGGCTGCTGGGCTTTCTCACCAACCTGCGCTCCACCTACCCGGGCATCGAGTTGCAGCTGACCTCCGAGACC
>Ga0079369_1000008_pt1 | contig 13848 bp, 19 predicted proteins | sample ThiBiot_750_biof_FD_68599 | JGI IMG/M metagenome (GOLD analysis project Ga0079369, IMG submission 68599) | Wastewater bioreactor microbial communities from Cape Town, South Africa - Thiocy_expt_750_biof (version 3) (version 2) | ecosystem: Engineered > Bioreactor > Thiocyanate-remediating >...
CTGGCCTATGATAACGCCCGCCTTTGCGAGGCGCTTATCGTAACCGGCAGAAGTTGTGGATCGCGCGACCTGATCGATGCCGGTCTGCGCAGCCTGCGCTGGCTGCTTGAACGCCAGACGGCACCGGAGGGTCATTTCCGCCCGGTCGGTACGCAAGGGTTCCTGTTGGCGTCGCGCGAAACCCCGCCATGCTTTGACCAACAGCCCGTTGAAGCCTGCGCCACCATCGCGGCCTGCCTCGCCGCCTCGTTCGTCGATCCATCGCCATCATGGCATGTCGAAGCGCACAAGGCCTTTGCATGGTTTACCGGCGCCAATGATTTGGGCCTGCCTCTGGTTGATATCGCAACGGGCAGTTGTTGCGATGGCCTGCATCCTGATCGTGTCAATGAAAACAGGGGGGCCGAATCCCTGCTCTCCTACCTTCTGTCTCTTTCCGACATGCAGCAATTTGAGCGAGACCTGCCATGGCCAACGGCCATTCGCCTGCCGGATGCATCGTCATTCACTCTTCATGGTGAAGCGGAGGCAGGCTTCCGTCGTTAACACGAAGGTCGTCCGGCGCTCATTCCTTGCCGCATTTGTCCCCCCAGTGCCGGGATTCCGGCAGATGGCTCTGTCCTCCGATGAAAGACATTCAGCATGCTGATCCGCGCCGGATATAATATTGGTTTTGCCTGTGAGCAGCCCGTCCCAATGTTGGCCAAGCTCAGTGTCCATGCATCGCGCAACAAGGACCTGCGCACCGCACAGCGTATCTTCACCACACCCGATGTGCCGATGTACGATTATGTCGACAGCTTCGGCAACATCTGCACCCGGCTGACCATGCCGGCAGGCGGCTTGAGCATTTCCTGCGGCTTTGTGATCGAGGATTCCTTCGAACCCGACCGGGTGGATGTTCATGCCCGGCAGGCGCCGTTGGCAGAATTGCCCGATGATGTGCTCCACTATCTTCTGAGCAGTCGCTATTGCGAAACCGACCGCCTTACCGAATTGGCCTGGGGCCTATTTGGCCAGGTTCCGCAAGGTTGGGGCCTCGTGCAGGCTATCGTCGATTATGTCCATGGCGCGATTCGCTTTGACTATATGGCCGCTCGCCCGACCAAAACGGCGTGGGATGTGTTTCATGAGCGCACCGGGGTATGCCGCGATTACGCGCATCTGGCGATTGCCCTGTGCCGCTGCATGAACATTCCCGCGCGCTATTGCACCGGCTATCTTGGCGATATGGATCTGCCTGCTGTCGTGGGCGACATGGATTTTTCCGCCTGGTTCGAAGTATGGCTGGGCGATCGCTGGTATGTCTTTGACGCGCGCCATAACTTTCCCCGACGCGGGCGCATTTTGATGGCGCGCGGGCGCGACGCGGCTGATGCAGCGCTTACCACAACTTTTGGTCTGGTTACGCTATCGCGCTTTGAGATCTATACTGACGAGGATCGGTTGGGATAGATCGTCATACATGTTATCTGGCTTGCCGCCGGTTCAGCACCATACCGGCGCGGTTTTAAGGCAAAGAATGCCAATGACTTTGGCCCGATTTCCGCACTAAGGTTATATTTTATTGCCGGAATGCGTCCAGGCCATCACGCAGCACAATCACTCATCAAGCGGGTTTTCATCGTCGGGCAAGCGAGCGGAGATCTCGCGCTCCTGGCTCTCGCGGCGATTGGCCTCTATCTTGGCCACACGCTCTGCCATCGCCTGCCATGCCGCCGCCGAATGCAAATGGCGTTCGCGGGCATTGGCCAGAATACTTGCCTCGGCATGGCGCAGACTTTGTTCGGCGCAATGCCGGTAATATTCGCTTGAGTTGGCCATGGCGATCCTTTCCCGACGGGATAAGCTGTCGATCAATCCACCATATCAGCCACCAACCGCTGCATTTCGGCGACAGTGAGGACGCCCGATGGCAACCGATGCGCAAAATAAGGATGAACCGAAGTGGATTTCACAGAGAAAGCGATAAATTTCAGAATGGTAAGCATATCGATTGTCAAAAAATTCAGGTAAGCGGCGGCCTCTCGGCCGTATAAGGACGGGTTGGGTTGAATAGGCAGCAGCCCTCCCGAACCCGAGGTGCGGAAGGAGGCTTCAAAGGCCGCATTTCCCGTGCCCGGCTGCGATCACGCAGAGCGGATCAAGCAGGCCAGACACGGGCCGCCGCGCCGAAAGGAAACCCTTCATCGCGACGGACAGTTCCCGATGCCCCTACGGACACCGGCGAACACTTGAATCAGGCAGAAACCAGATTGACTGCGGACTGCTTGCCGCGACGATCGGTTTCGACCTCATAGCTGAGACGCTGGTCCTTGTTCAGCGTGGCCATTCCGGCGTGCTGAACCGCGCTGATGTGGACAAAGCTGTCATTGCCGCCATCTTCGGGCGCAATGAAGCCATAACCTTTGTCAGTATTGAAGAACTTGACGGTGCCGATGGGCATGGGTGTTTCCTTTTCACGAAAACAAGAGAACCCACCCGCAAAAGCGCAGATGGAGCCAGCAGCATGTGAAGAGAAGGATAACCGAATTAATCGGATTCAAATTCCGTCGCAGGCGACGTTAGCGTTTACCGCCATAGGTCGAAATTTTTCAAAAGTCAATTTACGTAGCGGAAGATCGGCTGCGCGATTATCGTGGCAACTTCGCTCCATATCATCTAGGCGCCATATACACCGATCCGGCCGGCCTCTGCTTTGCCCAATCATCCCAACCCGCGTCCCCGCCGGAGTTTCCATCCCATTTCCGCACCTCAATCCAGCCCCGCCACAATTACACCCCCTCCTTGGCATGAGATGCCGGTCACCATCGTCAGCCGTTGCCGCAACCATGTAACGGAGCGCCCGTTGGTGCGCGATCTGCCCTTCAATGCTTCCTTTGATGCTGTCGATATTTGGATTACTCGGGCAACCGAAACGGGGAGGTTGGCGTTCATTGCGAACGGAGCGCCACGATGATGAGAAAATATGATCTTGTTGACCGCGCGCAGGTGCCTGGTGGCGTTGAGCTGCAATTGCTGCGCTGCGGCGACGAGTTCGCCATCGTGTTTGGCCGGAACGAATTGATGAGCAGCGATATGTTCGCTTCTGAACAGGCGCTGGCCACTCTGACCTGTGAAAGAATCGCCGGACAGAATGCGCCGCAGGTGCTGATCGGCGGCTATGGCATGGGCTTCACCCTACGCGCGGCGCTGGCGGCGCTTGACAAGGATGCCAGCGTGATCGTGGCCGAACTGGTGCCGAAAATTCTGGTCTGGGCGCGCGGGCCGATGCATCGCCTGACGGATGGCTGCCTGGACGATGCGCGGGTGACGGTGGTGATCGATGACGTCGGCCTGCTGATCCATTCGGCGGCGAGCGGCTATGATGCTATCCTCCTGGATGTGGACAACGGCCCTGAAGGTCTGACCCGCCGTCGCAACGACATTCTCTATTCCCCCGCCGGATTGCAGGCGAGCCGAAAAGCGTTGCGCTCCGGCGGCGTGCTGGCGGTATGGTCAGCCGATGGCGACGGAGATTTTACCCAGCGGCTGGAGCAAGCCGGGTTCGACGTCAGCGAGGTCAGGGTCAACGCCTTTGCTGTCGAAGCCGATCAATCCGTCGATGGAACACGTGTGAACCATCATATCTGGTTTGCCCGCAAGCGCTGATATCCATGGCCCGGTCGACCGGTTCATCTGCCGCCCATGCTGGTCGCCATCAGGCGTCAATATCCCAAGCTGTCGATCGAACTTGTGGCAAGCGATGCTGTCGATGATCTGCTGCAACGCCGCGCCGATATCGCGATCCGCATGGTCGATCCTGTCCAGCAGGCATTGGTCGCGCGCAGGATCGGCACGGTGCAACTCGGTCTTTATGCCCATCGCGACTATCTCGACCGGCGCGGCCTTCCGCAATCCATCGCCGAACTGCCCGGGCACGACCTGATCGGGGTGGCTTCACTTTGCGCGCCGCGCTGGCCAATCTGCCTGATGACGCACAGGTCACCGTTGCGGAAATCGTGCCCGAGATCATTGCCTGGGCGCGCGGGCCGATGGCCGACGTGGCTGCAGGCTGCCTCGACGATCAGCGCGTCAGGCTTGTACAGGGCGATGTCGTCGACGTGATCGCTGGCTCTGCGGGCGGGTTTGATGCCATTCTGCTCGATGTCGATAACGGACCCGATGGATTGGTGCGCGCCGGCAACGACCGGCTGTATGCCAAGGCCGGGTTGCGCACTGCTGCCCGCGCGTTGCGCCCCGGCGGTGTACTGGCAATCTGGTCCGCCGCGCGCGACGAAGCCTTCACACGACGCCTGAAAGCCGCCGGTTTCGCGGTGGACGAGGTTACGGTCTATGCGCGTTATGACAAGCAAGGCAACGGCAAAGGCGCCAAGCATGTGATCTGGTTCGCAAAACTCGACGCCGAGCGGCGTGGCAAAACGCTTTAATTCCGGTTGCGCCGCCATTCCTGACGTGCCCGGACGCTGATCAGGGCGTTGGAACCGATCGGACATTCACGTTGATCGATCGCAGCACGGCGTGAGGACAGGTGGATCTGGTGCGCATCTTCGAGGCTCTCTGCCGCGTCAGCCCCGCGCACGAACACAGCATAGAAGGCGCGGGCCTCACTTTGGCGCCACAACGACTGCAAACAGCCGATCAATATTCAGCTGAAGGTCCTGAACAGCCGGGTTTTCGGCATATTTAGGCAATCCCAGCGGCAGACTCATGCTCTCATGCATGGCCGAGGTCTCCGCGTCATTCAGGAGGCCTCGCTTTCTCAGGATGTTGGCAAGGCTGACAATTCCGTTGATGGCGGAAACGTCCGAGGCCTCAAGTGCATCAATCAGGTCTTTTTCGGCAAGGTTCGGGTTCTCTGTCATTGCGAAGCACCTAGCAAATGGCTCGCAGCGAGCTTTTCGTGCTGGGCAAGCTCCCGGTTGCGCGCGACTTCAAGGACCTGATTGGCCATGCTGCGCCATGCCTTCTCGGAGCGCAATGCCCGTGCCCGCACATTCTCCAGCACGCAGCAAGCCGCTTCTTGGGCGGCTTGCTCGGCTCGTTCGATGAGAAATTCGTACGAAAGCGCCATAAGCATTCACTCCTTGGTTGTGGTCAGGGGCATCGGACATGTCGGCAGCTCCCCAACAGGCTGCCGACATGTCTGTTGATCAGTTGGCGCTGCTGAGATTGATCGCCGATTCCTTGCCGTTGCGGCCGGTCTCGACGTCATAGGACACGCGCTGGTCCTTGCTTAGAGTTCCAAGGCCGGCAGCCTGCACGGCAGAAATATGGACAAAGCTGTCCTTGCTGCCGTCATCAGGCTGAATGAAGCCATAGCCCTTGTCTTCGTTGAAAAATTTTACGGTTCCGGTAGTCATGATCGTTTCCTTTCAAGAAACATTGGTGGACATCAGCGATTGCTGACGATGTCAGGCTTCAAGTCGTCCATTGAAAGGAAGTCGTCGTCTTGCAGGAATGGGAACACAGCCCCAGATCTGAAACCAATTCGTCGACACCTGTCGAAGTTCGACACAAGCAGGATAGGTGCGCCGCCATTCACTGGCGCGTTTGCATCAGGCGCTTGCCGGCGCCGAACAATGAGTAATGCTCCAGGCGCAGGCAGCAGCAGCGCCGAGTTGGCGCTGGACAGCGCTTATCCGGCCTGCAATCGACAAGGCTTGAGCAAGATGTGCCCGGCGAACGTCATTGCAGACCGAATGATCGGCCCGCATCAACGCTTGCTGATGAGCGGCATATTCTTTGTTGATATCCATAGGACATCTCCTGCTGGACGCGGCCCGGCCCAACGCAAGTCCGCGCCAGGCCTTTCCGCGAGGGTCTTCCTGATCAGTCGACCATCGCTGCGACGATGCGTCGCAGTTCGAGGGGCGAAAGCATGGCGGTGGAAGTCATGTACCGGCCCATGGATTCGCCTGCCGCCGAGTTCTTGCGCGGCGAGTTTGTGTGGCGCTTGAAAGCGCCAGTAAGCATCAAAGTCATTTTATCCTTGCGGGCAGCGATCCGCTGCCGCCTCATGAAATCAGATTAGCGCCTGATCACACGCCTACGGACAGCACCTAGCCCCTGGCCGGGCGTCCGTTCGCGATAGATGATCCGACCTTTGGTCAGGTCGTAAGGCGTCATTTCCAAGTGTACGAGGTCGCCAACGACCGAGCGGATCCGGTGACGGCGCATTTTACCTGCCGTGTAGGCGATAATCCGATACCCATTGTCGAGTGTCACGCCAAAGCGTCCATCGGGCAGTATCTCGTCGATCTTGCCTTCCACCGTCATGAGCTCTTCTTTCGCCAATCCAGTTCCTTGCGTACAAAAAGTCATCCGCGAACGGGCGGATCCCGGCACGGAGCCACACAGCATGAAATGGAAAAGGGGCCGCAAAGGCGGCAATCAAATTCCGTCGCAAACGACGTCAGGCAATTTTCTATTAGCGCATAGTTTGAAAATTACAAGCAGTTTTAAAAAGTATGCGGGCAAGTATGAAGAGGTGCCGTTCCGGGCGCCATGCCATCCGGGCCGTTACTAGCTGCGGCATGGTAACGTAAATGTAGGACAGTTAACTACCTTTGCTCGCCGACAGGAGACTTTCAGATCTGTCCGCAACCTTGGACCTAGCACTACTTTGGCAGAAAAGTGATTTCAGCGCCCTGTAGCGTGCAGCCGCAATGTGGACAATGGAGCGATTGCGACTGATGTAGGCGATCAAGGATGGCTTGCCGGACTGCTGGCAGACTGGGTTGAGGGGGCGGTCCGGAGACTCTTTTTTTTCCGCCCCGCTTGGGCGAGGCGGCGATATTGCAGGAAGGCGTAGGCCATCATCGTCATTAAGGCGTGTCGATGAAGGCCGGTCCAGGAACGCCCCTCAAAGTGGTCCAGGCCCAACTCCTCCTTGAGTTGCTGGTGGGCTTGCTCACAAATCCATCGAGCCTTGATGGCCCCGGCGACCTCCTTGACCGAGGTATCGCCGGGTAGGTTCGAGAGATAGTATTTGCGCTCCCCGTTCGAACGATGTTCGCCCACCAACCAAACTTCCTCGCCGGGCATATGCTGTGCGCCAGCGGCACCTATTCGCTGCGGCGCGCCATCGGCGATGCGCACGCGCATGGCAGCGAAGCGCGCCACCAGGCGCCCTTTGGTTCCTCGGCGCCAACTCACCTGACGCCACTTGGCATTCTCAAGCATGGTGTGGGCCGCGACCGACTTGATGTCGGGCACATGGCGCAAGCGCGGTCGTCCACGCCCCGCTACGGGGAAAACCAGTTTTACGTCAGCAGGGTAAACCTTCTGATGTTTGGGAATGCCCACGGCCCAGCGCAGCCCGCGTGCGCTCAAGGCCTGTCTGAACGGGGCTGACAGGCCATAGCCCGCGTCGGCCAGTACGCAGCCGAAACGCACACCGGCAGCAACAATCCGGTCGATCTCGTCGATCGCGATGGAAGGCTTGGATTTGGGCTCACGAAACTCCGCTGGAACGCCAGCTTTGGCCATACGGCTATCATCCTGGGTCCAACTGTCAGGCAGGAATAACCGCAAGCTCAGCATGACGGGCACTTCGCCCGACGCCAGCGTCACCGAGACCATGGTCTGGCAATTGGCCTGCTTGCCAAGCGTCGAGGCATATTGGGGGGCGACGCCAACCGAACTGGTGCCCTTCTTGGGCATGGACGTATCATCGATGATCAGCCAGGCCTTCTCCCCGCCCACGAGCGCATCGGCTTGCTCCCACAAAGCGGTTTCCAGAGGCGCGCTGTCCCAGACGCCAGCGCCGATGAAATGGTGGAGGCGGTCATAGCTGATCTCACTGGCTCTGGCGGCCATCGGCTGAATGCTCTTGCGATCACCCGGCCCAATCAATCCGGCAATATAGGCTGGACACATCCGCCGACGCGTCTTGTTGCCAAGGCCCTTGAGAAATGGGTCAAGCCAAAGCTCGAGATCCGCCTGCCAATCCGCGTCCATCGCCAGCCTCCACTAAAGCTGGTTCCTCATGAATCACGCATCCGCCGCAAAGGGAATCCCAAAAATCACTTTTCTGCCAAAGTAGTGCTAGGGTCCAGACTCAATCCCAGCAGCCGTCGTCAGTCGCCAGCTTGCCACCTTCGACGGTGCCATAGCAGCCGAAAGTAGAGCGCTCCGCTTCGCACTGCCCTGCGACGACGTCACCGATCTTCGCTTCGTTTGACTGGCCGTCGAGGGAATAAAGGCACCTGCCTTGGCAATCGGCCTTCGCCGAACAGACTTTGCCAGCATCACTATAACGAAACTGGCAGAACGGGCTGCCAAAGGGCGCTCGGCTTTCATAGCCGCCTTGCGCACGACATATTTTCGCCTCAGTGAATGTCAGTCGCTTTTGCGGAGCGGAGCAACTTCCAACGCATGTCGCTGATGCGATCAGCAGCCCAATCCACGCCGCACGGTCAAAAATGTTCCAATCCATGAATGACGACATCTCACGCTCTGCTTTAGCTTTCTACCCGCAACTTTGTTCAAAGCCAGAAAGCGACGGCGGCTGCGAGGCTTACGGCTGACAAGAAATTCCTGGCGAGCTTGTCGTAGCGGGTGGCGATGCGGCGGAAGTCCTTTAGGCGGCAGAACATGGCCTCGACCCGCCAGCGGTCCTTGTAACGGCGCTCATCATACTGGATCGGGCGCTTGCGGTTGCGTCGTCCTGGGATCACCGGGATCGTGCCCTGATCGCGCAAGGCAGCCCTGATGCGGTTGGCATCGTAGCCGCGGTCGGCGATTACCCGTTTCATGCCGATGGTCTCGCTGATCAGCAGATCTGCCCCTTTCACATCCGACGTGTTGCCGGGCGTCAGGACGAGGCGGAGAGGTCGCCCGAGGACATCGACAAGGGCGTGGATCTTCGTTGTCCTGCCGCCACGCGAGATGCCAATGGCATTGGCCCGTGCCCCCCTTTTGCGCCACCGGCAGAGCGGTGTGCCTTGATGTAACTGCTATCGATCTGGCCAGTTTCCGCGATCCAGCCTTCCTCCGTCAGCGCCGCCAGGATGCGCGTCCAGATGCCCCGGCGGCTCCAACGGTTCCATCGGTTATAGACCGTCGTTGAAGGACCGTAGTCCGAAGGGCAATCCGCCCAGCGACCGCCGCACTTGAGCATGTGAATGATGCCGGAGATCACCCTGCGATCATCGACCCGTCGCGCTCCGGGTTGGTTCCTGGGTAAGTGCGGCTCGATCACAACCCATGCTTCATCCGACAACCAGAACAACGCACGCGACATTCCAAACAGCCTCCAGCTTGAGCGGAGACTCCCTGAATCAATGTGCCCCCAGGTTTTCAAGAGCCTGATCGGGTTTGGACCCTAGCGTTTCCTCGAAAAGCATCTGAAGTCGCTTGAGATGTAAAAGATCGGCTTTTTCAGCGTATGCGCCTGCATCGAGTGTGGTGAAACCATGACTATAGCCGCTATATAATTCCGTTATAAAATGCACTCCACTCTGGGCCAGGGCCCTGTCAAATATAGCTATCTGCTCAGGAGGCAGATAGATGTCATTGTCAGCGTGCCCCAGATACACACGTGCGGCTATTCGATCGACAACAAGCATCGGGCTATGTGGATCGTTTATGTCTGCCAAACGCGATGAATGATACCCTGCAGCTGCCACGACAGCCTCTGGATAGAGCGCGGCTAAGCGCATGGCTATTCCACCGCCACGGCAATATCCGACCGTTCCGATCCCGCCCGGTTTAAACTCCAGTTCGTTCCGGACCGTATCGATAAGGCCTATGAAGTCCCGACTTAATGCCTCTGGGGTAAGATGTCTTCCGTAATCGACCAATGTCGGCAGAACCTCAGCTTCATCGAAACATCGGCCGAGTGGAATGACGCTGCCTTTCCTGGATCGATAGAAAATGTTGGGAAGAAGCACTGAATATCCCATCTCGGCTATACATTGTGCCTTTTGCTCTGTGGCAGGTCGTACACCGCCGATATCGGTGAACATTATCACGGGTGGATAAGAAGACGTCTTTACGATGGATGACGGCGTAAAGATTGCTGCATCGATGACGCCATCAGCGACTGATATATTGATTTCTCTTTTTACCATGGATCACCAGCCTAATGCCATGAGGCCCATTCCTTGCTGAGCAGAGAATATTGAATTGTGTTCTCAAAAATCGGACTATTATTTCCATCGTTTACGAAGGAGACGAGCTCGCGGAACAGTCCTTCCTTTCGCATTCCAAGCCGTTGGCACAGTCGTTCAGATGCAGTGTTGCCTTCATCTACATAGGCGTAAAGTCTTCTCGCATGACGAGCCGTGAAGAGGTGGGAGAACAGTGTCCGCGCGGATTCCAGAGCATACCCATTCCCTCCGAACGCCGGATTGAAGTTCCATCCCACGCTGAATGTGTCAGCTTCGCCCTCGCGATCGATCTGCTCAGCGATTCCGAATACGTCGCCGATGACACGCCCATCCGCTCTCAGGCTGACGGCCAGATAATCGTCGTTGGCGGCCCGTCGTTGCGCTTCGACCACGGCCGCTGAGCGGTCAGCCAGCGCCGATGACAAAAAGCATCGCGCGGAAGGCTGATGCAGATAGGCAAATAGATCATCGGCGTCCTCGGCCCGGAAATTTCGGATGGTGAGGCGCTCTGAAACTTGATCGTCCATTGACTGCCTTTCCCGAAGCGTGGGGTCTCAGGCCACGGCTCATGCGTGCTTGCGCTGTTCCAATCTCGTAGAGATGGTTGCCTTCACCGAAGCCCATTCATCATCCGCGACACTGAATACGGCCACGTCTCCGAAGGACCCGTCCTTCATCGGAATGACACGCCTGAGCATCCCGTCTCTGTGCGCGCCAAGGCCCTCGATCGCTCGCTGCGACGGTTCGTTTTTCTCGTGCACGAGAAACTCGACGAGAATGCACCCAAGTGTTTCGAACGCGAACGTCAGTAGCAGCAGCTTGGTCTGAAGATTGGCGACCGTCTTTCGGTGAGGCATTGCATACCAGGTGAAGCCGATCTCCAGCTTTTTCCGCCAAGTGTCGAATACACGGAACCAGCTTGTTCCGATCGGCTCACCGCTCGCGAGACATACCGCGAACGGAAAGCTGCGGCCCGCCCGTTTCTCCGCGAGAGCACGATGGACGTATACGACGATATCTTCGGGCCTTGGCACAAAGCCCATGTCATGCTCGTGTGCAGTCGCGGTTTCGGCCGCCCTTACGAGACCGGGAAGGTGATCGAGCGTAAGCGGCTCAAGCCGGATACCGCCACCTGCGATCTCGTTGATCCCTTTCGGCCATTCCCAAGACATAAACTACCTCAAGCGCAAGAGAGTAACATTGTTTACAATATGAAAATATAAAAGGCATTGGTTCATTATTGTTGCAAAATAGCGCATTTCAGGAGGATGTCCAGCATTGTCTCGATTAGAAGCGTGGATCGAGAAAGCAGCCCCGCTGATCGGGCTAACCGGGGCCACATTGGCTGTTTTGGTCGTCGAGGGCCGATTCAGTGGGTTGGCTGACATGATTTGGCGTGTTGGATGGATTGGTAGACGTATCGCTACAGCGATCCCTGGCGGGCGGGGCGCAGGGTTCGATCCCCTGCCGCTGGCAAACGACTGATTGTGGTGGAGGCTGTGTGGAAACGCGGTGATCTGCTATGTTTCAGGCCTGCTTTACTTCCTCACCGTTCACGCGAACGTCCGGTTTGCGCGCAGCCGGGGCATTCTGTGTCAGGGGCGCGGCAGCGCCGCCAATTCGGCGGTCTGCTTCGTGTTGGGCATTACTTCCATCGACCCGGTGCAGTCCGAATTGCTCTTCGAACGCTTCGTCAGCGCCGAGCGGCGTGAGCCGCCCGACATCGATGTGGATTTCGAGCATGAGCGGCGCGAGGAGGTCAGCTGGGTAAACAGAGCGCCGTTCAAAGCTCCGGCAGAGGCTGATCAGCATGGCCCCAGCCGGCGAGGGATTTTCCCCCTGCCCGCTCGATAAGGCGTGAAAGGTCGGCTATCCCGAAAGGGTGGGCATTCTCCATCCGCTCCAGCTCTTCCCAATCCAGCGGCACGGCCACCGGCGCGCCTTCTCGTGCGCGGACCGAATAAGGCAGGACCGCCGTGCTGCCGCGTTGATTGCGCAGCCAGTCGATGAAGATGCGGCCCTTGCGCTTGGCCTTGCTCATCGTGGCGATGAAGCGGTCGGGCTCGCTCATCGCCATGGCCTTGGCAAAGCGCTGGGCGAAATCCCTGTGGGCCTCCCAATCATGGCCGGGGCGCAGCGGCACCGTGACATGCACACCCTTGCCGCCCGACAGGAGGGCAAAGCTGACCAGCCCCAGATCGGCAAGCTGGCGACGAATGTCGAAAGCGGCCTTTTTCACCTGTGCGAAATCCAGCCCTATATCGGGATCGAGATCAAAGATCATGCGGTCGGGCCGCTCCACCGCCTGCGCCATCGCGGCCCAGCCGTGGAACTCGATGGCCCCCATCTGGACGCAGGAGAGCAGGCCCTCGGCATCCTCGATATAGAGGTAATCCTCGCTCGCGCCGTCTTTCTCGGTGATCGGCACATGATGGACATGCTCGCCGAACGAGCCGCTGTCGTGTTTCTGGAAGAAGCATTGCTTGGCCCGCCCCTGCGGACAGCGCACGAGGCTGAGCGGCCGCCCCGCCGCAAAGGGCAGCATCAGCGGCGTAACGGCCTGATAATAGGCGGCCAGATCGCCCTTGGTCTGCCCGCTTTCGGGAAACAGCACGCGGTCCGGATGGGTGATGGTGATCGGGGCCGGCTCGACCGGCTTTTCGCGGATTTCGGGGGTCACATCGCTGGCTTTCTTGTCCTGACGCAATCCGATAAAGCTGGCATGGCGGACGCGCCCGTCGGCGGTGAATTGGGCAAAGGCGATTTCGGCCACCAGTTCCGGGCGCAGCCAATGCGCGCGGCGGGCCTCGGCGCGGGGCACGTCGGCAGGCGGCGTGTCGGCGGCCAGCGGCGCCATGGTCCGGCTCAGATCCTCCAGCAGCGCGGCGTCAAATCCGGTGCCGACCTTGCCCTTGTAGGTCAGCGTCCCGCCCTCCCACTGGCCCAGCAGGAGCGCGCCGAAAGGGCGCCCCCGCGCCGGGCTTTGCGTCCAGCCCAGCAGGACAAATTCCTGCCGCAGCGTGCATTTGACCTTGACCCAATTGCGTGTGCGGTCTCCGCGATAGGGGGCATCGGCGCGCTCGGCGATGATGCCCTCCTGCCCCGCCTTGCACATGGCGTCAAACAGCGCCCCGCCCGCGCCGATTACATGATCGGCCACATACAGCGGCGGTCCCGCGTCGGCCAGCAGTGCCGCCAATCTCTCCTTGCGCTCGATATTGGGCAGGGCTTTGAGATCCTGATCCGACAGGCGCAGCAGGTCGAAGGCGAAATAGGCCATGCCGTCCTCCCGCTCTTCCTTGAGCGCGGCCTGAAGCGCGGAAAAGGACGGATTGCCCGCCGCATCGAAAGCCACCACCTCGCCGTCGATCAGCGCCGGGGGCAGGTCCAGCGCCGCCAGCGCCTGCGCAATGCCCGCAAACCGTTCGGTCCAGTCCAGGCCGGTGCGGGTATGGAGCCGCACCTTGCCCCCCGCCACCGCAGCCAGGATGCGATAGCCGTCGAACTTGATCTCATGCATCCAGGCATTCGACGCAGGCACGGCATCGACCAACGTGGCCAGTTGCACCGGTTCAAAATCCGGCAGGACGGCTTTGCGCGATGGCGCGGCCTTGCGGCGCTTGTGGCCTGCCTCGCTGCGGTTATGGGCCGCCGCGCGCTCCATCACGTCGGCAAAGGCCTGCCTCTTCTTGCCCGCCAGCGATTGCCGCCCGCCCGCATCGCTGGCGATCTG
>Ga0079369_1000031_pt1 | contig 12966 bp, 10 predicted proteins | sample ThiBiot_750_biof_FD_68599 | JGI IMG/M metagenome (GOLD analysis project Ga0079369, IMG submission 68599) | Wastewater bioreactor microbial communities from Cape Town, South Africa - Thiocy_expt_750_biof (version 3) (version 2) | ecosystem: Engineered > Bioreactor > Thiocyanate-remediating >...
TCCTGCCCTTCCCCCGCCGCTTCCTGCCCTTCCCCGTCCCTGCCCGACTTCGCCCTCAACCGCACGGCTTCCTCCCGAAGCACCCGGTTTTCCGCATCCAGAACTGCAACTCGACGCTCCAACTCCCGCACCCGGTGCCGCACAAGAGGCGAAGCCCGCGCCAGGTCCGCTTCGGTTGGGTCCGTACGCCGCGGTCGCTTCGGTGTGGGGTTCTTCGCGGCGAACGACGCGATCAACCGTCGGTAGGGTTCGCCCTGCGGGTTTCGGATGGTGCCTTCGGCCGGCCCAGGTTCGTCGTCGGGGTGCCGCTTCTGCGCGCAGGCCGTGGCCACCGAGGCCACGCTGAAAACGACACCGGGCGTACGCGCCATTGCTGGGCACACATCGAGCATCCGCTGCAATCCAGCCGCCCGCCGCGGGTAGGCGGCGCACAGCCGGGCGCACAGCGCCGCGGCGTCGGTCGCAGGCGTCAGCTCGTGCACCCGGCCTCCGCCCAGGTCCACAGGCTCCGCCGTGCCTTCACACCCGACTGCGCCGCCCCGCGCTCGACACGCGCCCGCCACTCCACCAGTGCGGCCGCGACGACCGCCGTCTCCTCCGCAGACATCGTTGCAGGGTGCGGGGCGATTCGGTGCTCGGCGATCAGGCGGTCGGACAAGACGCGCGCCATCTCGGCTGTCTCAACGTCCGGCCCCAAATGCACCCGCGCCCCATCCGCCAGCGCGCGCAGCAAGGCCGGCTCCGGCGCGGCCGCCAGCGCTTCCGACCAATCGTCGGCCGTGCCGTTCGCAACCAGGTCGAGCCCACCCGTCGCCGCATGCACCGCCGCCCTGCACCGCTGCGCCGCGGCGAAAGCAGCCTCCCAAACGGGCTGAAGTTCGCCCACTTCTTTCAGCGCCTCTGCCGCCGCGCTTTCGGCCTTGGCCAGCTGGGCGCGCAGGACCGCACGCACGTCTGCATCTTTCTCTTCACCGACGCGATCCTCACACTCCCGCGCCTCGCCTTCGCGGCGCCAGTAGCCCGCGATGCGCCGACCGAAGGCCGCGCCGAGCGCGTTCAGGCGATCGAGCAACGCCGGCAGATGCGCCGGGCTGCTCACGAAGAAGCGGCACTGCAAGCAACGATGGGGCCCGCCAGGCGCCGGCCCGTGCACGCCGTCGCGCGTCAACGGCCCGCCGACGTGGCAACGGCCCCCGCCGACCGGGCAGACCCCGAAGCCCGTGGTCGAATGCACCGGCGAGGCCAGCCCGGCCGACCTTTCGCCCGCGCCCACCGCACCTCCAGCCCAACGCGCCGGCACCCAAGGCTGTTCCGCGCCCGGCGCTTCGCACGCGTGCAAATCGGCGGTGCGGCGCTCCCGCAGGCGCTCCTGCGCCAGCTCCAGGTGTGCGGCCACCGTGGCGTCGGACGGCGCGTAGTAGTGGCTCGTCATGCGTTCATTGGCGTGGCCCAGGCAACGTCCGATCGTGGTCAGCGGCACGCCGGCGTCGTGAAGGGCCGTTGCGTAGGACACCCGCGGCGTGTGCATGTCGTAGACGGCTCGTACCGCCTTCCCACTCGACGATCGCACGGCGATGAGCCGAGGGATCGCCGCCGCCAGTTCGGGACACTGACCGCCGTTGATGCGCCGCTCCATTTCGTCCATCGCCGCCAGCCACATGGCCCTCAGTTCGCTGTCCGCGAGCGGTTCGTTCCGATGGGTGCCGCGCGGATCGCGGAACAGAAAGAACGCCTCGGGCTGTCGCGCGTATGCATGAGGATCTCGGCGCACGCGCGGGGCCTTGAGCGTCGTCCACCGCGTTGGTGCGGCAACCGGGTTGTGCTCGGTCTGCCAGGCTTCCAGTTCACGCACCGCCGCCGCCACCTGGGCCTGCGGCCAGGGCAGCACGCGGCCCGGATGGTGGTCGAATCGCTTGCGGTTGAAGCCCTTGTCCGTATTGACGAAGAACACGGTCCGGTCCACGCCGTCGTTGCCTTGCAGCCGCCGCAGGAACCCCCGACGCGGGGCCGCGCCGCGCCGACCGGTGCAGCACGGCGTCGGGTTCCGCACCCAACCCTCCGGCGTGAACCGTTCGACGTCGCCTTCGCCGGACTCCAGGAACAGCACGTCGGCGTTACGCAGCGGCAAGCGCAACTTGATCAATAGCGCTACCGCGCGCACGGGGCACCACACCCGCTCGCCGCAGACGTCGTTCACCCAATCGGCCGCAAGGCTCTTCGGCCAGGCGTAGTCGTCGGCGGTCAGCAAGTCGGCCAGCGCGTCGAGCAAGGCCAGGGGCATGGGCGTGCGGTGCGTGCGCGCCGCACCCGGCACCAGCGGCCGATGGCTGAGCGGGTTGCGGTAATGCCCCTTCCCCGCGGCCAGCGGCCCGGATCGGCGCTCGTGCAAGAACCAGTTGAAAAAGCCATAAATCCCGTTGTTGCATTTCGCGGCCGTGTTGGATCGCTCGCCGCCCTTGGCGAGGAACGACGCCAACTCCACCGGAGCGTTGTAGTCCGCCCGACAAAACCGCCGCGGATCCCGCGTGGCCGCAGGGAACGCCCACAGGTAGCGGATCACCTCGCGCCCGTACTTCATGGCGGGCGCTTGGTGCGTGCAGTCCTTCACCCACTCGGCCAGCAAGGATCGCCACGCTTCGAGCGCGGGCTCGCTTTCGGTCGCCCACCTGAATTCGGGGTCGTGGTTGCCGAGCCGATGCAGTTTCGCGCGGGCAGCGGGTGGAGAACGACGGCGGCTCACGTCCCGCCTCGCCCCAACTTCTTCAGCGCCGCGCGTCCGCGCTGGAGCACGCCCCGTTGCTCGGCGGCCGCCAGGTCGTCGGCCACCTGTTCGAGCGAGGGCTGCGTGTAAACGCCCTGGGATTCCGGGGACACGTGGTGCAGCGCGACCTGGACCGCACCGCGCGGCGCACCGGCCGCGGCCAAGCGCCGCCCATACGCGTGGCGGTGCGCGTGCGGGGTGGTTCCCAGCGCCTTGGCCACGACCAGGCCGATGCGGCGCACCGCGAGCGCGTGCGCTTGGCGGTAGCTCTGCAGCGTGTACGGCATGCCGCGTTGCGGGCCGTGGTCGCTGACGAACAAGAACGGGTGGCGGCCTTTGTCATCGGGCCGCTGGGTGCGGTAGAGGTCGAACAACCGGAGAAAGACCCTGCCCCATTTCTTCGGGAACCAGCGCACCACCGAATAACCTTCCGCCGGGCGATCCAGGCGCAGATTCTTCCAGCCCGCACGCTGCCCCGGCGCAGCGAGCGTGCGCGGCGTTCGCCCACCGTGCCATTCGCGCAAGTATTCCTCGCGCTGTACCGCGCCGCGGCGCCTCCGCAGGCCCTGTGCGTGCGCGGGCGCGCGCCCGATTTCGGGGTGGTACAGCCGCACCTCGGCGCAGTCGGGATCGGTCGGATCGACGCCGACGTCGTCCATGAAAATGTGGAACGGCTCGCACGAGCGCAGTCCGCCGCCATGGAGAAGCACCGTGATGAGGACGTCGCAGAGATCAAGACCGAGATCGCCCTCTTCCGGACGCGCGCCGCGCCGGCGAAAACCAACGGTGAGCAGTTCATCGATTTTGCCTTCGTCGAACGCCACGGCATCGGCCTCGGTCGCTTGGCGGCGGTGGTTCGCCGAGAACGCACGCCCCCGCTCGTGCGCGACGGCAGAGGCGGTGCTGAACGGAACCGCCGCGTGCTTGGCTCGGTGGGCCGCGCGGCGCGCCGCCAAGGCGCGATCGAACCACGGCACCGCCGTCGGCCGGGAGCCGCTCGCGTCGGCCATCCATCGCAGGAACCCGTCGAGTACGGCCAGGCGCGCGTGCGCCGATCGCGGCGAGGCCGGTGGCCACCGCAGCCGGCCCATCGGGCCTTCGAGGTGTTCGGTGCCACCGACCAGCGCTTCGGGGAAAGCCGTCCAAATCGATTCGGTCGAACCGCTGCGCGAATGCGCCAGGCCAAAGTCCCACAGCAGCCCGACCATCGACGCTACGCGTCGCTGCCGCTCCAGCGGGCAGGAGCGCCCGAGGTGTTCGAAATATCGGAGCAGCGGCTCGAAGCGGGTAGGCTTGCTGCGCTCATCCCAGGTCCACAGCACGTACCTGAGCCGATGGGGCTCCAGCGGAGAGGGCGTATTTTCGTACTTCACATGGTGGAAACGGCCGCTTTCTGCAGCGGGCTCGGAAAGGTTTTGAGTAGCCGGCAAAGGCTCGGGCAATGGGGTGCAGATCAAGGGCATCGGGCTCTCCAGAAAGTGAGGGCCGCAGGCCACCGTCCCGAGCGAACGGGCCGTACTTGACGGTGGGGGAATGCGCGCTACGATGCCGATGCGGTGGTCGAAAACCCGCGTCAACAGGGCTCAGCATCCGGCATGGTGCTGGGCCTCTTTCGTTTGCGCGCCCTGCGGTAGGAAACAGGGTCAGTCGGTGCGGGCTCCTGTCGGTGGGCGACCCTCACCAATAGCAAGGTCCGCCAATCCCGCAAGCTCTGGCTTGGCCGTCCAAATGCCTGGACCGCTCTCGACCTCAGCGACCCTGCAACCGCTCTTTTCCCCGGAAATTCGGGCCGAATCCGGCGCCTCAGCACCGCTTTGCACGATGGCGGGCGTAGCGGAAAATGTGACGGCCGGTACGAACTCGGTGACGAACGGTACTTTCCGGCCAGAGTCGAAGGCAACGCCTCCCTTTGGCACGAACTGCCGGACCAGTGTGAGTCCCACGCGCCGGCGGAACGTGTCGTAGGCGACGTGCGGACGGGGCTTGCTCGCCCGGTAGTCTTCCCACGCGTCGCGCAGCGTGGCCTTCGGCCGAGCGAGAAAGGCGGCGACCCTGTCGGGATCGTAGGGCGTCTTCGAGGGCGGGCGGTACCGGGGCTTGTTGAATTGCCGGTCAAGCTCTTCAACCGAGAGGGGTTCGTAGTGCGACCACGGGAGATCGCGGTAGGCAACCTCCTTGCGGTATCGCGCCACGGTTCTGGAACTGCAGTCTGCTTTGCGAGCTACGCGCGCGGCAGAGAGTTCGGGGTGTTCGCAAAGCAGCCGAACCAAACGGGGCAAGTCGATCATTGGGGTCTCCAGCGAGCCGCACGACGCGGCAGGGAAACCGGCAGGCACGTCGGGTCGTCGCAAGGCGCGCAACGCGCCCGCTTGACTCCGAAATGCGTATCGCTAGAGTTGTTGCAGTGTGGATTCCGCGAAGAAACCGCACAACGGGGGCCAGCACCTAGCCGGGTGCTGCGCCCCTTTTTCTTGCGAGAGCTGCCGGAAAAAGAAAGTTTGGGCGCTGCATGCCAGGGCGGCGGCCCCCTGCATTGAACAGCAGCAAGCAGACGGATTGCGATCACAGCGGCGGCCCTCCTAGCCAGAAACAATGGGATTCGCGTTCAACTTAGTAGAGATCGACAACCCGTCAATCGGCTCGGGCCGAGCAAGTAGTGCGTCGATTCACGTCTGACGCGTTTGCAGTCCAGCGCTCACTTCGGGCGCGCGGTCTTACCCGTTCTGGAAACGGAAATTTCTTCAACGACCGATGCGCGGCGTTCGCGTCGGCGTTTTTCCGCCCACTGTCGCTTGGTGAGCGACCGCGGGCTGTCTCCGCGATCCTGTGTGCCGCCCCGCGCCAAAGGTTCGACCTCCCGTCGGCCAAGGCGCGTGCGTCCCGATGGCTTGTCTGAGTCGAGCAACGATTCGGGCTCGGGCACCGCCGGGCGTGCGTACCGATGCAGCGCCGCAAGGCGCTCGGACTCGGCGCGGTCGGCGTCGGCTTGAGCTCGACGTACGACTTCATTGGCGTGCGCTTCGACTTCGGCGGCGACCTGTTGCAGCATCTGCACGTAGGCACGGAGACGATCGCGCTCGATGCGCAGGCGCTCCTGCTCGCGCGTAGCTTGCTCGTTCAACAGCCGCGCCGACGCGCCGGTGGCGCGGGTGTTGAACGAAGAGTCCCCGATAACCTGGGCAGGCCCTTGCCGCCGAGCCGACGCGGTAGGAACGCGACACCGGCCGACCCCAGTGTGCCCAGTGCGAACCGACCGCGCCACGTCGGCGTTGTCGCGCGCGATGGCCCTGCTCTCCCCGCCCCTTTCGGTCCGCTGCCCGCGCCGCTCCAGAGCCGTGGCCGATTTGCCCCGGTGTACCTGCGGCGTGCGGGCCAAACGGGCCACCCCCGCGGTGTCCCCGCGGCGGGCTGCGGACGTCGCCTGGTCGCGCAGGGAGCGGTGGTCCACGCGTTGCGCCACCCCGGCAGCGGCCAAGTGCTGGTTGGTCAGGCGGGCCACTTCAGCCCTGAAGTATCGAACCTCATCCCGGCCCGTCTTTCGATCGTCCAAGACCGTCGTCTTCGCGCCGAAACCGTCCGGACCAAGTACACGAGTGGAGAACAGGAGGTGGACGTGGTGGTTGCGGTCGTCTCCTGCCTGCGACGGTTCGTGGATGGCGACCAGAACCGCCACGCCGTATCGATCCACGAGCATACGGCCGAGATCGCGGGCCAATGCCTCGCGCTGATCGGGGTCTAGTTCGGTGGGCAGCGCCACTTCCAATTCGCGGGCCACGCAGCTGTTGCGCCGGCCCTCAGCACGCTCGGCAGCATTCCAGACCGCTGAAGGGTTGATGGCCCACTCCGGTGCGTCCTTCGGTGAGAGGGTAAGCGTGGAGACGACACCTTTGCGACGGGCGTAGTCGTACGTCGTGTCCGTGCGCTCGTCAAGGATGCGCAGGCCAGCTCGATACGCCGCGGCGCCCGTGGCGGTGTGGCCCTGGGCGCGAGTGAAAACCTTGAGACTGGCGTGGAAAATGGCCATAGCGGGCGTTCCCACACGGTATACGGTAGGCCGCATTAGACCAGTGGCATAGTGAGCACCGAAACGCGCCTGCAGATTTCCATGCCGCCCTGGGGGAACCGCAATGCTTCTGGAGTCGATCGAAATCAGCAACTTCAAGGGGCTGCGATCGGCGACTTTCTCGCCGAAACGGTTTGGTTGCCTCATCGGCGAAAACAACGCCGGAAAATCGAGCGTCCTCCAGGCCATCGTGTCCGCGGTCAATCGGCAGACCTCTCTGCCAGCCAGTCTCTACTACGACCCCACCCAGCCTGTCGTCTTTCGCGTCAATTTTTCCGGAGTCAGTGAGGCGCATGTTCGGCGTCTTGCACCGGAGCACCGACAGAAGGCGCCTCAGTTCATTTTCGACGAATGGCTTCGGCTGGTCGTTCGTTGCCCACCCAATGAAAAAGGTGAGGTCCGCGTCATTGCCAAGACGCCGCGCGAAGCGCGGCTCAAGCAGGACTCCATTGACGCCGCATTCCTCGGCAAACGTGGGAACGCCGTGAGGGACACATTGGTGGCGCTGTACCCGGAAGCAGCCAATGGCGTCGCCGATGGATTGAACATCACCGAGGCAAAGGAGCACCTGAGACGGTTCACTGCCACATTGCCCGCGGAAGCCTTCGAGGACACGGAAGTACCGTTGCCGTCGGGAATACCAACGTCCATCAGCGCGCTGCTGCCTGACCCCATCTACATCCCTGCAGTCAAAAACCTTGCCGAAGAGATGAAGACCTCGCAGCAGGCTTCATTTGGCAAGTTGCTGGGGCTTCTGCTGGAGGGAATGACCCCGGACCTGACCCAAATCAGGGATGCATTGGGCACACTCAACCGCCTCTTCAATCGGATCGAGGAGGATGGACAAATCAGGGACGATCGACACGACAAGGTCAAGGCTATGGAGGGGCTGGTCGAGTCCCTGCTTCGCGAAAACTTTCCACAAGTGTCGGTCGAGTTGCGCGTCCCGCCACCGGAATTGAAGACGATCCTCAACAACGCTGAGATCTTCGTGGATGATGGATCCAAAGATCTGATTGAGCACAAAGGAGACGGAATCAAACGGTCGCTCACGTTCTGCCTGCTCCAGGCGTATGTCGAGCGAACGAAAGAGCCGCCGGAAGCCGCAGACCCGAATGCGGCGGCTCGCCAGCCACTTCTGTTTCTGTTCGAAGAGCCCGAGCTCTACCTCCACCCGCGATCGCAACGCATTCTGTTCGACACGTTGGCGAGGATCTCAACCGAACACCAAGTCGTGGTTTCCACGCACTCGCCTTTGTTCTTCGCACCGGGCATCACCGCCAGCTTCGTTCGAGTCGCAAAACAGCCCGCTGACCCAAAGCCCGTAGGGACGCTGTACCCCGTGGAGATCGAGCTTGGCCAAGCACAAGCGGACACCTTTCGTCTGGCTCGATTCGAAAACGCGGATGCCGCATTCTTCAGCCGCCGCATCGTGCTTTTCGAGGGCGAATCCGACGACGCTTATTGCCGGCATGTAGCTCCTCTTCTGAACCCAGATTGGAACTTCGATCGAAAAAACGTTGCAATGGTACGTGTCTCCGGCAAGGGCAACTTCGCTAGGTTCCGGACCTTCTTCCAGGCGTTTGGTGTTGAGGTCAAGATCGTGGCAGACCTCGACGCACTGTTCGACGGATACGAGCACCTGGGCGGCAACGCCGACGCCGGGACCGTACGAGCAAGAGCGCTCCAACTGGTAGACGAGCGAGCGCAGGCTCTCAACCTGCAACCGCGACCGACCGCGGACCAGATCAAGAACCGCACCAAACGGCAAACCTGGCGGGAGCGCTGGGATTCTGCACGCGCCACCATTCAAGAGATTCAAGCAAACGGCAACGCCACACCCGAACAGCTCGGGCAACTGGACCAGTTGTTCCTGTGGGAACAGGACATCGTTCGCCTTCAAGCCTGCCAATCGGACGCAGAAGCGGCAGCAGCTATTGTTCCTCTACTGGACTCTCTTAGGCAGCAAGGAATCTGCGTGCTCTGGAAGGGCAGCGTGGAAAACTATTATCCAGAAGCAGCGCCGCGGAACGGTCCCAAACCCGACCGTGCGCTCCTCGCCACGCGATCGGTCGGTTCGCAGGAAGACGCCAGAGCGCTGAGCGAACCGCTGCATGCGGGGCGCGCAACGGAACTGGAAGAGGTTTTTGCCGAACTGTTCCGCGACCTCTGATCAACACTGCTCGCGCCGCAACGCGGCGGGGACTGGGGCCAACGCCCCAGCGCACGCGGCCCCATGAGGGGCCGCCCCGAAAACCCCATGGGGTTTTCATAAGTGCGCTCTTGCTCGGGCTTCAGCTCCGCTCCGATCGACGTTTTGAGGCCTGCACCGCTGAACCCACGAACCTTGCTGAGTCCGCAGAACGCGGCGTGGACGCACATCGGTTTTTGCGGAGCCAGCACCACCGGGCGAGTTGTTCTATTGTCGCGCGCCGCGGAACCCGCGGAAAAACCCACGGCTTTCATCTACGCTGATTCGTTGCCGCGTGCTTTAACCATGAGCAGTTCCCACTGAGCATGGATGCATCGAATGCCGAAGACACTGCCTATCTCTCGCAAACTGCGCCGCTCCCTCGAAGAGCTTTCGCTGGCCATGTACTTTTTGCCGAAGCCATCGACTGAGCGCGGCCGTAAGCACCCCTACCTCGAAAAAGTGAGCCACACCCGCCCGGGTGTTCTGGCAAGCATTCGCGACAAGGCCCAGTGCACAGCAAAGCTCATCACTCGTCAGCTGAGCGATGGCCCCAGTCCACCACCTGCATGGCAGCTGGTACGCCCGAACGAGCCGAAGACGGAGGCACCGAAAGAGCGCAACGATTCAGCGCGAGGCCGGTCTCGCGGCAGCCCAGTCGGTGCTGGAGCGCGCCTTCGCCCACGGAGGCGCCCGTGAGCGAGCTGATGCGCGACTACCGGTTATATCGGGCTGCGCAGCAGGCCGCGCAGCGTGAAGCCAAATCGCTCCTCAAGGCACTGCGGCGCGCGCACGCGGAAAAACAGAAAGCCCGACGCAGGCAAGTCCGGCGCAGAACCGAGTTGGGCGAGGTGGTGCTGAGCGCGGGCTGCGGCGACTGGCCAACGCTGGAAGTCCTTGGAGCCCTGCTTGACGCCGTGCAACGGCATGGCCATTCGCCCACGCAACGATTGGCTCTGAAGCACCGCGCGGAGGCCCACCTGCAGCGCAGCGAAAAGCGAGGCCCCGCAGCACGGCACGGCCTTGCAGACGGTCCAGCAATCGAGGCGGAGGCACCAACTGCGCTTGACCCGGACTGAGTTGAGAACGTCGGCCCGATGGAGGCGCTCCATTCGGGCCGACGAGGGTCATCGCCCGACTACATCCGGACCCGCCGCCCGAGCGGGCGGTCCGACAGCGAGGCCAGGCGCGCACCGACCCAATGCGCCTCCCGTTGCGACAGCTCCTTCCGCCAGCCAAATTTCTCCGCATTCCGGCGAACGGATTTGAGCCGTTTGGCCGTCGTCGGAACGGCACCGGCCAACACGAGCGTGGCGATCAGCCCGCCGCGCTTTTCCGCGATGGCCACATCGAGGGCTGTCAGTCCGGCGGCGTCGCGCGCGTCGATCGCGATGCCGGCCGCGATCAAAACATCCAGCAATTGCTGGGAATAGTCGGATTCGTGCTTTTTGAACTTCAGCAAAGCAGCATGATGCAATGCGGTCCTTCCGGCTGAATCGACGCCGTGCACCGAATGGCCGCGATCGATCATCTGCTGCAGCGTCCGCGGTAACGCCCTGCTGACCACCGCGGCAGAGACGGCCGATCGCCCGAAATGCTGGTTCTGCAGGTCGTACCATCCCGGCCGCCACCCTTCGGTTGCATCCGGGCCGTACGTTTCCCGTACGCCCTCGCGGTACTGCCACGCCTCACCGTGCGAACCGTAAGTGCACAGCAGGATGTAGGGCACCTCGCGCCGCACATCGACCGGCACCGCGCGGAATTTGGGCGCTAGGTCGGTGGCGTATTTCTCGAACGAAGGGTAGACCCCGCTCGCGCTCCAGTCGTGGGTCTGCTGGACGCAATCCAGTGCTTCAGTGAGCGCCACGATCACCAAATCGTGCATGTCGTCGTCCGCGCAGAAGGACTCCAACATCAGCAGCAATGGCACGAACGAACGCGTAAACTCCTCTTCCTTCACGACGCACCCCCACTCGCCGCCTTGCCCAACCGATACACGCTCGCCTGTCCGTCGTTGAGCAGCACGATTCGCCCCAGCAGTGCACCGCTTCCGACGGCGGCCACCAAGCGAGTCTTGGCGGTTTCGCCGTATGCGACGATCACGCTGGCCGCGCCGGCCGATCCGCCCTGCGTTCCGTCCACGCGGTGAAATCGCAAGCGCCCTTCAAAGAAGAACACCGCCGTGGCGTTCGGGTGCTCCCACACGTGGCGGTGGAACGCCCGCGTGTCGGTGCGGGAGAAAATCAGCAAGAGGTTGTTGCCGTGCTCCGCCGCCTTGCGCATCCAACGCGCACACTCTGAACCGTACGGCGGATTCACCCAGCCGATTTTGCGGCCATCCCAGCGCTGCGCGAGCCCGTCGTCCGCTTTGGTCCAGTGCGCCCGCGCCGTCGGCCACGGTCGCTCGATCGGGGAGCAGGGATCGAAATCGAAGCGGCCCAATGCTTCGGTGATGTACCGGGGCGTCAGCCATTGTTCCTCGCCTTCAGTCCGGTCGTAACCGACCGTTTTTCGCTCGGTCGCGGCCCTTTGCCGCGGGGAGCGCTTTTCGGCGCGAGGGTGTGAGAGGTTGGTTTTGCGCGTCATCGTCGTCTCCGGTAAGGGCCGCAGCGGCATGCTGCAGGGGCTGGAAAGCGTACCGAAGAAACGATGCCCAACGATGTTCTAAGTAACTGTTCTATATATGTATTGCATCCGATCGCACCCCACCGCACCACCCTCGATCACCCCGGAGCCGCCTGGAAAACCGCGGCCCAAGATAAACCGCAGATGAATTTCACAGCCGGCACCGGTGCCCGTCGGCATCGGGAGCACCGCACCGCAGGCAGGAAGGGAGGTTGCTGACCGGCACGTCGATCGCGGCCCCGAGCTTTCGCACCGTTAGCCCGGAACGCTGCTGTTCGATCCACGCAGACGTTTCGTCGAGGAAGTCAGTCAGAGAAAGCCACCCGCAGTCGGCGTCCGGATCGACGAGCTCTCCGAGCCGGAGCGACGCAAAGAAGTCGATCGGTTGACCGGTCTGAAGACGTGCAAACGGCCATACGTCAGCCGGTGTAGCTTGCCCGAGGAACTCGGTGAAGGTCCGAATCGGCATGGGCCCCTTGGCACCGACGGGCAGCAGGCTGACGACGTAGTCCAGCACTTCGCCGATGGGATACCAAATCGCGGTTCCTGCCTTGCCGTCCTCCGCCTGGAACGGAAGCGGGGGCTTCGGCGGCCGCATGCGGCGGCGTTCCTTGAGCTGGTCGATGCTCAGGCCCGTCAAAAGTTGGACTTGCCTGGGCGACAAAGGCGCGGTGCGCTGAAGATCCCAAACACGGTTCGATAGAAGAAGCTCGTCTGGGATGCGGTCGTTTTTCGCGGGCAAATCAAACTCCCAATTGCCGGTTAGTTTCTCGGCGCTGCCAAGCCGTTGGTGATTCGGCTACGTCAGCTCTCACCGCAACCCTCGGCTCGCTTTTACGGCAGCGTTGCGATTGGCGATCGTGGATCTCCAGCTCTCCAGCCTTTCGATTTCTTGTGTCAATTCGTCTGCGTTAGGAAGGGGCACCTGTGCAATCTCAGCTCCGTCGTGTGGAACTGTATTGCATCGGGTCATGCCGTCGTACACAGCGCGGACGTCGTCATCCCCCACCACGACTTCGTCAAGTTTCAACGTGGAAACGCCGGGATCGAAGCGCTGGACAACACCATTAAACAGGACTTCTTCCACGCCGCGCTCCCAGCTCTGCCGGAGGTGTACCCACGCGCTTCTCAGCATCGCCTGAGCTATTTCGTCTTTTCCCTCTTTCTGAAAGCGAACAATATCCACGTGCATTTGACGAAGTGTCTTGACGCGATCCTTGGTCTTGGCGCCTTCAAATGGCAGAGCAGATGAAGCGACCCCATATCCGTCCTTCGTTCGGCGCAAGGATTGGATAGTGCAATCGGCATCCACGAGTCTGGCTTCGC
>Ga0079369_1000036_pt1 | contig 12685 bp, 10 predicted proteins | sample ThiBiot_750_biof_FD_68599 | JGI IMG/M metagenome (GOLD analysis project Ga0079369, IMG submission 68599) | Wastewater bioreactor microbial communities from Cape Town, South Africa - Thiocy_expt_750_biof (version 3) (version 2) | ecosystem: Engineered > Bioreactor > Thiocyanate-remediating >...
CTGTCACTTCGAGCGCGAGAACCTCGACGCCGCATTGCAGGTGTTGATCGCCGGCATTGCAGGTGTTGATCGCCGGCGGCTATCGCGTGCATCTTCCGCGCGCCGCCGATCGCAAGCCGATGTGCTGCGGCCGCACCTTCCTCTCCGCCGGACTGGTATCCGAAGCACGCGTTGAACTGGATCGGCTGGTGGCGACCTATGCACCGTTCGCGTCCCGCGGCGTGCCGATCCTCGGGCTGGAGCCGAGTTGCCTTTTGACCCTGCGCGATGAACTGCTGTCGCTGCGCTCAGACGACACCGCCAAAACCATCAGCGCCCATGCGCTGCTGTTTGAGGAGTTTCTCGCGCGCGAGGCTGCGAGCGGCCGCCTGCGCCTGCCGCTGCGGCCCCTTGTCGCCAAAGCCAAGGTGCACGGCCATTGCCACCAAAAGGCTTTCGACGCCTTCACGCCGGTGATGAAAGTGCTGCGTCTCATCCCCGATCTGGACGTCAGCGTTATCGAATCCAGTTGCTGCGGCATGGCCGGTGCGTTCGGCTACGGCGCCGATACTTACGACGCCTCGATGCAGATGGCCGAACTTTCGCTGCTGCCGGCCGTCCGCGGCGCGGAAGCCGGCACCCTCATTGTCGCCGACGGCACTTCGTGCCGCCACCAGATCAAAGATGGCGCCAATCGTTCGGCGTTGCATGTCGCGCGCGTGCTCGCACTGAGCCTCGACAACACGCAAGCCAATCCTTAAGCACAGGTATCAACCAAAGGAACTTTCGATGACCGATCTAACACTTGCAACAGCCCAGAAAATTCTCGACGCCGCGCTCGCCAAGGCCGCCGAGATGAAATTGAAGCCGCTGGTGATCACCGTGCTCGACACGCGAGGCTGCGTCAAAGTGCTGGTGAACCAGGATGGCACCAGCCTGAAGCGCGGCGAAATCGCGCATGGCAAGGCCTACGGTGCGCTGGCGCTGGGGATCGGATCGCGCGCGATCTTCAAGCGCGCCCAGGAGCAGGCCTATTTCGTCAGTGCCGTGAACGAACTCGCGCAAGGCGCACTGGTGCCGGTGCCGGGCGGCGTTCTCATCAAGGACGCCAGCGGCAAGCTGCTCGGTGCCGTCGGCATCAGCGGCGACACCTCTGACAACGACGAAATCTGCGCCGTCGCCGGCATCACCGCCGCGGGACTCAAGGCCGACGCCGGCTAGCATCGCGCAAGACAGCAACGACAACCGCACCGTGGCCGGGCTCGTCCCGGCCATGCCAGCTTCCGGCTCCGGCATGTCGCATCTTACCCGATGCGGCGCTCGCGACCCTTCCAGAACGGATCGCGCACCGCGCGGCGCAATAACTTGCCGACCGGACTCTTTGGCACCTCGTCGATGAAGTGCACCGACTTCGGCACCTTGTACCCGGCGAGACGATCCTTGGCGAAGCCTATCAGGGCCGCATCGTCGGCCCGCTGGCCGGCACGCAACGCCACGAATGCAGCAACTGCTTCGCCCCATTTGTCATCGGGAATACCGACAACGACGACTTCACGTACCGCCGGATGCGCCGCCAGCACATCCTCAACCTCACGCGGATACACATTGTAGCCGCCGGTGACGATCATGTCCGATGTGCGATCGACGAGGTAGAGATAACCATCGTCATCGAAGCGGCCGACGTCGCGAGTGCGGATCCAGCCCCCGGGCAGAAACGTTTGTGCATTGAGATCGTCGGCGTTGTAGTAGCCACGCATGGCGAACGGCGCGCGCAGCGCGATCTCGCCTGCCTCACCCGGCGCGACATCGTTGCCTTCCTCGTCGACCAACCGAATCTCGCAGTCGATGCTGGGGCGACCGCATGCCGCCAACCGCTTGTCGGCGTGCGGGCCCACATGATCTTCCATCCGCAAATGCGTGATGAAGACCGGCGCCTCGGATTGCCCGTAATATTGCAGGAACCGCGGCCCCCATAATTTCAACGCACGTTCGATGGTCGGCCGCGGCATCGGCGAAGCGCCGTAGACGATCGACCTCACCGAGCGCATGTCAACCTGTTCGATACCAGGATGGTCCAGCAGCATGCCGATCATCGTCGGCACCAGATTGAGCGCCGTCGGTTTCCATCGCTCGATGGCATCGAGATAGGACGCCGGCGTGAATCCGGGCAATACGGCGGCGGTGCCGCCATTGATCCAATACGGCACGACAAAGCAGCCGCTGGCATGGATCATCGAGGCGGCATGCAACATGATATCGCCTTCCTTGATCTCAAGGTTGGCGCAGATGTTCATCGTCATCGCGGCCCAGCTGGCCTGCGTATGCTCGACCGCCTTCAGCCGACCCGTGGTACCGGATGTGAAGATGGTGATGACGATATCGTCCGGCTCCGGTCTGCGCTCCGGCGCCGTTTGCGGCTGGCTTTTCGCCACGTAGAGCAGATCGTTCGGGTCGGTTGGATCGCCGATGCAGATCGTCTTCAGTCCCGGCATCGATTGCGCCAGCTCTTGCGCGCGGGGCTTGAGATCCATGCCATGGAGCAGGATATCGGCGCCGGCCCCCTCGAGCATCTGCTTCTGCTCAACCGCCGACAGCCGCGCGTTCAGCGGCACCCGCGACAACCTCGCCTTGGCAAAAGCGAAATCCACCGGGATGGTGAAGACCGAATTGTTCAGCAACAGCCCGACGCGACGCCCGACCGCGAGTCCCATGATCGCGATAAATGCGTTAGCGATCTGGTTGGAGAGTTGATCGACCTGCGTGAAGGTGAGCTTGTCGTTGCCATACATGATGGCAGTTTTCGGCCCGTAGAAGACCGCGCCCCGCCGAACCAGTTCCGTCATCAGCATGGCAACCTCCCCCGCAGTGTTGAACGCCAGGACGCCGATCAGCGCCCCGGCCAGGATGGCTTGCGTTTCTCGCCGAACGCCTTGAGGCCTTCCTTGGCATCTTCGGTCATGGCCAGCAGTGCGATCTGGCTTTCGGTGTAGGCAATCGCCTCATCGAACGACATCGCCGCGATAGCGCGCATGGCATATTTGCCGCGACGAATCGCGGTCGGCGACTTGTCCGTGATACGACCGATCAGCCAATCGAGCTTGGCGTCGAGTTCGGCGGCAGGCGCGATATGATTGAGCAAGCCTGCGGACATCGCGGCCCGCGCGTCGAACGGCTCACCGGTCAGCGACCATTCGTTGATCAGGCGGCGCGGCGCGATCGATTGCAGCAGACTCATCACCTGCATCGGGAACACGCCGACCTTGACCTCCGGCAAACCGAACAGTACGTGATCCGCCGCCACCGCCATATCGGTCATGCACAGCAGGCCCATGCCGCCGGCCATGCAAACGCCGTTGACGCGCGCGATCGCCGGCTTGGTGGCGTTCTGCGACAACCTCAGCAGGTCGGCATAATCGACATTGGGACGCGAGAAATCCATCGCGAAGGCGCCGCCGGTGTTCTGCAGATCCGCGCCGGCACAGAAGGCCTTGTCGCCGGCGCCGGTCAGGACGATCACGCGTACCTTCGGATCGTCATGGGCCTCGCGATAGCCTCGAACGATACCCGCGATCACCTCGGCATTCAGTGCATTGCGCTTTTCCGGCCGATTGATCGTGATCCACAGCGCCTGCCCGCGCTTCTCCAGCAAAACACTCTTATTTTCAGTCATAACTCGATCCGCTTATGATGCCGCTTGAGCACCCGTTTCAATTGCGGCGACAATCCTGCCGGTCGTCACCTGCTCGCCCTCTTCGACGGCGAGCTCGGCGATGATGCCTGAAACCGACGCGACATGCACGTGCTCCATTTTCATGGCTTCGAGCGTGACGATGGGCTGCCCGGCTTCGACCCGCTCGCCCGGCTTCACCAGCACGGCGACGACACGGCCATTCATCGCCGCCCGCACCTTGCCGTCGCCGCCATTCTTGGCGGCTCGCTCCGGCGCCGCGCGCGTCAGATCACGGATCGTGATTGTTTCACCTTGCCGCAGCATGTAAAGATGTTCTCCGTCGCGCCGAAAGCGCACGGACTCGGACAGCCCATCAATGCTGAAGCGGATGTTGCGCTCGTCCAGTTGTTCGACGGTCAGACGATGGGCATGCTCATCCAGATTGGCGACGTAGTGACCGTCACGTTCGCGCACGATCTCCACGTCATGCGCCTTGCCGTCGAGATGCAAGCGCATCGCAATGGGAAACGTCGCCGCCAGCGACCGCCCGGGCCGCCACGGCGGCGCGTGGCGATCGGTGACGTAGAATAACAGCGCCGCGAGCGCCGCAACCGGCGGCTGACCATGATCGCGCGGCATAAGCAGCGCAGCGGTGTTTTCGCCGATGAACGCGGTCGTCGCGCCCCCCTTGGCGAACACATCATGACGCAGGCATGACGCCAGAAACGCCTGATTGGTGATGACACCAAACGCGACCGTCTGTTCCATGCCGTGGATCAGCTTGCGCCGCGCTTCGTCACGCGTCGCGCCATGCGCGATCACCTTGGCGATCATCGAATCGTAGAACGGCGGGATCTCGATGCCGGATTGCAAGGCGTGCTCGACACGAAGATCATCGGCCGGTTGCCAATCCAGCATGCGGCCGGACTGCGGCATGAAATCATGCCGCGCGTCTTCCGAACAAAGCCGCACCTCGATGGCATGACCGGAAAATTTCACATCATCCTGCACGATGCCCAGCGGCTCACCACCGGCGATGCGCAGCTGCAGTTCGACCAGATCGAGACCGGTGATAGCCTCAGTAACCGGATGCTCGACCTGCAGCCGGGTATTCATCTCCATGAAATAGAACGCGCCGGAGGGATCGAGCAGGAACTCCAGCGTTCCGGCACCTTCGTAGCCAATGGCCTTGACCGCCTTGACGGCAATCTCGCCCATCCGCGCCCGCAACTCGGGCGACACTGCCGGAGACGGCGCCTCTTCGATCAGCTTCTGATGCCGCCGCTGCACCGAGCAATCGCGCTCGCCGAGGTGGATGGCGTTGCCGTACCGATCGCCGAACACCTGTATCTCGATATGGCGCGGGTCGACGATGGCACGTTCGAGGATAACGGTGGGATCGCCGAAGGCGCTTTGCGCTTCGGAACGCGCGCTGCGCAGGCTCGACGCGAAAACAGCAGCATCCGACACCAACCGCATGCCGCGGCCGCCGCCGCCCGCCACCGCCTTGATCATCACCGGAAAGCCGATGCGTTCAGCTTCGGCGAGCATGGTGGCGTCGGATTGATCCTCGCCCTGATAGCCTGGCACGCAAGGCACGCCGGCATTCTGCATGATCGCCTTGGCGCCTGCCTTGTTCCCCATCGCCGCGATGGCGTCCGGTGAAGGCCCGATGAACACCAGTCCGGCATCGCGGCAGGCCGCGGCGAAATCCTCGTTCTCGGCGAGGAAGCCATAACCGGGATGCACGGCGTCGGCACCGGTCGCTTTCGCCGCGGCAACGATGGCATCGATGTGCAGATAGGATTGCGACGGTAGCGGCTCGCCTATGCGCACCGCCTGATCCGCGGCAAGCACGTGCAGCGCATTGGCATCGGCATCGGAATAAACCGCGACCGTCGCGAAGCCGAGGCGACGTGCCGTGCGCATCACTCGCAGCGCGATCTCGCCGCGATTGGCAATGAGAATCTTGCGGAATGGCGTTCGCTTCAAAGTCTGGGCAGAACTCATGGCCGCGCCACCGAGAACTGCATCCGCTGCGGGGTGCGTGCATCGGCTTCGCGGCAGATCGCCAGCACTTCTGCCAGTACGTCCCGCGTGTCGCGCGGATCGATCACACCGTCGTCGAGCACGCGGGCACTAGTCGAGAACACATCCATCTGGCCATCAAACACCGAGGTAATCTTGGCCTTCATCGCGTCGAGCTTGTCGCGCTCGATCGGTTTGCCCTTGCGGGCGGCGGCGGCCTCGGTAACGATCGCCATGGTCTCGGCCGCCTGCTCACCGCCCATCACCGCGGTCTTGGCATTCGGCCACGAAAAGCAGAAGCGCGGGTGGAAACCACGACCGCACATGCCGTAATTGCCCGCGCCGAACGAGGCGCCGCAATAGATGGTGATCTGCGGCACTGTCGCGCTGGTCACCGCCTGAATCATCTTGGAGCCGTGCTTGATCATGCCGGCCTCCTCATAGGCCTTGCCGACCATGTAACCCGTGGTATTGTTGAGATAGAGCAGCGGCGTGCGCGACTGGCAGCAGGCCTGAATGAAGTGCGTTGCCTTGTTGGCGCCCGCCGGATCGAGCGGGCCATTGTTAGTGATGATGCCAATGGCAAAGCCTTCGATGCGCGCCTGCCCGCAGACCGTCGCCGGGCCATAGTTTGCGCCGAACTCGGTGAAGTCCGAGTCATCGACAAACCTCGCGATAGCCTGCCGCATATCCACCGGCCGCTTGTGATCCATCGGCATGATGCCAAGCAGTTCTTCGGCGTCGTAACGCGGCGGCCGAACGCCGAGTCGATCCGCGAGCTGCGATGGTCGGTCCCAGTCGAGACCCGCCATGATGTCGCGGGCAATGCGCAATGCATCGCGATCGTCCTCGGCGAGGTAATCGCCGAGCCCGGAAATACTGGTGTGCATCTCGGCGCCGCCAAGCTCCTCCTCGGTCGCGATCTCACCGGTCGCAGCCTTGAGCAGCGGCGGCCCAGCAAGAAAGGCACGGGTGCGGCCGCGGACCATGACGATGTAATCCGACAGTCCGGTCTGATACGCGCCGCCGGCAGTGGACGAGCCGTGCGTCACCGTCACGACCGGTAATCCGGCCGCCGACATCCGTGCCAGATTGCGGAAGATGTTGCCGCCGCGCACGAAATCTTCGACACGATAGCGCAGCAGATTGGCGCCGGCACTTTCCACGAGTTGCACGTAAGGCAGCTTGTTTTCCAGCGCCAATTCCTGCACGCGCAGCGTCTTGTCGAGACCGTAAGGCTGCAACGCGCCGGCATCGATGCCCGAGTCGTTGGCGCTGACCATGCAGCGAATCCCGGAGACAAATCCAATGCCGGCGACGACGCCGCCGCCGGGCACGCTCTTGTCCGCATCCGGAACATCGAACATGTAGCCGGCCAGCGTCGACAGTTCGATGAACGGCGTGCCGGGGTCCAGCACCAGCGCGACACGCTCGCGTGGCAGCAACTGGCCGCGCTTGTGAAAGCGCTCCTTGGCTGCCGCCGACGCAGCGCGGCTGCGTGCTTCCAGGATGCGCATCCGCTCGATCAGCGCCAACATCCCAGCTCGATTGGCCTTGTAGGCGTCGCTACCTTGCGCAATCGTCGATTCAATCACTGCCATGTTGGAACTGAGCTTTCTAAACCAAGAGAACTATCCTTTGTCATTCCGGGCTGGCCGCAAAGTGATCGCGCCCCGGAATGACGACACGTCATGATCAACCCTGAGCGAAGTGTTCGCTGAACTGCTGGCGCAGTTCGACCTTACGCAGCTTGCCGGTGGCCGTCATCGGCATCTCGTCGAGAATCTTGACCAACTTCGGCACCTGGAAGCCGCCGAGATACTTGCGGCAATGCTCGGCAATACCTGCCTCGTCCGCCTGCGCGCCGGGCTTGAGTTTGACGAACGCCGTCACAGCCTCGCCCCATTGCGGATGCGGCAATCCCACTACCGCCGCATTCAGAACGGCGGGATGCGCCAGCAGCGTCTCCTCGATCTTGATCGACGCGACGTTCTCGCCACCCGACTTGATCATGTCCTTCTTGCGATCGACGAACAGTACTTCACCATGTTCGTCGATCATCGCGAGATCGCCGGTATGATGCCAGCCAAAGCGGCGCGAGTCCTCCGTCGCCTTGGGATCCTTGTAATAGCCCAGCATCACGTTGGGTCCGCGATGCACCAGCTCGCCGACTTGTCCCGGCGGCAGCAGGCGGCCATCGTCATCCATGATCGCCGTTTCGTTGACGATCATCGACTCGCCCCAGTAATTGCCGAAGCGTTGCAACTGCCGATCCGGTTGCGACATGGTAGTCGCCGGATACATCTCGGTCTGCCCGCTCGGCAGCACGAAATTCGGGCACAGTTCGGCGATGCAACGCTCGATCAGCGGCTTCGACATCGGCGCCATGGTGTAGATGCAAGTCTCGAGGCTCGACAGGTCCACTTCCTTTCGACGCGGATGATCGAGGATAACCTGATACATCAGCGGCAGTCCGATGAAGAAACTTAGCTTGTCGCGGTCGATGGCGTCGAGGCAAGCTACCGGATCGAAGCCGCGCATCAGCGCCATCTTGCCGCCGACCGAAAGGAAACTCAGCAGCACGACGTGCGCCGCGCAATGGAACAGCGGAAATTGGCCGGTGATGCCGGAGTTGCGGTCGAGATGCATTTCGATGGCATTGCTCATCGCCGCCATCACCACCGCAAGATGGCAATGCATCGCGCCCTTCGGACGCGACGTCGTACCGCTGGTGTAAATGATCATCGCCAGATCGCGGTCGTCGAAGGCGATTTCGGGTTCGACGTCGGATTGACCTTCGAGCAGCGCATTGAATTCTTGCAGGCCCTGTTTGGCAGCGTTGCCGGCCAAATCGACGGCGATCAGATCAATGCCGCGCTTCTCCAGCGCCGCCCGACGATCCGGTTGCGCATGCAGATTATCGTCAATCAATGCGAAGCGCACTTCGGCATGATCGAGGATGAACCCCATGTCATCGGGGCCGAGCATGGTGTTGATCGGGACCCACACCAGGCCGGCGCGGTGAATGCCGAACAGCGCTTTGACGAATTCCACCGAGTTGTTGCATACCGTGGAAATCTTCTCGCCGGGCTTAAGCCCACGCGACACCAGATAGTTGGCGAAGCGATTGGCGTCACGCTCCAGCTCGGTATAGGTCACACGACGCGCCCCATCCGTCAGCGCAATGCGTTGTGGAAATCGGCGCGCGGCGCGCTTGAGGATATCGCCGATCGCTACGCGGCCAATACGGCCCGGACCCGGTACCCCACCGGTTGCGGCCAGATTGCTCATCTTCACTCCTCCCTCAATCAAGTGCCCTCAAGTGTCATTGCGAGAAGCCGCAGCTATGAAGCAATCCAGCTCGTTTTTGTTGCTTTCTGGAATGCTTCGCTGCGCTCGCAATGATGCGTGGCATTCATTCAATGACTGCGAATGCCGAAAATCTGTCTGGCTTCGGCCGGGCTGGCGATCTCGCGCCCGGCCTGCCGCGCATATTTCGCCATGGTCTCGATCAGCTGCCCGTTCGACGTCACCTTGCTGCCGTCCGGCCGATAGAAGGTGTCCTCAAGGCCGGTACGCAGGTGACCGCCCAATTCGGCACAGCGCTGATGCAGCGGCCAGATCTCAGCGCGGCCGATTGCAGTGACTTGCCAATTGGCTTCCGGCAATTTCAACTTGAGCAGGATCGGCAGCAACTCCGGATCGGCCGGCATGCCGGAGGCGACGCCCATAACGAAATTGTATTCCAGCGGCCCGGAATACATGCCGGTCTGCCTATACATGCCGACACAACGCACGATGCCGACATCGAAGCATTCGAACTCCGGAAGCGTATTCGCTGCCTTCATCACGTCGAGATAATCCTGCACCTTCTCGACAGCGTTATCGAACAGCATCGGCGGCCACGCCCAGGTATTGTCGGCCTTCACCTTGAGATAGTTCAACGAGCCGGCATTGCAGGCTGCCATTTCCGGCTTGGTCTCGCGCACGCAATCGAGCGCGCCGCCGTAGTTGGGACCCGACGTACCCGTGGTGTGATTCATGATGACGCCGGGACAGGCCTCACGGATCGCCTGCTGGATTTCACGCGAGACATTGATGTCCCATGACGGCAGATGCCCCTTGTTCGGCGCCTGCTGACGCAAGTGAATATGCATGACGCTGGCGCCCGCATCGAAGGCCGCCCTGGCCTCGCGCGCCATTTCCTCGGGCGTCACCGGCACGTTGTGCTGCTTGGGATCGGTGAGCACGCCATTCAGCGCACAGGTGATGACGGCTTTGTCGCTCATGCGGGAAATGCCTCTGCTGCCGGCCGGAAACAGCAGGCATGATGCGGGGCGGTCCACCGTCCATCTTGCGTCAAGCCGCTATCTTCGAAAGCTGCGTCAGCGGCGTATCAGGAACGGCCCGGCCGGAGATCGGCAAGCGTCGCGCGCGATGAATCGCTGCGATAGATCGCGAGATCGCGCGAGCCGGAGAAGATCGCGCGCGGCTGCAATCCATAGAAGCGGCGGATCGAGTGACTGAAGTGCGTCGAATCCGGATAACCGATATCCTGCGCCAGATGCGCGAGATTGATATCCTCGTTGACGAAATGCAACAGATGTCGCGCCCGCTTCCAGGCCCGGAACGCGCGAAACGAGATGCCGGTCTGGTCCTTGAACAGGTGCAGGAAGCGCGATTGCGACAGATGCACCGACGCCGCGCAATCGGCCGCCGTTACGGCGGTACCCGAGAAATCGCCCAAGCGAACGATGGCGCGCGCGATGCGCGCATCGATCGGCCGCGTATCCAGTTGTTCACCGAAGAAGATGGTATCGAACTCGCTGGTGGTGAAGCCATTGCGCCGTCCGGTAATGCGCAGCGCTTCGTAAGCGCCGCGAATGCGCGAGGCGATCGCGCTGCCGGCCGTTCCAGACAGGCGCGCGGCCAACGCCTGCAGCGCCCTGACCGTCACAGTCTCCGGTTCGATCACCAAACATATCACCGAGGGATGTTCGCTTTCAACGCTGTGGGCGACATAGGGCATCACCACCGCCATCTCGCCTGCGCGAGCGCGACCGCCTTGCGTGACACAAATATCGCCCTGCAGCGCGACGTAGATGGCGAACCCGCCGCTGGTGCGTTGCCGCGGCCGCCCCAGCAGCCCGGCGTAAAACACCCGCTCCGGGCTGATCAGCATCAAATGCTTGGAATCCCGGCGAATGCCGTCGTCCATATCCGTCCCTCCCGGGAACGCTGTTGCTTGTGCGCGTCGTCGCGTCGCTCTCTCTGGAGCGCCCCAAGCATACAGACTTCGGACCGGATGTCACCGCCGATAAGTGCCAGAAAAGACCCGCAATTCAGCCCGTGCGACGAAGCACCGCGTCAGGCACGCCGCGGCACGTTCTGCTGCTCGCTCGCCAGCGTTTCCGCGGCAACCGCACGCTGGTAGCCTTCACGCTGCTGCAACCGCTCCCAGTAAGCAGCGACGTTAGGCCCAAAATCCTTGGCGAGGCCGATGTTCTCAGCGAGCCGCAAGGCATAGCCGACGACGATGTCGGCGGCGGTGAACCGCCCGGCGCATAGCGTTTCGGACTGCCCTGTCGCGGCCTCGACGGCGCGGAGCCGGCCGAGGAACCATTTGGCGTAGTCGCCTACCACCTGCGGATTGCGCCGTTCTTCCGGCTCTAGCTGGCCGTAACGCAGCACCAGCGTCTGAGGGAAGGTCAGCGTCGCATCGCTGAAATACATCCAATTAAGGAATGCGCCATAGGCGGCCTCCTCGACGCCGACGGTCAGCGGCGTCGGACCGTGACGGGTACCGAGATAGTGACAAATTCCGGATGACTCCGTCATCCGCGTCTCACCGTCGATCAGAAACGGGATGGTGCCGAGCGGATTGATGCCGAGATATTCCTTGGCGAAGACGCGCGGCGGAAACGGCAGCATCTTGAGGTCATAGGGCAACCCCATTTCTTCCAGCATCCAGAGCGGGCGAAACGAACGCGCCGCGAAGCAGTGGTAGAGCGTCATCATCAGCGCATGTCCCTATTTCTGACCTCGGCCCGGCAGCGTGCCCATCATCTTGCAAAGGATCGAGAGCATCACCTCGTCGGCGCCGCCACCGATTGACGTCAGGCGGCTGTCGCGATAGGCGCGGCTCACCGGTGTCTCATTCATGAATCCCATACCGCCCCAATATTGCAGGCAGGCATCGGTCAACTCACGGCCGAGGCGCCCGGCCCGCAGCTTGGCCATCGTCGCCAGTTTGGTCACATCCTGGCCGGCTATCAAGGCTTCCGCCGCGCGATAGATCAGCGAGCGCAACAATTCCACCTCGGTCTGCATTTCCGCAAGCTTGAAGTGCACCACCTGATTGTCGAGGATGCTTTGGCCGAATGCCTTGCGGTTGCGAGTGTATTCGATCGTCTCATCGATGGTGAGTTCATGCGCCTTCAGACATGCCGCAGCACCCCACAGGCGCTCCTCCTGAAATTGCACCATCTGATAGGTGAAGCCCTGCCCCTCCTCACCGATGCGGTTGCGCTTGGGCACCCGCACGTCCTCGAAGAAAATCTGCGCGGTATCGGATGAGCGCATACCAAGCTTGTCAAGCTTGCGCGCGACGTTGACGCCCTTGGTTTTCATCGGCACGCAGATCAGAGATTTATTGCGATGGACGGGGCCGTCGCTGGTATTGGCGAGCAGACAAATCCAGTCGGCCTGCGTGCCATTGGTGATCCACATCTTGCCGCCGTTGATGACGTAGTCATCGCCATCGGAACGCGCATAGGTCTTGATCGAGGCCACATCCGAACCCGCGCCTGGCTCCGACACGCCGATAGATGTCACCGCGTCACCGGCAATGGCCGGCACCAGAAATTCTTTCCGCACCTCGTCGGAACCGAACCGCGCCAGCGCCGGTGTCGCCATATCGGTTTGCACGCCGATCGCCATAGGAATGCCGCCGCAGCGGATAGCGCCGAGTTCTTCCGCCATCATCAACGCGTAGCTGTAGTCCAGCCC
>Ga0079369_1000059_pt1 | contig 12237 bp, 1 predicted proteins | sample ThiBiot_750_biof_FD_68599 | JGI IMG/M metagenome (GOLD analysis project Ga0079369, IMG submission 68599) | Wastewater bioreactor microbial communities from Cape Town, South Africa - Thiocy_expt_750_biof (version 3) (version 2) | ecosystem: Engineered > Bioreactor > Thiocyanate-remediating >...
GTCATGGCGATCCATGGCTGCTTGCCATGCGGCCTTGAATCGTTCCACTCTCAAGCTTTCAATATCTGCTCTCAACTGGTTGACATACAGACTTCCATCTTGGTCGTACACGGTGTGGAACAGCATTCCCGACTGCATTGGCGAAAGCGGGTAAAGATCCTCGATTCGCTCCATGGGTATAGGCAAGTGGTCCAGCTCATGCTGCGTAAGCCGCGCGAGAGGAAAATCGGATGGCGTGGCGCCGCTGGCTCCGCCAGTGCAATGAGCTATCAGCGCTTCGAGCTCGGCCCGGTAGATTTTTACGAAAGCCTCGACCGTGGCCTTGCCATAACGCGACGTACTGTAACCCACTTCCAGTCTGAGCCTGCCGTCATAGACATGGCCGTTTATGGAGATGTCATGGCTTGGCATGGCGGCGCCATCCATCAAATCCCCGATGGGCTCAGTCGCCAGGGTCCACAATGCGTCCTCGTCAAAACTGGCGTCAAACTGTCCCAGGTAGTTGAATGCCACCTGCGCCCTGGGCAGGCCCGCCAATGCTTGCCGCTGTTCTGGCATTCCATGGTATTTGAACAAGCCGTAGCCCAGCCCCTTGTTGGGTACTTGACGCAGGCTCTCCTTGATACGCTTGAGCCTCTGATCCAGGGTTCCGGACGGATCGAGCGCCACCGGATAAAGGGTGGTAAACCAGCCTACCGTGCACGAAAGGTCGATATCCGGGTATAAATCTTCTCTTCCGTGGCCTTCCAGATCGACGAGAATCTTCTCGTGCCCGCTCCACTGGCATAGAGCGCTTCCCAACGCGGTAAGCAAAAGATCGTTGACCTGGGTACGATAAGCCGCGGGGGCCTGCTTGAGCAAAGCCTGCGTCTGCACCCGGTCGAGTCTCAGGGTGACGCTGGCCTGGAAAGCATTGCCCGAACCATGCGGGTCGTCCCCCGCATTGTCCCGCGGCAACGAAACCGGCGTATTCGACAGGGTTTGCCAGTAAGCAAGCTCGCCTGCATGTTCACGGGCGTAATCCTGCAGCCGGCATGCCCATGCATGATAACTCGCAGTTTTTTCCGTCAAGGCAATGGGCTTGCCGGCACGGCATTCGTCATAGGCGCTTTGCAAGTCTTCGAGCAGGATACGCCATGAAACCCCGTCGATCACCAGATGATGCGCAACCAGCAGCAAGCGCTGGCTGCCATCCGCCATTCTGGCGGCCAGGCCCCGCAGCAACGGTCCTTCGGCGAGATTCAGGCTGCGCTGGACCTCGTTGCATAACGAGGCGAAGTCCTCGGTACTGGCGGCGTCACGTACCCACAGCAGCTCTTGCCCCTCCTGGTGGAGGGTATCGAAGGACTCGCCACAGGTCTGCCGCCAGCCACCGCTTGCTTGCCTTATATAACGAAAGCGAAGCGCATCGTGATGGCGTATCACGGCCTCCAGCGCCTGCGCAAGACATGGGATATCGAGAAGCTCGCTGCTTTTTAGCAGCACGGCCTGGTTCCAGTGGTGGCGGGAAGGAATGTCCTGTTCAAAGAATTCGAGCTGTATGGGAAGCAGGGGAATGGCGCCGTTCATGCCCGCTTGAGCCATTTCCCCACCTGCCTGTTGCGCCTGTTGCATTCCATGGCCCGCGTCAGCAGGTGCGGCCGCCTCCGCCACCTTGGCGAGCGCGGCAATGGTCTGGCGCTCGAACACCTGCCGGGGTGTGATCTTCCACCCGGCCCGGCGCACCCTGGTCACGATCTGCAGGCTCAGGATGGAATCTCCCCCCACCTCGAAGAAGTTGTCGTTTCTTCCCACCTGCGGCATGCCCAGTACTTCCGCCCAGATTCCCGCCAGCATGGCTTCCACTTCCCCCTGCGGCGCTTCGTATTTGCCCGCATCCCCATATTCGGGCTCGGGTAGCGCCTTGCGGTCCACCTTGCCGCTCGGGTTCAGCGGCAGGCACTCCAGCACGACAATCGCCGCAGGGATCATATAGTCCGGCAGCGCCTTGCCCAGCGCTTCCCGCAGCAGACCCGTATCCACTTCCATGCCCGCATGCGGGCATACGTATGCCACCAGCCGCGCTCCGGAGGGCCCTTCCCCGGCTACCACCACCGCTTCCCTGATTAGGGGCTGGGACAGCAATTGCGCTTCTATTTCCCCAAGCTCTATCCGGAATCCCCGTATCTTGACCTGGTGGTCCAGCCGTCCCAGGTATTCGATCTGCCCATCGCCCCGCCATCTCGCCAGGTCGCCCGTGCGGTACAACCGACCTCCCCTATCATCAAACGGATCCGCAATGAACCGCTCCGCCGTCAATCCCCCCCGGTTCAGGTAGCCTCGTGCCAGTCCCGCTCCACCCAGATACAGCTCTCCCGCCACGCCCTCCGGAACCAGATTGAGGTCGGGGTCAAGAATGTAAGCACTGCGGTCGCCCACGGGACGGCCAATCGGCATATAGGCGGACTCGAATCGGGTATCCGCACAAGCTTTCGAGATCAGCGGTGTGACGACGGTCTCGGTAGGGCCATAACCGTTGATGATGCGGGGCGGTTGAAGCACCTGCTGGACGAAATCGAAACTTGCGCGCGTCGTCGCTTCGCCGCCCACCGTGTAGGAGCGAATGGACAGGTCCCGCCCGGCATTGCCTGTGAGTTCAGCCAGTTGATGCAGATAGCTCGGCGTAAAACAGGCGATCGTAATGCGATGCCTGGCAATCTCCGCAATAGTTCGATCGGCACCCCAGATATCGTTGTCGCGCGGCATGAGCGCAGCGCCAAAAGCCAGAGGTACCAGCCAGCGTTCGTGGGCGCCATCGAAATTGATGGAAGCGAACTGAAGCTCGCGATCCTCCGGCATCATGCCGTAAATTTCGCCGATAGCCTGGACATGCATCGACAACGGCCCGTGCGCGACGGCTACGCCCTTGGGTTTTCCTGTGGAGCCGGAGGTATAGATGACATAGGCCAGGTTGCCGCCATGCAGCCTTATTTCCGGGTCCTCTGCCGATTCTCCCTCCACATCCAGCCTGTCCAGTTCCAGCACTTCGCATCCGGCCGGGTGCGGCAGCCGCTCCCTAACTCGGCTTTGCGTCAGCAGCAACCCGATCCCGCTGTCTTCCATCATGTAGCTCAGCCGATCCTCAGGATACTCCGGGTCCAGCGGCACGTACGCTCCCCCGGCCTTGAGGATCGCAAGCAGCCCAACGATCATGTCGATGGAGCGTTCCACCGCTATCCCCACCTTCGTCTCCGGAACCACTCCCAGCCCCATCAGCCAGTGCGCCAGCCGATTCGCCCTCCGGTTGAGCTCCCCATAGCTCAGCTCCTCCTCGCCAAAGATCAGGGCAACAGCCTGCGGATCCTTCTTCACTTGCCGCTCGATCAAGCGGTGAACCGGCTCGGCATTCGCGTAGCGTTGGGCGTTGACCCCCCAATCCTTCAGCTGCGCGTGCTCCCCCTCGCTCAAAAGATCGATGTCGCCCAGGCAGCGTTCCGGGTATTCGGCCAGCTGCCGCAGAAGCCGAAGGTAATGCTCCCCCAGCCGCCTGATGGTGTCCGGCTCGAATAATTCCGCTGCATAGCTGAACAGGGCACTCACCTCCCCATCCGGATGCTCGGTCGTGTCCAGCGTCAGCTCGAATTGCGCCGCCTTCTCACCGAAAAAGTGATTTTCCATCACCACATCGGGTAGTGAATCAGACGCGCCCGAATCCTCCCGCAGGTGGTTGTACATGACCTGGAACAGCGGGTTCTGGTTCAGGTTGCGCTCCGGCTGCAATGCCTCGACCAGCTGCTCGAACGGCAAATCCTGGTGAGCCTGGGCGCCCAGTGCCGCTTCGCGCGTCCGGTCGAGCAGGTCTTCGAGGGAAGCTCGGCTGTCGATGCGGTTGCGCAGCACCTGGGTGTTGACGAAGAAACCAACGATGTTTTCCACTTCGATCCGGTGGCGATTGGCAATGGGAACGCCAACGCGAATGTCGTCCTGTCCGGTATGACGCTGCAGCAAGGCCTGGAACCCAGCCAGCAGCGCCATGAAAAGGGTGGCGCCCTGGCGCTGCGCCTGGCGCTGCAACCCCGCAACCAGCGGAGCCTCCAATACGAATTCATGCCGCGCCGCGCGGTAGTTGGCACCCGGGGGCCGGGGATGATCGGTGGGAAGCTGCAATACCGGATGCTCTTCCCCCAGCTGGGTGCGCCAGTAGGCCAGTTGCCGGTCTTTCTCTCCCGCTTCCAGCCAGTTGCGCTGCCATGCGGCATAGTCAGCATACTGGATCGGAAGTGCCGCCAAGGAGGGCTCCTGCCCCTGTACCCGGGCCCGGTACTGGGCGGCAAACTCGCCGATGATGATGCGATTCGACCAGTCGTCCGTCACGATGTGGTGCATCGCCACCACCAGCAGGTGATCTTCCGGGGCCAGCCGGATGAGCGCCACGCGCAATAGCGGACCCTGCGCGAGATCGAACGGCGTGGCATTGATTCCCCTGATCTCTTCATGCGCGCGCTCCATGCGCTGCGGCACCGGCAGGTGGCACAGGTCGATCAAGGGAATGTCCAGCCAGCGTTCCGCTTCGATGACCTGCTCGGCCATGCCTTCGTCGTTCGCCCGGAAAACCGTGCGCAGCGACTCATGCCGCGCCACCACCGCCTCGAAGCTCGAACGCACTGCCCCGATATCCAGATTCCCCGTCAGGCGCAATACGCCGCTCAGGTGGTACGCCGTGCTCGATGGCTCCAGCTGCCATAAAAACCAGTGCCGCTGCTGCGCGTAGGAAAGCATACGGCGGCTTTGTACCGTTTGCCGTACGATAGGAAGAAGAGAGAAATCGAACCCCCGCTTTTTTAGCGCGGCCAGAAATTCCTTCTGCTTCTCATGCGGCAAGACGGAAAAACGTCTGGCGATATCCTGCTTGTTCAGTTCCAATTCAGCTCTCCAGTAAATCGAGCAATTCCGACATTCCCAGCAGCTCGTTCTGCGTGACATCCTTCACGCATGCGGATGAGCATCTTTCCTGTATGACTGCTGCAATATCGGCAAGCAGGGGTTTTTCAAAGTACAGGCGCAACGGCAAAAAAATGGATAACGCCTGTTGCAGCTTCTGCTGCACCTGCAGGATCGCCAGCGAGTGCCCTCCCACCTCGAAGAAGTTGTCGTTTCTTCCCACCTGCGGCATGCCCAGCACTTCCGCCCAGATGCCCGCCAGCATGGCTTCCACTTCCCCCTGCGGCGCTTCGTATTTGCCCGCATCCCCATATTCGGGCTCGGGCAGCGCCTTGCGGTCCACCTTGCCGCTCGGGTTCAGCGGCAGGCACTCCAGCACGACAATCGCCGCAGGGATCATATAGTCCGGCAGCGCCTTGCCCAGCGCTTCCCGCAGCAGACCCGTATCCACTTCCATGCCCGCATGCGGGCATACGTACGCCACCAGCCGCGCTCCGGAGAGCCCTTCTCCGGCTACCACCACCGCTTCCCTGATTTCGGGGCACAACAGCAATTGCGCTTCTATTTCCCCAAGCTCTATCCGGAATCCCCGTATCTTGACCTGGTGGTCCAGCCGCCCCAGGTATTCGATCTGCCCATCGCCCCGCCATCTCGCCAGGTCGCCCGTGCGGTACAACCGACCTCCCCTATCATCAAACGGATCCGCAATGAACCGCTCCGCCGTCAATCCCCCCCGGTTCAGGTAGCCGCGCGCCAGCAATTCCCCTCCTATGCACAACTCTCCTGGCACACCGGGCGCAACCGGCGCGAGATCGCCATCGAGCAAATGGATGTGGCGCCCCGCAAGCGGCTTGCCGATGCTCACGGATGCGCCCTTATCCCCCAGATAATGGCGGCAATTGAGCGCGGTGGCGGTCACCGTGGCTTCGGTCGGGCCGTACGTATTGAGCAGGGTGATGCCGGCGAGCCCGGCATCGCGCCAGGCCTTGATTCCTTCGGGGGACATGGCTTCGCCGCCCGCATGCACTTGCCGCAACAGGCCATAGTCCCGTGAACCGCGCCTGGCAAAATCCTGGGCCAGTAAAAACCAGTAGGCAGTGGTGAGATCCGCGACAGTGATGCGCTTGCCGATCAGTTCGCGGAAAAAGGTTTCGCTATCCCATAGGGCGGGGCCGCGCAGGACGATGGCCGCGCCGACGCACAGTGGCGGAAAGAGCTGTTCGATAAAACCGTCAAAATTGATGGTGGAAAACAGCAGCATCCGGTCGGCAGCGCTCAGGCCAAAAAATCCTGCGGCTACCTGGGCATGCTCGGCCAGGGCATGATGGGGCAGGCCCACGCCCTTGGGTTTTCCTGTGGAGCCGGAGGTATAGATGACATAGGCCAGGTTGCCGCCATGCAGCCTTATTTCCGGGTCCTCTGCCGATTCTCCCTCCACATCCAGCCTGTCCAGTTCCAGCACTTCGCATCCGGCCGGGTGCGGCAGCCGCTCCCTAACTCGGCTTTGCGTCAGCAGCAACCCGATCCCGCTGTCTTCCATCATGTAGCTCAGCCGATCCTCAGGATACTCCGGGTCCAGCGGCACGTACGCTCCCCCGGCCTTGAGGATCGCAAGCAGCCCAACGATCATGTCGATGGAGCGTTCCACCGCTATCCCCACCTTCGTCTCCGGAACCACTCCCAGCCCCATCAGCCAGTGCGCCAGCCGATTCGCCCTCCGGTTGAGCTCCCCATAGCTCAGCTCCTCCTCGCCAAAGATCAGGGCAACAGCCTGCGGATCCTTCTTCACTTGCCGCTCGATCAAGCGGTGAACCGGCTCGGCATTCGCGTAGCGTTGGGCGTTGACCCCCCAATCCTTCAGCTGCGCGTGCTCCCCCTCGCTCAAAAGATCGATGTCGCCCAGGCAGCGTTCCGGGTATTCGGCCAGCTGCCGCAGAAGCCGAAGGTAATGCTCCCCCAGCCGCCTGATGGTGTCCGGCTCGAATAATTCCACGGCATAGCTGAACAGGGCACTCACCTCCCCATCCGGATGCTCGGTCGTGTCCAGCGCCAGCTCGAACTGGGTTTCTTCCTCTCCCGCTTCATAGCTCCCCAGCGTGAGTCCCGGCAGTTGCTCCAGCGGTCGATGGTCCTCCCGCAGGTGGTTGTACATGACCTGGAACAGCGGGTTCTGGTTCAGGTTGCGCTCCGGCTGCAATGCCTCGACCAGCTGCTCGAACGGCAAATCCTGGTGAGCCTGGGCGCCCAGTGCCGCTTCGCGCGTCCGGTCGAGCAGGTCTTCGAGGGAAGCTCGGCTGTCGATGCGGTTGCGCAGCACCTGGGTGTTGACGAAGAAACCAACGATGTTTTCCACTTCGATCCGGTGGCGATTGGCAATGGGAACGCCAACGCGAATGTCGTCCTGTCCGGTATGACGCTGCAGCAAGGCCTGGAACCCAGCCAGCAGCGCCATGAAAAGGGTGGCGCCCTGGCGCTGCGCCTGGCGCTGCAACCCCGCAACCAGCGGAGCCTCCAATACGAATTCATGCCGCGCCGCGCGGTAGTTGGCACCCGGGGGCCGGGGATGATCGGTGGGAAGCTGCAATACCGGATGCTCTTCCCCCAGCTGGGTGCGCCAGTAGGCCAGTTGCCGGTCTTTCTCTCCCGCTTCCAGCCAGTTGCGCTGCCATGCGGCATAGTCAGCATACTGGATCGGAAGTGCCGCCAAGGAGGGCTCCTGCCCCTGTACCCGGGCCCGGTACTGGGCGGCAAACTCGCCGATGATGATGCGATTCGACCAGTCGTCCGTCACGATGTGGTGCATCGCCACCACCAGCAGGTGATCTTCCGGGGCCAGCCGGATGAGCGCCACGCGCAATAGCGGACCCTGCGCGAGATCGAACGGCGTGGCATTGATTCCCCTGATCTCTTCATGCGCGCGCTCCATGCGCTGCGGCACCGGCAGGTGGCACAGGTCGATCAAGGGAATGTCCAGCCAGCGTTCCGCTTCGATGACCTGCTCGGCCATGCCTTCGTCGTTCGCCCGGAAAACCGTGCGCAGCGACTCATGCCGCGCCACCACCGCCTCGAAGCTCGAACGCACTGCCCCGATATCCAGATTCCCCGTCAGGCGCAATACGCCGCTCAGGTGGTACGCCGTGCTCGATGGCTCCAGCTGCCATAAAAACCAGTGCCGCTGCTGCGCGTAGGAAAGCAATGCCGGTCCGGCGGGTTTCCGGCGCGGAATGGTTGGTTCCTGCCGTGGCGCACCGCCGGCGCCGGCCAGTCGCTGCGCAAGCCGGTTCCGCTGCTCGGGTGTCAAGCGGGCGCGGCGCTCCGCGAGGCTACCGCTACTCATGAATGGTTTCCTGCATCACGGCACGACTACGGCAGGGAGATGAGGCTGGCATAATTACGAGTACTCGATCTCATCGATCAATCTTGCCTCGACCAGCGCCGCCAAGCCTGCAACGGTCGGCGACCTGAAGAAATCCGCCGGATGCAAATCGACGGCAAAGCCCGTCCGAACCCTGGAGAGGAGTTGTATCCCGAGCAAGGAATCGCCGCCCAATTCAAACAGGTTATCGTTGACGCCGACCGCATCCATTCCCAGCAGGCCCTGCCAGATTTCCGCAATGCTTTTCTCCAGCTCGCTGTCCGGCAATTTAAAAATTGTCTGCAATGCGGGCCGCGGATACCTGTCCTGCTTCCTCGCCGTATCGAACGCCATTGGCTGGGCGACCAGATCATCCTGGGTCTGGTTGAGCCGGCTGTTCAGGTCGATCGTGGAAACAATAACTTGAGGCCTGACAGGGGGTCTTGTTACGCCGCTTCCGCTGCTGAGTCCCCCCACGATGCGCTCGAAAACCTCGACCCCTTCCCGGGGCCCGATTCCCACCCCGGCAGGCAGCGCCATGCTGGCCGCCATGCCCACTTCCCGCCAACCGTCCCAATTGACTGAAATCACGGGAAACGGAGATTCGCGGCAAGCGGCGCGGGCGGTGGCATCGAGATAAGCATTGGCCGCGCTATAATCGACCTTGCTGAGACCGCCTGCGATGGCAGCGAGCGACGAGCACAGCATCATGAAATCGAGCGCCTCATCCTTGAATACCGCCTGCAACACGCGCATTCCCTGCACCTTCGGCGCAAGCACCTGGGCAACCATCGCCTCTGTTTTTGCCGAAATCAATCCGCTGCCGACTTCTCCCGCGGCGTGGATCACGCCGTGAATCGCACCGAACCGACGGCGTGCCTGCGCGACAGCCGCTTGCAATTCGGCCTGGATGGCGACATCCGCCTGCAATACCAGCACTTCCGCACCCAGCGCCTCCAGGTAGATGAGCTTTTCCACCTTGGGGCGCATTGAATCGCCGCCAGCAGTATCGGACAGCAGCCGCGGCCAGTGTTCTCGCGAGGGAAATGGCGAGCGCCCCAGCAGTACCAGTTTTGCCTGCCGTGTTTTAGCCAGATGCTCCGCCAGGGTGAGGCCGATTCCTCCCAACCCCCCCGTGATGAAATAGACTCCCTCGCGCCGGAATTGCCCGGAACCGGATTGTGAAGGACCGGAATCGCGTATGGGATCGAAGCACTGCAGCCAGCGATGGATACCCCGATAGGCGACGACGGATGATACCGGATCGGCTTGCGATTCCGCCAGGATCCGCTCCGCAAGGCCTGTGAGCGTGCTGCCTATGGAATGCGGCTCGATGTCCACGATACGGCAGGCAAGATGGGAATATTCCTGCGGAATGACTTTGCAGGGACCCAGCAGCATCGCTTTTTCGGGGCGCAGGGATTCATTGCCGGTCACATCCTCCAGCTGATCGGTTACTACCGTGATTTCCGCCGTTTTTCCCGGGGGAATGAGTCCAGGTGCGCTTTCCAGTGCTTGCGCCAGATAAAACAGGCTGAAAAAATTTCTCGCCTGGCTCTCGGCGAGCGATGGCTCTTCCCCGCCCCCCGTCATGCTCCAGAAATGGAAGATATGACCGATTTCTTCGCCGTCATCGCGGATAGCGCGCAGCAGCAGATCGTAATCGTGCCGTTCGCCGGGCCGCACCAGGTAATGGTCCCTCGCCGGACGCCGGAATGCGGCACCCATGGAAACCATGATGGGTTCGATTCCGGCATTCAGCAAACGAGCGCGAAACGCTGCGCCAAGGAGGGAATCGTCATAGAAAACGATCAAGCGCCCTATCAGCCTGGAAAGGAATTCATCCGGTGCGGGCACGACACTTTCGGAACGATGCCAGGACGGCACGTAAAACCAGTCATCCAGTGAAAGCTTGGCCGATTCCTCTCCCTTCTCCACTGGTATATTCCGGGAAGCAGCGATCGAATCGCTGCCAGTGGTGGCGCCGGGCTTGACCCAGTAGGACTGCCGCTCGAACGGATATGTTGGCAAGGGAATCCGCCGGCGGCGCTCCCTGCCATGGAAATTTTCCCAGTTGACAGGGACGCCGCCCAACCACAATTTGCCAAGCGCAAGATACAAATGCCTTTGCGCCTGATCGGCTCTTCCCGGATGAGGCAGGGACGAAATAACGAGATGCTGCGGACTTGCATCGGGATGCCGTTGCGCCAGCGTGACAAGCGTTTCTCCTGGCCCGACCTCCAGCAGGATGCGGTCCGGGTTGCTCAGCAGTTCCCGCAAACCGTCGCCGAAACGGACTGTTCCACGCACATGCCTTCCCCAGTAGCCAGGGTCGGCCGCCTCCTGGGGGGTAATCCAGTTGCCGCTGAGATTGGAAAAAAATGGAAGTTTTGGTGGACGCGGCCCCGCCTTTTCAACTGCCCGGATGAAAACAGGCAGCATCGGCTCCACCATGGCGGAGTGGAATGCACGGGAGACATGCAATCTTCGGGTTGCGATTCCCTTGCGTCCGAGCTCGCTTTCCGCCGTCCCGATAGACTCCACCGGGCCGGACAGAACGCATAGCTCCGGCCCATTGACCGCTGCAAGGTCGCAATGCACATTCAGGTAGGGCGCTATCTCCGCCTCCGGCAACATGACCGCGAGCATTGCGCCCGCTTCCATCTGCTGCAGCAGCCGGCCTCGCATTGCTACCAGATGCAGCGCATCCTCCAGGGAAAACACGCCAGCCAGGCAGGCCGCGACGTATTCGCCCACGCTGTGGCCTATCATGGCAGCCGGCGAGACCCCCCACGACATCCATAGGCGTGCCAGGGCGTATTCAATAGCGAAAAGCGCCGGCTGGGTAACATCCGTTTGCATAAGCCGTGCCGACGATTCCGCCTGATCCGCTTCATCCATGCCGGGATAAAGCAGTGTTTTCAGATCGAAGCCGAGATAAGGTTTCAACAAATCGAGGCAATGGTCGAATTCCTCGCGGAATACCACTTCGTTCTGATAAAGATCACGCGCCATATTCACATGCTGGGCGCCCTGTCCCGGAAAAAGAAACACGACAGGAGGATTTTCGACCGACACCCGCCGGGTAAGGAAACGTCCGGGATCCCGGCTTCTCAAAATGCCGATCGCATCCCCACGGTTGCTGCAAAGGGCGATGGCCCGCTCGGAGAAACACTTCCTTCCGACATGCAGCGTATACGCCACATCTGACAGGGACACATCCGGTTGTGAATCCGCTTGTTGCTTGTCCAGATGATTGGCGAGGCGGGTAGTCATGGCTTCGAGTGCGTTGCCGCTGCGTGCCGAGAGCGTGAGTATCTGCCAGTTGCGGGAAGGTCCGGACGGTACGGATGGTGGCGCCTCTTCAATGATCGCATGCACATTCGTGCCGCCTATGCCGAAGGAACTGACGCCAGCGCGGCGGGGTGTCATCCCGGCGGGCCAGTGCTTTCCCACGGTATTAACGTAAAAGGGACTGCTGGCAAAATCGATCTGGGGGTTGGGTTTTTCGAAATTCAGGGTGGGCGGAAGTGTCTGATATTCCAGCGCCAGCACCGTCTTGAGCAGGCCCGCCACGCCTGCCGCGGCATCGAGATGCCCCACGTTGGTTTTGACCGAACCGATGCCGCAAAACCCGTGCCGCTGCGTGCTCTCGCGGAATGCCTGGGTCAGCGCCGCGATTTCGATGGGATCACCCATGGTCGTGCCGGTGCCATGCGCTTCAATGTAACTGATCGTGTCGGGGGATATGCCTGATATCGCCTGTGCGGCGAGAACGACTTCCGCTTGTCCTTCCACGCTGGGCGCGGTATAACCCACCTTGGCGGAACCATCATTATTCATTGCCGAACCTTTTATCACGGCGTGTATGGTGTCGCCGTCGGCCAGCGCGTCGCTCAATCGCTTGAGTACGACGATGCCCACGCCGCTGCCGATCACGGTACCCGCCGCGTCTGCATCGA
>Ga0079369_1000061_pt1 | contig 12231 bp, 9 predicted proteins | sample ThiBiot_750_biof_FD_68599 | JGI IMG/M metagenome (GOLD analysis project Ga0079369, IMG submission 68599) | Wastewater bioreactor microbial communities from Cape Town, South Africa - Thiocy_expt_750_biof (version 3) (version 2) | ecosystem: Engineered > Bioreactor > Thiocyanate-remediating >...
CCCTGCATCTGCTGCCTGCGCGCACGGACGGTGATCAAACAGGAGGTGCGGGCGGATCTCACCATGATCGCGCCACGGGAAAACAATCCGTTGAAATTCTCCCCCAACGTGGAAGTGGCGCTGGCCCATCTGCTTTCTCCGCACGGGCGGGGTTACATGCCGCCCTTGCAAGCGATGAAGGATGCTCACGATGATTTGTGTTCGCACCAACTGGGTTTCATGGCGGGAATGCGGGCGGCGCTGGCAGGCGTGCTGGAACGATTCGACCCCGTGCAGCTGGAGAAACGGATCACGCAGAAAACGGTGATGGATTCCCTTCTTCCGATCAATCGCAAGGCCAAACTCTGGGATCTGTTTGCCGAGAGATACCGGGAAATATCCCAGGAAGCCGAGGAAGACTTCCATCGGTTGTTCGGAAAGGAGTTTCTGCGAGCCTATGAAGCGCAGATCGCCAAACTGGAGCAGGACGGCAGGAACAGCAGGAACGGGAATTCCTGATGCTCGCAGGTACGGGATGAATTGCATGCAGCTCGAAATAACCATACTGTCCAGAACGGGAGGGCGCGAGGTCAACGAGGATGCGTGCGGCTTCTGGTCGGCGCCAGAAGCCTGCTTCTGCGCCTTGTCCGACGGCTTGGGCGGTCATGGCGGCGGCGATGTGGCGTCGAAACTGGTGGTGCAGCATGCGCTCGACTGGTTTCGCGGGACGCCCGAATCCAGCGCCCGGGCAATAAAGGCCTCCCTGGCCGCGGCCAATGCCGCAATCATGCGCGAGCAGCAGCGAAACGCCGCGCTCAGGCAGATGCGGGCCACCGCGGTGATACTTGCCATCGATACCAGGCGCGATACCGCGGTGTGGGGGCATGCGGGGGATTCGCGTCTGTATTGTTTCCGCCAGGGCCGCATCATCGAACAGACGCGGGATCACAGCATGTTGCAGGGGATGGTCGATGCGGGCTATTTGCAGCCAAAGGAATTGCGCGTTTCCTTCAATCGCAGCAAGCTGCTCTCGGCCTTGGGCAACGGCGGGCAATTTGATGCAGATGTCATACCCGTGGCGTTTCCGCTGTTGCCCGGCGATGTTTTTCTATTATGCACCGACGGTTTGTGGGAATACGTGGACGAGGAAGACATGGAGCGGCTGCTCGATGCAGCCCGCACGGCGGAAGCGTGGCTGAAAGCGATGGAGAGCCAGGTGCTGGAGCGCGGAAGCAAGAGGCAGGATGATGATTCCGTTATTGAAGGGCAGGATAATTATTCCGCTATCGCGGTCTGGTGCAGTGCCCCCGGCGCAGCGGCGGCAAGCAGCGAAGCACCCTCGATCACGGAGAGCATTCGCGCATGAGATAGCGATGGGATGGTGGGGGGTGGCGGGCAGCGAGCCCCCGATCCATGGCTTCCGGAAAATTGGCGTTGCATACCCCTCGGCAGCCCTTGCCATTTCTGTTCATGATCAATCAGGCGGAGTCGATTAAAGAGCGGTCAACTGCCGGATTCAGGTTCAAGCATCGTGGCAAAATGATTGTCGCCCGGAAGACCGGCAAAACAGCGCAATCGCGTCAACCCACCCTCCGGTGGCACCATCCACCAGAAACTCCTGCCTGTTCCCATATCGGCGAGGAGATTTTCGGCGGCAGTATCGAACAGGTCGCTGAGAGCGTATTCCGTGGAGAGCATCAACGTTTTTGGATTGTCGTCATTGGTTCGCCACCATGTGGCCAATTCTTCGGCGCCATTGCCCTGTCCTTTCACTGCAGGGGCGGGGAACGGATTTTCCGCCAGCCTGCGGTCAAGTTCATTGGGTTGTGCATCGTGGTTGAGCATTGCGAGCGCGATTCGTTCCAGCGAGGCGTACCAGGGCTGCGCGGCAAAGACTGCCGCCATCGCGCCGGGACGGGATTCCATCCGCAGTGCGATGGTAAGCGGAAAGTAGCGACCCACCTTGTCGACGCTGGGCATGAGCACGCCCGCCCACATATCCGCATTCCCGGGCAAGGCCCCGGGCAGTAGCGTAAATCGCCATATCGGTCCCGTAAGGTAGAGATCGAGCCAGCGGTCCTGCAACTGGGCGCGGCTGGCGGCTATCGCATGCTGCAGCCACAGGTCCCATGCATCGATGAAGCCGGCGGGAAGCCGGCGCGAGACGAAGTCTCCCACGCCGGGGATTTTTCCATACCAGCCAGCGGCAAGGGTATTGTCCGCGCCGCTACAGACGCTCGGGGCAGGCGAATCGTTCAAGTTCATTCAGGCGGAACGGGTTCTGAACGCTACTGGTGATGACCTCGAACTGGGCCTTTTTCCCATCGATGCCAAACGTGATCATGAACTTTTCCGGTTGTGAAGTCGGGGTAATCTGCATTCCGTCGAGCATGCGAAATAATGCCCATGGCCCCTCGAACACTTGTCCCGATGCCCCGGCGGCGCTGGGGGGCGAGATCTGGAGGCGCACCTGGGAACTGCCGCGGGGGCCGGGCCATTGAATCGTCATCGGCACCTGAGGACCATGGCTGTATTTGACCAGTTGCCCATCGACATCGAGTATGAACTGCGTGATCGTCGCATCCATTCCCACCGGCTTGAAGGTGAGGCTCAACCCCGGTGTCCGCCCCCCGCTGCGGAAAAACACGTCGCGTATTATCTGCGCGCGGTGAAATTCCTGGAGACCTCCTGAAGCCCGTCCCATGCTGGCGTCGCCCATGGAGCGAAAGCGCCAGGGCCGCGCCGACGTATCAACATATTGCGCCAGATTTTTCTGGAAGAATTCATCCAGCATTCCACCCGGCGCGAACAGGCGCGCGAAGTCATCCTGGGTTACATCGCGGGAACTGCGCTTGTCGAACGGATATCTGTCCTTGATGGCTTTCCTGCAGAAATCGCCGATTGCCGCTCCCAGGGACTGATCGAGGTTGGCGCGCGTCGCCCCCAGCGCCTGGCTGACCCCACCGGTGGAGAGGGCCGCGAGCATGGAACGTACCGGCTCCGGCATGCGCCCGGCATTGGCCTTGACCCTGGTTGGCACATCGCTGGCCGGAGGAGGGCCACCGCTTTTGAGCGCCACTTCGGTTGCAGTGAGAAGACCATAAAGTTCGTTGATCTGGGCAGGTATCGCATCGATCGGGGCGGGCTGGCCAGGGGCAGCCGGACGCACCATGACGCGCAAGTCGCGGAAGCGGTCGTCGACAATGCTTTCCGGCCTCACGCCCATTGTGGCGGATGTTCCCGTGCCTGTCCTGCCAAAGAGCGTCTCCAGCTTATCACGGGCAATTTTTACCTTGTCGCTGGTCTTGTCGGCCACGGTCTTGTCCTCTTCATCGACGTCGAGGAGGGTGACTTCCCTTACAATGGCACGCATCAGTGAAACCAGCGGAGAGTCCGCCGCTGAAAGCAACCGTGCCAGCTGGATGCTTTTCTGCAGGTTTTCCACCGGGGCCAATCTGATGTCGTCGATGAATTGCGACCAGATCTGCGCATAATCCTCCAGGTACAAGCGGCGCACATCGTCGAGGATGCGGGCTTCCCCCGCGGGGTTGAGCAGCCTGTTGCGATTCTTTTCCTCGATGCCAAGCACCCAGGATTCTTCTTCTGAAAGCTCTCGCGTCACTTCCCTCGCATTTACCGAAAAAACCTTGTAATACCCGTCATGGCTGAACAGGCCGGGCACGCCGTTGGTGAGAGGCTGGCCGCTCGCGCGGGAGAAAACCAGAGCGGCGGAAGGTCCTGCGGCCCGGGCAATGGCGAATTCCGGCATATCGGAACCGGCATGCTGCAGCTTCAATCGATTGTAGATGCGCTGGGCTATCGGGGTTTGGATAACGAGATGGCGCACGTTGGCGATCAGCTGCAGGTTGACCGGGATGGGTGAAGCAACCTGTCCGTGCGCCAGGAGATTATCCAGATGGGCCTCCAGCATCTTGCGCTGCTCCGCGGTAATCTCCTGCGGCAAGGTGGCTTCCCAATCGGCTGTAATGAACGCCTTCAGTTCGGCTGGATCGAAATGGCCGGGATCGTTGAGCATCAGATAGGCCTTGAGGCCTTCGTACATCAATTCGGGGTTTCCCTGGCCCCCGCTGCTGAGCAGCCGCTCGATCCGCAGCACGACCTGGGGCAAAAACGCATCCTGCAGCAGCTTCCCGTACGCATTGTTCGCCGCCGCGCCCAGCTTTTCTCCCTGGTAGAGGCCAAATTCCATCGACAATGGCGCCTTTCCATCCTTGCCGGAGGAGGCAGCAGCCAGCTCCCGCACCGATGCCAGGACCGGGAGCAGGCTAATGATGTCCATCCGTTGCAGGACGGGCAGATCCTCGACTTCTTTGAGGATGGGCGGTATCCGGGTTTTTACCTCCGCAATATAGGTCTTGTTGCGGGTATAGCTGACAGTCCAGGCGGCGAGTACGCTGAAGGTGACCAGCAGTGCGATGCTGAATAATCCCCATTGCAATGCGTTGCGTCTGCGTTCCCACCGCAGGTTGGTACCGGCAAGCCCTGCTTCGGCGAAGACCACGTCCTTCAGCAGTCTCGTGAGAAAGAAACTCCTGCCGCTTGGCTTTTGGGGAGGAAGCACTTTCCTGTCGAAATGGAGCGCGCGCCCGAGAGCGCCCATGATCCGGTCGATCGGACTGCCTTCCTGCGTTCCGCTGGTGAAATAGAAGCCGCGCCAAAGCGGCTGCTGCTCATAGCGCGAGGGAGCGAACAACCGGTTCAGAAAATCGCCGAGCAGGGGTTTCAGGCTGCTGAATTGCTGTGGGAAGGCATAGATCAGCGCGCGTTTTTGCATGTCCCTTTCCTGATCCAGCCGATCGACCAGCCGGTCGTTCAGCCGCTGCTCCATGCTTGCGAATTCCGCGTCGAAATTATCGGCCGGCGACGAAAGGGATTTTTTCTCCGTTTTCTCGATATAAGGAAAGGTTGTCCCCCAGACCTGGGCGCGCTCTTCCTTGCCATAATCGCCGAAAAACTCCATGAACCCGGCGAGCAGATCTGTCTTGGTGACGAAAACATAAAGCGGAAAACCGATATTGAACTCCTGGTGCAGCTCCTGAATGCGCTTGCGTATCGCATTTGCCTGCGCTTCCCGCTGCGCCGCATTTTGTTGCAGCAGGTCGGTTACGCTGACCGTCACGATCACGCCGTTGATAGGCCGGCGGGGACGGTATTTCTTCAATAGCTGCAGGAATCCGGTCCAGGCAGCGCTATCCGCTTCCCGGTTGCTCTCCTGGGTGGTATAGCGGCCGGCTGTATCCAGGAGCACGGCCTCGTCGGTGAACCACCAATCGCAATTCCGGGTGCCGCCGATGCCGCGGATTGCTTCCTGGCCGAAGCGCTCGGCAAAAGGGAACTTGAGTCCGGAATTGACCAGCGCAGTGGTTTTTCCCGATCCGGGAGGTCCGATGAAGATATACCAGGGCAGCTCGTAAATATACTGGCGGCGTGTGAGCAACGCGAGCAGAGGATTTTTTCCGGATGCCCCCGCAGGATCGGCCTGTTTCAGCACCGCAACGGCTTCCTCGAAGCGCTTGCGCAACATCGCGACCTCTTCGGCCCCCGCGCCGCCGCTGGCGGGCGGCTGCGATGGCTGATGGCGCAAGAGGCCATCCATGAGACGCGCGTTCAGTGCTTTCGCCTTGATGGCCTCCCAGACATGTTTTCCGACATACAGAAGAATGGCGAACGCAATGAGCGCCAGCCGGATGCCATCGGGTTCCAGCGGCCGGTATTCCGCTATTGCGATCAGCGGCCCGACGAACCAGATCAACAGGCTGACGGCCGCAAGGCCGAGGAGCGCCAGGGTCCAGCGATTGAACAGGAGATGGACCAACCTTTTCATCGTGCGTGGCCTGAGAAGTCAAGTGGCTGCATGGGGCTAATGCGTCGGTTTTGCGGTGCGCGGTGCATACAGCGTTATTTCCACACGCCGGTTGCGCGCCCGGCCGGCGGCGCTGTCGTTGGCGGCGATAGGTTCGGCATCGGCCCGGCCTTCCGCCGTGAGGCGGCTGGCAAGCGTTCCTTTTTCCGTGAGAAGCTGCATCACGGATATGGCGCGTTCCTGCGATAAGTGCCAGTTGGAAGGAAAGCGTATCGAACGTATGGGCTGGTCATCCGTATGGCCTGTGATTTTTACCAGCCCAGGGACCGAATTGAGCGCATAGGCAATGCGTTCCAGCACCGGCACGAAGGATGGCGAGATGGTTGCGCTGCCGGGGGCAAACAATCCGTCGCCCCGGAGAGTGACGATGCTGCTCCCATCTTCATCGCGCACCGCCACCAGTCCTTCCCGAATTTCCCTTGCCAGGAATTCCGCCAGGCGTGGTTCGACTGCGGGCAACGGCGCGGGTTTTGGAAGAGGGTTCTTTATCCGGATCGATTCTATCTGGGCAAAGACCGGATCCGAAGCGTTATTGAGAAGGAAGCTGAAGGTCAGATAACCCGCCAGCATCACCAGCCCGCATAACGCCCCCAAAACCCATGCGGGCAGGAGCGTAAGAACCCGTGCGCGCTTGACGGCGGTGGGCTGCCAGTGGGGCGAGAGATCGCGTTCGTATTCTCCCCGCTCCCTGTCCAGCAGTTGCGCGAGGCGTTCACGCCCCGACTCAAGCTGAGCCTTGCCATTTTCCTGCACGCGATAGCGACCTTCAAAACCGAGGGAAAGGCAAACATACATGAACTCCAGCAAATCCCGGTTGGCCTTGGGGTTCTCTGCCAGCTTCGCCAGCAGCTGAAAAAATTTCTCCCCGCCCCAGGCTTCCCCGTGAAACATCACCAGCAGGCTGTGGCTGGGCCAGACGCCGCTGCCCCACGGGGTGGAGGCCGCGGTTTCATCCAGGAGGGTGCATAGCGCGTAGCGCGCGCCGATGATCTTTTCCGGCGCGACCCCGGCAGCCCGGGCCTGCATCTCGAATGACTTGATGTTCTGCGCGATGAAGTCCTTGAGGCCGGATGGGTCTGCATATTGCAGGGTTGCCCGCAGTTGCGGCACCAGGTTGAGCAAGGGGTTGGCGGCAGCAATGAGCGGATTCAGCCCGGATGCGGGTATTTTTTCGCCGGTTTCCCTTATTGTTGCCGCGGAGCCGGCGCCAGGCCAGCTACTGGCGCCCGCGGCAGGCGCGGCCCTTCCTCCGGGCGAAGGCAGGATGACTGTGCTGTCCGGATCTGAAGGTTGAAACGGATCATCCTGGCTCATACAGGGGTCCGTTTCCGGTTCAGAGAGAAAACGTGTGTCATGCTCGAAGGATAGGTATCAAGTCAAGGCATGGGTACCAGGAATGTATCAAGCATCAGGCATCAAGTATCAGGCATCAAGTATCAGGAAATGGCCGGCATTTTCAGGTTTCATCCCCTTATCGCCCAGAATTCAAGCTCAAGCCCGGGGAAATCACCGGCGACATGCAGCGCCAGTCCTCCCGACCGTTCGAGCTGCTTCCACATTTCGCCGCCTTGTTCCAGCTCGAAGTAATTGAATCCCCGATGGAATGGTATCTGCCGTGGCGCGACAGGCAGGGAGTTGAGCGGAATGCCGGGAAGAGCCAGGTTGACCAGGTCGCGTATGCGTTCCACCGATCCGATTTTCACCTGTGCGGGAAAACGCGTGCGCAGCGCTTCTCCCGGCAACTGGGCATTGACCGCCAGCACGAAGCGGGCGGTCATGAGCAACCCCTTGTCGGGGATGATTGCGACCCTCACGCCATACTGGCGATCCTGAAGCGGAATGGAAATGGCGCTTTGCTCCAGCACCATGCTCAGCGAACGGCGCAGATCGGCGATGAGCGGAATGAAGCAGCGCGCCAGCGCATCGTGCTCATACTCGGGGTACGCGGGCGGCCTGTGCCGGCTGGCGGTGAAGGTGGCGAGATCACCGGCGAGAGCGAGGCAGGCGCTGAAAAGGCGTTCGGGATGCAGCAACGGATGCGTGGAAAAATGCATGAACAAAGGCTGGTGACGATTTACCGTCTGCAGCAGCAGAAAGTCGGCGATTTCGGCCACGCCCCCGGCCCCTGGCTGGGCAGCCCGGGCTGCGAGCGCTTCTCCGCGCTGATGCAGCAGGCCGCACAATTCGCTCACATATCCACTCAAAGCCGGGTTGCCGCCAGTATGCAGCATGGGTGGAATGGCGTCTTTCTGCAGCAGCAACTGATTGTTGGCGCGCCGCTCCGCCACCGTTGCCACATCGAGCGTGGTATAGGCATCGGTCACATCGCGCTTGCGCATCAGGCCCAGGCGCAATTGCCCCGTCTGCAGAAGCGCGCTGTTATTGGAGCCGGAGCTGGAATCGGGAACCTCGCGCTCCTCCACGGAAAAACGGGCGAGGCTTGCGTCCCGGTCTCCATCTGCTTCGGTTTCGGCCATTCCGGCGCGGCGCAAGGGCAGCGCCAATACGATGGGTTCGTCCCGGGCATCGCTGCCCACGTCCAGCGGCAGGGGCGGCGCATCCTCGTGCGGGAAGTCGAATGGTGTCCCGTCCGGGAAGATGCCGCGCGCGGCGGAGAGCTGTATCTTGCCGAGGGCCAACGCGTCGGGATTGAGTTCCAGGTTGCGGAATCCCCAGCAATAGCCTGACAACGGAGCGGTCCGGCCTTCCACCATTTTTTCAAAATAGCGGTCCTGCTGTTGAAAGTGTTGTGGCTGGAGAAACAGCCCCTCAGACCAGACAACCTTATTGTTCCACGGCATTGTTATTGCTCCGACGCTCTCTGTTCTCTATGCAGCCTGGATTGCTGCCCAGGACCGGATTCTTCACCTTATTTTTCCTGCTGCGCGTTGCCGAGCGGCGGCGGCTTTTTCGACGTGATACCGCAAGGAAACGAACATTCCTGTTCCGCGCCCATCAGCACCTTGTTGCCATCCAGCCGGACAATCACCTGGGAGAGTTTGGCTTTCGGCGGGAGCGTCAAGGTTGCCCGCCACTGCGAGCGCTCGAGATCGCGAAAGGCAGCAATCGCTGCCAGATGCCGAGTATCAGCGCTCAGCGGCCTGTCGAATTCAAGCGTCTCGCCCGGACGCAACTGGAATACCTCGCTGTTGACAAGCTCGGCACCCAGGGTTTTTTGCTCACCGTCAAAAGTGGAAAAGAAGTCGGCCGCATTGAATGCCGTAACGGATTTGAGTTCGTAAAATTTCAGAATCACTGGCGAAGCCCGGCCATTCATATCCGGATTCACGTTTTGCTGAGCCTGGAGGGTAACCTTGACTATCGTCGGTTTTGGCGTGCTGGCGCATCCAAACAGTAGAAGAAACCCCGCAACCGGGATAAATTGCATAGCGCGCCACAAAAACCTCATATGGTTCCCAATAGACTAAGTGATCAATGCGATTTGTTTAACTGGAGTTGTTTAAGTGGAATTATGTCAGTTTAGACGCCACATACATATTACGCCACTAGAACAAATAAACGTTATGGCGTTTGATCCAACATATCTGTATTTTTTCCAAGGATATCGGAAGCGAGCGTTTTCTAGTCAATATGTGGTCTGCATGCATATTGGCTCATTCAGTATGCTAGAAAACTTTAGCAGCGGCACATAAGTAGATGCTTTGCCCTGGTTTTCTATAGTAGCAAAATAGTAGCAATAAGGAGGAGCGCTAAGCCATTTAACTCGTTAATAGCTTGATTTATTGGCTCCCCGACCAGGGCTCGAACCTGGGACCTGCGGATTAACAGACTATCGGGGATTGCTTGGCAAACAAGAGCTTATATTAAAATGATTTCCGCAAAACATCATTTTATGACCTGCATGGATATTGGGTTGTAGAGTATTTGCGGAAATGCCAACAGATTATTTTGTCGGATTTACTTTCTCTCCTGCGCGGGACCGAACGTAGTGTTCGGTCATCTTTACCGTGCTATGCCCGAGTTGCTTCTGGGCCTGCACTAAATCTCCTGAATCGGCTTTATCGGTTCCCGCCTTGGCTCTTAAATCTCTGAACTGGTAAACCTCAATCTCGTTTTTCAGACGAGGATTAGATTTTATGGCTGCCGCCCGAGCGGCCTCAAATCTAAATCGCAACGCATCCCGTCCAAGTTGCTGGCCTGACTCGTTGCACACCAGTGCGAGACTGCGGATCTTGAATGTCTGCTTCCTTTCTGCAATCCTTTTAATCAGGTCTGCAAGTTGACCTGATATACCCATCCGCAATTTCTTATTCGTCTTTCCTTGGTCAATCCAAAGCGTACCGTTCTTTATATCTGTCTCTCGCATTCTCAGGACGTCAGCTGGACGTTGCCCAGTCAGATAAGCTAGATCAAGAGCGTCGCGTAACGGAGCATCAGCGGCCTTCCAGACGGCATCAAAAACTGTGTCCTCGATATATACGTCCCGACCTTCCTCGGTAAATCCTTTCACTCCAGCGCACGGATTGGGTAGATCGGTTATACCAGCTCCCCTGGCAAAATTCCAAATGGTTGAAATAAGCGCACGCTCCCGATTGGCTCTAACAGGAGCCGCCCTGCCTCTCAATTCCATGTACTGCTGGATGTTGAAAGGCTTGATTGCAGAAAGCGGAGCAGGGGGGTTATTGAAGAATTTCATGATGAAAACCAGCTGGGCGATATAGTCTTTCTGAGTCCGCGGCGCTTTCTCCTTGAACTCACGCGATAATAGGTATTTATCTGCCGCGTATTTCAGTGTGATGAGCTGCAGGTGCCTCGGCTTGGCATCGATCTCATATTCAGCCCACTTCTTGACCGCCATCGGGTAGTCCGTCCCAAGAGGTAATTCCTTGCGAGGTCTGCCGCCAGCGTCATAGTAATAATAGGTAACGTCTCCGCGGCGCCTGGCCCGCATACCGGTAGGTAGGTTTTTGTTTATTGTTGGACATCTTCCCATGGTTGCCATAATCTACTCCGATTATCCGAAGTTGAGAATATTGGACCGCCATGTTCTTGTGGGCTCAGGCTTGGATGCAATGCCATTCACTGCATCCCATGTCACGACAGGGCGTCCTCTGGCGTTTATTCTGAAGGCTATCCCCATATCTCGAAGCTGTGCTGCCTGAAGCTGCTCTCGTGTGACACCGGATCGTCCGCGCGCGATACCAGTAAGCTCCGCTATCTCTTCAGGCGTGAGGAACACTATTTCTCCAACGCTGCGCGGAGGTTTTCTAGAGTCATGTACTCACAGTCATCGCCACCGTAGTCATCCAGATACGCTTTTAAAATTTCATAAGCTTCCTCCGCCGCTCTTCGCAGCTTGTCGTCCGGGCGGGTGTAGAGCGGGATAACGTCAATCTGCTCCGGCTTGTTCTTATACAAATCGCAATTGTAGTGAACGTCCATATACGCTACAGGCTCATCCTCCTGCGTTGGCGGTGTCGGAGCGGCGGCGAAAGCGGCTCTAATCATGAGATTAGCTAACCGTCTGCCGTCCTCTAGAGGTATATAAGCTCGATCACGCAAAACAATTACGGCTTTATCAACCATTTCCTTTGTCGGCCATCCTTCGGGTAGGTTCATTTTGTTTCCATCCTTTTCCATATAGAAATACGTTCCGCCCAACGTCTTGCAAACCATGATTGATATGCGCCGGCTGCCATTCCGGCATTGCCGGGATATTTCGCCATCAGCTCCGCAAATTTACACTTTCTTTCCCATTCAGGTGGTATCCCGCTCATCTCACTCTCCTTTAGTATCAGGTACGGGTGAGTGTGGCAGGCGCTGATCTCCTGCATGCGGTCTTTTGTGTAAGGCCACCGACGAACCCCGCAACAACCTCTCCATTTTGCGTATCAGCCTACGCATTCACACTCTTCGGGAGGGATTCTGTTGTCCGCTGCTCAGGATACTTGGCTGGTCGAGCGGAGTTTGCCCAATTTCTCCCTTGCACTACAGAATCCCTGCCGAAGAGCCCGGTACTTATCCCTAAACCGGGCCCAATCGATCCATAGTTACTTATCGCATTCATCCTCCTTTTTGTGAGTTATCAGTACCGCTGCGCCATCTCATCTCATTAATAAATGCATCCCTCTCAACCCGCAGCCTTTCAATTTCTCGCGCAGCTTCCAATTCCAGTTTTGAGGGTTTTTGAGCACTCATGGCGCTGGTCCAGACACCTTTCAACCGGTCAACCAAGGTGTCTGGAAAATCATCTTCCCGAAATGAGCGTTTTGTCTCTGCTGAGATCCGATTGGCTAATGGCGTCCAATGCATGTGACTTACTTTCCATGACTTCCACATCTTTTCAACTATGTCATGGTAGAAGTACCCTTCACGCTCGTTGTAATCGAGTGGCATATTGGGTTCCT
>Ga0079369_1000062_pt1 | contig 12177 bp, 12 predicted proteins | sample ThiBiot_750_biof_FD_68599 | JGI IMG/M metagenome (GOLD analysis project Ga0079369, IMG submission 68599) | Wastewater bioreactor microbial communities from Cape Town, South Africa - Thiocy_expt_750_biof (version 3) (version 2) | ecosystem: Engineered > Bioreactor > Thiocyanate-remediating >...
CTTGGGTCGATCCCTGCAACCCAGGCATGGGCTGGAAGAGGGAGGGCACGGTCACCATGGCCACCATCATGGGCATCACCGTCACGGCGGTTATGGCGGTTACGGCCTAGCATTGGGAATGGGCTTGCTGGGCTATGGCCTCGGCGTTTACGCCAACCGGGCGCCTGCTTATCCGCCTGCCTATAGCTATCCGCCAGTTGTCTATGCGCCGGCGCCGGTATACGCATACCCGCCGGCTGTTGCCGTGCCCCCCGCGCCGGTTTATATTCAACAGGGAGGCTGGCGTTAAGGCGTCTGGCTGATCGTTGGTGTTGGGCCTGTTAATGTCTCGCGCGGCTGCATCGGCATCTTATCAGCCGTGGCCCGGCCTTTTTAATGAGGGTTCGAATGATTAAAACCAGACTTACCAGACTTATTTGCGCAACGCTGATCCTGTTCGCGATCGCGGTTCCTGCCTCGGCATGGGCAAGAGGTGGACATGGTGGACATGGCGGTGGCCACCACGGAGGACATCATGGGGGCCATCATGGAGGACATCATCACCATGGTCATCATCATGGCGGATATGGCGGGTGGGGAGCAGGCCTGGGACTGGGTTTGCTGGGCGGCTTAGGCCTGGGTTACTATGGGAGCCGTGCCGCCTATTATCGTCCCCCTGTCTATGGATACGGAGGATATGGAGGATATGGGTATGGGGGATATGGATACGGAGGGTACGGCTATCCCGTAGCACCTTATCCAGCGGTAGTCGCGGTTCCCGCGGCGCCCCCGGTTTATATCCAGCAGGAAGTGGCGCAGGCCCAGCCGCAAGCCCAGGCATCCAACTACTGGCATTACTGCCGCAACCCGGAAGGTTACTATCCCTACGTGAAAAGCTGTCCCGAAGGCTGGATACAGGTTGCTCCCCAGCCCGCTCAATAGGCCTTTGCCATGGGAAAAGTAACCCGGTTATCGGCTCTGGTTGCAATGTGCTTCATTGCCGGTTGTGCGAGCATCCCGACCGGCCCGAGCATGATGGCGTTGCCAGGGACCGGCAGGAGCTTCGAACAGTTTCGCTACGATGATTATTACTGCCGTCAATTCGCCTATGACACTTCCGGCGCGGTTACGCCAAACAATGCGGCCATAACCAGCGGAGCCGGAACTGCCGCCGTGGGAGCGGGGCTCGGCGCGGCGGCGGGTGCGCTGTTAGGCGGCGGACATGGCGCAGCCATTGGTGCAGGAACCGGCCTGATCGCCGGCAGCCTCGCCGGCATCAATACTGCCTCGGCTTCCGGAAATATCAGCCAGCAGCGCTATGATGCCAGCTATATCCAGTGCATGTATGGCAAAGGTCATCGCGTTCCCGTGTATGGGCAGGTTCCTGCACAAACTCCCGGTGGCGCTTATGCCAACAGCTACAGCCCTTATGCCAATGATGCCAATGGCTACAACCGCTATCCGCCCTATCCGCAAGGTCAGCAGCGTTCGCTGCCACCGCCGCCACCCCCTCCTCCGGGAATTCCGCCACCGCCACCTCCACGTTGAGCCCGGAAAGGATCGTTATCTCCCCCGCCAGAGCTGCCACGGATGAGGTTCAGGCAGGAATGCTCTGATACTCGGCAAGCCGCGCATGCACCTGCGCGACCACAGCGGCGCCTTCGCCCACAGCAGCAGCAACACGCTTGGTTGAACTGGCACGCACATCGCCGATCGCGAACACTCCCGGTACCGAAGTCTCGAGCAGCAAGGGACGATAGTCGTTTTTCGAATGCGCTGGCTGGTAGCCGATCGAAGATAGATCGATACCCGTACAGACAAACCCCTTGTCATTGACTTTTACCCCGCAATTTCCCAACCATCCGGTATTCGGATCAGCACCCACGAACAGAAAAATACGGCGGACAGATTTAGTATGCTTGCTGCCGTCTCTGCGATGGCGCCAATGAACCGCGCTCACTCCCTCTTCGCCGCCTTCGATTGCCACGATTTCTGATTCTGTATACAGCGTCACATTCGGCAGCGACCCGATACGGTCGATGAGATATTTCGACATGCTTTTTACCAGATCGGGACCGCGAATCAAGTGATGCACATGCGATGCATGACTCGCCAGGTATACGATTGCCTGCCCGGCCGAATTTCCACCGCCGACCAATACGACTTCTTCCTTCCGGCATAGCGCGGCCTCGATTGGCGATGCCCAGTAATAGACCCCCCGGCCTTCGTATTTCTCCAGTTCGGGTATGGCGGGGCGCCGGTATTTCGCGCCCGTCGCGATAACTACCGTTTTTGCCGATACCCGCATGCCGCAATCCAACTGGAGCTTGTGAGGAAAGCTGGAGCAGTCGAGTGATGTCGCTGCGACGGGCACCACCATTTCGGCGCCGAATTTCTGCGCCTGGATATATGCGCGTGCGGCAAGCGCCTGCCCGGAGATACCGGTCGGAAAACCCAGGTAATTTTCGATTCTCGCACTCGCGCCCGCCTGCCCGCCGAATGCATGGGTGTCGAGCACCAGGACGGAAAGACCTTCCGATGCGGCATATACCGCAGCAGCAAGGCCCGCAGGGCCGGCGCCAACGATCGCAACATCGTAGACGCGGTCTGGACTCAATTCGATGTACAAGCCCAGATGATGCGCGAGCTCCCTTTCGCCTGGACATTTAAGAACGGTTCCATCCGGGCAGACAACCAGCGGCAATTCGTCTGGGCGAGGCTGGTGAAGTTTCATCACATCTTCCGCAACGCTATCGAGCGCGGGATCCAGTACCACATGGGGGTGGCCATTCCTCGAAAGAAATCCCTGTAGCCGCACCATGTCTGCTCCACCAGGGGGGCCGACCAGCGCCGGGCCGCCACCGCCAGTTTCGATCAATCCCATGCGTCGCAGGATCAGGGCTCTCATGATGCGTTCCCCGAGCTCGGCCTCGGCTACGACCGCTGCACGCAAGGAGGGCGGGTCTATCACCAGTGCTTCGACGACTTCGAGGGCGCGTCCATAGGCGAGCACGGGCCGTCCCGAAAGCTGGCCGACCTCACCCGAGAAGTCGCCCGGCTCGCCTCGAATTATCGGAATCTCGACGCCGAGGCTATTTTTGCGCGTAACCATGATGTGTCCGCGCAGCAAAACAAATGTGCCGATCCCGCGCCTGCCGGGCTCGAATAACAATTCACCCGGCTGCCAGGTACGCGTTGTGCCAAAACGCCGTAGCCGATCAACTTCCGCGGGATCGAGCTTGGGGAACATCTGCCCGCGGCGCGGCTCCAGGCTTGGCGGCAATGGAAAATCCGCCGTACCGGGTGGCGCTTCATCCACTTGAGCAGACTCCAGCGAATGTGCATTGTCGAAAATTTCATTCATCGTGGCTTGCGGTCCTTATTGGAGGTAAGCGGCCTAGCCGCGGCTGAAATCGAGACCTCTCTTCATCAATATAGCACCCCATTCCAGGAGTCGAGAGCCAGGGTATCAAAGCTCGTCATTCAGAGCCTGTTAAGGAAGCGCTGAATAAATCTCCGCTGGCGCGGCGGTGGGTTTGCGGGACGGGATGCGCGAAAGGCGACGACGCGAATGGTGCGACCGCGCAGGGCGGAGCAGTGTCTTCCGAAAGGAAGATGCGACCCCGTAGCGGGATGCCTGCGCCCCAACAAAACTGTGGTGCGGTCGAAGCATCCCTTCCGCTACCCGATCCCCGCTCTGCGGGGCCCCTCGGGCCACGCTCCGGGGAGCCATGGCGTTTGCGCTCCCTGGCATCGTAGTCCAAACTCGACCTGCGTCGCGCATCTTATGATCATCCCGATTTTACCAGCAACGCGCTCAGCGAGGATTTGTTCAGCGCTTCCTTAACACTTGTTTCGCTCACCTGATTTATTAAGGAGGCCCTTTAATATCCTTGTATCAACCTTATGGAAATCAGTAACTTATAGCTAAACTGGTCGTTGGTATTTTTGGACCAGATTAATAAAACGCTTTACCTCCATGGGGACTATTTATTTGCCGGGATCGTGCCAACGAACTCAGAATCCAGAGAAGGATCAAGGATGCCGAAAAGGTAAAAAAACGATAATGATCCGAAGGGAACAGGAGCAAATGTGCTGTAGTAAATATAAAAGGTATCGCAAACAGACCATGAAATTCTGCCTGATTCTCCATTTGCCCTCTCTTCAGCCAAAACAGGTAAAGCGCCACGACGTATATGACCGAATGAGAATGAAAGATCAGATTGTTGAATAATATCCAGTAAGGCGCCAAGTAATCTCCCAGCTGGGTGGAAATCACGATATCGGCAGGATAGGGAGCAGGTGGACCCATGAAAGCGAAGTTAAAAAGCGTCGGGTATCCGTAGCCATCGTTCTGCTTTGTGACAAGGATATAAAAAACGACGGCGGCCAGCAGAAACAGCGATGCCAAAAGTCTCTTCCCCCCGAGGATGTAATAGCCCATCAGAAACCCGGACAGCAAAATAAGATCGGTCCTGATCAAGGGCAGGATCGCCGCCACCGGGAACACCATTCTCCCCTTTGCCATCAAGCTGTATATTCCCAGAAGCGAGAAAAAACACGCCATGGCATCCGGCGTGGACAGGCGCGCAAGATCCGTATACCCTGTAACTGCGGCGACGACTGGCAGCATGCCTATCGGCACGGGGGTCTTCAAAATAAGCAATCCCAAAGCCAGAACCGATAAAGCGGCAAAGCATGCGCTGATCACAAAAGTGGATCTCGTATAGCTCAAGCCGGTTTTCTTGAGCAACCGGATGAGTTCGATGTATGCGACACGTATGGAGTAAAAGGGAATTTGCTGTTCGAGGGAAACAGGATCCTTGAATACCGTCTCGCGATATTCTCCGGTGGTAAGCACTGCAAATCTTGCGCTGCTTACCGTCTTCCTGATGTCGCCATAGGTTTCCCTGGCCAGATCCGCTCCGCGATAGCCATCCTTGTAATAGGAGGTGGCCACATACGCAACCATGTCCCAGTTGCGAAGGGGCTTCAACACCCCGTACATCAAAATGGCGATAGTGGTGGCAATAAGAATTCCATACCTGAAAATCATCAAGAATTCCTGGATCGTAAATTCATTGCATAAAAAACCCCCGTCATTCCGGACGCCGCGCCAGCGGTGAACCGGAATCCAGAGGTTTTTCAAGCTACTGGATTTCCGCCTTCACGGAAATGACCCAAGTATTTATTCAACGTATTTCCGGTTCAGGATACCAGGAATAAATCTCTTCTCTGCCGACTTCGCGAAGCGCAGTATCGGCACGCCGCATGAGTAGCAGCGGACTCGGAACATATCCGTAAAAGATTATCTGTTCAGTCTGAACGATCCCCGCTTGCCGTGCCAATTTCTCCGGATAATGGCTTTACACGATCTTGCATGGAATTACAGCATCTTCGTCATAAGAATAGACGGCGCATAACCGATGATATCCGTCCGCAACGATAGTCTTTCCTTGATCCAGATCTCTTACCAAAAGAAGCGGAGACAATGGCTGCCCTGACTGAATTTTTTGCTGATCTTTTTTAACATGAGCGTTGCTTATTCCAAGCAATGATAATTGGGATGCCCTGAAGATATCTTTCGCCTTGTATCGCGAGACCGATGCGCGTTTCAGTTTATCCGCATGCGCGGAAGCCGTTTTCTCATCCTTGAGAAGGCTCAGGTATGATAGGGCGGCCAAATAATCGTGCTCCTCTGGTTGGCTCAACCATTTGATTTCCAATGTCTTGGGCATTTCCAGTCTCGTTGGACTCAACCGATTGGTTCCAATGCGGGAATTCGTGACGCGGATTCTGAAAGTGCTTGCGCTTCAGTTTCCGGAAGCACCTCCTCACCAAAAGCGAGATTGAGTATACGCTTGGTGTCGATATATGGCGTGCATATCGCATACGAAGAAATAGAGCGCGCACTCGTCGACATGCCCGACGGGCAAATCGAGGAATTGATCCGAATCAGCAAGGCTGAGAAGGTATGGCGCGCGCCTGTTCGTCCTGAGGACAGGTTGAAGCCAGGTGATCAAGGCCGTCTTCCTTCGGTGAAGGACGCAGCCCGTAGGCCGGCAAAGAGGGCTCGCACGCTTATTTCCTGGAACCAAGCGCTGCCGGGTGCCGATTTAGTGCCTCGCTTGCGCGGCGAGCTGTGTCTGAGTCCACGCGCTCCGCCAGCGCCTGGTGAGCTGGCGCAATTGGCCCGTTGTGAGACCGACATTCATGCTGATGCGCATATGCGCCTGCAATTGCGGTTCGGCGCCCGGCAATGCGGAGAGCATGCCGACGGCGGCCAGCTCGCTGGCTTTTTGCCAGTCGAGGTTGTCGCGCTCGAAAATGTCGTCGAACAGGTGAGTTCTGAGATATTCGTTGGCGATAGGGGCGAACTCGAACAACGGCCTTTCGACCGGCCCACCCGACAGCCTGGTCTGGTTGGCCGTACCGGCAGCCAGCAGCGCATCGCCCTTCGGGATGGGGCGGCTGGGCGCATTGCCGGGAGCATCCCGGAGCCGCGCTGCTTGCGTGCCTCGAGCACCTTCATCAGCCGCCCCGCGCATTGAGGCTGCGTTGAAAGCCCGCATAGGCATAGAGCTGCACCAGAACTTCTTGGCGTCGCTCGCGGTCAGCCCGGCTCCAGCCCCTGGTTCAGCACAGTATTGAGTATGGCGATATCGCCCGCAGCGGTGAAGGCTGCTGCATCCCTGAAAAAAGGGGTTACAAGTACTCTCTTGTAACCCCCTGATCTCTGGTGGGTCGTGAGCGGCTCGAACGCTCGACCTACGGATTAAGAGTCCGCTGCTCTACCAACTGAGCTAACGACCCGGATGATTTGCCGGTATTGACTTGCGGAAGTTCAGTTTCCATTCCCCTTCGCTGCCCTTATCCTATCACATCTTGTCGTAAATCCGTAAGGCCACGATGCCTTCCATGGGGAGCTTTCCACCCCGATCACCTATGCGAATTTCAACAATCAGCTCGATGATATGACGTAATCCAGCAGCTCCCGCATCCGTCGCCAGTGAGACCCCTCCCAGAACACGCCTTGGCAGATATCGCAGGTGCAGAAGCGCTCGAAGCGTTCCCGCACCGATGGCGGCAGCCGCGTCAGCACTTCGGCCTTGGGAATCGGACGCAAGGGGGCGTTGCAACCCAGGCATAAGGTGAAAGGCTTGACCTGCGGTGCGAGATTCAGCCGTGTGAATATCTCATGCAACTGGTGTGCCGGCCTGGTTTCGCGCACATAACAGCCGTGAACGACCGCGCGCCGCTTCAGCAATTCCCGGTCGCGGGTCAGCACGATACGCTTCCCCAGCCCGGCGATTTCCTCGATTTCGCCATCCTGAAAGTAGTTGTCATAAAGCGTATCGAAACCGGCCATGCGCAACAGGCGCGCAAGCCCGCCAAGATGGGCATCTGCCACAAAGCGGAAATGATCCGCGAAAGAGGGGGAAATGGGCGATAAGGGTCGGACATCCAGTCTTCTGAAATGAGGATAAACAGCGACCCGATCGTTGTTTTCCAGAAGATGGTCAAAACCTGCCGGCTTACCGTTGACCAGCACCAGCTCGACCTCGGTATGCGGCACTCCCAGCGCCTCGATCATGTGCTTGGCGGTAGCGGCCCGGGCGCAAGGCAATGAAAATTCGCGCCCTCGCCGCTCGGGCGCGAGGAAATCATTCAGCTCCGCATAGAAGCGAAATGCCGCTATGATCATGATAAAAGTTGAATCACGAAATACATCTCTTCCATCTGCTGACCAGATGAATGGATAACAGTCCGATACTCCGAGCCGGACCGAATTTCAAGCACTCTTCAGACAATGAGACAAGGTTTTTGCGCACGCTGGATACCTGCTTTCGCAGGTATGACGAGCATGAGAATTGTACTGTTTTCTTTTTTCTCGCCGTGCCTGCAATGAAAGCGGATCTGGTGGAGCTGAGGCACCCGCTCCCATTCGCATCTGCTTCCGTCCGGCTGGTCCTCCGTCGAGGCAAACAGGGAACTGATGATTGGAACCTGTTCCTGGAATGGAAAACCGCAGGGTGAAAAACAACACTTCACAAAGGCCTTTTTTTTTCAGGCAAAGCGGTGCTAGAATCGTCGGCGTGATCACATACGCATCCATTGCCTTGTATCCGTTAGTGACCCCCTGCGATGCTCGCGGCTTGCCAAAGCCGTGCTAGCATGAAAATCTCGTCGCCGCCGCTGTACTCCAGGCCCTATACCGCTCCAGGATGGCTGCGCGGCGGGCATGCACAAACCATTTATCCCTACTGGCTTTCCCGGCCGTCGATCGCCTACCGGCGGGAGCGGTACGAACTGGAAGATGGCGACTTCATCGACATCGACTGGCTCGATAACGAGCCCACTGCACCGTTGGTAGTGGTGTTTCATGGGCTCGAGGGAAGTTCTTGCAGCCACTATGTGCTGAGCCTCATGGTGATGCTGCGCGAACTGGGCTGGCGCGGCGCTGTCGTCCATTTTCGCGGCTGCTCCGGCGTGCCCAACCGCCTGCCGCGCGCATACCACGCAGGCGATTCGGAAGAAATCGACTGGGTGCTGCAACGGATAAGCAGCGAAACCCGGGGCTCCGGCGCCGCCTTTCCAATATATGTGGTCGGCGTATCGCTTGGTGGCAACGCTTTTCTCAAATGGCTGGGCCAGCAAGGGCAGCAAGCATGCCGGTTAATCGAGGGAGCAGTGGCGGTTTCGGTACCGCTGGATCTGGCTGCCGCCGGGAAAGTGCTGGCGTCGGGTTTCAACCTCATGTATACCCGCCACTTTCTCGATACGCTCAAACGCAAGGCGCTTGGCAAACTTGATCAATTTCCGCGGCTATTCGATGCGAACAAGGTGTCTGCCTGCACCACTCTTTACGAATTCGATAACATTGTAACCGCTCCGCTGCATGGATTCCGTGATACGGAAGACTACTGGGCGCGATCCAGCAGCAAACCGTGGCTCAAATACGTCGAGGTGCCCACTCTCGTCATCAATGCCCGAAATGACCCATTCATGCCGCCTTCAGCGCTGCCGGCACATGCCGAGGTTTCGCCTTCGGTCGTCCTGGAATTTCCGAAGGAGGGAGGGCATGCGGGATTTCTCGACTCGCCGTTTCCCGGCCGGCTGACCTGGTTGCCGGAAAGAATCGTCAGGTTTTTTGGAGAACAACGGGGAGGATTGCGCCACGGCCTGCCCATGGACCTGCCCGAAGGCCTGCCCGAGCTTCGGATTTCCTGATCCTTTCGCTCTCGTCCTTTCTCAATACGAGCAACCTCGGCGGCCTGCCGCCGTGACGCTATTTGCAGCATGGCATTTTTCGATCGCCTTGCCATATACTTCCTGCATAAACCCACGTAATAAAAATTTAATCATCCTGCAGCTTGACAGCGGCATTTACCCATACTAGTTTTAAGGTTGGACCGAAACATGTTCCGGGGGGAAGCATGCTCTTATTCTTGAGCCAATAGTTTCGGTCCGCCAGCGCGTTCCTTCTCCCGACCCCGCGAGTTATCCGACCCAATACCACAATAAAGGAGTCAGCCATGTCCGATGAACAAAACCCAGATGATTCCCCGCAAGCACCTCAACCCGATGCACCTGCGGCCGCTGCCGCCACCCCGCAACCGCGCGCCCTGGCTTTGAATGCCAAGCTGGCAGATTTGACCGTTGCCGACCTGAATTCCATCATTGCCGCGGAAACCAACCGGGCGATTGCCTCCCGCTTCGGCAATATCGGGAGAGCGGGTGCTCATGTCAATTCCGGTCCTCCAGGATTCGTGAATGGAGGCGGTCATGCCAACTTCGATCCATCCCACGTCAATTCAGGACCCCCGGGGTTCGTCAACGGTGGCGGTCACGCGAATTTCGATCCAGCGCGCAATCTTGGAGCACAAGTTAACGTGGCCAACGTCGGCAATCTCGCCAATCTGGGGAGGGCGGGAGTGCATGTCAATTCCGGTCCTCCAGGATTCGTCAACGGCGGCGGTCATGCCAATTTCGATCCTGCCAGGGGTGTGGCCGGCAATCGCATCAATGTCGCCAATCTGGCCCAGGCCGGGTCTCATGTGAATTCCGGCCCTCCAGGATTCGTCAATGGTGGTGGCCATGCCAATTTCGATCCCCGGACCAATTTGGGAGCAGCCTTAGTCAACGTGACCCTGCCGGATGGGGGCCAGGTGGCCATTCCGGGCTCCGGACCGGTGGATCTGCAGGTGCGCGGTTTTCGTATCACACGCTGACACAGGCAGTTGATGAACTCCAAGCCGGTTTTCGGCGCGGCCTGGTCCGGCCGCGCCGAGGGGCTACTTCACACGTTCGTCGCGGCTGCCTGCCAGTCCCAGGAATTCAGGCGAGCACTCCAGGGCGAACCAGTTGCGGCACTGCGCCAATGGCAGTGGGAATGCACCGATGTTCCCAAATCTCTCCGTCCCCCTTCAGAAGCATTGTCGGTCACGATCGATGATGCGAACCTGTGGGGGCCGCCGGAGTGGCGAACCGAGCCGGACAGGACGATGCTGCGTCAATCGCAGTTACGCCTGCTGCTCGCTGGCGCCAAGCCCCTGGTGCTGATGCACGGTGACGAGCGCAACCTGACGGCTTTGGCGAACTGGGCCCGACAGCGGAGTTATTTCACGCTGCTGGGACCGTACCAATTCCTGCCGCAGCATGATTCCTGCAAGGGCGGCTACAGCAATCGCATGGCCAGTGTATCGAGCGCCCATGCGGGATCAGGAGCGTGGCGGGGACTGCTGATCAGCCCGGACGAACAAACTGTGCTCATGGCCTGGTTGTGCCTGCTGTTTGGATGGGAAAAATTCCTGGGGAGATTGCTAGGCTACCCGCGCTGCTGCTGCGAAGCGTTCGAGAACCGATGGCCTGCGGCCTCTTCTTTTCATGAAGGTGACATGGGCCTCATGCTTTTATCGCAATCAGAACCAGAAACGGGACCAGAAACCGGCGAAGGCATTTACAAGCTGGACTGGACGGTGAATATCTTTGCGCGCTACTTCGGCTGGGAAGTCATCCAGCATTTTCCCTGCAGTTGGGATTGCGCCGCAACGGCGAGCCTGGCCCACCGCTATTTTTCCATTCTTTCGCATTACTGGCCCGAGGACATGGGGCAAATCCGGCGATACCTGTCTTCGCCCCTGCTGGTGACCGCTTCGCACGGCTACGGCTTGTTTCCCGGCGGAAAACTGGTTTCGGAGAAGGCTGGTCCGTGCCTGATCTATGATCCCGGACTGGTCCAAATCATCGGCATGGAAGATGCGCTTGTGAAGAAAATCATGTCTTCGTCATTCATGGCCGCGGGCAAGAATGGCAGCTGGAGAATCGCCGGCAACGACGTTCCCGGTTGGCTGCTGGGATTCGGCATTGATCAGCCCGCTATCGAGGAGGCATACGGATGAAATATTTCAGCAGGCCCAGCAGGGAAAGCGCGGAAGGCGAGTACCTGGCGGGAGTTTTCGGCAAACATTATGAACCGTTCGGAACAATCGGCCTGAGCGATGCGACCATGCTGGGCACGGAGGGGGTGGTTCTGGAAGACATTTCCGGAGACACCCTCGCGATCCACCCGGAAAACGCGTCATGGGCATTTCTCAGCCCAGGCGAAGCCAGGTGGTTTCCCCATCTGCACAACAAGCCGTTCGGCTGGTTGCGGCACGGCATGCTGCAGCACGGCCCGGATGCCGCGCTCGACTTTGCCGCCCATCTCTACCGCAGGGGGTTATTGACCCTCAACAATCATGCCGCGGTGGACCAGCGGATGTTCGCGGATGGCCCAAATTATGACGAGGGCAATTTGATCGAACTGCTCATTACGGAAAAGTGCAATCTCGCCTGCCCGTATTGCCTCGCGGGCGCCAACTCGTCCATGCCTGCCATGAATAGCGAGATCGCCCGGAAAACCGTGGATCTCGCGTTCAACATGGCGGAGAGCAATGTCCTGGCTTTCGAATTCGCCGGGGGGGAGCCGTTTCTCAAGTACGACCTCATGAAAGAAACGGTGGCATACATTCGCAATCACCCTTTGAAAGGCAACCGCAGGCTGTTTCTCAGCACACAGACCAATGCCACATTGCTGAACGAGGAGCGGGTCCGCTGGCTGAAGGAACAGGATATACGGGTGGGAATCTCCATAGATGGGGGTGCCCAGGCGCAGAATAAAAGCCGGCCGCAGGTTAACGGCAAGGAATCGTTCAG
>Ga0079369_1000070_pt1 | contig 11907 bp, 8 predicted proteins | sample ThiBiot_750_biof_FD_68599 | JGI IMG/M metagenome (GOLD analysis project Ga0079369, IMG submission 68599) | Wastewater bioreactor microbial communities from Cape Town, South Africa - Thiocy_expt_750_biof (version 3) (version 2) | ecosystem: Engineered > Bioreactor > Thiocyanate-remediating >...
GTGGCGGTTACCACGAACAACAAAAGGTAAAAATCACCGCCTTGTAGCGAGCCCGGAGAATAAGCAATATCTGTCGAAGCGTCATGTGACAATAATCCTCAGAAAATGCTTTCGCGCACGTAGATTATGTCGTTGGGTTGAACAAGATCAGTCATCTCGGGTGAGAGCTTCACCACCTTGCCATCGTCCTGCTTTCGATGTAGACGCAATCGCCACTCGCTCCCCCGGGGGGTTGGCCCGCCGCCTTGAGCCAGAGCCTGCATGACTGTCATGCCGCGTTCTATACGGTATGCTCCCGGACGCTGGGCCTCTCCATAAATATAGAAAACAGGGGCGCGATGCACATAGACCACATCCCCACCCGCCAGATAAATATCTTCGTCCGGCTTCTCGCCAAGATAAAGCGCAGGAATATCGATGACCTTGCGGAAGTGCTTTCCGTCACGCAGACCCGTCACGATGGCATAATCATCGCCACCCATCGTAGCCCCTCCTGCTGAAGCCAGCATATCGCTGACACGGCTGAGGGTCTCGAGGGGAAATCGCCCCGGCCGATTGACTTGCCCCAGCACGCTTACCTGGCTGCCGCGCATCTGCAGGAGGACGATATTGACCTGCGCCTGCTTGATATACCCACCCTTCTTGAGCGCATCCGAGATTTTTCTTTCCGCCTCGGCGATGGAGAGGCCCCCGACTTCCACTGCGCCGATGAGCGGATAGGTAATGGAGCCTGTTTCCGATACGCGGGTTTCGGTAGTCAGATCAGGATTCTGGAAAACCTGAATACGCAGGATATCGCCCGGACCGAGTGGATATTCCAGGTTATCCTGCCCGCTGACGCCGGTCGTAAAAAAAACAATAAACAATGCGAGGAACAGAGGGAATTTTTTAATAATGGACGGTATCATGGTCTCAAGTTTTTCCTTATGCTTTCGGAATTGAACGAATTGTCACTTCAATCCGGCCACGCCTTTGTCAATCGCAATATCCGTGGCAGACGTTGATGCAGCGGGACTGGGTTTTCCGGCATTGCTGGCCGTTGCAGCAGTGTCGCTGGCAGTTGCAGAAGCGGGTTTCGTTTCCGTAGTGCCTGGACTGGCATCGGCAAACTCACCCATATAAGTGATTTTGGCATTCGCCTTCAGCGTCTTGAATTCTTTTTTGGCGGCTTCCGACGTTCTTTGATTTGCAAGAAACTGCTGGATACGCGGCAGCGCGACGTCTTCCGCTACGGGTACCGACTGCGCGCCGGCGAGCCTCATTACTGTAATGGACTGGGGAGCCTGCATTATCATCCCCTGTCCCACCTTGAGAGGATGGATCTTCGGCAGTATTTCGAGAGGGATCTGTTCCGCCGGACGCGTGGCGCTGCCGGCTGCGAATTTGATATTCTTGCCTTTCAGCCAATTTGCAATCTCTTCCATTGATGATCCTTTCTGCAGCATTTCGCCTAGCTGATCGGCGACGCCTTCGGAAGACGGGAGCACGATTTCCTGGATGTTATAGATCCGGCGCTCGGCGAAGAGCTGAGGGTGAGCGGCATAGTATTCCTTTGCCTCGGCAACGGTTGGCTTGGGCAACTCTGCCGCAATTTGTTCCACGTAGGCGCGGGCCAGTATTTCCCGCCGCGCGTTCTCGATGGTCATCAGCACATCCGGCGCCCGATCGAGCTTTTTCTCCACGGCCTGCTCGACAGCGAGTTCCTGATCGATCAGCCTGTCGAGGATTTCACGACGAAGCTTGGGCGCGGCCTCGGGTTTACTGGCGGCCGGAGTTCGGGAGAGAACGTAATTGACCTGGTGAACTGAGATTTCCCCGGAATTTACTTTAGCCGCAATCTGGCCAGCGGGTTTCGTGGATTCCTTGTTGCCACATCCCGCGAGCCCGGCAATAAGCGGAAACGATAATACCAATGATATGGTTTTTATATGGCTGAGTTCCATGTATGCTCGTTCGAAAATTAATATATATAAAAATGCCTGTCCAACCTGGTACGATTGCCTGGCTGGCTCCCTGAACTCATTCAGGCTCGATGCCTGCCTCTGCTGCCCCGGCTGCACCTGCCTGCAATTCCGATACTCCTGATACTCGATTCCATGATGGAGTAGAGGATATACACGGGGTCTGAAAGCGTCAATCAAAGTTTTCTGCAGATTTATCCCGATATTCTCCGCCGTTTCTCCATAAAGCCGACAGGATAAAAAAGCAAGCCTTTACAATAAAGTAGCGGACGCCCCATTTGAAGTCAATAGGCCGTACAGTCTATCTTTCGAGGCCGCCCAAGCTTGCCCGGCTAGTCGCTTCGCGGCTGCCCTGTTCACTTACTTGTGCCTGAGCGATCGCACCAGATTTCCGGATTCTCCGGCAAGTATCGCAGCAATCTTCAATAACCTGCTTTTCAGGACGAAGTAATGCCCATCCGGGGGGTTGACCGGTATCTGCGCAACCTCGGGAAGGCACAGGGCAATGATCTCATGCTGAAGAGATGCGCCATCCCTATCGGTTGTTTTGTCCATCCCAAGCATGATGCCGTAGAAGTAGTCGCAATTAACCGGGTGTATCGAGACCGGGTCCAGTAGATCCAGCGATTGCTCGATCGAAGCTGACCAGCAACCTAGCCTTTGGTCCCGGTAGAATAAATCCTGCCAGGGAACAGCGATGGCATGCGTGAGGCGCCACCTTGCCCATTCGCGAAGCGAATCGGCGCTTGCCCCATTTCTAAAATAACTATTGAACCGTGCCATAAGCCGCTCAGGCCGATCCACTATTTCTTCCAGCCTCAGGCCGGACAGCTTGCGATAGAAATACTTGCGCCCTATCTCCCAGCACCCCGATCTGATCAGCCAGCTTCGAGAATCAAGCTCATCGAAACTTCCGCGCGCATAGAGTTCACGGTCGGCATCCACCACACTGCCGTGGATATGAAGATCGTACTCTTCCAATCTGTCACGCAGCAGTTTATTACTGGTCACGTATCGATGGCTAATGCCATAGACAGCCGAAATCCGGGGCGGCAGAGTCATATCGGCCTTGCTTATCCGCGGATGTTCCAGTGTCAAGGTCGAGAATGGAACGCCGGATGACTGGAGCACGGAAAAAGTGGTTCGTGAATCCAGCCCACCGGTCAGTGCAAGGATTATCGAATTATGGTCTTCCTGCCGACCCATGCTTCGAAATACTTGCGCAATGCCAGCCGATATTTCGCTGGCTGCATTCCGGACGCCTGTTCCGGTAGGCACCGCGGTCAATCGATCGAAGAAGCTTACTTGACGGGTAGCAGGATTATAGATCTGGTCCGGCAATAGCTTGCGTACCCCGGAAAGCTTGCTTAAGGGACCGGGAAACCAATTGATGCCATACCAGCCAAGTATGCGCGTATCGCGAACGGACGAAGGGGCCAGCCGTGAGAGAAGCGCAAGGCTGCCCGAAATAAAAACGCTTCTGTCATCCTCCAGTATATAAACCCCCAGCAACGATGCAGCGTCGGTAATTACCGCCGAGCAGCTCAGCAGCAGCCAGCGCCCCGACCAGGTTATTACGAGTGCGGGAACATCGCTGCTGGCGGATCGGGATATAGCGATGGCTGGGTCATTGGAAGATGCGCCCGCTACCTGAAACGCATGGCCCAGCAATGCCCACTGCTGGCCTGAGGCATCCATGACGGTTGTGACGTTGAGCCAGGGGCAGTAATGGAGGCGAAAGTTGCCAAAACTTATACTGCGCCAGCCGTCCGGGATATCGATCGCGGCATCAGAGAAAACAAACTGGCGACGGTGGGTTCTCGAAGTGGAGTCAGCCTGCGGTTTCGCACTCATCAGGTTACAACCGTTTTGTTGGACTCGTATTTAAACGAAAATCCCCGAATTCAAAAACCTCGATTCGAAGGAGGAAAAGAGATAGCTTGCTGGATCAGAAATTAAGCCTCGCAGAAACGCTGGCTGCGGCACTGTCGTAATCGAATCCTCTGTGATTGGAGCTTCGGTGATCCCTTTGCAAAGTTGCGCTGACCAACAGCGCATTCATGGGACGCCAGTCGAAAGCAATAAGACCGGAGTGAACCGCATCGCTCCGGTCCTGGTTGGGAAGGACGACAACGGCACCGCGAAAATCACGCATGGTGTAATCATAGCGCAGGCGCAACGCCATTTTGTCGCTGATCTGCCACACAGGCTGGAGGGAAAAGCGATTATTGACAACAAAGCTGCTGGAAAAGATCTCAAATCCACTAAGCTGAAAATTGAGCGAGGTTTGCGAATTGAACAAATCGCGTGCCCAACTGGCAGTGATGCGCGTCTTGCCGGTAACCTCCCAGTTCAGATTGAAGTTGCCCACGATTCCCGAAAAATTACGCTGGGAGAAGTGAGCATGAGTGCGTTCCAGATGACCCACTCTCCCGTCAATCTTCGTCTTCGCGGTAATGGGCCAGATCATTTGAAAATCATGCTCCATTTCGCTGAAACGCGTATCGAAAAGCGCGCTCGCATTCGGCTCGGCTCGATTGATGAACTGGCCTGCGCCACTTCTGACTTTATAGGTGAACGAGGCACCTGAAGGAAAGGCATAGCGTATGCCTCCCTCGATGGACCGTACCCTGTTATTGAAGTCCTGCACGTTGAGCCGGCTGTTCTTTCTCGTATCCTGCGCGAACCCGCCGATCAGCCTCCACGCCCCGTCGATCTCATAAACAGCGTCAAACCTGAGATTATCATCGGTACGCAGATTCCGGTTGGTCGAGTTTACAAACCCGGTAAGATCGGCAAAATTGTTCAGGGCTTCCCTATGGCCACTGCTCATCCTTCCATGGAAATACGGAGTGATGAACCAGTTCCATGCCGCAGTATAGTTCTTCGCCACGAAATTGAGGAAGTCGAAATTATTGTAGCGATTGTCGACAAGGCTTCCGTTGAACTCGAATCGCTGCATCGAATAGGACTTGTTCAGGTTGAGCGTGGCAGTGGAAATGATGATCTGATCGGCCCTGGTAGGCTTGCCGACAAAACGCTCGGGGTCGATTGTGGATGACAGACGAAAGATATTGCTATCGTAGGTGAACGTGCTGCCAACAGTCACATTAAGCGTGTCCCCCGCATCGGCGATGGCATACCTTGGGATCAGGGATACCAATCCAGCAGCAGCGAATGCAATCCATCGGGCATGACAAGGGAAAGATTCAGCAACAAACTTTTTTTTCATCAGGTCTCTTCATCTTTCCTGGGCACGATATACCGTATGGATAACGCGTTGGCCGCCTGAAAGGTAGCCGAAGTGTTATTTGCTGACAATAGGCTGGAAGAGCTATTGAAGCTCAGTTTAAGGAGCGGAAGGTGCCTGAAAGGTTGTGCCTGAAGCCATCCCCTGCCAGAGGCGGCGGGATTGGAATCTTCAGGAAGTTTAACCCAAACCGGTACAGGCAGCAATATTGCCTGTTTGCCACTATTCTTTCACGCTTTCGTCCGATATCATCTCGTGGAGCCACTCCTGCAACGGCCTCAGTACACGCTACGGTCTTTGGACACGACCATGATGGTTTTGAGGATGATATGCAGGTCCAGGCGCAGGGACCAGTTGCGCAGGTAGTCGAGGTCGTGGTCGATGCGGGCCTGCATTTTGTCGAGAGTGCGGGTTTCCCCGCGGTAGCCGTTGACCTGGGCCCAGCCGGTGATGCCGGGCTTGACCTTGTGGCGGATCATGTAGCCCTTGATCAGGTTGCGATAGATCTCGTTGTGGGCCACTGCATGGGGGCGGGGGCCGACGATGCTCATGCGTCCCTGCAGCACATTGACGAACTGGGGCAGCTCATCGAGCGAGTTCTGGCGCAGGAAGGCGCCGATGCGGGTGATGCGGGCATCGCCCTTTTGCGCCTGGCGGATCTGCTCGCCATCTTCGCACACGCGCATGGAGCGGAACTTGTACACCAGGATCTCCTCGCCGTCGAGGCCGTAGCGGCGCTGCTTGAATATCACCGGCCCGGGCGAGTCCAGCTTGATGGCAAGGGCGATGAGCAGCAGCAGCGGGGAGATGAGGGCGAGAATGATGAGGGACAGGAAGATGTCGCTTGCCCGCTTGATGAGGCCGTTTGATCCGGTGAAGGGCGATTCGCATACCGAGATGACGGGGGTGCCGCACACATTGCCGCTTCGCCCCTGGATCAGGTCGGTGATGAACATGTCGGGCACGAAGTAGATGGAGGCGGTGGTGTCCTTGAGCTCGTCGAGCACATGCAGGATGCGCGGCTGCGAGGCCATGGGCAGGGAGAGGTAGATGAACTGGATGCGGTTTTCCTTGACGAAGTCGGGCAGCTCGCGCAGCCTGCCCAGGAGCTGGTTCCTGGCGGCCTGGTGCAGGCGCTCCTGGTCGCGGTCGTCGAAAAAGCCGCACAGCTCGATGCGGGAGTAGCGCGCCTCTGCGATGCGCGCGGCCAGGGAAGTCCCCTGTTCGTTCATGCCCACGATGATGGCGCGCTGCGGCGGGCCTTGCAGCGCCAGCAGGAAGGGGGCGGCCGAGCGCAGCAGGAGATGGGCGCCTATCTGGCTCAAGGGGGCGATCCATAGCCAGGTGAGCAGGGCCTGGATGGAGAATTCGGCGATGTAGCCGGTGGCAAAGCCGAGAAAGAACAGCAGCAGGGCCACCCAGAACCAGCTGTAGAGGACGTCGAAGATGAGCCGCTTGATGGAATACTGCAGGCGCGAGGTGCCGGGAAAGGTGACGGAGAAGACAATGACGGCCAGGATGAGGTAGGGCGGAAGCAATTCGCCTTCGATGCTCGCGCTCACGTACCACAGGGAGAGGGTGAGCATGGCCGGGTCGAGGATGGCCTCCAGGGCGCTGAGCATGTTGTTGCCCAGCGGCCCCTTGCTGGGGGTGGAGACAGTGGAGGCCGAGAAGGTGGGATTGGCTTCAGCCATGGCTGGGGTGGCGCTCGATCTTGGATACGGCCTGCATGCGGTTGTAGACGTCCAGCTTCTTGAAGATGTGCTGCAGGTGGTTCTTGACGGTGAAGGAACTGATGGAAAGAATGCTGCCGATCTCGGCGTTGGTCTTGCCCATCCTGACCCAGTCCATGATTTCGGCTTCGCGCTTGCTCAGCCCGTAGTCTTCGCCAGCCTCGGCTTCGCCCATGCCCGGCTCTTCCTGCGACAGGAAGGACACGGCCACGGAGGGCGGGGACAGGGGAGCCACCCGGCGCAAGGCGGTATCGATGTAGGGCAGGAGGATTTCCATGGCGTTCAGGGTGGAGGCGTTGAACCGGTCTTCGGAACTGAACAGGATGTACAGGCAGTCGTGGCGTCCGCGCTTGTCGCTGATGCCGTGCAGCAGGGTGGAGCGCATGCCTTGCAGGGCTTTGCCAAAGGCGCAGTGCAATCCCATGTCTTCCTGCAGCAGCCCGGGCTCGTCCGTCCCGGAGGAGCAGGGCATCCTGCCCAGTTCAACCCAGTAATTATAAAGCCGCCGCAAAAGCGGTGAAAGCCCTTCAGGCTCCAGGTGCGCCGTCCTTACTCCGGGCAGCGCCGAAATGATGTCGTGGCGTATGGCCCCGGATGCGAAATCCCCCCAGGCAACCAGCATGATCTCATGCGGAAGATAGTGCTGGATCTCGCCTTGCATCCAGCCCAGCAGGTCGCAGTGCCGCCGTACCGCTATCCCTTCCTGTATTATCCTTGAATACCGCTGTAATTGATCTATCGAAAGTGAGGTGAAGAAAGCCATGCTGGATTAGCTCGTCAGTTGAATATCAGTAAAAAAGGTTCTTTCAGGCTCCGACCCATCCTGCGCGGACGAACGACGTGTCCGAGCGGCAATATCGGCTTTTTCCTCTGGCAATAACACTCACTTACCCATTGGATAGACCTGAATCGACTTTGAGCAGATTGAATGCCTGAAAGGACTTTTTCCCGCCCCGAATCGGTAAGAGCCTTCTATTCCGGTAGGCTGGAATTGGGGCAATTTAATATAGACGCATTAAAACAATATGTCTGTACGGTAACTCACATTGAACTACCCAAACACTTGCAGGCTGTATTCGATCCTTACTTTCAGTCTTTCCAATAAAGAAGGTCAGGAAACCTGGCGCACCCGCTGTACCAATACTTTTAAGCATAATTCATGCCTGATATTTAAAACCTGAAAATCAATAGCTTGCGCGGAATGTGCAGCCGAGAACTGTCGCAAAGCCTGGTGACTATCGCTAGTCTGATTCCAAGCTATTGTAATTACTGAATATTTGTTGTCGCTAAAAAGCGACGATTGAGCGGGAACGAAAATATTACGGCGTGGATACAGTTTCCACCGAGAGACCAACAACGCCAGGAAAGTAAAATCCCTGGAGCGGGACCTATGCTCAGCTCATATCCGAGCAAAGCCTAACCCATTGGGTATAAAAGATAAATATTTAGGAGCAGAAAAAATCTGATGATGGGGATAAGATGGGGTGGCTGATGGGGATCGAACCCACGACAACCGGAATCACAATCCGCAGGTTTTGGTGTTTTTCTATGTTGATCCATATCCTAATATGACGATGAAAGCATTCATTAGCAATAGGTTATAGATTGGTTGCGTATGATTTTATTGATGAGTATCGCGATGTGTTGATATAATTTTCCTACATGATCCCTACACAAAAGGTGGACGGTATGAAGTGGGAAAACTTTACAGCAGAGCGAGTTGCAGGATTCAAATGCAAACAAGGTAAACAGCAAAGCATCTACTGGGATGGTAAAACACCCGGATTAGGATTGCGCGTTACCGTAACTGGTGCCAAGTCCTTTATATTTGAAACCACCTTGCACGGCAGAACTATCCGCACGACCATTGGAGACACCCGTGCTTGGAAAATAGCAGATGCACAGACTGAAGCGGCTCGCCTGAAGGTGATGACCGATCAAGGCGTAGACCCGCGCCAAGTAGAAGCCGATAAAACTGCCGCAAAGGAAGCAAAAGCTGCCGCGCAGGCAATGCAGGAAGCTCGGAAATCGGTGACTCTAGTAATGGCATGGAATGAGTATTTAACCTCTCGGAAACCTTATTGGGGGACACGCCACTATCACGATCACGTTGAGGTTATGCAGGCTGGGGGCGAGAGAAGAACGCGAAGCCAAAAGCTGACCGAACCCGGCCCACTTTCATCACTCGCACCTGTTCGCCTTGTTGACCTGAACCCGGAGCGAGTTAACGAATGGGCAAAGGTGGAAGGCAAGAAACGCCCCGGACGTGCCCGCCTAGCGAGCCGCCTGCTAACAGTTTTTCTAACATGGTGCGCACAACATCCGGCTTACCGGGAAATAGTAAAAAGTAACCCCGCGCAAAACAAATCTCTTCGGGAAATACTAGGTAAACCCCAGAAGAAGAATGACGCGCTTCAGCGTGAGCAATTGTCGGCGTGGTTCAGTGCAGTAAAGCAAATCGAAAACCCTGTTATTTCTGCCTACTTGCAAGCCTTGCTATTAACCGGTTCGCGCCCTAACGAGATAACCGGCGTGCGGTGGGCAGACGTGGATTTTCAGTGGGGCAATATGACCATACGAGACAAGATGCAAGGGTTGCGCGTTATTCCCTTGCCGCCTTACTTGGGGCACTTGCTAGCAGCCCTGCCTCGGCGGAATGAGTTCGTATTCTCAAGTCCGTCGGCAGCGTCCGGGCATTTAACTGACCCGCACGATGCAAATTATAGGGTTTGCGCTACTGCTGGTGTGGATGTGACGTTACATGGACTTCGCCGTAGCTTCGCCAGTTTGTGCGAATGGATAGAGATGCCTACAGGGATCGCGGCTCAGATACAGGGGCACGCTCCCCAAGGGGTGCGCGAAAAACACTATATCCGGCGTCCGCTCGACCTCTTGCGGATGTGGCACGTGAAAATAGAAGCGTGGATACTGGAGGAGGCGGATATTCAATTTGTTCCAATGCACGCGAGTTTGCGAGTAGTCGCATAGCTGCCTTTATTTGGAAGCTCTTTTAGGATTTTTGAGGTGGATGAAGAAAAGACAAAAACGTTGGAAAAATTAGCCGGTTTTGTCGATGAGTTAAAGAAACAAACCTTTCCAACCTCTACTATTTCAGCCGACCTCGCGGAGTTTGTCTCATCAGCAATCGAAAAATACCTAGAAGGCAAAACAAAATCTCTCGACGCGGCTTTTGGCCTAACACCTAAAAGAGGAGTTCCAGGGTTTCCCCGTAGAAGGAAAGATTTAGCAATGGAAATCTTAAAGATGCGGTTGTGTGGTAACTCATGGACAGAAATATCAAATAAGTTTCTAACCCACGATGAACGGCAATTGCGCCGGATTTATGGTGAGTTTAGGGAGCAAGTAATAGCACAAGAACTAACTGACAGGCTTGATAACCACGATAAGAAAGACAAGGGTGGGTAGCAAATCCACAATAATTCATACCCTATGTATTAACTTCTAGGAAGAGCAAATTAGAACCCTCAACATTTATAAAGGGTTCGAGATGCAAACCGAAACTGTTCAATTCACCGGCCTACCCGCCACATCTGCTACATATCATCTAGAACCATTATTCCCACCTCTTGAGCAAGTAACACGCTCAGTCATTACAACAAGAGAAGCCGCATACTATCTCAACCGTAAGGCGCAAACCTTGCGCACTTGGGCGTGCTTCGAAAATGGCGCAATTTGCCCTATTCGCATAAATGGCCGCCTCGCATGGCCTGTTGCCCAAATCCGTGCGCTATTGAATGGGGGTACGAAATGAGCGCGTCCATTCAGAAAGTGAGCGATACAGCATTTTGTCCCAAATATGAAACCTGTAGTGCGCCAATATGCCCGCTAAACTCCCACTGGAGAGACACTCGACATCTTCCGGGTGAACGCGTCTGCTTCTACCTCTGCGAAGCGCAAAAAGATGGTGCGGGAGCGATATTTGATAGTGTAGGACGGGGGTACCTTTATAGGTTAATGGTAGAGGCTACGCCGGAAATATCAAATCGGTGGAGCACCATTAAAATCGCCCTAGCGAAGGCTGCAAAGAGTGGCTCAAGGATGAGCACCAAGCCGCCCCTCCGTAGAGCCAGCATCAGGAGTGGGCAATGACGAACCCGGACAGCGCAATAACCGGGAAAGGACGGCTGGAATGGTTGCAATTCCGCTTAGTTCGATTTTCTTACCTTGGCACGAGTTCAGATATAGCCGGGCTATTTTTAATCGACTTCTGGGGCTTATGTCGCTTTCTCTCTCGCCTAGTGGATGGTTAGCTATGGCGAAAAACCGTTTTAAGGAAGCCCAAGCTAAACGGGAGGGCGGCGGCTTCGTACCCCTGCCTTTCGTCGTGATACGGAGCTATAGCTTTACCTTGCTTTCAGCCCATGCCGTCAAGCTGTTAAATGATCTGCTAGCTCAGTATAGAGGCAACAATAACGGTGATTTAAGCGCAGCGTGGACTTTAATGCAGCCAAGGGGATGGAAGTCAAAAGACACGCTTAATAAGGCTCTTAAAGAGTTGCTAGCCAGAGAGTGGCTAGAGGTAACCCGGCAAGGTGGCAGACACAAGGCAACGCTTTACGGCTTAACGTTTTACGCAATAGACGATTGCAAGGGAAAACTGGATGTACGAGCGACCAGCAGCCCAAGGGGTACATGGAAGGGAAACGAGCCATTACCACCAATGCCAAAATTAAAAGTGGTGCCCCGCCTGACGGGTTAATTATTCGGTGATTGACCCGCCGGGCGTATCAATCATTTTTATGATTTCAGAAATTGACCCGCCGGGCGTACCAGTCAAAGCCCTTTTTTAAAACCGATTGACCCGCCTGGCGTACACCTTTCTAGAACTACCAATCTATCTGCTGTCATCTCTTCCCCTCTGTAAGGACAGAGACTCAGCCATTGTGCCACTGGTAACAGCGGAAAAACAGCGAGCCCATTCTCACCGTGGGGTGGTGTTGAC
>Ga0079369_1000092_pt1 | contig 11618 bp, 10 predicted proteins | sample ThiBiot_750_biof_FD_68599 | JGI IMG/M metagenome (GOLD analysis project Ga0079369, IMG submission 68599) | Wastewater bioreactor microbial communities from Cape Town, South Africa - Thiocy_expt_750_biof (version 3) (version 2) | ecosystem: Engineered > Bioreactor > Thiocyanate-remediating >...
AGCAATTCCTCCACTCCAGAACAAACTGCCTGGCAAATTCTGATGTTTTTTGGGAAAAAATTAAACCCGGTACGCTCAATCCGCGGCTGGGTTTTTGCTAATTTCGAACGGTTTGCATGAACCCACTATGTTCATGCCCCTAAAAACGGAAACGAATGAAAAAATCAGTCCGCATTTTCTGGCGCATTTTCCTTTTTGGCTTCCTCGGCTTTGTGCTCCTCGTGCTGATGGCCAACTTTGGTGTATTCGGAGAAATGCCTTCCATGAAAGAATTGGAAAATCCTTCCATCCTGCAATCGTCCGAAGTATATGCTGAGGACGGAACGCTGATGGGAAAATATTATCTGCCGGAGGGGAACCGCAGCGTGGTGAAATACCGCGATATTTCCCCGCATGTGGTCAACGCCCTCATTGCCACCGAGGACAAGCGCTTTTATGACCACTCCGGTATCGACCTGAAAGGAACCATGCGCGCTGTGCTGCTACTGGGCAGTAAAGGTGGTGGCAGTACCATCACGCAGCAATTGGCACTTGCCCTCTTCAACCGGCGTGCCACCAACAAGGCGCAACGTATGATGCAGAAGCTGAAAGAATGGATCATTTCCGTAAAACTGGAACGCAACTTTACCAAAGAAGAGATCATTGCTTTATACCTGAATGCTGTTCCTTTCTCTGATAATGTGTTCGGTATCCGCAATGCATCCCGTACTTTTTTCCAGAAAGAGCCCGATGTGCTCACTGTTGAAGAAGCCGCTTTGCTGGTAGGCATGATCAACGGTCCCGGGGTCTACAACCCGCGACGCAATCCTGTTCCTGCCCGCGATCGCCGCAACCTGGTATTGACACGCATGGAAGAGAACGGAAATATTACGGCTGCCGAAGCCACCCGCTACCGCGCCATGCCTATCAAACTGAATTACCGCAAGCTGGATGAAAACACCGGTTATGCTCCCTACTTCCGCGAAATACTGCGCGAAGAAGTAAAGAACGAATTGAAGAAACTGAAAAAGCCGGACGGCAGTTCTTATAATATTTATGAAGACGGATTGAAGATCTATACCACCATCAATCCGCGTATGCAGGAATACGCTGAAGAAGCGATGGCTTCGCAGGTGCCCAACCTGCAAAAAGCACTACTGGCACAAAGCAAAGTCAAAAATGGTTCGATCTGGAAAGACCACGAGAACGTACTCGAACGGGAAATGAAACGCAGCGATCGATGGAAAAACGGTGTGGAAGACAACCTGAGCGACAAAGAGATCAAAGCAAGTTTCTTTGTAAAGACGCCCATGAAAGTATTTGCCTGGAATAAACAGTGGGAAAAAGATACAGTGATGACGCCTTATGATTCCATCAAATACCACCGTACCATGGTGCAATCGGCCTTCATGGTAATGGACCCTGTAACAGGTGAGGTAAAAGCATGGGTGGGCGGCATCAACTTCAAAACCTACAAACTCGACCACGCCAACCTCAACACCAAACGCCAGGTTGGTTCGTCAATAAAACCGCTGCTGTATACACAGGCAATGGAAGAACGCGGTTTCACGCCGGAAACGGAGGTGGTGGATCAGCAGCAATCATTTGGCAATGGTCAACTGGTGCCGGCAACAAGCCGCTCCTGCTCCGGCCGCACGATGACGATGGCCAACGCACTGGCATGGTCGAAAAACTGCGCTACGGCTTATATCATGAAACAGGTGGGAGTAAAAGAATTTACCGATTTCATAGCACGATTGAATATCCCGACAAAAGTAGAGGCGTTCCCCTCTATCGCACTGGGTTCCTGTGAACTTTCACTTTTCGAAATGATGTGGGGTTATACCATTTTTGCGGGAAGAGGTTTTTCAACCAGGCCTTATTTCATCAGCCGCATTGAAGACCGCAATGGCAATGTGATCAAACGCTTTGATTACAGCGCCAACCGCAAGGAAGTGATCAGTGAGATCACGGCTTATAAAATGGCCCGCATGATGCAGGGAACCGTAGACAAAGGTACCGCAGCAGGATTGCGCGGACGCCTGGGCGCCGCTGAAATGGCCGGCAAAACCGGTACGACCAACGATAACTCGGATGCGTGGTTCATGGGTTATACGCCGCAGTTGCTCGGTGGCGTATGGGTTGGTTGCGACGACCGCTTCATCCGCAACGAAGGCAGTGGCGGTTTTGGTGGTGCAGCCGCAAGACCTATCTGGGAAAACTTCTTCAAAAAAGTATACGCCGACAAAAAACTCGGTATCGAACGCGACGCCAAATTTGTACAGCCTGCACAAATGGACAATGAAATGTTCAGTGCGGATGCACTGCAGATCGATTCGGATATTGAGCCGGGCGCGCAGCAGGAAGACGTGGGCGTAGGTACGGAAGAAGGATATGACCTTCCGGCCGAATCGCGTCCGTTCCAGGATCCGGATGCGCCTGTTAACACGCCTAAAAAAGACAGTACGCAGAAAAAAGATCCTAAAAAAGACCCGAACAACAAACCAATCGGTTCCGCAGCCGATGAGCCCCGGAAGAAAAAAGGGCTTTTCAAGAAACTATTCGGCAAAAAAGAGAACTAAAGCACTCCTCTTCAATAGCTTAGCCCCGGCAGTTTGCCGGGGCTTTTTGCTGACAAAACCTTACCTTTGCAACGCTTTTTTGGAAAGCATCTGCCCCGGGCATGAGCGGGGCCTCACCTAAAATCTTCATAAACATATGGCTGACATCTTTGAGCGTCTGCTTAAAAATTATGGTCCTATTGGCCAGCACCGCGAAAGAGCACATGGCTATTTCGCATTTCCCAAACTGGAAGGAGACATTTCAAGCCGCATGAAATTCCGCGGAAAAGAAATGATCGTATGGAGTCTCAACAATTATCTCGGTCTCGCCAATCATCCTGAAGTACGTAAAGCTGATGCAGACGGTGCCGCACGTTTTGGCCTGGCACTGCCGATGGGTGCGCGTATGATGAGCGGCAACAGTGATTATCATGAACAACTCGAAGCCGAGCTGGCTGCTTTTGTGATGAAAGAAGATGCCGCCCTGCTCAACTTCGGCTACCAGGTAATGGTAAGCATCATCGACGTGCTTTGCAGCCGTCATGATGTGATCGTATACGACGCGGAAAGCCACGCCTGTATTATCGATGGATTGCGTTTGCATCCCGGCCACCGTTATGTATACAAACACAACGACCTCGCTGACCTGGAAAAACAACTGCAACGCGCTACTGCACTGGTGAACAAGCAGAATGCCGGCGGCGTACTCGTGATCACGGAAGGTGTATTCGGTATGGCCGGCGATCAGGGCAAACTGACCGAGATCGCAGCACTGAAAGATAAATATGATTTCCGCCTCCTTGTTGACGATGCGCATGGTTTCGGTACACTCGGTGCAACAGGCGCCGGTGCCGGTGAAGCGCAAGGCGTACAGGACAAAATCGATCTCTACTTCTCTACATTCGCTAAATCAATGGCGTCAATAGGCGCATTCGTTGCCGGTGACCGCAAGATCATCGACTATATCCGTTACAACATCCGCAGCCAGATCTTTGCCAAAAGCCTTCCGATGCCACTCGTGATCGGTAACCTTAAACGACTCGACCTGTTGCGCACACAACCCGAACTGCGCGAGAAACTCTGGAGCAATGCCCTCAAACTGCAGGCTGGATTGAAAGAACGTGGTTTTGATATCGGCAACACCGATTCAGTGGTAACACCTGTATACATGAAAGGTGGCGTGGAAGAAGCAACAGCCATGGTAATGGACCTGCGTGAGAACTACCGCATATTCTGCTCTATCGTGGTATACCCGGTTATTCCGAAAGGACACATCATCTACCGCCTCATCCCTACGGCTACACATACCGATGCAGACATCGAAGAGACGCTGCAGGCGTTCTCCGCTACCAAAGAAAAACTGGACGCAGGAGCTTATAAGGCCGAAGCCATTCCGGATATGGCAGATTAATTTGATGATTTGAAAATTTGATGATTTGAAACGGCTTCAGATACCGGTTTTCATCTTCTGAGTTTTTAATTTCCGGCCCCTGAGTTTATCGGACAGTCATTTTTGAATTTTGACTTTTAAATTTTGAATTATAAAGACCGCCCCGGCGGTCTTTTTTTATGAACAACTCAACTAGTGAATAAATCTCATCCCAAACCTCCCACCTTATACCTTAAGCCTTATACCTTACGCCTTATACCTTAAGCCTTATACCTTACGCCTTACACCTTACAGCTTAAGCCTTCCATCACTTAATACTTAAAACTTATTACTTAAAACCTTTACATTTATAGCTTGAAAAAAATGGATAACATGCGTAAACTCATTGTAGCCCTGCTGTTCCTGCCCCTGCTTGGCCAGGCCCAGAAAAAGGCGATTACCCTGGAAGATCTTTATAAGAAAGGAACCTTCCGCGGCGAATTTGTTCCGGCCGACTTCGGCACCCGTTCTTCAGAGATCAATACCGATGGTTTGAAAGATGAAGCAGGGAAGGCACTCGGCCGCGCTTCTGAAGTAATCGTGAATGCAGCCGATACATCCCTCGCGCTTATCCGCATCGATGCGGAACCGATCTATCGCCATTCTTCCAAAGCCATCCTATACCTGTATCACCGTGGCACCGGTAACGTAACCAAACTGGAGAATGAAAAAGTTTTACATCCTACTTTCTCCCCCGATGGCAGCAAAGTGGCGTATGTAAAAGACAACAATCTTTATATCTACGACATCGCTTCGGCCAAGGCAACCGCTATTACCACCGATGGAAAATGGAATTTCATCATCAACGGTAACTGCGACTGGGTATATGAAGAAGAATTCAGTTTCACCCAGGCCTATCAGTGGAGCCCGAAAGGCAACTACCTCGCCTATTACCGATTCGATGAATCGCAGGTAAAAGAATACAACATGACCATCTACAACAATGGTTACAACCAGGATTATCGCTACAAATACCCCAAAGCCGGCGACGACAACTCAAAAGTTGAGATACATATTTATGATGTACGCAATGGCAGGAAGGTAAAAGCCGACTACGCACAGGGAGATATCTACATCCCACGTATCAAATGGACGCAGGACGACAGCCGCCTCGTTATCTTCTGGCTCAACCGCCACCAGGACAATCTCCGCCTGCTGCTGACAGAAGCAGCCAGCGGAAAATCGAGCCTGCTCTATGAAGAGAAAAACAAATATTACATCGATATCCACGACGACTGGTACTTCCTGCGCGACGGTAAACATTTTCTTTTCACCAGTGAAAAGAGTGGTTACAACCAGATCTGGCTTTACAGCTTCGACGGCAAAACGCAACTGCAATTGTCTTCCGGTAACTATGATGTAACAGAAATCAATGCCGTAGACGAGATCAACAAACGTGTATATTATCAGACAGCTTATCCGCGTCCAATGGACCGCAACTTTTTTGTAGCCGATTTTTCAGGGAAAAAAAGTACCGCACTCACGACCGGTACCGGCTGGAACCGTATCGTGCTGAACGATAAATTTACGCAGTTCTATGACTACAGATCTGATATCAATACACCCCAGGTGGTAACCCTGCATTCGATCATCGCTGATAAAAAAGGATACCGCGCACAGGTGATAAAGACCGTGAACGAAAGCAGCAAGCTCCGCGAGAAAATGGCGGAATATGACCTGGCAAAAGGCGAATTCATCCGCATTCCCAACAGCAAAGGAGATACACTGAACAGCTGGATACTGAAGCCGGCCAACTTTGACCCGTCACGTCGTTATCCCGTGTTGTTCTGCAACTACGGCGGGCCGGGATCACAGCAGGTAGCTAACCGTTTTGGCGCAATCAGCTTCTGGCATCAATTGCTGGCGCAAAAAGGTTTCATTGTAGTAAGTGTTGACAACAGCGGCACCGGTTACAGAGGCGAAGAGTTTAAAAAGAAAACATACCTGCAATTGGGCAAACTCGAAATAGAAGACCAAATCGATGCCGCTAAATGGTTCGGCAACCTGCCCTATGTAGATAAGAGCCGCATCGGACATTGGGGCTGGAGCTTTGGTGGCTTTATGAGCTCACTTGCCATCACCAAAGGAGCAGACGTATTCTCCGCAGCTATTGCCGTGGCACCTGTTACAAGCTGGAGATTCTACGATAATATCTATACGGAGCGTTACATGCGCACGCCTGCCGAGAACCAGAAAGGATACGACGATAACGCACCTATGAATTTCACCAACAGCATCAAAGGCAAATACCTGATCATTCATGGTACGGCAGATGACAACGTACACTTCCAGAATGCAACGCAAATGATCACGGCATTGGTGAAAAGCAATGTTGATTTTGAAAGCGCTTACTACCCCAATAAGAATCACGGCATTTCCGGTGGCCCCGATAATACCAGCTTCCATCTGTGGAGCAAAATGACCAACTGGATCCTGGAGAACCTGGGAACGGAGAAGAAATAACCAGTGAATAAAAGCAATAAAAAGAGTCTGCCATGCGCAGGCTCTTTTTTTATGCCAGCGCTCCGGCAACGATACCGGAAAAATGGTTTCTTCGACGGAGAGGTGCTAAAAAAAAGAACCCCCGATGGAAATCGGGGGGCCCTAATCAAAAACCATTAACCATTAAACCTTATCCTATGAAAATTCACTGCTAATATCGTTAATAATGAATTAACGCAAAATATTTAAATGATTTTTTTTCAAAAAACAGGCCCTGATTTTGAAAATCTTGATCCATCTCAATGTCGAAACATTAATTTGCAGATTATAACGATGTAGTTATCGTTCTGCAAACGTTTGCATAAAAAATCTCACCTCACTGGGGTATCTTCACGTTTGAAATATCATTTATGCGAAAAGTTGTTGTTGCCATTACCGGAGCCAGTGGTTCTATCTATGCGGCGGGTCTTTTGAATCGTCTTTCAACCATTCCGGAGCAATGGTCAGATATTGCCATCGTGATGTCGGACAATGCGCGTCAGGTATGGGAAACGGAATTGGGCAATGACAAGTATACGCAGTATCCATTCAGGTTCTATGACAAGAACGACTTCAATGCCCCTTTTGCGTCTGGCTCCGGGCGCTATGATACCCTCATCGTCATCCCCTGCTCTATGGGTACACTCGGCCGTATCGCCACAGGCGTGTCGAACGATCTGATTACAAGAGCTGCCGATGTCATATTAAAAGAAGGAAGAAAACTGATCTGCGTAGTGCGTGATACCCCTTACAACCTGATGCATATCCGCAATATGGAAACGGTGACACTGGCCGGCGGTATCATCTGTCCCGCTACTCCTTCCTATTACAGTCTCCCTAAAACAGTCGAAGAAGTGGCAGCCACGGTCAGCGATCGCGTACTTGATCTTGCCGGCTTTACCATTGATACATTCCGCTGGGGTAAAGACAAAGCCTGATCAATTGCCGTACTCCTGCAGAATAGTTTTGACGCGACCATAATAGCTGCTGCCAAACAAAAGCAGATGCACGAGCAAGGGATAAAGCTGCGAAACAGCTAATCGTTGCTGCCATCCGGGTTGCAAAGGATAAGCAGCGTTGTATGCCTGATAAAAAACAGGATCAAACCCGCCAAACAAAGCAGTCATGGCAATATCCATTTCACGATGACCATAATAAACCGCAGGATCGATCAATGCGGGATGACCATCCGACTTTATTAAGAAATTTCCACTCCAAAGATCGCCGTGAAGTAAGGCGGCTGGCTCCACCGGGAGCAGCTCTGCTAAATGATTACACAAACGTTCTCCGCAGGTGACATCCTCTCTTGTACAAAGTCCCTGATTCAACGCATCACGCAGCAAAGGCATGATACGCTGATCGCGATAAAAGTGATGCCAGCTAGTTGCCTGTGCATTTGACTGCGGAAGCGTACCGATGTACTGATCACCGGCTGCACCAAATAACTCATTTGAATGCGCATGCAGGGAAGCCAGGCCGGTTCCGAAATCCTCCCAGAAATGTTTATCCGGATGGCCGGTATTCAGCCATTCCATAACGATGAATTGTATACCGTTTACCTTACCAGAGCCAAAAGGCTTCGGAACGGTAAGCGTATTGGTAGTTGCCAATAAGTTGAGACTGCGTAATTCACCATCGAAAAAGCGTGGAGCGGATGTATGGTTTGTTTTGATAAGAAAAGGACCGTTATTGGTCAGCACCATGAAAGCGTCATTGATATCTCCGCCGCTGATCCGGTTAACGGATCGGATAACAAGTTCTTCCTGCGGAAAAACCTGAGACAGGATAACAGGTATGGGCGAATGCATGGTGTTGAAGATAGGGTTCTTATCCAAACGTTGGAAGTAAAAAATATAACTTACCCGTTTATTATACGACTATCGCCCTAGCACCAACTTAGTTTTGAGAAAAAGTGATCTCCTGACTAATGGAAAAAATCTCGCTTATATATGTTTTGCCTCTTCTCAGTCTGGTCATTATCCTGATCAGATTGCCGGAGATCGACCGGTGGTTGCGTAATCACTATAGCAATGCGCCTTTCCTTATCACCCTGATCCTTGGAGGATCGACGATACTAACGCATGTCATAACAGTTGTCGCACCGCTGAAAAAATATGAACGGCAGGAAAACAATAAATGGACAATTATTGATAACCTGATTGCCACTTATCTCGATCATGAAATATTCAGAGGGTCCCCTTTGGTGGCCAATATCATGATTCCAAGACGTGTTTTTTACTGTACCTGGGAACCAGCAATTGGCAGCTCTGTTTTTCGAAGAATATCTGCCAGGTTTTTCGTCCGTCGCCTGGACGTCGTATGGTTATCTCCGGGGAATATGATGAACAAGCAATTCAGGATTACCGCAAGGCAGGGAATTACCGGTAAGGCTTATACGATAGGAAGAACAATAATAAGAGATATCCCGGGCTCCATAGATCAGTTGAATTTTACGGAACAACAAAGAGCAACGATCTCAGGTAATGGATTTGTTGCCAGCACACCAATATTTGCATTTGACAGGAAATATAGCCGTTCGACTCAAAAAATCGTTGGTATCGTTACGTTTTCGAGCAGTATACCAGGATCCGAAAAAATAATTGAATCTGAAAAAAACCGGGAAATTCTCAAAGAGAACATTACCGAATTTTCAGGAATATGCAATTTAATTCTTTAACCGTAAATCATTCAATATGTCACTAAAGAAAAAAGCGTACAAAGAAACGAAAATTGATGGCATGTATGTCATAGATGTTGATCCGGCAGATTTTCAATTTAAAGGTTCGACAGAGAGAGAAATGTTATTTAATGCCATACAGGATTTTATAAAATCCGCACGCAAGTTAAAAGAGCATTTTGATTTGGAGCTGAAACATGCTTCCACCCCACAAGGTGGCAGTTGATTTGTGGCAATGGCCGGCCCCGGGAGCCTCAGCCTGCGGATCTTTTTTAATTTGGATTATTCAGTAACCAACAGCCTTGTTTCTGGTCTCTACCACAACTATTCGGAAAATTTTAAACCCTGTCAACCCGACATCACGCTACCGTTGGTCTCCAAACCAACGGTCCTGCTCATCCTTGAGTCATGTACGATGTTGACCTTAACCTACCAAAGCAACCCGACTCTTGCTTGCTTGCTTGTTGGTCGGGAGACCAACAAGGGCGCTAAAAGCGACTCTTGGGGATAAACGTTCTGAACACTTGTGGTGTCGAACAAACTCTCTCCGTCAGTCACTGGCTTCGGGAGCCTCAGCCTGCGGGACCAAACCTTAATTCTTATAACTTATCACTTACTCCTCCACCTTAAACCTTCCACCCACAAGTTTGTTATATTGGCATGAACTGGACACTACTGGAATCTAATGAACAATGGGAATCTCTCCTGGCCGCTTCCTCACAACGCCCGCAAGTGGTTTTCAAACATTCAACGCGCTGCTCCGTGAGCAAAGTGGCACAGACACGCCTTGAAGGAAGCAAACTGCCGGAGAATGCAGACTACCACTTCCTCGACCTTATCCGGTTCAGAGAAATCTCCAACCGCGTTGCGGGAGACATGAACGTTGTGCACGAGTCACCGCAGATACTTATTATCCGCAATGGCATTTGCACCTTCCATGAAAGTCATTTGGGAATTACAGCCAAAGAAATCTCTTTCGAGTTACAGGACTGATCTTATCAGTCTTTTGGCAGCTCAATAGAAAAAACGGAGCCTTTATTTTCTTCGGATTCAAAGCTCACCTTGCCTTCCAGCAAATGTGTAAGACTTTTAACGATCAACAGGCCCATGCCCTTGGACTCTTCCTTGTTCAATCCATAACGCTGGGCCGGCGTATGCCGCTCAAACAAGGATTCATGCAGCCGCACAGGAATACCAATCCCATTATCACGTACGCGTACGATAAACGTCTTATCAGTTTCTTCGACCATGATATCGATCTCGCCATTCTCCGGCGTAAATTTGATCGAATTGGAAACAAGGTTGTGAACGATCTGGAAAAACTTCACGCTGTCAGTAGTGATATTCAGGTTTTCCAGGTCTGTGATGATTCTGAATTTCCGGTCTTTATTAAGCGCAATGATCTTCTCCAACGTATTATAAATCCGCTCGAGCAGGTCAAATCTTGTCTTTTTTACAAATATTCTTTCCGACTCAACATGCTCCTCCTGTAAAAAATCATTGATGATATCAAGACACTCCTGCGTATTGTTTTTTATCAGTTGCAGCTGGGCATGAATATCGGCAGGCGCGTCATGTTTGTAAGTCTGCTGCATCCAGCGAAGAATGTTCTGTGTAAGCTGCAAGGGCCCGGAAAGATTATGCGTCATCATATCGAGCAACGTATCCTTCTTTGCACCATAGTTGATGATGTAATCTTCGTGCTCTTTTTCCAGGGTCTGGTCTTTCACAAATCCAACGATCACAGAATGCTCAGCAATTAAATATGCATCAAGGGAAAGATGAAGCATCCGTCCATCTGCAAATTGTAAACGGAATTCATTATTGGTTAAACATTTGTCTAGCAAAAGTTGGGTGTAACGGTGACGCAGATAATACGCGTCTTCAGAACGGATCAGCGGGAATACGAGGCTGGGTTGTTGTACCAGCTCAGCTTTCTTTATTTCGAAAATCCTGGGAAGTACATCATTCAGGTACACAAATTTTTCGGTAGGAATATCGTACACGAAAACTCCATCCTTTGAAAGGCTTCCCAGTAAACGGATATCTTCAAACACGGCTTGTAGTTTAATGTTTTAAAAAACCTCGGGCAGATGCAAATGCAACCAGTTCGGCCGTATTTTTCACCTTTGCCTTATCTACCATGTTTTTCCGGTGAGTTTCAACTGTTTTCTCCGTGATAAAAAGGGCTTTGGCGATGTCTTTGGTCGAATAACCACGGCCTAATAACTCAAGAACTTCCTTTTCGCGTTGAGAGAAAAAGTCTTTTTCACCCCGCAGCGTGTCCACGATACCATCCAAAAATTCATTGATATTTTTCAGTTTCTTGGAGGTCTCCGTACAAATATACTTTTTTCCTCCGTGAACCAATTTAATAGCTTGTACCAACTCTTCATAACCGGCTTTTTTAGACACAAAAGCCATTGCTCCGGAATTCATGATCCGCGCCACACGGTCGGCATCATTGTACACAGAGTGGGCAACAATCTTA
>Ga0079369_1000093_pt1 | contig 11607 bp, 9 predicted proteins | sample ThiBiot_750_biof_FD_68599 | JGI IMG/M metagenome (GOLD analysis project Ga0079369, IMG submission 68599) | Wastewater bioreactor microbial communities from Cape Town, South Africa - Thiocy_expt_750_biof (version 3) (version 2) | ecosystem: Engineered > Bioreactor > Thiocyanate-remediating >...
TGATGCGGCAGGCAAGGCAGGAACATGCCGACACGCGGATCGATGGCCAGGGCCTGGTTGAGCAGGCTGATGTTGCAGAAATAGACGATGACCTGTTTCGGGTTTTCGTTTTCCGGCTTGGTCAGGCCATATTCCAGCGTCTGCACCCGTCCATAGAAGAAGTTGTGGGTGGTCACCGCCGTCTTGACGTTTTCCACGGTGGTTTTCAGGTCATAGGGCGAGTCGCGAACGATCACCGGAGTTTCCGCCTGCAATACCTGCGCTGAGCCTGCAAGCGGTTGCTTCTCGAAGCTGCGTACATAGCTGACGATATCGTCGATGTCCTTTTCCTTGAGTCCCTGCTTGAGGAAGGACACCATCGGCGTGCCTGCGCGGCCTTTCATCAGCGTGGCCTTGATCATGGCGTCGGGCGCTGCAGCCAGGAAGCCGGGGTTGTGCAGCGCGGGCGCCATGATGGGCAGATCGCGCGGCCGCGAGAAGGTCACCCCCGTGCCTTTTGCGCCTTCGCCATTGACGCCATGGCAGGCGACGCAGTATTTCTGGAACAGCTGCTTGCCGTGCGTCGGATTGCCCTGTACCGGCTTGTCCGAATAGGTGACGGCCGGTCCGTGGTTCCAGGAGCGCACGTAGCCGACGATGGCGTCGATTTCGTCTTCCTTCAGGCTGGAAAAGGTCGGCATGACCCGGCCCGGACGACCCAGGTGGATGGTCTTGCGCAGGTAGTCGTCGCTGATGCTGGCCTGGAACGAAGGCAGCGCCAGGGGAACACCGATGCCGCCCGTGCCTTTTTCGCCATGACAGGCGGCGCAGTTGCGCGCATACAGCTTGGCGCCGTTCAGATCCGCCTGGGCCTGTGAGCAGCCCAATCCGCCAAGCAGGATCAATGCAAATAGACGAAGCAGCATGAGCGTTTCTCTCCGTTCAATAAGAATACATGAATATCTTAATATTTATTCTAAACCTGTAAATCCCCAAAACAAACCGGTTTCGCGCGATTGATTGCCGGGGCATGCAAAAATATGCGCAGGCGGAGCCCGCCATCGCCCCGCCTGCCTATCTGCTATAGCCGTATCGATCGGTTTTGCAAAGCCGGGAAGCCATGCAAAACCGCGCCCAACCGACGCTACGATACTCCACGCATCCCTTTGAACGCACAACGATGAAAGAACTGATCAACTGGTTGCCCCCCGAACTGGCCTCGTTGCCGCGCTACGTCGTGGCTCTGGCAATCGGCCTCCTGATGGGCCTGGAGCGCGAGCGCAATCCGGCGGCCAAGGCCGGCCTGCGCACCTTTGCCCTGACGGCGCTGCTCGGCGTGCTGGCGGCGCATCTTGCAACGACCCTGGGCGAATTGTGGCTGATCGCGGTGGGGCTGTTCCTGGTCGGCGCGATGATGATCGCAGCTTATCTGCAATCGCCGCCCCAGGACGGCGACCCCGGGACGACGACCGTGGCGGCGCTGATGTTGTGCTACGGCCTCGGCGTGATGGTGTGGCACGAAGAGATCCAGCTGGCGGTCATGCTGGGCATCGTCGCGACCATGCTGCTGTATTTCAAGCCCGAACTGCGCGGCTGGAGCCAGCGCATGAGCCGCCACGACCTGCTGTCGGTCCTGCAGTTCGCTGTGCTGGCGCTGATCATCCTGCCGCTGGTGCCGAACCGGAATTACGGTCCCTACGGCGCGCTCAACCCCTATCAGATCTGGTGGATGGTGGTGCTGATCGCCGGCGTGGGCCTGGCGGGCTATGCGGCGCTGCGGCTGGTCGGCCAGGAACGGGGCGCGGTGATGCTGGGCCTGCTGGGCGGGCTGGTGTCGTCCACCGCGACGACCCTGGCCTTCAGCCGCCACGCCCGCACTAGCCGGGACATGATGCCGATCGCCGTGATCGTCATCGTGCTCGCCAACCTGGTGGTCGAGGTGCGGCTGGGCGTGCTGGCCGCAGTGCTGGCACCCGGCGTGCTGCCGCAACTGCTGCCGGTGCTGGTCGGCGGGCTGGCCATCGGCGGCCTCGGCGCAATCTACGGCGTGCGCCGGCTGCGGCCGCAGGGCGAAATGCCTGCACTGGCGATGGCCAACCCCACCGAACTGCGCACGGCACTGGGCTTCGGCCTGATGTATGCGATCGTGCTGCTGGCGGCGGCCTGGCTGTCGGACTGGCTGGGGACGCGCGGGCTGTATGCGGTGGCGCTGGTATCGGGGCTGACCGACGTGGATGCCATCACGCTGTCCAGCTTGCGCCTGTATGACCTGGACAAGCTGCCAGTTGCAGTCGTGGTCAACGTCGTCACGCTCGCCACGCTGGCCAACCTGGCCTTCAAGTCGCTGCTCACCCTGGTCATCGGCGGCTGGCAGATGGCACGTCACGCGGTGGCGGGCATGGGTGCGATCGGTCTGGGACTGGTGATCGCGTGGGCTATAATGCGCGGCTTTTCCGCATAATCCTGAGCACAATCATGGAAGCTGAAAGCCTCAATCAGATCGAAGCCAAACTCGCCGACCTGGGCGAGCGCACCACCCAACTCAGGGGGTTTCTTTGACTACGATCACAAGAAAGATCGCCTAGAAGAAGTCATCCGCCTGTCGGAGGCGCCGGACTTCTGGAATGACGCCGCCTGCGCCCAGGAACTCGGTCGTGAACGCAAGTCGCTGGAAGACGTGGTGCAGGTGCTCGACCGCGTGGCGTCGGGCCTGAAGGACGCCGCCGAACTGTTCGAGATGGCGCGCGAGGAAAACGACGACGACACGCTCGCTGCTGTGCAATCCGATATCGCCGGCATCGAGAAGGACGTCTCCACGCTGGAATTCCGCCGCATGTTCAACAATCCGGCCGACTCCAGCAACTGCTTCGTCGACATCCAGGCCGGCGCCGGCGGCACCGAGGCCTGCGACTGGGCATCGATGCTGCTGCGGCAATACCTGAAATACGCCGAACGCAAGGGCTTCAAGGCCGAGCTGCTGGAAGAATCCGAAGGCGACGTCGCCGGCATCAAGTCCGCCAGCATCAAGATCGAAGGCGAATACGCCTACGGCACCCTGCGCACCGAAACCGGCGTCCACCGCCTGGTGCGCAAATCGCCGTTCGATTCGTCCGGCGGCCGCCACACCAGCTTCGCCAGCGTGTTCGTCTATCCGGAAGTCGACGATTCGATCGAGGTCGACATCAACCCCGCCGACCTGCGCATCGACACCTACCGCGCGTCTGGCGCCGGCGGTCAGCACATCAACAAGACCGATTCCGCGGTGCGTATCACCCACCTGCCCACCAACATCGTGGTGCAGTGCCAGAACGACCGCTCGCAGCACAAGAACCGCGCCGAGGCGATGTCGATGCTGAAGTCCAAGCTCTACGAAGCAGAACTGCGCAAGCGCCAGGCCGAGCAGGACAAGCTCGAGGCCGGCAAGTCGGACGTGGGCTGGGGCCACCAGATCCGCAGCTACGTGCTCGACAACTCGCGCATCAAGGATCTACGCACCAACGTCGAGGTCTCCGCCACGCAGAAAGTGCTCGACGGCGATCTGGACGTGTTCATCGAAGCGAGCCTGAAACAGGGCGTTTAAGCCGGCGCATTCCTGGGAGACGCCATGCGTACCGACACCCCCGTCACGCTGTTTCTCAAGGACTACGCCCCGCCCGCCTGGCTGATCGACTCGGTCGACCTGCACGTGGGCATTTTCGAGGGTCATGCCGAGATCAAAAGCCGTCTCGCCTGCCGGCGCAATCCGGCCGCTCAAGCGAGTCCGCTGGTGCTGAACGGCGAAGCGCTGGAGTTGACGAGCGTGACGCTGGATGGCGCCGTGCTCGACCCGGCACGGTACCTCCACGCCGAAGACCGGTTGACGATCGCTGCGCCGCTGCCCGATACGTTTCGGCTTGATACCACGGTGCACATTCATCCGGACCAGAACACCCAGCTCTCCGGCCTTTACAAATCGAAAGACGGCTATTTCACCCAGTGCGAAGCCGAAGGCTTCCGCCGCATCACCTTCTTCCCGGACCGGCCGGACGTGATGGCGACATTCAGCTGCACGGTGGAAGCCGACCGCGCGCGCTTTCCGGTGCTGCTGTCGAACGGCAACCCGGTCGCCGCAGGCAACAGCGACGACGCGTCGCGCCACTGGGTGTGCTGGGAGGACCCCTTCCCCAAGCCGGCGTACCTGTTCGCGCTGGTCGCCGCCAGGCTCGACGTGCTGGAAGACACGTTCACCACCGCGTCGGGCCGCCCGGTCAGGCTCGAAATCTTTGTCGAACCCGGCAAGCTCGACCAGTGCGACCATGCGATGGCCGCGCTGAAAAAAGCCATGCACTGGGACGAAACGCGCTTCGGCCTGGAGTACGACCTCGACCGCTACATGATCGTGGCGGTCGGCGACTTCAACATGGGGGCCATGGAAAACAAGGGCCTCAACATCTTCAACACCAAGTACGTGCTGGCCCGCCCCGACACCGCCACCGATGCCGACTACCAGGGCATCGACCGCGTCGTCGCGCACGAGTACTTCCACAACTGGACCGGCAACCGCGTCACCTGCCGCGACTGGTTCCAGCTGTCGCTGAAGGAAGGCCTCACCGTGTTCCGCGACCAGGAATTCGGCGCCGACGTGCACTCGCGCCCCGTCACCCGCATCCAGGAAGTGCGTGGCCTGCGTGCCAGCCAGTTTCCCGAGGACGCCGGCCCGATGGCGCACCCGATCCGGCCCGCCTCCTACGCCGAGATCAACAACTTCTACACCGCCACTGTCTACAACAAGGGCGCGGAAGTCATCCGCATGATCCACACCCTGCTTGGAGAAGACGGCTTCCAGCGCGGCATGAAGTTGTATTTCGAACGCCACGACGGCCAGGCCGTCACCTGCGAGGATTTCGTCGCGGCGATGGCTGACGCGAGCCAAGTCGACCTCACGCAGTTCCGCCGCTGGTATGCGCGCGCCGGCACGCCGGTGCTGAAAGCGAGCGGCGTTTACGACGCGACGGCGCAGACCTACACGCTCACGCTGACACAGACCCTGGCGCCCACCGCCTACGAAAAACGGCTGCTCGATGCCGGCCAGGTCGTGGACGACGGCGCCCTGCACATTCCCGTCGCCGTCGGCCTCGTGCTGCCAGACGGCCGCGACGCCACGCTACAACTCGCCGGCGAAATCGGGACATCCACCACCCGCGTGCTGTCGTTGACCCAGCCCACGCAAACCTACGTCTTCGAGCGCGTGCCTGCCGCGCCGGTCGTGTCGCTGCTGCGCAATTTTTCCGCGCCGGTGCGGCTGGACTTCGAGCAGAGCGACTTTGAGCTCGCCCACCTGATGGCGCATGACGCCGACGCCTTCAACCGCTGGGAGGCCGGCCAGCGCCTCGCCACGCGCGTGCTGCTGGCGGGCATCGCACAAGGCGGAGCAGGCACGGACTGGATTCCGTCCACCTTCATCGACGCCTGCGCGCGTGTGCTGGGCGACGCCCTGGCGGGCGATGCCGCGCTGGCTGCCGAAGCGCTGGCGCTGCCGTCCGAAACCGTGCTCGCCGACACCGTCGCCGCCGCCGGCGGCGTGATCGACCCCGACGCGATCTTTGCCGCACGGCTTGCCCTGCGCCGCACGCTTGCCGCGGCCTTGCGCCCCCGGTTCGAAGCCGCCTGGCAGGCGCTCGCCCCCACTGGCGACTACGCGCCCGACGGTGCACAAGCCGGCCGCCGGAGCTTGCGCAACACCTGCCTGGCCTATCTGGCCGACGCCGCACCAGCGGACATCGCGCCGCGCCTCGTCGCGCAAATTCAAAGCGGCAGCAACATGACCGACGTCGCCGCCGCGCTGGCCACCCTCGCCCAGCTCGACGTACCCGAACGTGCGCCCGCGCTCACCGCCTTCTACGACCAATGGCACGACGAAGCCCTGGTCGTCGACAAATGGCTGTCCATCCAGGCCACCGCGCGCACCGCCGCCGCCGCCACCGTGCGCGAACTCATGCGCCACCCGGCGTTCGATCTCAAGAATCCCAACCGCGTCTACGCCCTCATCCGCGGCTTCTGCGGCGCCAACCCGCGCGCCTTCCACGCCGCCGACGGCGCAGGCTACGCGCTCGCCGCCGACGTCATCGCCGACCTGCAAGCCATGAACCCGCAGGTCGCCTCCCGCATCGCGCGCAGCTTCGACCGCTGGCGGCAGTTCGACGCCAGCCGACAGGCCCATGCACGCGCCGCGCTGGAGCGCATCGCGGCGGTCGAGGGGCTGGCGAAGGACGTAGCTGAAGTGGTGGGGAATGCGTTGAAGGCTTGATCGTCGGCCGAACAGGTGCTTGTTGGCTGAAGTTGTTGGGCTGCCGTCGCCCGTAGCGGTCAGTCAGAGAAGAAGTCGCTACGGCTGGTATTCGGCCGCTGCCGGCGGGTTCCGAGCCAACTCCGCCCGCTATGCGATCTTGAACAGCCACTGATCAGGACTCACGCCGGACGGCTGCTTTCCAATCCGGTGAACCCCCACTCTCGACCAGAAGGAGACCTTGGCCTGGATCTTCTGAATCGTGGCCATACTGAAAAACTGCGTTTGAGTCGCCAGCCCGAGTGTAGGTGGTCAGAAGGGGTCTATGTACCGCGCTGTTACACTTTCAGGATTTTATGGGACCGCCGTTAGGGTGGGTGAGTTACATGCCATCGAGGGGGCCTGCTGTGTCTTCAATTTGCAGCATTGCCATCGCGGGAATCAAGGCCGGTGTGGCGAAAGAAACCGCTATTAACTAACTTGCTGATCTGTTAAAAGTTTCTGAGTAAAAGCTTGTCTCCATGCTCAATTCGCATACATTCGTCGTAAAGAACGGATCTTGCAAAAGCAGCGAAGTATGAAACGGCTCTGCAGAACACAGGAAGAAGCATCGTCGGGCCAGGGAATCCCGCAGAAGATCTGGACTTCGACATTACAGAAAACGCGCCAACCACGAATAAGTCTGGCGAGACGGTAACCTCGTCAGCCGCAACAAAAATAAGGGGTAAGTTATGTTGTTAAAGCGTATTGAGCGTGACATTAAATCCATAAGTAAAATCAATCTACTTAAGCTTGCTGTTTTACTTGGCACCTTGCATATAGGACAAGTATTTGCATTATGTAATGGTGGCGTTACCGTCACCTCTGCCCTGGATATTGCAGCAAGTTGTGATGGAGGAAATGTAAAAGGTTTAACGCTTGATACTGGCGCTGCCGTAGATATTAACTCTGGAGTCACTGTATCAAACGACGCACCTTTTGGTGTGAATGGTAGAGCGGTGGTTGTTTTAAACACTGCAACATCGGCCTCCTTGATCAATCACGGGTCAATCTATACATACAATCAATGGGGATTGTGGACCCAAGCCGGAGGCAATGTTGATGTTGTCAACTTTGGGCAAATTGATGCAACAGTTAGGTACGGAATTTCCAATCAAGGGACAATTACCTCGTTAACCAACGTGGGAACGATTACCGGCGGCTTTGGAAGTATTGGGAATAGTGCTGGAACTTCGATCGATGTTTTTAATAATTTACAAGGGCAAAGTGGAGCATCATCAAGCCCCGTAACGCTCGTTGGTAGTTTGCCGTTAAGTTATAACATTATTATTAACGACCCGGCTCATTATGGGCAATTGTCTGCCCCTGGTAGTGTTGGCGCAATGGCTTTTAATATTTATGGCAATGCGGGCACAACCTTGGTCGCTGGAGTCAATGCCTCGACGATAACTGCTACCCGCTATCTAAACGTATTAAAAGGCCTTAACTCCCTGTCTGGCGTGACTGGTGTGGCAGGTACATATAATGGCTACAATTATAGTTTGGTTGCGAATGGATTATTGGCTGATAGTTGGGATTTACTCGTATACCTGAGCGGCCCATCGGCAATTGATACACAAGCATCAATCCGTAAGTCCGCACAAAGATTACGAGGTGTTTTCAATCATGCTGCCACTTCTACAAACTTTGCAAATATGAACACATACGACTGTAATCTGTTTGATAGTCAAGGTATGTGTTTATCGGGAGGTGGCCGCTACACCAATGGGGATAATCCAGACTCAAGCAGCACTAGCGCTGTAGTTGTTTTTGGCTACAAAGCCTCAGAAAATATCCGAATTGGTGGGTTCCTCGATGAAAATGTAAATAACAACATGCCTACAGGCATTAAAGTTTCAAATAAGACGCCAATGATGGGTGTATTTCTTGTGTGGAATCAGAATACTGACGCTTTAGGTTATCAAGTCAAGCTGGCGAATGCTTATTTGGATAACGATATAAAAACTACTCGCGATGTGATTGGCACCTCTGAAGCAGGGGTTGGATCCACAAACCTGAATACGCAAAGCTATGTAGGTGAATTAAGTTATGCCTTCACTTATAGGGATAACACATTGCTGCGCCCTTATCTTGCGTTGCGTTACACCGTCATCAAACAAGATGGCTACACTGAGACGGGTGTTTCTTTCCCCTTGCGTTATGCCTCCTTAGCTGATCGTTCCACAACTGCACTGGTCGGATTAAAACTACACCATGCAATGACGCCCAGAATCACTTTGACGGGCAGTCTGGGTGTTGAGCACGACCTGGAACACAGAGTAGATGACTATTCTGCAACCTCGACTGGGATTAGTGGCTTAACTTCCGAGAACTTCAACGACAGCATTCAACGCACAAGAACGGTAGCTTCTGCAGGCGCCTATTATGCGGTGTCCAAAAAACAACGTATTTCTGGTGATATTTACTACCAGCAACTGCCATTCCAAAGCACTGGCTCAACAACAGCTTACGTCAGCTATATGATTGGTTTCTAGTTTTTATCTTGATTGTACAGATCAAATATTCACCTGACACCGGCTCCAAGCCGGTGTTGTTTTAAGCAGCCTCTGCCAAGCCTGACCCGGGCTGCTCGACGATGCCTTCCAGGAACATCCGGATAAGCGTTCTTCCTTCCATCATGCGGCCCTGATGAGGCCGCTCGTGGTTGTAGTGGTGCAGGTAACGATCCAGATCCTCCTGCATCTGTTCAACCGACTCGTACCAGGTCGTTCGGCCCGCCACCCGGAAGTGTTCGTCCAGCAGGGTGCGATGCAGGCGTTCGACGAAGCCGTTGCTCTGCGGCCGGCGCACCCGCGTGGTCCCCCTTCAACCTGAATTTGAATCGATGACCGGTATGGGGGGCATGGCTGACTTAGCTTGCTCTGAATGCCAATGGCAGCTTCGGCCGAGGACCCGCCTGTCACGCCTGGATCGTCAACCATCGCAACCTCTGTTGGGCCCGTGGGAACCGGTCAAGGTGCCCGAACCCGTCTGCAACATCATTATCGTACTCGACGCCTTCCAGGATGGCCAGTCAGCGAAGTGGCCCGTCAGGACATCCGGACGTAGTGGCTCTCGTACGGCGAGCGGAGTGGCGGGCCTGGCCCGTCACTCCGCGCGCATCTGGTCAAGCCGTGCCTGGACCTCGCGCTTGCCCATCTTCCGGACGGTCGCGATGACGGCAAGCTGCTCGTTCCTTGGGCGCGTCGTGCCGGTTTCCCAGTTGTAGATGGTTTGGGCGGAAACGCCCACCAGCGCTCCCATCTCCGGCGCGGACAGTCCGAGCCGCGTCCGCTGCGCACGCACACCTTGCGGCTTGAACCGCAGTTTCGTTTCGGATTCCCCGTCGGCGATAGGGGCGACCTTCTTCGGCACCATTTTTTCGAGGCGGGATATCTGCTTTTCCAAGGCCTCGATGCGCCGCTTCAAAGCGGCGATATCGGCACGGTAGCGGCTCGATGCCTTCTTGAGGCTTTCGGTTTCGCCGCGTAACTGCCTGCGGACGAGTCGGGCGATTTCTTCCTTGAGCACAGATGCGATGTTCGACAATTTGCGGTCCTCATAGCGTACGGGTAAAGGTAAATGGTACAGGGATCGACCTCATTCAAGCGCGCCGGTCGACGGTTATCGCCAAATTGGTCGCTGATCCCTCGGTCTTTGCTGCCGTCGCCAACCCCAGGCCTGCGCCGCGAGACGGCCTCTCCCTCGGTATCCGGCTCGGGGGGATGAATGTTCAAATGCCCCGCTTGACCATGGCGACCAGTTGGTCGAGCGCCACACCCCAGCCTGCCTCAAAGCCCATGGCGGCGTGCGTCCGGCACCCCGTTTCGTCCGCATGAATGACGGTGGCGCGGTAGCGGGTGCTGTTTTCGCCATGGGGGGCCATTTCGACTGTGGCGGTAAACATGAACCCGGCCGACTCATCGCTGCAGGGGGCGTTCATCGAGGCGGGCCGGAAGCCGGGCAACAAGGCATTGGTCCAGACGAGCTTTTCGTTTGGGATCGTTACGAGAAAGCAGCCGATGTTGGGGTATACCTCGCCTTCGGGCGACTGCATGCTGGTGCGAAACATGCCGCCGGGGCACACGTCGACTTCGGCTTCGATGACTTTCCATGGCAAGGGGCAAAACCATTGCTTGATCAGCTCGGGTTCGGTCCAGGCGCGCCAAACCAGCCGGGGTGGCACATCGACGATGCGCTCAAAAGTCAAATCCAATTTGCTGTTGAAGCTCGTTGTCATCGATTTTCTCCTTGGTTGGGGGTGAGGTGCCCGCGGATCGTCTGGTATGGGTGTGTTTAGGGCTTGAGGCAGATTGGGCTCGTTTGCCCGCACTTCGCTTGGCCTTACCCGGCGTATCGACGGACCTGCCCGCGCCGGGGCCGGAAGCCGTTTCCTGTACCAGCCTGATGCCGGACTCACTGGTGTGTAGCTCCTGCAGACAGGCATCCAGACGGTCCAGGCGTCCTTCCCACAGCTGCCTGTACTGCTCGATCCAGTCAACCGCCTGCTTGAGTTGCACGCCGTCGATCTTGCAGGGGCGCTGCTGTGCATGGCGGGTCTTGATCAGCAAGCCCGCCTTTTCCAGCACCTTGATGTGTTTCGAGACGGCAGGCAGGCTCATCTTGAATGGCGCGGCAAGCTCGTTCACCGAAGCCTCGCCCTGTATCAGACGCGCCAGCATGGCCCGCCGGGTGGGGTCTGACAGGGCCGCAAAGGTCATGCTCAGGGTGTCGGTTGCAGGGCTCATCGTAACTTTCTAGCAAGGTTAATTAACTTTTCAGTTAAATTATGGACGCGCTTGGGCGTTCGTCAGAGACCGCGGCCAGCGGCCGGTTCAGCCCTCCGCCACCACTCCCAGCACCGCCTCACCATACGCTTCCAGCTTCTTCGTCCCCAGCCCCGATATCTCGCCCAGTTCCGCCAGCGTCACAGGTCGGCGCGCGGCGATCTCGCGCAGGGTGGCGTCGTGCAGGATGACGTAGGCGGGCACGCCCTTCTCGTTGGCGGTTTCGCGGCGCCAGGCGCGCAAGGACAGGAACAAGGGATCTTCATCGTCGTGAACGCCGGCGCCGGAACTGGGGGCGAGGCGAGACTTCTTGCGCGCCGGCCGCGCTTCGATGGCGCGCAGCATGACGGTTTCCTCGCCCTTGAGCACCGGCTTGGCTGCCTGGGTGAGCTTGAGCGCGCCGTAGGCGCTGTGGTCCACCTCCAGCAGCCCGCGCACGACCAGCTGCCGCAGCACGGCGCGCCACACCTTGTCGGTCTGGCTGGCGCCGATGCCGAACACGCTCAGCTTGTCGTGGCCGAAGCGGTCGATTTTCTC
>Ga0079369_1000098_pt1 | contig 11552 bp, 7 predicted proteins | sample ThiBiot_750_biof_FD_68599 | JGI IMG/M metagenome (GOLD analysis project Ga0079369, IMG submission 68599) | Wastewater bioreactor microbial communities from Cape Town, South Africa - Thiocy_expt_750_biof (version 3) (version 2) | ecosystem: Engineered > Bioreactor > Thiocyanate-remediating >...
ATGAGGCCGCCAGACGCCTCAACCAGGCCAAAGCACAACTCTTTCAACTCATCAACAAATCTCGACAACGCGCCGCCTGAGTCAACTCCGATTGCCCCGCTCGCTCAGGCTCATGTGTGAATTGGAAAATACTGTGACAACCTCTCCGCCATTTCAGGCCACCGCGCTCAACGCCGGCACGACTACGTTCTTCGGCAACAGAGTTGGCATGTAGGTCTGCCCGCCGCCCCATGCATCGACCATGTTGGCCCACTCTTGCAGCATGTGCCGCCGCTGCTCGGCGTACTCGGCCTTGTTGTAGACCGAGCGCGAGGAACGTCCGTCCTCGTGCGCCAGGCACTTCTCGATCCAGTCGCGGTTGAAGCCGATCTCGTTCAACAGCGTCGAGCCGGTACGGCGCAGGTCATGGACGGTGAACGGCTGTAGCGGCAGCCCTTTGGTCTTCGCAGCCTCGGTCACGAGTTGGGTGACACGATTCAAGGTCGCATTGGACATGCACCGCTCTGCATCGTAGCGAGAAGGAAAAACGAACCGCGACCCTGCCGCGCAAGCGTGCAGCGTGATGAAAATGTCGAGCACCTGGCGCGACAGATAGACCACATGCGGGTTGCGCCCCTTCATCCGCTGCTTCGGGATCGTCCAGGTCTTGTTCTCGAAATTAACCTCGTCCCAGGTGGCGTGGATCAGTTCGCTCTTGCGCACCAGCGTCAGCAGGATCAAGCGCAGCGCCAGCTTGATCGTCGGATAGGTCGCCACCGATTCCATCTGTTGCACAAACAGTCGGATTTCCAGCGGCGACAAGGCGCGGTCCTTCGGTACGAAGGTGGCGATCGACGCCGCGCCCACGCTGTCGGCGGGGTTGTCCACCTTTTCGCCGTGGGCGATGGCGTAGACGTAGACCTGCTTCACGATGTCCCGAATCTGGACCGCGGTGGCTGGCGCCCCGCGTTCCTTGACCTTGTTGCACAAGGCCCGCAAGTCTTCGGCCTGGATCTCGGTCAGCAGTCGGTTCTGAAAGACCGGCAGGATGTCCCGGTCGATGATGTGTTTGCGCATGGCGCGCGTGCTGTCGGCCAATCGTGCATTGGCCAGCCACGTCTGCATCGCCGTGCCGAAGGTCTTGATGGCGATCATCCGGCGTTTTTCGCGTTGCTTTTCGAGCGCGGGCGAGGTGCCCTTGAGCACGGCTTTGCGCGCATCCAGGAGCAGTTCGCGCGCCATCGCCAATGAGATGCCGCCGGAACCGTAGCGCCCGAGGGTCAGCGTCTCGCGGCGTCCGTTGAGGCGGTAGTCGTAGCGGAAGGTGACAGTACCGCTGGGCGATACCGTCACGTACATCCCGTCCCGGTCAGAAGCCTTATAGATCTTGGACTTAGGCTTCAGATTTCGTAGCGCAGCGTCGGTCAGCATCGAGGTTTCCTCCGGCTTGTGACGGCTTTACCGTCAGGTTTTACCGTCAAGGACCTGGAGACCTGCTGATGCCCGGAAAGCCGCATAAAGCAAGCATTCCCGAGAAGGCTTTTACCGTCAAAGACGGTAAAAGTCAGACTGCTGACAAACCCCGTCTTTTTCCGAAGTCGGGGTTTTGTTTTTGTGGATTCGATTCAGGCGTGCTGAAACGCCAAGCGAAGCATGAATTCATCTGCGAATGTGCCCAGGCGGCGCTGAAACCGTCCGATCGCCGTCTTGGCTGGCCGCAAGGCGTATAAAAGGCGGGCCGCCGCCCGCGCCAGCAGGCGCGCCATCTTCTTCATGTTCTGACAGGCACCGGCCAGCAAGGCCTGGGCTCGCACCTTCGCCACCCCGCGGAAGCGGGCATAGCGATGCCCGTGCAACTCCTTCGCATCCGCGAAGCTGCGCTCCACCGTCTCCTTGCGGCGCTTGTACAGACGTTTCCCCGTCTCCGTCAGACGGTGGGCGTCGACCGCTTCCTTGTGGTCCTCCCACACATGACGAATGACGACCTTGACCCCGTTGGCGCTCTGCGTGCATTGCCCCTTCATCGGGCAACCGGCACACTGGCCTGGTGTCGAGGCATATTCCCGGTAGCCCTGGCGGTTGGTCGTACGGTATCGGAGACACTGGCCATTGGGACAGATATAGGAATCCTGCTTCCGGTCGTAGACATAGTCGCGTTTGTAGAAATAGCCCGCGCGATGGTTCGGGCGGCGGTAGCCGATGACGCCGTAGATGTTCCGCTCATTGAGCCCCTTGCAGATAGCCGGGGTGAAATAGCCGGCGTCGAGCCCGACCGCGCCGACGTCAAAGCCGAAGCGTTGCCGCATGCGGTCGAGCCGGTCGAGGTAAGGCACGCTGTCATGAATGTTGGCAGGGGTGACGTGGATGTCGGTGATCAGCGCATGCTGGCTGTCGACGGTGCGGTGGTCGAGGTAGAAGAAGCCGGTGGGCTTGCCGTCCCTGACCATGTAGCCGGCGTCCACGTCGGTGCGGCTGAGCTTGATGTCCCTGGTCGGCGGCTCCCCACTTGCTGGCGGCAGGGGCGGCTTGCCGTGGTCGGCACGGTCGGCTTCGATCGCGGACTCCAGTTCGGCGAGATAGGCTGCAGGGGTCTGCTCGACCCGGTGGACGTCATGCCGGTTCTTGTTGGCGCTGGCTTTGAGGTGGGTGCTGTCGCTGTAGAAGACGCGGCCGCCGATGAGGCCGTGTTCGATGGCAGTCTCGACGATGCGGTCGAAGATGGTCTGTTCGATGTCGCTGCCGGTAAAGCGGCGCCGGCGGTTCTGCGAGAAGGTGGAGGCATCGATGACGCGGTCGGTCAATCCCAGGCCAAGGAACCAGCGGTAGGCGACGTTGACCTGGATCTCACGCACCAGCTGGCGCTCGGAACGGATGCCGAAGAGGTAGCCGATGAAGAGCATCTTGAACAACTGTACGGGATCGACGGCGGGACGGCCGTTGTCGGCGCAGTACAGATGCCGGGTGGCGTCGCGGATGAAGTCGAAGGGGATGTGGCGGTCGATCAGACGAAGCAGGGGATCCGGCGGAACCAGCTCTTCGAGGGTGACCATTTCCAGCCGGTGCTGGTGCGGGGCAGGCGGTTTGAGCATGACCACGATTCAAACACAAAGCCCCCAGCTTGTGGGGGCTTTGTCAGCAGTCTGGCTTTTACCGTCAAAGACGGTAAAAGTCTGAATAGTGAACGGGAGTGTCTTAATCCGGCCTCGATTTTTACCGTCAGCTCTACCGTCAACTTTTTCCGCTGACCGGCGATAGCCACCGATAGCTACCGTGACGTATTTATTTATAAATCAATACGTTACGACGGTTTTTCGATAGCTGGCGATAGTCCTCGAAGGACGTAAATTCACTCCCACTCAATTGTTTCAGAGGCCTTAAAACCCTCATGGGCACTAGCTTTCGTTGCTCTTATCATCACACTTTACCGTCACTTATACCGTCAAAAAATAAACCCTTGCTGGCATGGGGGATGGTCATGTCCAACCAAGTCCGGCTTAGCCTCCCGCCACGTTAGCCACTCCGAGCAACGTATGGTGCAAGCCAATCGGATCAGACGGCTTTACACGCGTATGTCGGCTGAACCAGGTGTTGGTGTCAACTATCACAGTCGACTCAAGGTGGTCCCCTGTTCGAGAGACTCGTGTCAGATATGCATTGATGCCTGCAGCTGCCTCTCTCGCCGTACCAGAGAGGACGTAGCCGACCATGAATCCAACAGCATGGTTTTCACCATATTTTCCGCTGGCGAACCTGTCGATACCTTCGACGACGTACTCACGGCATAGATGCCTGTCTGAGCCCGCGATCCGCTTGCATTCAATAATCGCATGAGGATCATGCTCCTGGGTACGCAAGAAAACTTCGATCATCATTAACGGAATGTCGGTACGCCCGTCCGGCAACACCACAGTGCTTTTTGATCGAGATTCGGTGCCGGGCAGCACAATAAGCTTCCATGAAGAGTTCTTCAGCGCATTGCGCATCCCGTCGCGCAGGCGTTCTGTCATGAGCACCTCGCCAGCGTCGGTATTCACATCTACGGCTGTATCCGCTTGCTGCCAACCCGCATTGACCGTTAGCAGAATTGCGGCAACAACCTCGGGCGCCAACTCGATGAACTCTCTGCCGAGTGCAGGAGGAGTCTCATACGGAATCCTCAAACGTCGCCCCCTAAGAAGCTCTCCGCGACGACCGTATCGGCATCCTCCAGAGCTGCAACGCGCATCCAGTGACGTCGAGCTGCCGGTTTGATAATCACCAGCTCATTGCGTCCGTGAACGCGTAGCTCTCGCTCGGCGCTGAGGGCGGTCGCAATCTTTACTTTCAAGCGCTGACCAATTCGCGTAAGCATGTCGTGTAATTCGCCTTGAGGGTTCACTAAACTTATAGTCGCCTCGCCTGGCCCGTCTTCCACGACAAAGCGCACGACGCGCAGGGCCGCCCCCCTCGGTAGATCCATCACTTCGGCGCGCATGTGCCGCTTATTGCGGGCCGAGAACCAACCATTCATTACAGACAGGAAAGTCTGGGCATACGCCACCATTTCGGATCTACTATCCGACGGGACTACGGAGGCCTCACGACCATCCTCCCACTGCCATCCAGCGCGCAGAAGCCCATCTAGAACGACAACGCGGTCAGCGTCACTAAGCTCGTAGAGATCGAAGACTGCCTCATCCACGGCGTTCCACTCTTGTGCGCCAATCTCCTGCTTTCGCAGCACCTTCTCCAAGTCCAGCAAGCGCCGTCCAGCCGGAGACTTTGCGGAGGCACGCAAATCAGGAACCGGCAGAAACCCGACATCGCGCATCAACAACTTTCGCTTATAGATACCGAATTCGGAGGCCGTCAAGCCGAAGAACCACGATGCGAGCGCGGAACTCAAGATTGCAGCGAGCAGATGCGCCGATTGCTTGTGGCTCGAAGGTAATGACGCAGCGAAGAAAGAATCCGTAAACACAACATCACGATTGGCGACCGCAACCAAAGCTCGCGGGTGCCCTACCACCATCTCTTTGACGATCAACAAGGGGGCTCGGTACGTGTCACGTGAGCGTGGCCACTGAGCCGACGATTGGTCGTATATCGGCAAATTGTTGGGAATATGGAAGTGCTGCATGTCGTTGGTCTGCAGGAATTCCAGGCCCTTCATTTCGCTCGCGTCACGCGTCTGCTTCGCTGGCTTGCCTTGAGTCAATCCATCACTGAACTTAGTATCAAGCAACGCGAACTGGTCACTCAGACTTTGGTGTGTCGATGTCAATTCCGCCAGTAGCAAGAGATCACGGCGGCGGCCTACGGCAGCAGCCTTCAACTTGAGCGGCTGCCTCTCGATCTCCTCCAGGCTCAACTCGATGACATCGCTTGGGGCCACCTCGAACGAATGGGTTCTGGCACCGCTGGGCGTCCAGGGAATCTGAACGACCGTCACCTGATCTGCTCTCTGCTTCGGGCGGTGACGCGCAAAGAGCACCACAGCTGGCATCGTTGCGGTTGCGAAGAGCCAACTGCACAAATTGGACAGGTTAACCAGTGTGACGGGGGCCAACGCGCGCATGAGGTGCAGAGCCGCCGCCATGCCTGTACCGCTGCGGCTAAAAAACGGTGTTGCGCTGAGAATGACGCCGAAGCGAGTCTGGTCATGCGCGAACTCTGTCGCCCGCAACACGAAGTCCAAACCTTCCCCCCGCGGCTGCGCAGGGACGCCCGCAGTTCTAGTCTTGCGCCGTACTTCAGTTCCTGCCTGACCTTTGAAGCTCCAAGGCGGATTGCCTACGATCAAATCGAATTGCTTTAAGCCGGTGGGCGTCGTTAATACGGCCTTTCCATCAGCATGACGTTCTACGCTCCGAGCGTCGCCAATAAGCAACGTCTTGCCAATCAGAGGCCGGAACTTCAGAGACTGCGGCGGCTGGGGATCGGGGTCCAGTTCAAGCGCAGCCAAGTACAAACTGAATGCTGCCACGCGAATGGCAGCTTCGCTGATGTCTACCCCATACACTTGTTCATACAACGTTGAGCGGATTACTTCCCGAGTAGGTGGCTGTCCCTCGGTACGTAGATAGACCAAGCGCCGCAACGCCTCGACCAGGAAAACGCCAGATCCGCAAGTCAAATCTAGTACAGACTCCTGTCCCGACAGTCCATCCATTACCTCATCGAGGACCAAGGAAACGACGGACAGTCGCGTGTAGTGCACGCCGTTTCGTAACGCCTCGGTGCGTTGCCCGCCTATGCCTGGTTCGGCATGCGCGAACTGTTCGTAGATCGAGCTAATCAGTTCAACGGGAATCACATCGAACTGATAAGGAAAGAAATTGAGCTGGCCGCTTTGAGGATCAACCGCTTCCAGGAACTCAGCGACGCGCTTCAAATGATGGGTGGCCGGCGTCGTCTCCACCGACGAAGGGGGGAACATGTCGCCATTGAAGGTCTGAGCCAACCAGGCAAACAGCTGTGCTGTCGCAGACCTGTCCCGCAGGATCGCCGGTAAGACCGTATACCCACACGCCCTTTTCAGACGTGTGGCACTGACAATTTGCCGATCGATCAGGTACTGGGTAAAGATCACCCGCCCGATCAAGGCCTGAGCCGCACTTCGTGCCAATTTTCCATCGACGAGATCGTGCTCAAGAGAAGCAAGGTCGGACAGAAGCCTCTGATCAACACTGGTCTTGCGATCGACGGTTGGCACCTGTGTCCAGAATTGACCCGTCTCGATCGCCAATCGGCCGGCCAGCTCGTCCAACTGCTGAAGAGACTTCTCAATGTTTTCGAAGCGACGGATCAAGTGCCTCTGCGCATCGCCATCCTTCACAGGCGCGCCAAAACCGTTGTACAGGTCGATGCGTTGCGGAGAAATAACCCACAGCAACGGCGCGAACCCTTCATTCCACACTTCTCGCCGCCACTGGCTGACTAAATCCTCGGAAGGCACACTCTGCTCGAACTTGAAATAGATGGTCAGCGACGATGCGCTACGCCAGAGCGCGTCGGGAGTGAAGACGCGGCCACGCCGTGACGACTGCGCCTCGGCGCCAAGCCGAAGTCCGGCTGCGGGCTGACCGTCCGGTAAGTAGCCAGTTGCCGCGAGTACCTGTTCGAGCGTTGCACTGTTCACGCCCTGCTCCTGATGGCTTCAGGCGGAAAAGGTAATGCTACTTGGCTTGGTACCAGCATGACAGGCAGCATATGCTGCTGAAGTCGCGCGATCAGCGGGGTGAGCGGGATAGCAAAGGCCGGTTGAGCCCCGGCACCAACGCTCCAAGTCCCCAATTCATGAAAACTGGCCCCAGTCGCTGTAACGAGCACAACGCCACCATCCAGTACTTGGGCACTGGCGTCAGCCAGCAGCCTGAACAGCGCATCCACGCCGGAACTCACCGTGCCAATATGGACACCTAGCGACCTCACCAGTTCGTTTGTGACGGCCAAACCCAGCAAGTCGGCAAAACTGAAGCGTGCCGCTTTCCCTGTCTTGGTTGCCAAGTACGGAACAGTCTTCCGCCAATGCCGCACCGTCTCTACAGACACGCCAGTAAGGGCGCGCATCTGATCCTGAGTGTACTGAATGGCTATGATTGTAGGCATTTCCGTTGTCGACAACTAGAAAACCTGTGTATTCTTGCATATGAAGCAGTTACCCGCAACGAGAATCAAGGCGGCTGCCGTATCCGCCGCCTCTGCCTGCAATAGGCACGGCTAGGTTTGCAACGGTGGGCGACGGAGCTGCCACGTCCCCAAGTAAGACATGACATGATCGGATCGGGAACCCGTCACTCGCTTGCGCAGTTCCTAGAACTTCAGGAACCTTCCGTTTGGCGACCGACCACCACTGCCCGTATGGCAGTTCACCGTCTTCACCTCACGACCACTAGCTTTCACCAGGTACGTCCGCAAGTTGTTCTTCGCGCATGTTAGGCGCCAGACAGGTCGTCAGGCCCAAGATATGCGAGTTCGATCTTGCTCACATCTTGAGAAACTTGAGCGCGCACTAGACCCGCCCTTCCGGGATTAAGCGCGGCCTGCACTGTGCCCAGCGGCGTACCATCAGCCGAGAGCACGCTGGGCTGACCGGCCCAGTGATGGATATGGACGGGCGTGTCGGGCGGCGGCGGGACGCCAAACCATGTCACGGCTGCCCTGTACCGACGATCCGCCCAGGTTCGGCTGTCGCGCGGGTTGAAGCTTTGCGCGAACTCCGTCCACATCGCCTTCGTCTCTGGGGTCGGCCAATCGGGCTGTGCGCTCCATGCGGCGACGGCTTCAGAACTGAGCCACTGCCGAAGCTCCTGGCCCGTCCGGAAGGTTGCACCGGTGTCGATGACGGCCTTGATAGCGCCGAGCCTTGAACTATACCCCGCCTGAATGAGGATGGACGCGGAGCGGTTTAACGTTCCGGTTTCCACGGCAGGCACTGCCAAACCGAGCTCATAGACATCGAGTGGAAAATCATCGATGGTGTCGCCGTTGGCGGCCGCACGAACGCGAAGAGCCTCCATTGCCCACGGCAGACGATAGACGAGTCCACCTTCAATGAACTGCAGTGTCTCCGACTCTAGACCGGCAGCGATGCCGAAGAGAGGCTGGCCGAGAAGCCAAGCGCGGACGATGTCGCGCCAATTGGCCGGCATGGGATCAGGCGTGAAGGGATAGAAGGCGAAGACGCGTTCGGCGATAGCCGTAATCGTGGCGATCGCCTCCTCGGCATCGTCATTCAGGATGGCTCCATTGGCCTGAATCAGAAGAAGGTTGGCGTCCGCTGCGATGGCGTCCAGCGCCTGTCCGGTTTCCAACCCGACGCCAGCCAGGAAATAGCCTCGGCGGCTCGGGGCGGTCGATTGATTCCAGATAAGCCGACTGCGCGAAGCAAGGCCCGCCTTAAGAACCTGCTGTACCTGCTCGTTCTGCCTCAGAAGTCGGCGGTGCCAGAGAGATGATTGCAGGATATCGTCCAGCGCGGCCTCGATCCCATCGTCCGGAATATCATTTTCGCCGATGAGGCTGAGGACAGCCGTGTCGAGCGTTGCGACGTGCCGTTCCCAATTCGCAGGGGCGCGCTCACGGTCCTCGGGCTTCTCGTTCGCGACCTCAGGGAAGGTCCACTCTGTAGCGTTGTTCGCGACATACTCGATGAGCTGGTTCAGGTCTCCACCGATGTGAGCGTTCATCCGGGACAGCAGCGCCGCGACTAGCTGCACCAGCCCGCTCTCCATGTTGCGCGCACCGAGATCGTTTATGAGCGATTCCCAGTTTCTCCGCTTCTTTGCAATTTCGTCGAACATCGGGAAGAGTACGATGCCTTCCACATCGACATAGGCCCGTCCGGCCCGTCCAATCACGTTCTTGAACTCGGATATCTCAATCCGTTCGCCGGCGCGATGGAGGGAATGCATAACCACGGCCGTAGCCGACAGGTTGAGACCTTGCGCTAGAGTCGGTGACGAAATGGTGACCTTGAGAACGTTGTCGCGCAGCAGGCTCTCGACCTCCTTGCGGTAGGCTGTTGGCAAGGCGCCATGGTGCAGCGCCACACCGAGGCGCAGGCATTTGAGGATGGCGCTATCCGGCCCGAGCCATTCCTCGCCAAGCGCAATCGCGGTGTTGAGCACAGCAGTATCTGCCTCCAGCAACAAGCGCAACGCGCCGCGCCGATGAAGATCGACGATCACTCCAGCAAACGGCTCGACGCTGCGCCGTTCCGGGCAGAAGATAAGGACTGTTTGCCCATCCTCGACAAGCCGCCAAGCCGTTGCCAGGCAGAGCTCGCGCTGATCGCACGGGAATAGCTTAGTTCGACGACGCTTGGGCGGCACCCAGGTCGGCGGCGCCGATCCGGTGAGGAACCGCTGGACCCAGGGCCGTTCTTCGCCAACGCGCAGATTCAGGCGCGCAGTAGGCGATGCCCAAACTACCTCGCCGAACCGCAGCCGCGTCGGACGCCAGTCGTGCTTTATCAGGCCGCCCGGATGGTCGCGGCGCAGCCATCCAGCGAAGTCATCGAGCTGGTCGCCGTCGGGGAGAATCGCCGATAGGCACACGATTCGCCGTTCATGCGCATCCGCACGACGAAGAAGCCTCTGGATTTGCACCTCGTAGCGGACCTCGCGCTCGTTGAGGCCGATCATGTGACCCTCGTCGAAGACGAGCAGGCCGACGTCATCGAGAAGGGATGGATCATTGCGAAGCGCAAAGTCGAGCTTCTCCGGCGTCGCGACAACGATATCGCGCTCGCGGATCGCGTCCTCATCGAAGCCGCTAACCCCGATGCTGCCGTAGAGTGCGGAGACCGTCTTCCCAAGCGGGCCGAAGGTCCGCTGCAGCGTCGTTTCGGTCTGGGCGGACAGCGCGCGCAGCGGCGTGACAAAGACCACTCGCTTTCCGCTGGCCAGACAGCGCAAGATGCATAGTTCGGCGATACGTGTTTTGCCGGCACTGGTGGGCAGCGAGACAACCAGATCATCCGACCGGTCAACCGCGCGGATAGCCGCCTCGATCTGAGAAGGCCACAGATCCACCTCGGCTTTAGAGCGCTGCTGCAACAGGGCGATGAAAAGCTCGCGAAGTCGAGGCCAGTCGGCCGCCTCGCCACCCACTGGTTGGAGCGGCACCCTTTCATGGAAAGTGCTCGACCAGAGGTCAGAAAGAAGGTGGATGGCGATGCGATACACCCACCATTGCGGAAGCATGTTCATCTCGCTACAGATGGAAAGCCCCGTACGGAGTCGCTCCAGCGCTTGGTCAAGCAGCGGTTGCTCGCCACGTTCGAGCGCGATCAGGAATAGAGCCATCGCCGACATAAAGGTGTCGACTAGCGCTGTATCCAAGCCTTCGAAGAGAAAATCGTTGCCATCCGTCAATTCAGCCGCCGCCTCGATTTGATTGAGGCTGGCTTGAATTCCCGCCGCGATTCGCGCGTCGCTGCCTTTGCCGGAGGCGCGGAAGTCAAGCACGCTGGCGCGAAGTTCGCGAAAGTTCCGCCGCATCAATAACGCAAGAACCCGTTCGGTTGGCGCGAAATTCTCATCGGCTTCGACGAGCGTCAGCAGCGAGAAAGCGCGAGCCGAGAGATGCGCGAGATGATAGCTCGCCGCTGCCATGATGAAGTGGAAGTCGCGATCCACCTCCTCGCGATTGCCTTTTGCGATCACCGCCTCAAGGGCGGCGGCGGCCTGCTCAAAGGCAGTTCGCGCCAGCGCGGCCTCCCCACCGAGTTCACGCAGGCGAAGGCCCAACCCGAAAAGGGCGTACCCATAAGAATGCAGGTCAAAGCTGAGCTGCGGCGCAAAGGCCGGGGCATCTGGCGGGAGAACCCCGTCACGCCAGATGATCGCTCGCGCCTGACCGCGCGCTAGGAGGCGGCCGCGAAAACCAGCCGTTGCCGCTTCGGCGATGCCTACTGCGATTGCCTCAGGCGTTGTTGGCATCGGCGATTACTCGATCATAGACTGCGCCGATAAAGGCGGCGTGCCCCTCGACGCGCAGGCCGACCCCCCACTGATTGATTGGTCCAGGGTAGGCCTGAAGCGAAGCGGTTAGCATGGCGTCCGGCGCGTTGCCGGAAAAGGTGAAAA
>Ga0079369_1000106_pt1 | contig 11450 bp, 7 predicted proteins | sample ThiBiot_750_biof_FD_68599 | JGI IMG/M metagenome (GOLD analysis project Ga0079369, IMG submission 68599) | Wastewater bioreactor microbial communities from Cape Town, South Africa - Thiocy_expt_750_biof (version 3) (version 2) | ecosystem: Engineered > Bioreactor > Thiocyanate-remediating >...
GCCGGCGGTTAATCGCCGGAGCGACCAAGACGCTTGCACGAACCGAGGCGCTGGTACTGGAATTCTCTCCGCAGCTCAGCGGCGATGGCGCCCTGTCGACGCGGCACATGACAAACGCGTTGCAAGGCATGGGATTCGCACCGTTCCGTCTGCAAGGCAACGAAGCCCTTCCGCTCGACACCGAACAGTTGAACCGCATTGACCACCAGTGCGACGTGATCTGGCTGCGTTCGTAAGACAGAACGGCCGGCGCGGGTATCCGGGCCGGCCGTCGGGTGTTGTGTTGGTGTCGGCGCTGCGCCGCGCGGTGTGCTTGGCCGGCGCGGGGTGCGCCTACATGCCCTTGACGATGTTCTCGGTCATCTTCTTGGCGTCGCCGAGCAGCATCATGGTGTTGTCGCGGTAGAACAGCGGGTTGTCGATGCCGGCATAGCCCGACGCCAGCGAGCGCTTGATGAACATCACCGTGCCGGCCTTCCACACCTGCAGCACCGGCATGCCGTAGATCGGCGAGGTCTTGTCCTCCTCCGCCGCCGGGTTGGTGACGTCGTTGGCGCCGATCACGAAGGCGACGTCGGCCTGGGCGAACTCCGAGTTGATGTCCTCGAGTTCGAACACCTCGTCGTAGGGAACGTTGGCTTCCGCCAAGAGCACGTTCATGTGGCCCGGCATGCGCCCCGCCACCGGATGGATGGCGTACTTGACCTCGACGCCCTCCTTCTTGAGGTTGTCGGCCATCTCGCGCAAGGCGTGCTGCGCCTGCGCCACCGCCATGCCGTAGCCCGGCACGATGATCACCTTCTGCGCGTTCTTCATGATGAACGCCGCGTCGTCGGCCGAGCCGAGCTTGACCGGCTTGACCTCGCCGCCGCCGCCGCCCGCCGCCGCCGTCTCGCCGCCGAAGCCGCCGAGGATCACCGAGATGAAGCTGCGGTTCATGGCGTGGCACATGATGTAGGACAGGATGGCGCCCGACGAGCCCACCAGCGCGCCGGTGATGATCAGCGCCGAGTTGCCGAGCGTGAAGCCGATGCCCGCCGCCGCCCAGCCCGAGTACGAGTTGAGCATCGAGATCACCACCGGCATGTCGGCGCCGCCGATCGGGATGATCAAGAGCGCACCGAGCACCAGCGCGATCACGGTGATCAGCCAGAAGTCCAGCGCCGAGCCGGAATGCACCAGCCCGTAGATGAAGAACAGCAGCGCCAGCCCGAGCACGATGTTGATGACGTGCCGCGCCGGCAGGATGATCGGCGCACCGCTCATGCGGCCCGAGAGCTTGAGGAAGGCGATCACCGAGCCGGTGAAGGTCAAGGCGCCGATCGCGACGCCCAGCGACATCTCGACCAGGCTGGCGCCGTGGATGTTGCCCGGCTCGCCGATGCCGAACGCCGCCGGGGCGTAGAACGCCCCCGCCGCCACCAGCACCGCCGCCATGCCGACCAGCGAGTGGAACGCCGCCACCAGTTCCGGCATCGAGGTCATCGGCACCCGTCGCGCGATCACCGCGCCGATGCCGCCGCCGATGGCGATGCCCAGCACCACCAGCAGCCAGCCGAGGCCGTCGGCCGGCGGATGCCCCGCCAGCGTCGTGCCCACCGCGATGACCATGCCGATCATGCCGAAGAAGTTGCCCTGCCGGCTCGACGCCGGGCTCGACAGCCCGCGCAGCGACAGAATGAACAGCACCCCGGCCACGAGGTACAAAAATGCGGACAGATTGGCGTTCATCTCAAGCCCCTGTTGTCGTCATCACCTTGAGGTGCCCCGTGGAGCGGATTTGACGTTCGCGACCATCATGACCGCGATCGCGCCCGGCGAACGTCAAATCCAAAGCTCCACTGGAATCGATATCTTCGCGTGGTCACTTCTGCTTCTTCTTGTACATCGCCAGCATGCGCTGGGTGACCAGGAAGCCGCCGAAGATGTTCACCGAGGCAAAGATCAGCGCCACGAAGCCGAAGCCGCGCGCCCACACCGTGCCGTTGTCGTTGCCGACCAGCGCCACGCCGACCGCCAGCAGCGCCCCCACCACGATCACCGAGGAGATCGCGTTGGTGACGCTCATCAGCGGCGTATGCAGCGCCGGCGTCACCGACCACACCACGAAGTAGCCGACGAACACCGCCAGCACAAAAATCGACAGCCGGAACACGAACGGATCGACGATCTCTACGGCATGCATGGTTGCGCCCCTATGCTTTCGGCTGGAAGTTCGGATGGACGATCGCGCCGTCTTTGGTCAGCGCCGTCGCCTTGACCAGTTCGTCGTCCCAGTTGACCGCCAAAGCCTTGCTCGCCTTGTCGATCATGGTCTCGACGAACGACAGCAGGTTGCGCGCATACAGCGCCGACGCCGACGCCGCGACGCGACCCGCCACATTGGTGTAGCCGACGATCCTGACCCCATCGACCTCGGCGACCTGGCCCGCCTGCGCGCCCTCGACGTTGCCGCCGCGCTCCACCGCCAGGTCCACCAGCACCGAGCCCGGCTTCATCGACTTGACCATCGCCGCCGACACCAGCTTCGGCGCCGGCCGCCCGGGGATCAGCGCCGTGGTGATGACGATGTCCTGCTTCTTGATGTGCTCGGCAGTCAGCGCCGCCTGCTTGGCCTGGTATTCCTTCGACATCTCCTTGGCGTAGCCGCCCGCGGTCTCCGCCTGCTTGAACTCCTCGTCCTCCACCGCGATGAACTTGGCGCCGAGGCTCTCGACCTGCTCCTTCACCGCCGGCCGCACGTCGGTCGCCGTCACCACCGCGCCGAGCCGCCGCGCCGTGGCGATCGCCTGCAGCCCGGCCACGCCGACCCCCATCACGAACACCTTGGCCGCCGGCACCGTGCCCGCCGCCGTCATCATCATCGGGAAGGCCCGGCCGAACGCCTCCGCCGCCTCGATCACCGCGCGGTAGCCCGCGAGGTTGGCCTGGCTCGACAGCACGTCCATCACCTGCGCCCGCGTGATGCGCGGCATCAGCTCCATGGCAAACCCCGCCACGCCGGCCTGCGCCATCGCCTGCAGCGCCGCCTCGTTGCCATAGGGGTCCATGATCGCGATCACCAGCGCGCCCTTCTTGTAGCGCGCAAGTTCCGACGCCTCAGGCCGCTTCACCTTCAGCACCACGTCGGCGTCCGAAACCGCCGCCGCATCGACCACCGCACCCGCCGCCGCATAGTCCGCGTCCAGAAGTCCCGAGCGCACCCCGGCCCCCGGCTCGATCGCAACCTCGGCTCCCAGCGCCCGAAACTTCTTCACCGTGTCCGGCGTCGCCGCAACACGCGGCTCCAGTCCGTCGATCTCTCGCGATATCCCGATCTTCATAAATCCTCCGGCGGCGCAGGACGCATGCGTGCACGAAATCGTTGCGCACCGCCGAACGGCAGCGCGATCAACAAGGCATCAGGTCAGGAAAATCGCCATCATGGCAACGACGAAGATCACCGTGCCGGTGCCGTATTTTACCAGCTTGATGAAGCCCTCATAGGTGGCCTCGTGGGCGATGTAATCGTTGCCGTCCGCTGTCGTGTAAGCCACTTCGCTATGGTCAGCCATAAGTCCCTCCAGTCCAATTCCAAGGATTGTCGTGGCCTTACCGCAATCCTACCGGGAGAGCAACGGCGACCAACCGGGCGACGCGGTTTGGCGACCTCAATTCAAGACTTTTTGGACCAGCGCCTGCGCTGGCGTTCTGGATATGTACGGAGGGCCACCGACCTGTCGTCGAGGGGGTGGCCCTGCTCTCGCTAGCCCATCGACTCCAACTCATCGATCATACCGGCGATCACCGACAGCCCGCCGTCCCAGAATTTGGGATCCTTGGCATCCAGCCCGAACGGCTTGAGCAGTTCGGAATAGTGCTTGGTGCCTCCCGCCGACAGCATGGCCAGATAGCGCTCGGCAAAGCCGGCAGCCGCATTCTCGTAGACCGCATAGAGCGAATTCACCAGGCAATCGCCGAAAGCATAAGCATAGACATAGAACGGCGAATGGATGAAGTGCGGGATATACATCCAATAGGTCTCGTAGCCCGGCTTGATCTCGATTGCAGGTCCCAGACTTTCGCTTTGCACGCTGAGCCAGATTTCGCCGATGCGTTGCGCGGTCAGTTCGCCGTTGCGCCGCTCGGTATGGATCGCGCGCTCGAACGAGTAGAACGCCACCTGGCGCACCACGGTGTTGATCATGTCCTCGACCTTGCCCGCCAGCAGCGCCTGCCGCTGTTTGGCATTCCTGGTCTCGCCGAGCAGCCGCCGGAAGGTCAGCATTTCGCCGAATACGCTGGCGGTCTCCGCCAGCGTCAGCGGCGTCGGCGCCATCAGCGCGCCGTTCTTCGCCGCCAGCACCTGATGCACGCCGTGACCGAGTTCATGCGCCAACGTCATGACATCGCGCGGCTTGCCTTGATAGTTCATCAGCACATAGGGATGGGCCGATGGCGTCGTCGGATGCGAGAAGGCACCGGGCGCTTTGCCCGGACGTACCGGCGCGTCAATCCAGTGCTCGGTGAAGAAACGCTCGGCGATCCGCGCCATCTCCGGAGAAAACGCGCCATAGGCGGTCAGGACCATCTTGCGCGCATCGTGCCACGGGATGCTGCCGCTCGCGGCAAATGGCAGCGGTGCGTTACGGTCCCAGTGCGCCAACTTCTTCTTTTTCAGCCAGCCAGCCTTCAACGCATAATAGCGGTGCGACAGCCGAGGATAGGCGGCGCGCACCGACGTGACCAGCGCATCCACAACCTCGCGTTCGACGCGATTGGCAAGATGGCGCGAGTCCGCGACATCCTGAAAGCCACGCCAGCGATCGGAAATTTCCTTGTCCTTGGCCAGCGTATTGGTGATCAACGCGAAGGTGCGCTCGTTAGCCTTGAAGGTCTTCGCCAAGGCTTGCGCTGCGGCCTTGCGTTTCGCAGGCGCGCGGTCCTGCAGCAAATTCAGCGTCGGCTCGATCGCCAAGTCCTTGGCCCCGACCCTGAAGCGCAGGCCGGAGATGGTCTGATCGAACAAACGATTCCATGCTGAGTAACCGCTCACCGACTTTTCGTGGAATAGCTGTTCGACGCGATCCTCGAGCTGATACGGCTTGTCCTTGCGGCTATCCTCGATCCACGGCCGGTAATAACCAAGCTCCGGCGTCTGCATGGCGCGCTCGATCACCGCATCGTCGATGCGATTGAGTTCGAGCGCGAAGAACAGCAAATGCAGCGAGGCGGCGGTGAGCCGCTCGGACACGTCGCCGTAAAATTTCGAGATCGCCGGATCGACACTGTCGCCGGCGTGAATCAGTCCGGCAAACGAGCCGAGCCGCCCGGCCAGATCGTCGATCGCCTCGTAGCGCTTCACCGCCTGCGCCAGCCACGCCCCGCCCTCCGGCTTGGCAGTTTCCTCTGCCAGCTTGCCTTTGTAGTCCGCTTCGAAGGCGGCGCAGTCCGCATCCATCCGGTCGAGATCGCGGACAATTTCCGGTGCATCGATGCCGGAATACAGATCGGTCAAATTCCATTCCGGCAACTTGCCGGCCTTGGCGGCAGCGTTGCGCGGCTTCGCCACCGCGGCGCGTTTGGCCACCGAGGCTTTTGCTTTGCCGGATTTGCGTTTGGGGGCCGACTTGCGGAGAGGAGATGCGGAACGCGAAGCCATATTTATCAAACCTGCTTTTGTTCAAACCCGTCGAACCACGACAACCTGCGACAGCGACGTGACGCCGCGGTGACAACTCTTAAGACCACGTTAATCGCCATCGGCGAGAGTGCCCCGATTCGAGACAGATAGGTGTCTTGTGCGGAGAGTGCCATGGTTGCCACGATTTTGATCGCTGACGACGACGCTGTACAGCGCCGTCTCGTGGAAAACATGGTGCAGCGGTCCGGTTACGAAGCGTGGGTGGTCGACAGCGGCGATGCCGCCATCGCGCTGCTCACAGGACCGGACGCGGCGCAGATCGATGCGATGGTTCTCGATCTGGTGATGCCCGGTCTCGACGGCCTCGGCGTACTGAGCAAGATGCGTGAGGCCGGTATCAATGTGCCGGTCATCGTGCAAACGGCGCATGGCGGCATCGACAACGTGGTCTCGGCGATGCGCGCCGGCGCCCATGATTTCGTCGTCAAGCCGGTCGGCGTCGAACGTCTGCAAGTTTCGCTCCGCAACGCACTCAATGCCAGCGCCCTCAAGGGCGAGCTGCAACGCATCCGTCACAGCCGTGAAGGGCGATTGACCTTCGCAGATATCATCACTCGCAGCGATGCCATGGGCAATGTGCTGCGCACCGCGCAAAAGGCCGCAGCCTCCAGCATTCCCGTGCTGATCGAAGGCGAATCCGGCGTCGGCAAGGAACTGATCGCCCGCGCGATCCACGGCACCGGCGAGCGCCGGGCCAAGGCTTTCGTCGCGGTCAACTGCGGCGCGATTCCCGACAATCTGGTGGAGTCGATTCTGTTCGGTCACGAGAAAGGCGCCTTTACCGGCGCAACCGAGCGGCACACGGGCAAATTCGTCGAAGCCTCGGGCGGCACGCTGTTCCTCGATGAAGTCAGCGAACTGCCGCTGAACGCCCAGGTGAAACTGCTGCGCGCGCTGCAGGAAGGCACCGTGGAAGCCGTCGGCGGCCGCAGGCCGGTGAAGGTCGACGTGCGGATCATATCCGCCAGCAACCGCAACCTGATCGAGCGCGTCAAAAGCGGTCTGTTCCGCGAAGACCTGTTCTATCGGCTGCACGTCCTGCCGATCACCATTCCACCGCTGCGCGCGCGTCGCGAGGACATTCCGCATCTGGTGCGGCACTTCCTCGCCCGGTTCTGCGCCGAGGAAAATCGCAGTATCTCAGGCGTCAGCGGCGAGGCCATGGCAAGGCTCGGACAATTCGATTGGCCCGGCAACATCCGACAACTGGAGAACGCCGTTTATCGCGCGGTGGTGATGAGCGAAGGGGATCAACTCGGCGTCGCCGATTTCCCGCATCCGGCGACACAGCAACTGGACCAGGCGGACTACGCCGAAGAGCCGCTGCTGATCGAATCCTCGGCGCACTCGATGGCGCCGGATATTATCCCCGGCGATTTCCCTACGCCACTACCGACCGGCACGCTCAATATGCTTGCCGAGGACGGCGAGATGCGCCCGCTCGGCGACATGGAAGCGGAGATCATCCGCTTCGCCGTTGCCCACTATCGCGGGCAGATGTCGGAAGTGGCGCGGCGGCTGAAAATAGGCCGGTCGACGCTTTATCGAAAACTCGACGAAGCCGCCGCCGATCAGAAGTCCGAATGACGCGGAAGGCCGCGTTGACTGACGCCGATTACGGCAGCACCGCGGCCGGCACGCGGGAGCATCGTACCCCGGCGCGATGCGGCCGGATTGAACCGTTGCGGTGCGGTGACAGACCAAGGGAAAAGCATGCGGCGAAATCGTCCAGCGCGTTGCAAATCGCAGGGTTTGAAGTCAGTTTGTCGTGAAGCGTCCGGTGTCGCGCTAGTAGCACACCCGTGACGCGTGTATCGTCGGGGTGAAATCGTTTAGTGCGCCTTGATCCGACAGCAATCTAAGCTGACAGACTAACTATATGACGATGGGCCTGGAGCGAAACGCGGCACCAGCAGTTATATCTGGCGCGGTTCCGCCCGCGGGCCGAGGCAAGTTGACAGTTTGGCAAAGTCATCGTGGCAAACTGGTAAGGATAGACGAATCTGTTCCAAGACTGGAACACGGTCACTGAGGGGAATGAGAATGCGGAACTATTCGACTGGCCGGACTGGATTTGACCGCGTGCTGATGGCCGTCGCGGCGACATTCCTGACAGTTTCTGCTGGTGCAGCGCTCGCCCAATCCTCTACCAAGAGCGCCGCCGAACTGGCGATCGATGCCGCCATCCCGTTCCCGGAACCCGCCAACGTCCCGCCGCCGACGGCCGCCGACATCCAGATGGACAGCACCCCGGCCGCCGGGACAACAGACACCAAAACCGTCGAGACCAAGCCCGCCAGCGAGACCAAGACCGAGACGACGGCCAGCACGACGCCTGCTGCTCCGGCGACGGCGGTGACCGCGCCGACTTCAACGCCCGCAACCGAACAGGCGACGGCGCCCGCCACCGAGCCCGCCAAAGCCCCGGTCCAGACGGCGAGCAAGGTCGCACCTGCCGATCAGCCGGTCGCCGATAGACTGCGCGAGCTGATCGAGACCAAGGCGTCGCGCTATTTCGATCGCAAGAACGAACGCGCAGCAATCGAGAAATTCTATGCCGCCCGGGACTATGCGCCGTTGTGGACGGCTGCGGGTGCGTTGAACGCATCCGCCAAGGGTGTCATCGCGCGGCTCAACGATGCCGCCGCCGACGGTCTCAACCCTGCGGAATATCCGGCGCCGAACTTCGCCGCCGCGACCGGTCCCGATGCGCTCGCCGAAGCGGATCTCAAGCTGACCGCCAGCATGCTCGACTATGCGCGTCAGGCCCAGAGCGGCCAGATGCACTGGTCGCAGGTCAGCGCTGATATTCAGTATCCGGAGCACCCGGTCGACCCCAACGAGGTGCTGGCGAACGTCACTACCGCCAAGGACGCGTCAGCCGCGCTGGAGGCCTATAACCCTCCGCACAAGCTCTACAAGGAGCTGAAGGCGAAGCTGGCCGAGCTGCGCGGCCAGTCGGAGGGACCGGTCACTCAGATCGCTAACGGACCGGAACTGAAGTTCGTCAAGACCAAGAAGAACCCCAACCCGGTCGCGATGGAGGATACCCGCGTTCCGCAATTGCGCGCCAAGCTGGGCGTGACCGAAAATCCGCAGGACAACCGTTACGACGCGGACGTCGCCACGGCGGTGCGTAAATTCCAGGCTCATGCCGGGTTGAAAGCCGATGGCGTGCTCGACGAGCGCACTGTGAAGGCCATCAACAGCCCAAAGCGCGACCGCCAGATCGACACCATCATCGTCAATATGGAGCGCTGGCGCTGGCTGCCGCGCCAGCTCGGTGCGCCGTCGCTCGGCAATGCATACGCCATCCTCAACATCCCGGATTATACGCTCAAGGTGATGCAGCATGGCGCCGAGGTCTGGAAGACCCGCGTCGTGGTCGGCAAGCCGGGCAAACACGCCACGCCGCTTCTGACCGAGACGATGAAATACATCACGGTCAATCCGACCTGGAACGTGCCGCCCTCGATCATCTACAACGAATACCTGCCGGCCCTGCAGCAGGACCCCACCGTGCTCGATCGCATGGGTCTCAAGTTGGAGCGTAACCGCGACGGCAGCATTCACATCTCGCAGCCACCCGGCGAGCGCAACGCGCTGGGCCGCATCCGCTTCAATTTCCCGAACAAGTTCCTGGTCTATCAGCACGACACGCCGGACAAGAACCTGTTCGCCAAGGAAGAGCGGGCTTTCAGCCATGGCTGCATGCGCGTGCAGAATCCGGATCAATACGCCGCGACGGTGCTCAACATCGTGATGCCGAACGAGCATTACACGCCCGAGAAGGTGCGCGCGATGTACGGCAACAGCGAGCGGGACATCAAGTTCGCGACGCCGCTTCCGGTCAACATCACCTACCAGACCGCCTTTGTCGAAGGCGGCAAGCTGCAAATCCGCAAGGACGTCTACGGCCGCGACGCGACCATGCTCGCCCTGCTCCGCAACGAAAAGGGCAAGAACCTCGAGGCTGTCGTCGCCCACGCCCAGCCGAACTATTCCCGCCCGCGCGCGGATATCCCGCAGGGTGTCGCCTATAACGACGATCGCGGCGGCGGATTCGGCGGCGGCTTCAGCAGCGGCCCGTCATTCTTCGAGCGGCTGTTTGGACCGCCTCCGGCACCCCCGGCGGCGGAAAACGGGCGGGGCCGGAGAATTTACCGCTGAACCCTTCACCCAGGGTATTTCAGAAATTTATCAATAATATCAAAGGGCTTCGTCGGATTGACGAAGCCCTTTTTATTAACCATTGTCCACCAGCGTTTCATCGGCGGGCAATTTTTCGCCATACTCGACAGGCTAATTTCCCGGTCTCAATCCGGAATGAGGGTAAATCTCGATTAACCCTCCTGTTTTAAGACTTGTTATCCTCTTTCGCTGCAATGGGGTTGCGAAAGAGTCCTCGACGACGCGTCCTCTGGGTGGGCTCATTCGTGCTTGTTGGTTTCGCACGTCTTTTGAAATCATTGTCTATGCCACGGGCCGGATACCGGGTTGGCCTGACGTCACTGCTGTTGCTGGCGGGCGCCGGATCGGTGCATGACGCCACTGCGCTGGGCGAGACCCGCACGCTGTCGTTCCATCACACCCACTCCGGCGAAGACCTCACCGTTACTTTCAAGCGCAACGGGCGCTATGACGAGGCTGCGCTGAAGAACCTGAACTACTTCCTGCGCGACTGGCGCAGCCAGCAGCAGACCACGATGGATCGTTACCTGTTCGACGTACTCTGGGAAGTCTATCGCGACGTCGACGGCAAACAGCCGATCCAGATCATCTCGTCCTACCGTTCGCCTGCCACCAACGCCATGCTCCGCCGCCGCTCTGCCCATACCGGCGTGGCCCGCTTCAGCCAGCACATGCTCGGCCATGCGATGGACTTCTTCATCCCCGGCGTGGCGCTCGAAAAGATCCGTTTCGCCGGGCTGCGTTTGCAAAGGGGCGGCGTCGGTTTCTATCCGACCTCCGGGTCGCCGTTTGTGCATCTCGACACCGGCAGCATAAGGCACTGGCCGCGGATGACCCACGACCAGCTGGCCCGTGTATTCCCGAACGGCCGCACCGTTCACATCCCATCGGATGGCAAACCGCTGGCCGGCTATCAACTGGCGCTGGCCGATATCGAGAAACGCGGCAACGGCGACGACAGCTCCCCCGCCGGCAAGTCGAAGAATCTGTTTGCGGCGCTGTTCCGCGGCAAATCGGGTGAGGACGAGGACGAAGCGCCGGCGAAGAACGCGGCACCCGACACCAAGCAGGCCGCTGCGGCAGTGGTGGCATCCACCGCTCCTGCACCCAGCTCTGAACCGGTTCCGCTCCCGCGCGCCAAGCCCGCCACCGCGGCAACCTATCAAGTCGCGTCGGCGGATTCCCGTATCGCTCCGCCGCCGCAACCGGCCAAGCAGGACACCGCCGCTGCCGAACCGCGCCCGCAGACGCCGGCCGATATCATCAATGCCCGCGGCTTCTGGGATGATGCGCCGGCCAAGCCGAAACAGCCTACGCCGGCGCAGGTTGCCTTGTTGAATGCGCGCAAGGCGCTGGCGGCAGCGACCGCCGCCGCCGATCCGCAGCCCACCGCCAGCATCGCGCAGGATTTCGATTCCCGCGCCTTCAATGCGCTCGCATACGCCCCCGTCGCATCGCCGATGGATCGCGCCCACATCGTCGCTGCCAGCGCGCCGATCCCGCGTAGCATGCGACCGGCTTCAGCTGCGCATAACCCCATGAACGTCAATGAGGTGACCACCGTGGTCGCCAAGAA
>Ga0079369_1000110_pt1 | contig 11375 bp, 7 predicted proteins | sample ThiBiot_750_biof_FD_68599 | JGI IMG/M metagenome (GOLD analysis project Ga0079369, IMG submission 68599) | Wastewater bioreactor microbial communities from Cape Town, South Africa - Thiocy_expt_750_biof (version 3) (version 2) | ecosystem: Engineered > Bioreactor > Thiocyanate-remediating >...
AGGAATGAATACCAGGAATGAATATTTTGATATTCTTTATTTCACTTGCCGGTTTTATCAGGACATTCGTGTCAATGCGTTGGAAGACATAACGCATGTCAGCCTTCACTTTCAGCTTCGCGGCCATTCCGACGCGCGTATCTCCGGGCTAAATCAGCCGCTGGGCATGAAACCGAACGTTCATAACCTGTTGAATTGCGTAGCGCCTGTAAGCGACTTTATCTTTCCCCAACAGGACCACTATGAATACATTTGCGTCGGTCTTAAACCATCCTTCTTTCAATCAATACTCGAGGGATGCGGGGAGATCGGTGATGAGCTGCTGAGGAATGCTGCTCATCAAAAACCGTTTGGCCTTTTTAAAGAAAGCATGGCCACCGATTTTCACCAATTACAGGTACTGCGGCAACTAAAAGACGCACCCATCGCCGACTCGCTAAAACCTGCTTTCCTCCTTTCCAAGGTTCGCGAGCTTACCTTGTTGACGTTGGGAAAATCTTCTAATCCGGACGCTATAAGCGGGTTAAACAAAGAAGACATAACCCGGCTATATGCTGTACGGGAATACCTTTCGCTGAATTTCCTGCAGGCGCATAGCCTGGAGAAGATCAGCCGCACTTTTCTCCTGAATGAATTTAAACTCAAGGCGGGTTTTCGTAAACTGTTCAATACAACCGTTTTTGGGTTCATCCATGAGCTACGGATGAATCATGGACTGGAGCTGATACAGGCTGGCGGGTACTCGATCGCCGATATCTCCATTAAGCTGGGCTATGAAAGCGAATCTTCGTTTAGGCGTGCCTTCAAATTATTCTTCGGAATGAGTCCTGCTGCGGTTAAAAAAGGATGATAGCTGTGTAGTATAACAGCAGCATCGTTCTGAGGACCGGTGGATTTTACAGGCAATGAAAATATACCAGCTTCCAGTTCAAGAGGAATGAGTGAACATCGTATACAGATGGATTACAGATGATAGACGCGCAAAGGTTTCATCGAAGCCATAAATAAAAAATCCCCCGATAATTCGGGGGATTTCAGTTTGGTGCCCAGGACTGGATTCGAACCAGCACACCTCGCGGCGCTGCCACCTGAAGACAGTGCGTCTACCAATTTCGCCACCTGGGCGGTTTCGAAAGGGGATGCAAAAATAAGGGGAAATGAATTTATTTCCACGCTTTTATCTCAAAAATTTCTTCCCCTTCGCCCGACCCCGCGCCCAGCCTCATTCACCGCCTTTTCACCCCCCAAATACGCGCACTCTTCCGCTTCCCCACCGCATTTTTAGCACCCCGCAAAATCACGCAAAAGTACCTAACAAGCGTTCGCGTTAGCGGTGTACATTCGGAATCACGTTCACATACACACACTAAACCAATCAACTGTATGAAAAGATCATTACTCCTGCTCAGCCTCGGGCTGATTACGGCAGGCGCAGCCTTTTCCCAGCAATCCGGCTGGAGACGCGCCACAACGCCCACCAACGAGTCCGCACTTTTCAACAACCGCTATCGCCCCGCCAGCTACAGCCTCCTGCAGCTTGACGAACAGCAGTGGCAGTCCCAAATCCGCCAGGCCCCTTCGGAGTCCACCGTCAGCGCCCGGCAGTCTTCTTTCATTATTTCCCTGCCAGATGAAAACGGACAACTGCTTTCGTTCCGTGTTGTCGAGGCGCCCGTGATGGATCCGGCTCTGGCCGCACGCTATCCAGGTATTCAATCTTATGCCGGTACCGGTCTCACTGATCCGTCGCAAACTGTGCGCTTCAGCACCGGCACCGACGGCTTTCATGGCATGATCCTCCGGCCCGGACAGCCCACGGTCTACATCGATCCGGTAGGCGAGAACGACCGTTATTATGTCAGCTTCGCCCGCAGCGCTGCGCTCGGCGATCGCCATTTTTCCTGCGAAACGCCCGAGTCTGCTGTCACCGATAATCCTCCGCTGACGGCTGGCAGAGCCGCTGATGACGGACGCCTGCGCACGTATCGTCTCGCACTGGCTTCCACCGGCGAGTATTCGCAGTATTTTCTCAACGGCACCGAAACCACCGACGCCCAACGCAAGGCCAAAGTGCTCACGGCCATGAACACCGCCATGACACGCGCCAACGCCATTTACGAACGTGACATGGGCATTCGCATGGTACTCATCGCCAACAACGATGCGATCATCTACCTCACCGCGTCCACCGACCCGTGGACAAGCGAGTACAATATCAAAACACAACAAACCATCGATGCCGTGATTGGTAATGCCAATTACGATATCGGTCACCTCGTACACCGCGGCAGCAACAACGGCAATGCTGGTTGCATCGCCTGCGTTTGCAAAACACACAACGGCAGCACCAACCCCAATACGTTTGTGGGTAAGGGTGGAGCCTTCACGTCACACACCGCACCCGTCGGTGATCCGTTTGTTGTAGATTATCTCACGCATGAGATGGGACACCAGTTTGGCGCCAACCATACCTTTACTTTCAGTAATGAAAGCGGCACGGCCAGCCAGTTTGAGCCAGGCAGCGGTTCCACTATCATGGGTTATGCAGGCATCACAGGTGCCACCGATGTACAACCACATAGCGATGATTATTTTCATGCGCGCAGCATCGAACAGATTTCTGATTATATCAAAAGCAGCACGGGCGGCGGCGCTTGCCCCACCGTCACTATCACCGGCAATACCGCTCCGGTAGCCAACGCAGGAGCTGACTATGTAATTCCGCGTGCAACGCCTTTTACCTTAACGGGTTCAGCTACCGATGTGAATGCGGGTAATGTGCTCACTTATACCTGGGAGCAAATGAATGCAGGTACATCGTCTACAACCAATCCCAGTACCACGGCTACTTCCGGCCCGCTGTTCCGTTCGCGCACCGGCACTACGGATCCTTCGCGCACGTTTCCTGTCCTGAGTTCTATCCTGGATGGAACCAACGGAAACCAGTGGGAACGTCTTCCTGGTGTAGCACGTACACTCAACTTCCGGTTGATGGTGCGTGACAACAATGCCGGCGGTGGCAATACCAAAGACGATGATATGATCGTAACCGTTAACGGGAGCGCAGGACCTTTTGCCGTTACCGCACCCAATACAGCGGTTAGCTGGTCCACCGGTTCAAGCCAGACCGTTACCTGGAGTGTAAACAATACCAATGTTTCGCCCGTCAATTGTGCAAACGTAAAGATCAGCCTGAGCACAGACGGCGGTCTTACGTTCCCGATCGTATTAGCTGCCAGCACGCCTAATGACGGCTCGGAAGCGATCACGGTGCCCGCCAATACAACCAGCACGGCGCGTATCAAAGTGGAAGCTGTGGGCAATATCTTCTTTGATATTTCCAATGTAAACTTCACGATTACGGGAGGGGCTTCCTGTGCGGCGCCGGGTAGTCTGGCTTCTTCCTCCATCACCAGCAGCGGCGCTACGGTATCGTGGGCTGCCGTGAGTGGCGCCGTGAATTATACGGTGGAATATAAAACAACGGCGTCCGGCCCCTGGACAACCGCCGCGGCAGCTACTACTTCAACGTCTGTGTCTATTGGTAGTCTTACCGCTGCCACAACATACGACTGGCGTGTACGTACCAATTGCAGCGGCGGTAGCAGCACCTATGCTGCTGCGCAATTCACTACGACGGGATCGGGTGGATGTGTAGCTGCTTATGAAGCGAACGAAACGATTGGTGCAGCAGCTTCTATTCCGGTGAATACCGTTGTTTCAGCAGCCATCGGCAGCAGTACGGATATTGATTATTATAGTTTCGCCGTCAGCAGTGTCAGCAACCTCGCTATTACCTGGAGCAACCTGCCGGGCGACTATGATCTTTACCTGTACAATTCAGCCGGTACACAGATCGGAAGTTCCATGGCAAGTGGTACCAGCAATGAATCTATCAGTCTTGCCAACCAGGCAGCAGGCACGTATTATATCCGTGTGATCGGTTACAGCGGTGCATTCAGCACGTCGGTATGTTATAACCTGAATGCAGGTGTAACGGCTGTTTCCAGCAGTTGCCCGGGTACGTACGATGTAAGTACAAATGGTACTACCTCGGGTGCGGCTACTATTCCGCTGAATACGGATATTAAAGGATTGATCAATCCTGCAGGGGATGTAGACTACTATCGTTTTGTGATCACCACAGGTGGCACGGCTACTGTTACGTTGAGTACATTACCTGCGGATTATGACCTGCGTCTTTACAGCAGCAATGGCACAACGCAATTGGCGCTTTCACAGAATGGAGGAACATCCAGCGAAACCATCAGCCGCACCTTTACGGCGGGTACGTATTTCTTGCAGGTGTATGGCTACAGCAATGCGTCGAACGCGACGAATTGTTATACGCTGCGTGTACAAACAGGTACAGCATCACGTGCCGGTGAAATGATTGTGGGTGAACAACGCGCGGAAGTGTATCCGAATCCTGTTGTGCGAAGCACCTCTGTTAATTTAAAAGGATTGAAAGGAAGTGCCGAACTGAGTGTGGTGGATGCACAGGGTAAACAGCTCTGGCAGGCCTCAACCAGTCAGTCGCTGACAGAGATCGATATGCAGAAATGGCCGGCGGGTCTTTATCTGCTGCGGGTGAGATATAATGGAAAAGAGGAGACGTTTAAATTGCTTAAACAATAATTTAAAATAAAGGGCTGCCATGGCAGCCCTTTATTTTTGATGTGTAAATATGTAAATGCGAAAATTAGGATGAATTGTCATCCCGAAGCCTCGGGAGTCAATGGTGAATATCGTTACTTTACCTATGACCTATCACCTAAAACCTATAACCGAAGCTTCGGCCCGAAGTGTCGGCCTTACACCTTACGCCTTTCACCTTACACTGACACATTAAACTCCCGCAACGCATCGTTCAGGCTAGTCTTCAAATCAGTGCTGGGTTTGCGCTGGCCGATGATCAGGGCGCAGCTTACACCGTATTCGCCTGCGGGGAATTTCTTGTTATACGTACCCGGAATTACTACGCCGCGGGCAGGAACGCGGCCTTTCATTTCCACGGGCTCGCTGCCGCTTACGTCGATGATTTTGGTTGATTGGGTGAGCACCACGTTAGCGCCGAGTACGGCTTCTTTTTCCACTACTACGCCTTCTACCACAATACAGCGGCTGCCGATAAAGCAACCATCTTCAATGATTACCGGTGAAGCCTGCAATGGCTCGAGCACTCCGCCGATGCCCACACCGCCACTCAGGTGAACGCCTTTACCAATCTGGGCACAACTGCCTACAGTAGCCCAGGTGTCCACCATGGTGCCTTCATCAACATAGGCGCCGATGTTTACATACGAAGGCATCAGCACAACGTTGCGGCCCACAAAGGCGCCATAGCGGGCAATGGCATGTGGCACGGCACGTACACCGAGGTCTTTGTAATTATCCTTCAAAAGCATTTTGTCGTAAAATTCAAACGGACCTACTTCCCAGGTTTGCATGGGCTGGATGCTGAAATATAGCAGGATGGCCTGCTTTACCCATTCATTCACTACCCAGCCGGCATCGGTCGGAGAGGCAACGCGGATGCGACCTTTATCGAGGTCTTCCATCACGGTATGTACAGCTTCGGTATATTGATTTTCCTTGAGTAATTCACGGTTGGCCCAGGCCTGGCTGATCAATTCCTGCATAGTGTAATTTTTTTGCAAAGTTAAGGATGCTGCCCGAAAGACAGGTTGATTTCCTCCCTGTACCTCCCTGTGGCCAATCGGCAAATTATCCGCAACTTTGCAGCTATGCAGATCGGATTTGATGCCAAAAGGGCTTACCACAATACCACAGGACTAGGCTATTTCAGCCGCACGCTGATCAACCTGCTCGCTCATTATTATCCTGAGCATAATTACTATTTATACAATCCCAAATCCTCCGATAAATTCCATCCTGATTCTCCTGCCGTGCATGAAGTACGGCCTACGGCTTTTTTAGATAAATTATTCCGCTCGGCGTGGCGGAGTAGTTGGGTGAAAAAAGATCTGCTCAAACAAGGGATCGATCTGTATCATGGTCTCAGTCATGAATTGCCGATGGGTATTGAAAAGACCGGCATCCGCACGGTTGTTGCCATGCATGATCTCATTCCCGAGCGATTTCCTGAACAGTTTAAACCGATCGACGTTGCCATCTATAAAAAAAAATACCGCCATGCGTGCAGGGTAGCTGATCATATCATGGCGATCAGCGAACAAACCAAACAGGATATTATCGACTATTACGAAATTCCTGCGGAGCGTATTACGGTCTGTTATCAAAGTGTTGATCCGGCGTTTGCTCAGCGGGCGACTGAGCAACAAAAAGCTGCGATACGTGTACGTTATGGTTTACCTGAAACTTATTTTCTGTACGTAGGAACCGTGATTGAAAGAAAAAATCTGCTGAATATCTGCAAGGCACTGTTCCTCCTTCGCGGCCGGTTGGATATTCCATTAGTGGTAGTAGGGAAAGGCGGCAAGTACCTGGAGCAAGTGAAAGATTATATCCGTCAGCAGAACCTGGAGCGGCAGATTATATTTGTTTCCGAGACGGCTGGTTATGTGGCACAGGAAGATTTTCCCGCGATGTACCAGATGAGCACGGCCATGTTATATACGTCTTTCTTTGAAGGGTTTGGTATCCCTGTGCTCGAAGCTCATTGGAGCCAGGTGCCTGTTATTACCTCCAATGTTTCCTGCCTGCCCGAAGTCGGCGGCCCCGGTGCGTATTATGTAAATCCGAATAGTTCGGAAGAAATTGCGGAAGGCATGTTCCGCCTGGCTACGGACAGCGCATTGGTGCAACAGTTGATTCAGTTAAGCGGTCCGCATATTCAGCGGTTTGCACCGGAGGTGTATGCGGCGTCGGTGATGGCGATTTATGAGAGAGTGAAACGGCCGTTGTAAGTTTTAAGTAATAGGTTATAAGTTTTAGGGTTTAGGTAAAAGGCATAAGGCATAAGGCATAAGGAGTAAGGTATAAGGTGCCAGGTCAGGGGCGTGAAGACTCAAACCAAGCCGAGCCATTCACGATTGACGATTCACGATTGACGATTCACGATTGACCATTCACCATTCACCATTCACGATTTTACTTTTGAATTAATCCCTTATCACCGTAATATCATTCTCCCCATTCCATTTAATAATCGAGGAGGGTTGTGCCGGCTTCGTCTCTTCCTGCCGGTGATGTACAATATAGTCCACCTGATTTTTAATTTCTTCTGAAATGCCTGCAAAAGAGCCGGCTGTGGGTTGCCCTGAAATATTTGCGGAAGTGGATACGATCGGTTTGCCCAATCTTTTGATCAGGTGCTTGCAAAATATATCATTACAGATACGGATGGCAATACTTCCGTCTGCACCCGTCAGGTTATCTGCGAGGCCCAATGCGCCGGGATAAATAACCGTAGTGGGTTTCGGGCGTTGCGCCAAATAATCAAAAATTGAAAGATCGGGACTGGCCACATGCTTCAGTACATCCCGTTCATCAGCAACCAGGATGATCATCGCTTTTTCATCCGCTCTTTTTTTTATCTCATAGATACGTTTTACAGCAGATGCATTCGTGGCATCACATCCCAGTCCCCAAACGGTGTCGGTGGGATAAAGGATTACGCCGCCTTCTTTCAGTATGCGGAGGCTGTTGGTTATATCTTCTTCAAATTCAAAAGTCACAAGTCAAAATTCAAAAGTGAATAAGTCAATAAGTGAATGGTGAATAGTGCACGTTGGGCTGCGTCTTCACCATCTTCCTATATTATCTAATCTTCAAATTTTCAAATTACCTGATTCCTATCTCTTTCGCTTTTTCCATCAGAAAATTCTTCGCCGCTTCATATTCATTGGCCACGATACCATCCAGTATCGCATCTTTCAAGGAATCTTTCAGCAAACCCACTTCACGTGACGGACGCAGGTTGAACATCGTCATGATCTCTTCTCCACCGATCGGTGGCTGCCAGTTGCGGATCTGGTCTTTTTCTTCCACCTCGCGACAACGCTCACGCACCAGGCGAAAGTTTTCCTGGAAGCGTTTGACTTTTTGCTTATTTTTTGACGTGATGTCGGCATCGCAAAGTGTCATCAGAGCTTCGAGATCTTCGCCGGCATCAAACAACAAGCGCCGTATGGCAGAGTCGGTTATATTTTCTTTCGTTAAACTGATCGGGCGCAGGTGCAGTTCCACCAGTTTTTTTACAAACCGCATTTTTTCATTCTGCGGTAGTTTGAGCTTCGCAAATATTTTGGGTACCATGCGGCCGCCCACCACTTCATGTCCGTGAAAGGTCCAGCCATGGCCTTCTTCAAATCGTTTGGTCGCCGGCTTGGCTATGTCATGCAGGATGGCTGCCCAGCGCAGCCACAGGTCATCCGACTCGCGGGCCACATTATCCAGCACCTGCAGTGTATGATAGAAGTTATCCTTGTGTCCGTAACCATCTACGTATTCGGCACCCGCCAGTTCCACCATTTTGGGAAAGATGAGTTGCAGCAGACCGCTCTTGTAAAGCAGGTCGAAGCCAATCGATGGTTTGGGAGAAGCGATAATCTTGTTCAGTTCATCCGTGATTCTTTCCTGCGAAATGATTTCGATGCGATGCGCTGTTTCTATAATACCCTGGAAGGTGGTTTCATCGATGTCGAACCGCAGTTGCGTGGCAAAACGGATCGCACGCATCATACGCAACGGATCGTCGCTGAACGTGCGCGCAGGTTCCAGCGGTGTGCGGATGATTTTTGCCCGCATATCCGCGATGCCATTGAACGGATCGATCAGTTGGCCATAATCGGCTTCATTCAGGCTTACCGCCAATGCATTGATGGTAAAATCGCGACGGTTCTGGTCGTCCTGCAATGAGCCGGGCGTTACATGGGGTTTGCGGGAATCCGATTGATAACTTTCCTTGCGCGCGCCCACAAATTCAATTTCAAAATCGTCGACACGGATTTGTGCGGTACCGAAATTTTTAAAAAAATTGACGTTGGGAACCGGTTTGAAACGGCTGGCTACCGCATGGGCCAGCCCAATGCCATCACCCAGGCATACCACATCGGCGTCCTTGGTAGGACGGCCGAGGAGTTTGTCGCGTACGAAGCCGCCAACCAGGTAAGTTTCTATGCCCAGTTCGGCAGCCGCTGCCGCAATTTTTTTCAGGTAAAATAATTCCTTATCAGTACACCGGATATCCATGATCGGCGCAAAGATAACCTTCAGCAGGTAAAAAAGCAGGGGCTGCACATACCTGCCATTTAACGGCATGATAATGGTGGCCTGAGCGCTATAAATTGGGCTATTTCGTCATTCATTCCTTAAATTCGCAGTATGGCTATTTTAAAATTCCGTGTTTATTTTGAAGAGGATGAAAGTATTTACCGTGATATCGCCATCCGTCATACACAAAAGTTTTCCGAACTGCATGAGACCATCCTGAAGGCATACGAGTTCGACAGCAAGCACAAGGCTACTTTTTTCCGCAGTAATGATAACTGGCAGCAGGGCCGGGAGATCACACTGGAAGTATACGATAAACCATACAAAGCGCCACCGTTGGTAATGGCTGAAACCACCATCGGTTCCGAGATCAAGATCCCTAATCAGAAATTCCTTTATCTCTACGATTTCAATAAAAACTGGTCATTTCTTATCGAGTTGATCAACGTGTCAAAAGAAGAAAATCCAAAACTCAGTTATCCTGCCATTGTGCGTGCGGAGGGGATAGGTCCAAGTCAGTATGGTACCAAAGGATTGCTGGGGGAGAAATTTGCGGAAGTGGAGGAGAAGTATGACCTCTCGCAGGGTGCCGACGGCTTCGGGGAAAAAGACGCTGACGGCGAAGACTACGGAACAGAGGAAGCGGGAACCGAAGACAGTAACGAAGAACTTTAATCTCTTTACTAAAAACATATTCGGCCCCGGAGTAATTCGGGGCTTTTTATCGCTATGGAACAAAAGCCATCCAGGACAGTCATCGTATTGGCCGGAGCCACCGCTTCAGGAAAAACGGCCGCTGCCATACGTTTAGCCAAAGAATTAGGTACGGAAATTATCTCTGCCGACAGCCGGCAATGCTACCGCGAGCTTAATATTGGTGTGGCCCGGCCTTCTGAGGCCGAACTGGCCGCCGTTCCGCATCATTTCATTGCTTCCCATTCTATTCACGACCAGGTGACAGCTTCCGATTTTGAAGCGTATGCCCTGGGCAAGGCCGAAGAAATTTTCAAGAAAAATGATACGCTGGTAATGGTCGGCGGCACCGGTTTGTATATCCGCGCCTTTTGCGAGGGGCTCGACAATATTCCCCGCATAGAGACGGCCATCCGCGAAAAGATCGTTGCGGAATACGATCGTTTTGGATTGGGCTGGCTACAGGAACAGGTGCAGAACAAAGATCCGTTGTACTATGAAACCGGCGAAATCCGCAACCCGCAGCGGCTCATGCGTGCACTCGAAGTGCTGGAAGCCACGGGCCAGTCGATCCGCAGTTTTCAAAAAGGTGCCACCGCCCGGCGCGACTTCAATGTGATCCGTGTGGCCATCGAATTTTCGAGGGAAGAGCTGGATGAGCGGATCTATCAACGCGTGGATAAAATGATCGAAGATGGCCTGGAAGAAGAGGCGCGCGGGCTGGTCGCTCACCGGAATCTGAATGCCTTGCAGACGGTCGGATATGAGGAAATGTTTGATTATTTCGATGGGCTTTACTCCCGCGACGTAGCCATCGAAAAAATAAAAGTGCATACCCGTCAGTATGCACGCCGCCAGTTTACCTGGTTTAAAAAAGATAAGGAGATCCGCTGGCTTACCACCAATCAGATCTCCCTGAGAGGGCTGGAATTATCCTAGTCCTGTCTATATTTTGAATCCAAAAGTCAGATAGATATTGCTGCCTGTGCCGCGGACATTCGCAAACGTGTTCGCCTTATCAGGAAGACGGTAAGGGAAGCTTACGTCTTTGCTGATGGCATGTACATAGGTGAGGTCGATGAAGATACCGTTGTTGCGGTAACCAAGACCGCCACTCAGGAACATGCGGCTTGCTTTCAGAGCTGCGTCAGCATAAGGATTGCCGTAATAAGCGAAGCCCAGACGCGTCATGATCGTTGTGAACTTTAATTCACCACCCACGCGGAAGTTGAACGCATTTTTATAATAAGATTTTACCACACTATTCAGGGAAGAATAATAACCATCGTCCTCTACTGTCTCATCCGCATTGGAGAAACGGTTTGACTTATGGGTCACGTATTCAATGTCTGCGCTGATGAATCCTTTTTGCTTGCTCACGTCTTCCACGTCACGCAGGACATAAGCGCCGCTCATCATGAAACGCCATGGGGCCGAAAGGCCATATTGATAGCTTGCGCGCATGCCATTATTCAAAAAGCCGG
>Ga0079369_1000116_pt1 | contig 11312 bp, 9 predicted proteins | sample ThiBiot_750_biof_FD_68599 | JGI IMG/M metagenome (GOLD analysis project Ga0079369, IMG submission 68599) | Wastewater bioreactor microbial communities from Cape Town, South Africa - Thiocy_expt_750_biof (version 3) (version 2) | ecosystem: Engineered > Bioreactor > Thiocyanate-remediating >...
CCCGCCGGTGCGGAAGTACACCATGCGGCGCGGCATCGGCCATGTGCTGCCCGCCGGTGCGGAAGTACACCATGCGGCGCGGCAGATGACGGACCCGGGCGCCGCCGAGGAACACCCGCAGCATCCAGTCGTAATCCGCGTTGATCCGGTAATCCAGGTTGAAATTGCCGAAGCGGTCGAATACCCGCTTACGGGCAAACACCACCTGATGGCACAAATCGCCGTAGATCAGGTTGCGCGCGGTCACCCGGCCATAGCTGCGCAGAAAGGGGCCGTCCGGCGTCAGGTAGACGGCATCGCCATATACCAGATCGAGGCCGGGGTCTGCGGCAAACAACTGCGCCACATCGGCAATCACCCGCTCATCGACGAAGCGGTCGTCGGCATTGAGAAAATGCAGGATATCGCCGCGCGCCAGGGCAATACCCTTGTTCATGGCGTCGTAGATGCCCCGGTCCGGCTCGGAAACGACCGAACCGGCAATATCGGCATAGCGTGCGACGATATCCCGGGTGCCGTCATCCGAACCGCCGTCCACCCCCACGCTTTCCAGCGGTCGCCAGGTCTGGGCGCGCACGGAATCCAGGGTCGCGCCCACGGTCTTGGCGGCGTTGTAGCTGACGGTGATGACGCTAACCAAATAAGACATGGAAAAAGAACGAGCTATGGCGCCGATCGGGGTTTCAGGCTTGCGGCCACATTGACGAGCCGTGCGTCCGGCTGGCTGTTGATGCGCAGGTAGCGCTTTGCCAGGACTTGTTCCACGGGCAGCCGCGACAGTCTTTCCACTTTGCCGCGGTTCCTGATGACCCATGGCCAGACACGCTGCCTGCTGCCTTCCGCCCACTCCCAGAAATCCACCGCGAACAGGCCCGACTGCTCCTCGATCCGCCATTCCCGATCGACCACGAAGCCGGTGCGGCTGACCAGGTCATGGAAGGACGCCATGTCGTATTCACGGGCGAAGAAATTCTTTCCGGACTCGCCCCGCTCATAGACCGGGCCATCCATATAGACCACGTTGGGCCGGTCCTTGCACGGCACGGTCAACAGAAGGCTCCCATCCGGTTTGAGCACGCGGCGGATTTCCGCGAAGGCCGCGTCATCGCCCCCGACTTCCGGATAAACGTGTTCCAGTACGGAAATCGAAATCACCGCATCGAAGGTGTCGGACGGCCAATCAAGCTGGCGCACGTCCGCGAGCCGGTATTCCAGGTTGCGCAGGCCGAGTGTGCCGGCGATGGCGCGAAACGGCGCCATCTCGCTTTCCAGGATGTTGACGTAGCTGAACCGAACGTCGGGATGCCGTGCCGCCAGTTGCAGCGTGAACCACTGCGGCGAGGAGACGTCCAGCACCCGCTGCCCGGGACGCAGGTCGAGCATGCGCAGAATCGCCTCGAATTCGGCCCAGCGCATGTAATCGATCGGCCGCACAGCGGCCCGCGACGCGAGCCTGGCTTCCGTGGAGTCGCGCGCGCCGCTCGCGGTGAAGCGCCGGCCAAGCAGACGAATCTCGCTGGCGCAGGCAGCGGCGTGTTCAAAAGCGGGATTCATCAGTGCAAGACCTCCTGCCGGTAGACAGATTCCATTTCGCCCAGGTGCGCCCGCACGTCGCCGGCAAAACCCAGGCCCTGCAGCGCAGGCACGGGCGCCGCCGTATCCGATAACGCGGCAACCAGCTCGGCCATGCTGTCGAAGAGTTGCAGTTGATTGGGGTAGCGCTCGTAAACCTTGAGTTCCGGCGTGCCGCCACGCTTCAAGGCCAACACCGGCCGGCCCAGGACGAGACCCTCCAGCACGGTCGTGGCGCAAGATTCCTCACAAACGGAAGGAACAATAATGGTTGCAGCGTTAGCCGCCATATTCACAGTCGTATGGTAGGGCTGCCAACCCATGAAATAGATGGAAGGAACCGATTTTGATGCACGCAGCATATCCAGTAGCGGACCATCGCCTGCGATGGTGACATGGCGCCGGAGGGGCTGGCTGGCGCCGAATGCGTTAATGAATGCATCAACCCCTTTAGCCGCGTCGATACGCGCGGCGATGAAGACATCAGGCTGTTCGCCATTTGTTTTGCTGGCCGGCATACCCCGGCGCAAGTATTGCGCATCGACGAAGTTGTGGCTGATGCGGGCCGTAGCCCCAGGCAGTGCGCCCAGCGTACGCTCTGCATTTGTGCGCAGGCACTGCGAAACGAAGATGACCTTGTGGCGCCGGAAGGCGTTCGTCACCGCACGCCGCCACAGCCGCACGCTCCAGGCGGACAGCGCGCCTTGAAGCAGGTTGGGGCGCGGCGTGGCGCACGCCGCGCAGGCGCGCGGATCGGTTGCGCGGCACACCTCGCCGTTGCGAAAACGCGTGTAGATCAGGCAGTCGCTGCCCTGGTCGTGCCGCGTCTGGACAAAATTGACGCTGCGCGGAATGTAGTTCGCCAGGATGGGCTGATGACCGTGGTAATGGATCACGTCGTAATCGCGGGCCACGGCAAGGATTGCCCGGGCAAAGCGGCGGGCCTGGTAGGCGTGGCGCCAGTAGTTGAAGAAGCCCAGCCGGTCTTCCTTCCAGTTGGCGCCGGTAGGGTCCAGCCCCGGCAGGAACCCACCCTTGAAGGCGACATCGCCGGGGGTATGGACGTTGGGATGCACGGTGTTGCCCATCAGGTCCACGGTGTGGCCCGCCTCGATCAGCGCGTTGCCAAGCGTGACGACGTGCTTGCCCAGCCCGCCGAGGGTGGCATGGGGAATGTCCTCGCTGACCAGCAGGATGCGCATGCTCAGCGCCTGGCCAGCCGGGCGAATATGACGGCCCGTTCTTCCGGCCGCAGAATGAAGCGGACGCCCGCCCCGGCCAGGAGCGCCACCATGACCAGTCCGGCCAGGATGCCGCCCAGCACGGTGGGCCACAGCAGATTCTGGATCGTCCAGCCGACGGCGCCGATCCACGACAACTGCAGCAGCGTCGGAACGATGCTGTGGGTGATGACGGTTCCCAGGGGAACGGATATCGGCTTGCGGTGGACCTGGATCAGAAATGCCGTCGTCATGATCAACGACAGGGCGAAATGCGCGAAGGCGGCGCCGAGTATCCCCATCTTCGAAACGAGGATGAAACTGAGCACGGCTCCCAGCAATCCGCGCGTGACGGCGTATCCGCCGGTGATGTGGGGATGCCCCAGTCCATCGGTCAGCTGGGTGGGCAGGTTGGTCAGCGAATCGAGGAACAGGGATGCGGCCAGCAGGGCCAGAATGACCGCGCTCTGGTCCGCGATGAAGCGCCCCACCCAGAGTTGCAAGGCCGTATGTCCGGTCACGATCAGCAGGATGGACAGGCTGCCGTTCAGATAGACCGTGTAGCGGGTGGCCACGAGGTAGATTTCGTTGAGCTTGCCCTGCTGCTGCGTGGCGGCGAGTGCGCTCGCCATGGGGAACATGACCGAGCCCAGCCGGTTGACCAGGGCGAAGACGCGGCCGATGAGCGTGGCCGGGATGGTGTAATAGGTCAGCGCCCGCATGTTCACCAGCGCACCGATGATGAGCTTGTCGGACTGCTCGCCGGTGATGGTGGCGATGCGCTTCAGGTAGGCAAAGCCGCTGAACCTGAGGACGGAGCCGGCCAGCTCCCTGTCCGGGCGTTGCCAGGCGAACGCGGGGAGCAATCTCCGAACCATGCGCCATAGCAGGTAGACGTTTGCGATACTCGCGAGCGTACGGAACAGCACCACCTCGATCAGCCCGCCGCCCGTCAGCACCACGGCCACGGTGAGCAGGGGCACAACCGTACCGAACAGCGCCTCGTAGCGGCCGGAAATATCGTAGCGCCCCAGACCTTGCGGAATGCTTTGCAGATACGACTGGATCTGACTGAAAAAGAACGCGACGGCGGCGATGCGCAACGAGGTCAGCGCCATGGGCTCACGAAAATCCGTGATGACGAACACGTCGTGCACCAGCCAGGGTGCGGCCAGCGCAATGCCGATGCCGCCGAGCAGGCCGATGCCGGCATAGAGGCCGAGGCCCAGGGTCACGACCTGGCAGGTTTTTTCAGGCTGCTCACTGGCATGGAATTCGGCGAGAAACTTGACGGAACCGGCCGTGACGTTGATGTCGATCAGGGCGAAATAGCCGACGATGGCCATGATCAGCGTGAGGATGCCGTAGACCGGCGTGTCCAGATGGTGCAGGACAATCGGCAGCGTGAAAATCGTGACCAGCGCGGGAAGCGCGCCGCCGGCGAAGTTGCTGAACGAGTTGCGGAGGATGTCAGCGCGCGTGGCCATTTATTTTTCCGTTGGGTTCAGCCAGGCGGCCCGGGCAAGATAGGGCAAAACAAGAACGAAAGCCATCACCTGCATGGTGCGGTATTCGATGATGGGCGTGCCGAACAGAATGTTGGGCAAGGAGACGGCCAGGCCAGCCAGGCCCAGGGCAGCGAACGCTTTCCATCGCGGGGATTCGATCACACCATGCAGTCGCACGGAATCGCGTGCCGCCACGTAGAGCGCACCGGCGAACGCCACCAGTCCGATCAGCCCGGTTTTCAGCCAGACATGCAGGAAACCGCTGTGCATGAAGAAGAACTGGCCGCGGTGGAACGCCACCGAGGCGTCGGATGAGCTTTCATATTCCCCCCAGTTGCCCACGCCAAGCAGGACGTGTTCGCGGATCGTGTCCAGCGCCAGGCGCAATTCGAAAAGCCGTCCGGTATTCGTGGTCAGCTTGCCCGCGGCGGTCGATGCATCGGGAAACAGCGCACCCAGCAGTCCGCCGTGGCTTTCGGGCGCAAAGCGGTATAGCCACACGGAAAAAACACCCACCAGCGCCAGGCTGCCGTATACCCCGACGAGGAAAAGATTGAGCCGCTTGCGATACAGCCACAGGAACGCGATCCCGGCAGCCATGTAGCCGATCCAGGCCGTGCGGCGGAAGGAGAGGATGACGACCAGCGAGGTGAGAAGCAGGAATCCCCACAAGGCCAACTGGGTCCAGGGGCGCTTCCTCATCTCCTCGCGATCGGTCAGCCGGGCGGCCGCCATGAAGGCGGCCATGGTGGCGAGGATGGTATCGTTGATGTCGAAGAAGGTCAGCTTGATGTTGAGATCGGCAAAATTGGCGTAGTAGTTGGCCGTGTCGCCCCCCAGAAACACATAGCGGAACAAGCCGAAGCAGTCGCGCAGAAACACGCTCACCATGAACAGGGTCAATAATTCCCTGACGGATTTTTCATCCCGGAATGCGCGCAGCAGGACAAACACGAAAATGACCGCGTTCATCAGGTACATCGTTCCCGAGTAGTGCAGTGCGTAAAAGATGCTCTTGGTCAGGAACGGCGCGGCAATGAGCTGGCCAAGGAACACCAGTCCGAAGAGCAGCAGGAACTTGCGGACGGCGGCCTCCGGGGGGGAAAGACGATTCCAGAGCGCATAAAAGCCCACCACCCCCGCCAGCCAGAAGACGTACCAGGTGACGAAGGGGAAAAAAAGTTTGCCCGAGCCGCGTCCATAAATCATCCGGCTCGATTCTTCCTCGAGCAGGCCGTATTGCGAGCCTGAAAAGAAAATCAGGATGACCAGATAAGGATAGATGAAATAGCGCACCCACCTGCCCATCAAGGCCGAACTGGCGACCGCCGCGAAGCCCAGAACAAGGGGCACCGAGATCAGGAGCGTCCAGAAAATCGCGGTTTGCAGGCTGTACATGCTTATTCGCGCGGGGGCCGCCGGGTGAAGAAGGACATCATGGGGTGGGTTGCAGGCCGGGTTCCGCTTGCCTACCCGATCGGGCGGCGAACCAGTTTGCGCAGTGTATCGAGCGGGCGGGCCATGTCTTTGGCGTTCTGCATGGCATCAAGCCGACGCGCGATTTCATCCCGGTGATCGTCCAGTTCCTTGTCGAGGCGCGCTGACACCCATTCGTAGAGTTCCAGATCGAGTTCGTTGGCCTTCCTGATGGCGTCGAGGGTGGCCGGATCGAGTGCTTCGTTCTTTTCCCTGGTGATGTTCTGGTTCTCGTAATGCGGCGTCCATTGCCAGTCGAGCTTGTGCCCCATCAGCGCCAGTGATTCGTCGAAGCGCTCCAGGACACCGGCAACCGCGAAGTGTTCGGTGATGTGGCGCTTGGCCTGCTCCAGATGCTCGCGGCCGCAAGCGCCCCAGGGAATATCCCGATCGACGCCGCACAGGAGGCGAACCTGCCCGTTGTCGAGTTCTTCCGTGACACGTGAGCCGACATAGGCAGCCAGGTCCATGTTTTCCGCATGCACCCGCTCATAGAGATAGTGCCGCGGGGTCCGCTTGACAAAATAGTAGTGGGAAATGACCCGCTCGACCGGATTGCGAAGCAGGGTAACGTAGGTACTCGGGCCCACCAGATGTTGATGTCCCCCATAAGGAAAGTGTCCCTTCAGCAAACGGATCTTGCCCCTTTCTTTCTGCGGGCGCTCGCCAAATTCCTGGAGATGGCGCTTGGGTTCCTCGACGATCGAATAAAAGGAAGAGCGGGGATAGTGCTTTTCCAGAATGGTGTGCAGCGTCGTCCCGGCTGCCTTGGGAATATGAAGAAAAATGAGATTGCGGTAGTTCATCGATTCTCCCTGTCTATATAGTCGGCGTACGCCAACTGAAGGCCCCGGGACAGCGAAGTGGAATGCTTCCACCCCATCTGGTTCAGTCTGGTCACATCCATCAGCTTCCGTGGCGTGCCATCCGGTTTGCTCGAGTCGAACACGATGGTGCCGGCGTAGCCCGTGACCTGCTTCACCGTTTCCGCCAGTTCACGAATCGTCAGGTCTTCGCCCACCCCGATGTTCACCAACGGCGGCAGGCCGTCATTGCGGTCCTGACCCAGCAAGAGCGTGAACTGCTCGTCCGGCAGGGCCATCAGGTAGACGCAGGCGTCCGCCATGTCCTCGCTGTACATGAATTCCCGCTTGGGCGCGCCCGTTCCCCATACCGTTACCGTGGGACTTCCTGTTTGCCTGGCTTCGTGGAATTTGCGGATGAGGGCGGGAATGACGTGACTGTTTTCCGGGTGGTAGTTGTCTCCCGGTCCGTACAGGTTGGTCGGCATCACAGCCAGATACTGGGTCTTGTATTGGCGGTTGTAGCTCCAGCACATCTCGATGCCGGCAATCTTGGCCAGGGCGTAGGGGCGGTTGGTCGGCTCCAGCGGGCCGGTGAGTAGGTCCGCTTCCTTCATCGGCTGCGGGGCGAGCTTGGGATAGATGCAGCTCGATCCGAGGAACAGCATGCGCTTCACATCGTTCTTGTATGCGGCGTGGATGATGTTGGTCTGGATCGCGAGGTTGTCGCGGATGAACTCGGCGGGATAGCTATTGTTGGCGTGGATGCCGCCGACCTTGGCCGCGGCGAGGAAGACGTAGTCGGGTTTCTCGGCCGCGAAAAAGGCTGCGACCGCGGCCTGGTCGGTGAGGTCGAGTTCGGCGTGGGTACGCGTCAGGAAGTTGCTGTAGCCCTTGGCGCGCAGGGTGCGCATGAGCGCAGTTCCGACCAGGCCGCGATGGCCGGCAATGTAGATTTTAGAATCCAGTTTCAAGTTACAAGTCCCAAGTTACAAGGGGCGAGTTGCAAGTTGCAAGCCTCAAGTTAAAAGTTCTTTCCGTGCAATTTGTTTAGTGATCACTATTTGTGATCTCAAAGCTGCTTGCGCAAGAAACAAGTTCCAAGCTTTTCCCTTGTAACTTGCAGCTTGAAACTTGCAGCTCAATTCTTCTGCGCTCGTATTGTTTGCATCAACCCGTGGAGCATGCGCGAGATTTCTTCTACTTCCTTGATCCATGCCATGCCAACTTCACGTTCGATGTAGCCAATATCTATCGCAATGTACAACTGCGTTCTCAACTCACCAGCCGAACCCTTTGCGTAATTCAGAAAGTTCGCCGTTTCCTTTGCAGAACCACGCTCATAACCTTCTGCGATGTTGGAAGGAACGGATAAGCCCGACCGGGTGATCTGATCGCGAAATCCAAAGTCTTTCAGATCTCTCAGCGATTTATAAAGATCTGCACTCAGCCGTGCTGACCGCTTCCAAACTGCCAGATCCTCAAACCGGGCCACGTTCCTTCCTTGAAACTTGTAACTTGCCCCTTGTAGCTGCTTTTCTACTCGTGATAATCCATGGCCTTGTAGCCATGCTTCTTCACCAACTCGTCGCGCTCGGCGGCCTTGAGATCTTCGCGCACCATCTCGCTGACGAGTTCGTCGAAGCTGATCCTGGGCGTCCAGCCAAGCTTGTTTTTGGCCTTGCTCGGGTCGCCCAATAGGGTCTCGACTTCGGTGGGGCGGAAGTAGCGGGGATCGACCGCCACGATCGGGCGGTCTCCAGTTGCAAGTTGCAAGTTGCAAGTTGCAAGGGAGGAAGCATCCTGCGGATTACTTGTAACTTGCCCCTTGTGACTTGCATCTCTCACCAGGTAGCCCTTCTCATCTACCCCCTGTCCTTCCCAGCGGATGTCCATGCCGAGTTCTTTCGCTGCGGCGTTGACGAAGTCGCGCACCGAGTACTGCACGCCGGTGGCGATGACGAAGTCTTCGGCGTGGTCCTGCTGCAGCATCAGCCACTGCATTTCGATGTAGTCCCTGGCATGGCCCCAGTCGCGCCTGGCGTCCAGGTTGCCGAGGAACAAACAGTCCTGCAGGCCGAGCTTGATCCGGGCGAGGGCGCGGGTGATCTTGCGGGTGACGAAGGTTTCGCCGCGGATGGGGCTTTCGTGGTTGAACAGGATGCCGTTGCAGGCATACATGCCGTAGGCTTCGCGGTAGTTGACGGTGATCCAGTAGGCGTAGAGCTTGGCGACGGCGTAGGGGCTCCTCGGGTAGAAGGGGGTGGTTTCCTTCTGCGGGATTTCCTGGACCAGGCCGAAGAGTTCGGAAGTGCTGGCCTGGTAGAAGCGGGTTTGCTTTTCGAGACCGAGGATGCGGATGGCCTCCAGGATACGCAACGCGCCGAGGGCGTCGGAGTTGGCGGTGTATTCGGGTTCCTCGAACGAGACGGCCACATGTGACTGCGCGGCGAGGTTGTAGATTTCGTCGGGCTGCACCTGCTGGATGATGCGGATGAGGCTGGAGCTGTCGGTGAGGTCGCCGTGGTGCAGGATGAACTTGCGATGGGTCTCGTGCGGATCCTGATAGAGGTGATCGATGCGGTCGGTGTTGAAGAGGGACGTACGGCGCTTGATGCCGTGCACTTCGTAGCCCTTGCCCAGCAGGAATTCGGCGAGGTAGGCGCCGTCCTGGCCGGTGACGCCGGTGATGAGGGCTTTTTTGGTCATGATGTCATCTGTAACAGCTGTTAGGTTGGAGGTTGGGAGAGCCTTGTCAGGTGGCTGGTGCCGGGTGCCCGATAATGCGTTCACGTCCACCCGGAGACATTGCCTTGATGAGGTCGCGTGTGAATGCGTCCTGAGTTTGATACGCCCTGGCATCATCGGTCTCGATGCTCGACACCCTGAACAGAAGCCCGTCGGGAATTTTTCCGGTCAAGCCATATTTCAATTGCAGCAGTTTCCATTTCAATCCATTGACGGCGACTGCATCGCCCACTGTCGTCCAGTAGGTAATCGGTTCAATACGCTCTCCTCGCGTAGCCACCAGTCTCTTGACAGGGATATTGCCCTCGCCGGTAGAAAAACTGTCCGTGGCATTTTTAATGATCTGAAACCCCTGTCCCGGATAACAGACTTCCGGCTTGTGCACGGCCATGCTGTCTGACTGACTGCCTCCATAGGCGATGGTCAGCATGATGCGGTCACCATTCGGATTGACATACGTGCGGGCGAGCGTCTGATTGTAAATTTTGTGGATGAGTGCTTGTTGTGCAGGGTCGGCGATCAGCGGAACGATGGTTTCGTCAATCTTCCAGTTGCCGAACGTTTTCGGGATGAGCACTTCCAGGTCGATCGTCGGCTCGCTGTTTGCAAGTTTCTGGGCTGGCTTGAGCGCCAGCGCCATGCCTGCCGCAGCAAACATGCACAGACCGATGACAAGATGTTTGAAGCTGATGAATTTCATCCTGATCTCCTTGAATCAGCCCTGCGTCCGGTCGCGCGGGCGGTCGGGAAAGATGAACCCCAGCACCCAGTCCAGCACGAACAAAAACAGCAAACCAATGATGAACAGCATGATGCCGGCAAAACCATGCAGGAATCCCTGCCCGGCCTCATCGCCCAGATGGTAGGTCACCAGTACCAATACCATGACACGCACCACGTTGGCTACGAACGCGATCGGCAGAATAGCAGCCATGATGATGAGATTGCGCGTCACGCTGGAGCGCTGCATCAGATAGAGATACAGCAAGCCCATGGCCGACAGGCTGAACATCGAATGCAGGCCGGAGCACGCGTCGGCCACCAGCAACTGGTAGGGCCCAACCGTGAGCATGACGCCACTGCGCGCGATGGGATAGCCCGCGGCATACAACACCTGTTCGGCAATGATGGAGATGTATTGCTTGAGCGGGCCGGTGGCGGCATCGACGATGAAACCAGGCAGCGGAATCATGAATACCAGGAAGAGCAGAGCGAACCACAGCGCGCGGGCGGCTTTCGCCCCCAATGTGATGAGCAGCACGCCGAGGATGACCGGAATCTGCGAGCCGATCTCGAATATCAGAATGTCTTGCGAACGGCCCAGCGCATAGACCAACAAGCCAATGACGAGCAGTGTCCAGCCAATTGCCGTCTGACCACGCGTGGGCGGGGTGCCAACGTCGGCCAGGAACAGGGCGCGCTGCTGCCAGATCAGGAACAGGGTGACTATCAACACGATGGGGCCGTGTGCCTGCTCTTCCGAGTTCCAGATTCCGTGCGCCAGCATCCAGTAGGTGGGCACATAAAGGACCAGCAGGCCGAGCAGCACCGGCCACCAGGGTTTCAGGTGGATCAGGACATCGAATACCGGCGCGCGAGGAGCGAGGGTACTCATGTTTTCAGCCCAGCACGACGGCGCCCACGACCTGCGCGCCGGAGAGGGTGACCTTTTCCTTCAGCTCGGCCAGCGGGCCGATGCGGCTGACGTTGCGGCGGGTGGCGATGAGCATGCCGCCGACGCGCGCTGCGACCAACTGGAAATCCGAGCTGAGCTGCGCCGGCGCGGTGTCGATCAGGATGATGTCGTAGCTGGTTTCCAGCCCGGACAGCAGTGCGCCGAACGCCGGCCGCGCCAGCAGTTCGGCCGGGTTGGGTGGCGGCGAACCGGCCGACAGCACGGACAGCGTCTGGAACGGCTTGATGGTGTGCACCTGCAGCGAGGGCACGCGCTCCGCCAGAATGTCGGACACCCCCATGCCGTTGCC
>Ga0079369_1000127_pt1 | contig 11176 bp, 9 predicted proteins | sample ThiBiot_750_biof_FD_68599 | JGI IMG/M metagenome (GOLD analysis project Ga0079369, IMG submission 68599) | Wastewater bioreactor microbial communities from Cape Town, South Africa - Thiocy_expt_750_biof (version 3) (version 2) | ecosystem: Engineered > Bioreactor > Thiocyanate-remediating >...
GGTCCCGCCCGGCGTCAGTACCTCGCGTCCTACCTCGCGTCCCGCCACATAGGGTGCGAGGCGTGGCGTGCCAAGCTGGCGGGCCGCCCATGCGGCAGCCGCAGCCGGGTCGCTGTCGTAGCGCGCGATCGCGCCTGCCGCCGCATCCGGATCGAGCAGCATGACTGCAGCCTGCCAGGCCGTGCAGGTCAACAGCTCGCCACCCGCATGGATCAGCCGGGCGGGCCGCGCCGCGCCCAGCGCGTTGACCCGGTGGCCGCCGAAGGCCTGCAGATCGCACTCGATCAGTCCCGCAAACGAGAAGGGCTGGCCGGGCAGCAGAGCCGTCAGCAGATGGGGAAACAGCAGGTCGCCGAAGTTGTGGCGGTCGAATGCGCCAAACAGGACCGGCGGGGCGCTGACAGGCGGGTTAGGGGTTTCCACGCTTCCTCGGGATTCGCACACGGCAGGATTTCCACTACATTCTAGGCAAACCCGACCGCGTCCCCGCAGCTGTCCCCGATGAAACCCGCCCGCCCGTCCTTCTTCGTCCTGATTTCGCTCATCGGCGGGCTGGCCATCCTGAGCTCCACGCTGTCGAAAACCCCCGTCCTGCCGCTGTTCGCCCACGCGCTCCACGCCACGCCGGCCGAAATCGGCTGGATCGTCATGGCCTCGACGATTCCGGGAATCCTCATCAGCTACCCCGCCGGCGCGCTGTCCGACCATCTCGGCTCGCGGCGCCTGCTGCTGGCCTCGCTGCTCGTGTTCGCCACTGCGCCCTTCCTGTATCTGCTGGTCGGCACCGCCGCGCAATTGATGGCCGTGCGCTTCTACCACGGCTTCGCCACCGCGATTTTCGGCACCGTGGCGAACGCGGCGATCGCCGAACGCTACACGACCGACCGCGCGGCCCGGCTCTCCACCTATTCCTCGGTCACCATCGTCGGGCGTTCGATCGCGCCCTTTCTGGGCGGCAGCCTGATCTCGCTGGCGAGTTTCCACGCCGTCTACCTCGCCTGCGCCGTCAGCGGCGTGCTGGCGCTGGGGGTCGGCCTGCTGCTCGCCGACCACACCCCGCAGCCGAAAAAGAAGCTCGAACTGCCGCATTTCTGGGCGAGCCTCGCCACCGTGCTGCGCGATCGCCGCATCATGCTGGTGAGCCTGACCGAGGCCGCGCAGTACCTGGTGTTCGGCGCCGTCGAGGCCTTCCTCGCGCTGTATGCGTCCTCGCTCGGCATCCCGGCGTGGGAGATAGGCGTCATCCTCGGCGTGCAGCTGGTCAGCATCGTGTTCGCCAAGCCGCTGATGGGCAAGGTGTCCGACCGCGTGGGGCGACGGCGCGTCATCCTGCCCGGCCTGCTGGTCGGTGCTGCGAGCGTCGTGCTGCTGCCTGTAGCCCCCGGCTTCCTCACGCTGTCACTGCTGAGCCTGGCGTTTGGCGTCGGCTTCGCCACCGTCACCTCGTCCACCTCCGCGCTCGTCGCCGACCTCACCCGCGACGGCCGTTACGGCTCGTCGATGGGCGTGCTGCGCACGGTGATGGACGTCGGCCAGTCGATCGGCCCGGTGCTCACCGGCTGGATGGTCGGCGTCGCCGGCTACGGCAGCGCCTTCGTGCTGCTGGCGGGGATCCTGGTTTGCGCCGCGCTGATGCTCGGGCTGCTGCTGCGCGACGCGTAAGACCGCGCCCGATCGGCTATAGTGAGGCAGCCCGTTTCTCACAAGGAGACTTCCATGCACATCCGACCCCTGCTCGCCGTCCTGGCTTTCGCCCCGCTATTCTTCTCGCTGCCGGCTGCAGCCGACTCGAACGCCAGCGCCCTGCTCGCCACCGCCCGGCACGACGCGGTCGCAGCCCAGGCCTGCCTCGCCCGCGCCAAAGGCGACCGCGTGGCCCAGATCAACTGCTGCTCCGGACACAAGGGCGTCTGCGGTTGCCGCGCCGGCAAGATCATCTGCTGCGACAACACGAGCAGCACCGAGGCGGGGTGTACATGTCATGGGGATGAGGGCGTCGTCGAGTAATCAAGCAACGCTGGCTGCGCAGCTCCAACGTCCAGGGCGAATCATGATCGAACCAAGAACGGCGATCAGTCGCGCAATCGCCTCATCCTTATTTCGGAGTATCTCGCGTTGAGTACAGAGAAAAACTATCGGGCACTCAGTTGTATCGAATGCGCCAACGGCGCAGGGCTAGACTTTGATTTCACCATGGCGTTCCAGCCGATCGTGAACACCACAACCCACGAGATCTTCGCCCAGGAGGCCCTGGTCCGCGGCCTGCAAAACGAGCCGGCCGGGCAGATCTTTGAGCACGTGAATGAAGCCAACCGCTACCGCTTCGACCAGGCCTGCCGCGTCAAGGCGATCGAGATCGCCAGCGAGCTCGGTGTCCCTTGCTTCCTCAGCATCAATTTCATGCCGAACGCCGTCTATCGCCCGGAGTTGTGCATCCGCACCACGCTCGAGGCTGCCGAGAGGTTCGGATTTCCAATCGAGCGCATCATTTTCGAGATCACCGAAGGCGAGAAGGTCGACGACCATGCCCACCTGCGCGAGATCGTGCAGCACTACCAGCAACGGGGCTTTCTGACCGCCATCGACGATTTCGGCGCCGGCTACTCAGGCCTGAACCTCCTGGCTGAAATCCAGACCGATCTGGTCAAACTCGACATGGCCTTGATCCGCAACATCGACCAGGACAAGGGGCGGCGGGCGATCGCTCGCGGCATCATCCAAGTGTGCAATGAGCTGGACGTCCGGGTGATTGCCGAGGGTATCGAAACCCGGGAAGAACTGGAGACCTTGCAAGGCTTCGGTGTCGAGTTGTTCCAAGGCTACTATTTTGCCAAGCCTGCGTTCCGGGCCCTGGCATCTTTGTCGCAGCCGGGATTCGGCGCGGCCAAATGACGTGACCTGGGCGCACGCTTATTTACTCGCTGCCACCCAAACCCCATCCCACCCTGTCTCCGGCGGCGTCTGCCGGAACTCCGCAATACGCTCCAGCATGACCTGACTGGGCTGGTCGCCCGGCGCATTCGCCAGGCATACACGGAACGCCGCCTCGGCTGCCTCCCACTCCTGCGCGCGGTAGCGCGCGAGTCCTTCTTCATACGCCTGCACCGCCTTGCGCGTGGTGTCGCTCGCCTCGGCAGCCAGCCCCAGCAGCTCGTAAACCCGCACCGGCTCCAACTTGCCGGCGACGCGCAGGCTGTCGATCTCGCGGAAGGCCAGCGTGTCGCCTGTCAGGTCGCGCGTGCCCTCGCTGACCAGGATGCGCGTGCCGTAGAACTTGTTGGCCTGCTCCAGCCGTGACGCGAGATTCACGGTGTCACCGATGACGGTGTAGCCGCGCGAGGTCTCGGAGCCGATGTTGCCGACCGTCACGTCGCCGCTGGCGATGCCCATGCGCACGTTGACCTCGGGCAGGCCGTGGCGGACGCCGAAGAGGTCGGGCAGGCCCGTACGGAAGTCGTCCATCTTCTTCATCTGCTCGAGCGCGGCGAGGCAGCCAAGCCGTGCGTGGTCGGCGGCATCGGTGAAGGGTGGACCCCAGAAGGCCATGACCGAGTCGCCGATGTACTTGTCGACGATGCCCTGCCGGCCGCGGATCACCTCGTCCATCATCGAGAAGTAGCGGTTGAGGAAGCGCACCGCGGCATCCGGCGTGAGGCCTTCGCACATGCGGGTGAAGCCGGCCAGGTCGGAGAAGAACACGGTCATCACCTGGCGCTCGCCCTTGTCGGCCGGGATACGGCTTTCCAGCAGGCTCTTGACGATGCGCGGGTCGACGTACTGGCCGAAGGTTGTGCGGATACGCTCCTTCTCGCGTAGCCCGACCACCATGTGGTTGAAGGAGGTGGCGAGCGTGGCTAGTTCGTCGTGGGTCCGTACCAGAATTTCGACGTCGAGGTCGCCCGCTTCCACCGCGCGCGTGCCGCCCAAGAGGCGCTTGACCGGGTCGACCAGTGAGCGCGTGACGAACGCGGCGAAGATCAGCCCAAGCGCGGTGGCGATGGCGGTGACGATCCAGTTGAGGGTGGTGGCGCGCGCCTCCTCGGCCTTGGCCTGGCTAGCGGTGTCCTGGGTCAGCTTGTTGAGCAGGTCGATGGTCTTGCCGATCTCGACGTCGACGGCGTCCTTCTCGCGCAGCAGGGCGTCGCGCACGATCTTTTCCGAGCGCGGCGTCCCTTCCTGGGCCTCGATCTGAAACTGGCGGAAGGTCGCGTGGAAATGCTGGCGCGTGGTCTGGATCAGGGGCAGTTCCTTGCCCAGCACGGCGAGCGTGACGCGGTCGAGCTCGATCCCCTTCTCCGCTTCGGCATCATTCAGCATGCGCAGCGAGGAGTCGACGATCTGGTCGGCGTTGATCCCGCGCATGTCGAAGGCGTTCGATTCCTTCGCAAGGAATTCCGGATCGGGCTTGGCAACCTCCATGCCCGCCATCACCCGCTCCATGTGCACCATCTGGTCGCGGATGAGGATTTCCACGCTCGCCACCTGCTGCTGCAGCGGCAGGTAGTAGTCGGAGAGCGCCCGCACCTGGTTGTTGAGCTGGCGGAAGTTGAGCACCGACAGCCAGGTGACGACGACCATCAGCGCCAGTAGCGCGGTGGTGATGCTGAATATCTTCAGGCTGATGGGAAGTCTCATGGGGCAAACCCTGGCGTACCGTCAATTCACTGGAATTCGAACCTTAGCGCAAGCCACGGATTCGGCAATGCCCCGGGTCTGATCCAGGCCAAGCGACCGCTCACAGCACGGGCTTGAGCGGCAGCAGCCGCCACAAGCGCATCTGGCCGCGCTTGGTCAACGGGACGTACTGGTCGGGCTCGTCCGCCGCGTTCCAGCTGTTTTCAGGCTGCATGTCGGCTTCGATCAGGGCTTGCACCTGCTTCGCCAGCACCGCATGGTGCACGACCACGCCGACCTCGGTGTTGAGGTTTTCCGAACGCGGATCGAGGTTGTAGGTCCCGATGTACGCGATCCGACCGTCCACCACCATGCTCTTGGCATGCAAGGCGAACACCGGCGACGTGTCGGGCGGGTTCACCCGCGACATCAGCATCTTCCGGTTGGCGGGATCGGGCTTGTATTCATGAATTTCCAGGCCCATTTTCAGCAGTTTCCTGCGTTGATTGCGATAGCCCGAGAATGCCGGGAAGTTGTCTGTGGACGCGAGTGAGTTGGTCAGGATGCGTACCTTGACCCCGCGCGCGACGGCGGCCTTGAACAGCGCCAGCGCCTTGTCGGACAGCACCAGATAAGGCGACTCGATGACGATCGATTCGCGCGCCGCCTCCACCAGTTGCGCCAGGGCCGCCGAGGTCTGGCCGCCGCCATTCAGCTGCCAGCGGTTGTCGTTCTTGCCGGGGATGTCGTGGATGAACTCGACCTGCCCCCACGCCAATTCGCGTGCCAGACGATCGAAGCTTTCCGGCGTCGCGTTGATCGCCTCGCGCACCTCGGGCGCAAGGTTCTCGGGCGAGCGGGCATAGTCATGCAAATCCTTGAACACCTGCTGCACCTCGGCGTCGTCGACATGCACATTTTTCTTCATCAGGCCCCAGCCGTCGTAGCGCGACGCCACGGGCACCGCGAGCGGGCTGTCCCAGAAGGCGGCGAAGCTCGCCTGCATGGTCTTGACCGCCGCACCCAGCAGCAGCGCATCGCGGTCGCGAAAATTGTAGGCGTGGTCGTAATTGAAATATTCGTCCGCCATGTTGCGGCCGCCGGTGATCGCCACCTTTCCATCCACGATGAAGGTCTTGTCGTGCATGCGCTGGTTCGCCCCGCGGAAATCCGTCAGCACGTTGAGCGCGCGCTTGTAGAACGGCGTGCCGACATGATGCACGGGGTTGTAGATGCGAATCTCGATATTGGGATGCCTGGCCAGGGCCAACAGCGTCTTGTCGGGCACGTCGATCAGCATGTCATCGACGATGACGCGCACCTTGACGCCGCGATCCGCTGCGCGCAGCAGCGCTTCGGCAGCCAGGATGCCGATGTTGTCGGTGCTCCAGATGAAATACTGCACCTCGATCGAGCGCTCGGCGTGGTCGGCGAGCCAGGCACGCGCCAGCAGCGCCTCCTCGCCGGTATCGAGGACGTAGGCACCGGTCGCGCCCGGATGCGCGGCGATCTGTTCATCGACGACGGCGAGCGATGCGGACGCGGCGGGGCCGAACGCGATCCAGAACAGCAGCGCGAGAATGAGGCGCTGCATCATGCGGACGGTACGGTCAGCCCGCCCGGCCCGGCACCACCGGCGTGCCGCTGGCCACGTCACCGCATTGCGCGCGATGGCGCAGTGCGTGATCCATCAGCACGATCGCCATCAGCGCCTCGGCGATCGGGGTGGCGCGGATGCCGACGCAGGGATCGTGGCGGCCGTGGGTGACGACCTCGATCGGCTGGCCGTGCAGGTCGACCGAGCGGCCAGGAAGGCGCATCGACGAGGTGGGTTTGATCGCAATGTGCGCGACGCGGGCCTGGCCGGACGAGATGCCGCCGAGCACGCCGCCGGCGTGGTTGGAGAGGAAGCCTGCGGGCGTGATCTCGTCGCGGTGTTCGGTGCCCAGTTGCCGCGCCGCCTCCATGCCGTCGCCGATCTCCACACCCTTGACAGCGTTGAGGCCCATCAGCGCGTGGGCGAGATCGGCATCGAGCTTGTCGTAGAGCGGCTCGCCCCAGCCGGGCGGCACGTTCTCGGCCATCACGCTGATCCTGGCGCCGACCGAGTCGCCCGACTTCCTGAGCGCGTCCATGTATTCCTCGAGCTTGGGCACGATGGCGGCACTGGGCGCGAAGAAGGCATTGTTGCCGATCTCGTCCCATGATTCGAAGGGCACGTCGATCGGGCCCAGCGCGCTCATGTAGCCGCGGATGACGATGCCGTATTTTTCAGCCAGCCATTTCTTGGCGATGGCGCCGGCGCCGACGATGGGCGCGGTCAAGCGTGCCGACGAGCGGCCGCCCCCGCGCGGATCGCGGAAACCGTATTTCTGCGTATAGGTGTAGTCGGCATGGCCCGGGCGGAAGGTCTCGGCAATGTTGCCGTAGTCCTTGCTGCGCTGGTCCTCGTTGCGGATCAGCAACGCGATCGGCGTGCCTGTCGTCTTCCCTTCATACAAACCGGAGAGAATCTCGACGGTATCGGATTCGCGGCGCTGGGTGACGTGGCGCGAGGTGCCGGGCTTGCGGCGGTCGAGGTCGTGCTGGATGTCGGCTTCGGCAAGCGCCATGCCGGGCGGACAGCCGTCGACCACGCAGCCGATGGCAGGGCCATGCGATTCGCCGAACACGGTGACACAGAACAGTTTGCCGAGTGTGCTGCCAGACATGGAATTTAGCCGGAAAAAAGCCGAAAGAATGCGCCGGAGTCTAGCACAGGCGCGGCTTCTGGCACGGATCGGCCCGGTCCGTTGAACTTGCCGTCATGCACATGTTCTATCCTGAACATCTCACTCATGCGAGGACCGCCCATGAACACCACGCAACACGTCACCACCCTCGGCCAGAGCCTCTGGCTGGACAACCTGTCGCGCAGCCTGCTCCATGACGGCACGCTGGCCAGGCTGATCGCCGAGGACGGCGTCTCGGGCGTAACCTCGAATCCGTCGATCTTCCAGAACGCCCTGGCCACCAGTCCCTACTACGCCGACGACCTGGCACGGTTGAAAGCCGGCGAACCGGATGTCGAGCGGCGCTACGAGGCGCTGGTCATCCCCGACATCCAGGCTGCCTGCGATCTGCTGCTGCCCACCCATGAAGCCAGCGGCGGCAACGACGGCTACGTCAGCCTGGAAGTCGCGCCGCGCTGGGCCTACGACTCGACGCGCACGGTGGAAGAGGCGCAACGCCTGTCCGCCGCCGTGAACCGCCGCAACCTGCTCATCAAGGTGCCGGGCACGCCCGAAGGCGTCAGCGCATTCGAAGCGCTGACCACGCTCGGCATCAACGTCAACGTGACCCTGCTGTTCTCGATAGCCCAGACCGAGGCGGTCTTCCATGCCTATATCCGCGGCCTCAGCGCACGCGTGCAAGCCGGCGCCGACGTGCGCCGCAGCAAGGCGGTGGCCAGCCTGTTCCTGTCGCGCGTCGATACGCTGGTCGACACGCAATTGACCGCCATCGGCACCCAGGCGGCGCTGTCGCTGCGCGGCAAGGCCGCGGTGGCGATGGCCAAGCTCGCGTATCAACGCTATCTGCGGATTTTTCATGGCGAGGCCTTCGCCACGCTGGCGCAGCAGGGCGCCACGCCGCAGTACCTGCTGTGGGCGAGCACTGGCGTGAAGAATCCGGACTACCGCGACCTGCTGTATGTCGAGCCGCTGATCGGCCCGGAAACCATCAATACCCTGCCCGACAAGACGCTCGCCGCACTGCGCGACCACGGCGATCCGGTGCCGCGTGTGGCGCAAGGCGTCGCTGAAGCCGAGGCACAGATGGCGGAACTGGCCCGCCTGGGCCTCGACATGGATGCCGTCGGCAATACCCTGCAGGACGACGGCGTCAAACTGTTCGAGGCCGCATTTCAGAAGCTGCTGCTGCAGGCCGGCTAGATTCGCCCGACCCTGCGTGCGTTATGGATGTCATGGAAGTTCGGCATCATCGACCCGCGGCATCCCGCTCACGCTGCGAATGCAGGAGGACTACGACCACAGCTACCATTTCATCGTCACCTTCATCGGCGGGCCTTCGGCGTTTCACGCGCAGGCCATGGCCTGTTGAACCAGCGGCACTACGCTCCGCCTCCTCCCGATCAAGCAAGAACAATTTATGTCAGGCTAAAAAATCTTGAATGGACAGGCGGCACGCCGAGGAACAGGATTGTCGTTTCCAGCACCGCACGCAAGGCGTGCGCGCATGGAGTCCAGAAAACGATGCAAGGAGATCCGACATGACCCTGACCTACACCCGCCTGCCCGCCCGCAATCTCGACAAGAGCGCCGGCCTGCTGCGCCCTGCCTGCATCCTGCCCGAGCGGGTTGAGCTGGATAACCCGGCGCTCGACGTCATGACCGACTTTCGTCGCCTGACGGCCTTCATCGCCACGCCCGGCGACACCATCAAGCAGGCGGAAGAGCGCATGATCCGCCGCAAGGTGCGCCTGCTGTTCGTCATGGACAGCCAGGACCGCGTCGCCGGCCTGGTGACCCGCACCGACATCCACGGCGAGAAGCCCATGCAGGTCGTGCAAAGCCGCGGCATCCGCCGCGACGAAGTGCTGGTGGCCGACATCATGACGCCGGTGGAACGGCTGGAAGCGGTCGACTACGACGACATCGCCCATGCCCGCGTCGGCCACGTGCTGGAAACGCTCAAGGCACGCGGTCGGCAGCATGCCCTGGTGATCGAGCACACCGGCGGCCGACAAATGGTGCGCGGCCTGCTGTCGCTGTCGCAGTTGTGCAAACAGCTGGGGTCAACGTCGAAACCACCGAAGTGGCTAATACCTTCATCGAGATCGAGCAGCACCTGGCGCACGCCTGAATCATCCGCCCACTTCCGTCTTCTTCAGGTGGAAGCGGGCGGGTTGCCGAGCACGCGGTAGGTGCTCTGCACGAATCTGCTTTCATAGGTCCGGGGCCGGACGTGCTCGAGAGGGATATCCTGCGATACCGGGCTGAACACGACCACCCTGCGTCCGGGATAGGGCCATTCCCCGAACGTCAGCGCTGTTTCGAAGGTATTGCGCCCCATCACCAGCGCGTCGATGCCCGCCATGAAGTCGGCATAGCCATGGTCGTCGGTCGAATCGGTGGCGCCGATCAGCCAGTCGAGATTGCCGTCCGGTCGGGCAATGAATCCATCCAGGCTGGTGGCGATGAAGACGGAAAACCGGATGCTCGCGACTGTTTCTCCTCATGAAAACGATGCATGGCGGCATGCGCATAGGCCGGCAGCATACGTCACCATTTTGCCGCCGCACGGCCAAAGACCTCATGGGCAGGGCGGTTTTACGACGCCGTCAAGGTTTTCCCGCACGGCGTCTTGTGCTCAAATCCGGTACTCCGGATGCGTCGACGCGCGTCGGAGGCGCGAGATTGCCCATCCCATAACAAGCACATGAACATTTCCGTCAGCGAACTGATCGTCCGGTATCTGGAACGCCTGGGCATCGACCACATCTTCGGCATGCCGGGTGCGCACGTGCTGCCCATCTACGACCGCCTGCACGATTCGGGCGTGAAGAGCGTGCTGGTCAAGCACGAGCAGGGTGCGGCCTTCATGGCGGGCGGCTACGCACGGATCTCGCATCAGCCCGCGGCCTGCATCGCCACGGCGGGCCCCGGCGCGACCAATCTGCTGACCGGCATCGCCAACGCCTATGCCGAACGGCTTCCGGTGCTGGCGATCACCGGCGAGACCTCCACCTACATCTTCGGCCGCGGCGGCCTGCAGGAAAGCTCGGGGGAAGGCGGTGCCATCGACCAGGGCGCGCTGTTCGCCAGCGTCACCCGCTACCACAAGCTCATCGAACGCACCGACTATCTGGGCCAGGTGCTGAACCAGGCTGCACAGGCGCTGCTTGGACGTGAACCCGGGCCGGTGCTGCTGTCGATCCCCTACAACGTGCAGAAGGAGAGCGTCGACGACAGCGTGCTCGACCAGATCCACTTTCCGCGCAAGGCCGCCGTCCGGCACACAGCCTCGATCGCCGAACTCGCCGAGCTGCTGCGCGCCGCGCACACCCCGGTCATCGTCGCCGGCTACGGCTGCATCCAGGCAGGGGCACGCGACGTCGTCGCTGCCCTGGCGACACAATTCAACATTCCGGTCACCACCAGCCTCAAGGCCAAGGGCGTGGTCGCCGAGGGCTCGCCCCTGTCGCTCGGCTGTCTCGGCGTCACGTCCAACGGCGATGCCTATCGCTACCTCGTCGATCACGCCGATCTGCTGGTCTTCCTCGGCGCCAGCTTCAACGAACGCACCAGCTATCTGTGGGACGCCAAATTGCTGGGCGGCAAGAAAATTGCCCAGGTCGACCGCGACGCGGCGCAACTCGGCCGCGTGTTCCAGCCCGACGTGGCGATCTGCGGCGACATCCGCGCCGTGGCGGAAGACCTCCTCGCCACCCTCCGGGCCGACGCCATACCGCCCAAGACGCTGGATCGTCTCGATGGCCATCGGCGAGCCGCCGTCCTGACGGCCGATGAACCCGACGCGGCATCGGCTCAGTCCTTCCGCC
>Ga0079369_1000143_pt1 | contig 10996 bp, 9 predicted proteins | sample ThiBiot_750_biof_FD_68599 | JGI IMG/M metagenome (GOLD analysis project Ga0079369, IMG submission 68599) | Wastewater bioreactor microbial communities from Cape Town, South Africa - Thiocy_expt_750_biof (version 3) (version 2) | ecosystem: Engineered > Bioreactor > Thiocyanate-remediating >...
GCTCAAGGCCGCGAGCTGGCACTGCTGCTCAAGGCCGGTTCGCTGGCCGCGCCGGTCGACATCGTCGAGGAGCGCGTGATCGGCCCGAGCCTCGGCGCCGACAACATCGGCAAGGGCGTGTTCGCAGTCATCCTCGCAGTCATCCTCGTCGTCGTCTTCGTCGCGATCTACTACAAGCTTTTCGGCCTGATCGCCGACGTCGGCCTGCTGTTGAACCTCGTGCTGCTCGTCGCGATCCTGTCGATCTTCGGCGCTACGCTGACCCTGCCCGGCATCGCCGGCATCGTGCTGACACTGGGCATGGCCATCGACGCGAACGTGCTGATCTGCGAACGCATACGCGAGGAACTGCGCAACGGCTCCACGCCGATGGCCGCGATCAGTCGCGGCTACGACAAGGCCTGGGCGACGATTCTCGACGCCAACGTGACCCACCTGATCGCCGCGTTCGGCCTGATGGCCTTCGGTTCGGGCCCGATCAAGGGTTTCGCGATCACCCTGGCGATCGGCATCGTGACCTCGATGTTCACCTCGGTCATGGTCACCCACGTGCTCGTCGGCCTGGTCTTCGGCGGCCGCCGCGTCAAGACACTGTCGGTCTGATCCAGGAACTCGATACCCATGGAACTCTTCAAGTCTGAAAGCAACGTCGATTTCATGGCCTGGCGCAAGCCGAGCCTGATCATCTCGGCCATTCTGTGCGTCCTGGCGGTCGCGATCGTCTTCGTGCGCGGCCTCGACTACGGTCTCGATTTCGAGGGCGGCGCGATGATCGAGGTGCATTACAAGGAGCCGGCCGAAATCGCCGATATCCGCTCGTCGCTGGACGCAGCGGGATTCGCCGGCGCGGTCGTGCAGAGCCTGGGCTCGCCCGTCGACTATGCGATCCGCATCAAGCCGCATCATGAAGGCGGCGAAGCCGCCGAGACGGCCGGCACCAGCGAAGCCAAGGCCACGACCAACAAGATCGCCGCCGAAGTACTCACCGCACTGACCAAGAGCCGCAGCGACGTGACCATCAAGCGCAGCGAATTCGTCGGCGCCAGCGTCGGCGAGGAACTGCGCGAGCAGGGCCTCGTCGCCGTGCTGTTCGTGATCCTCGGCATCATGGCCCATCTCTGGATGCGCTTCGAATGGCGCTTCGCCGTCGCCGCCGTGGCCAGCGAAATCCACGACACCCTGATCACGGTCGGCATCTTCGCGCTGACCGGCCGCGAGTTCGACCTGCCGGCGCTGGCCGCCGTGCTGTCGGTGGTCGGCTACTCGATCAACGACAAGGTCGTGGTGTTCGACCGCGTGCGTGAAATCTTCCGCGCCTCGCGCAAGGGCGAGCCGTACGAGATCCTCAACCGCTCGATCAACTCGACCATGTCGCGCACGATCATGACCGGCCTGACGACCAGCCTTGCGGTCGGCACGCTGTACTTCGTCGGCGGCCCGGCGCTGGAGAACTTCGGCTTGATCATGCTGATCGGTATCTTCGTCGGCACCCTGTCGTCGGTCTTCTTCGCCAACCCGATCCTGCTCTGGCTCGGCGTGTCCAAGCAGGACCTGATGCCGCGCACCAAGGAAGATCCGGAACTCGCGGCGCGGCCGTAAGGCCCGCCGGCAGCGGTTCCGACGAACGGCCCGGGCAACCGGGCCGTTTCTTTTTCAGCGTCTTCGACAAGTCACCGCAGGACGCCGCCCGCCTGCGAGGAGGGGAGGGCAGGCACGGGAACGGTCGCCGGTATCGTTGGGCCGGCGCGGGCAGCGCCCCGCAGTGCACTGTCCGGGACGAGTCAGGGCCGCGCCTCCCTACCCGGGCCGCAACGGCGCGCGAGGCTGGTATGGTGTGCAGCCGCCGATGGCCTGACTGTCCGTATTGCCTTGTCTCCTTCGTCTTCTGTCCGGGGCGCCGCCGGTCGCCGTGCCCAGCCCGAACGCTATGCCGACCTGCCCGCGCCGCTGCGGCGCCACATGGCTGCTGCAGCCGAGCATCTGGCGGCGGACCGGCTGGCGCAGACCGTCGCCGCGCTGACGCCGGTGCTGCAGGCGCGGGCCGGACATCCCGAGGCGTTGCGCATGCTCGGCATCGTGCTGCACAAGAGCGGCCAGTACGACGATGCGGTCGACGCCTACCGTCAGGCACTGCAGTCGGCGCCCGACGACGCGCTGCTCTGGAACAACCTCGGCAGCGCGCAGCGCGCGCGCGGCGACGGTGAGGGCGCCGAAGACGCGTTCCGTCGCGCGGTCGCGCTGGCGCCGGAACTCACGGCGGCCTGGTACAACCTCGGCAAGATGTACAAGACGCAAGGACGCCTGGAGCTCGCCCGGCCGGCGCTGGAACGCGCCCTGCAGCTGGATGCCGGCCACGTGCCCGCGCGGGTGACGTTTGGCGAGACCCTGCGTTCGCTGGGCCAGGTCGATGCAGCGGTGGCCGCGTTCGAGCAGGCCATCCGCGACGAGCCGGCCGCCGGCGGCGCCTGGTATGCGCTGGCCGATCTCAAGACCTACCACTTCGACGCCGATCAGGCGCAACGCCTGCAGCGCCTGCTCGGCGATGTGGACCTCGGCGACGAGCAGCGCATTTTTCTCGGTTTCGCCGCGGCCAAGGCGCTGGACGACCTGGGCCGCTACGACGAAGCCTATGCGGCGCTGGTCCAGGCCAACCGCCTCAAGCGTGCGGGCTTTGCCGACTGGAATCCCGACGCGCTGGAGCGCCACTACGATCAGATCGGCGTCGCGTTCGAGACGCCGCCGCCGTCGCCGCTGGATGCGCAGCTCGGCGCCGAGGCGGTCTTCGTCGTCAGCCTGCCGCGTTCGGGTTCGACCCTGACCGAGCAGATCCTCGCCGCGCACAGTCAGGTCGATGCGGCCGGCGAAATGCCGGATCTGGCCCAGGTCATCGACGCCGAGTCGGCGCGCCGTTTCCGCACTGGGTCGCCCAGGCCGATGCGGCGGACTGGGACCGTCTCGGCCGCGACTATCTCGCGCGCGCGGCGCGCTGGCGCGGCGGCGCGCCGTATTTCACCGACAAGAGCCTGGCCAACTGGCCGCTGGTCGGTGCGATACGGCGCATGCTGCCGGCCGCGCGCATCGTCAATTGCCGGCGCGATCCGGTCGAGAATTGTCTGTCCTGCTTCCGTCAGCTGTTCGCGCAGAGCCACGAATACGCCTACGACCTCGACGATCTCGCGCAGCAGTGGCGCAGCTACGATCGCCTGAGCCGACAGTGGGCGCGGCAGTTTCCCGGGCATTTCCTCGACAGCCGTTACGAGGATCTCGTGCGCGAAGCCGAGCCGCGCATCAGCGAACTGCTGGCGTTCTGCGGCCTGCCGTTCGAGGCGGCCTGCCTGGAGCCGCATCGCGTGGCGCGCAGCGTGCGCACGGCCAGCGCGGCCCAGGTGCGCCAGCCCATCGGGGCGGCACGCATCCGCGCCGCCCGCTATCCCGAGGCCGAGCGCCGCCTGCGTGCGGCGCTGGAGCTGCCGCCGCCACCAACCAATGGCCTAATGCTTCTCGCCGCTGCTGCGGCAGCCGTCGCCACGGTCGCGACGGCCCCGGCCGACGCGGCCGGCCGTGACGCTTCCTCGCGTCGTGCGGTCGCCTCGCGCCCGGCCCAGCCGCCGGCTGCACCGAACGGCGGCGCCGTCGTGCTGTACAGCCAGCTCGCGTCGGCGACCACGAGCGGTGCGCTGTCGGCGCAGTTCTCCTCGTCCAGCGGCGCGCCCTACGATTCCGAAGGCGCCGACGATTTCGTCGTGCCGGCCGCCGGCTGGCGCATCGCGACGGCGGAGTTCGCGGCTTTCGTCGGCAGCACCACGACCGGCGCCTATCCGACCATCGCCAACGTGCGCGTCTATGCCAATGCGGCGGGCGTTCCCGGCGCGACGGTCTGCAACTACCCGTCGGTGGCCGTCACGTACAACACCACGAGCCAGATCGCGACCGTGAATCTGCCGAGCGTCTGCGACCTGACCACGGCCGGCACCTACTGGATCTCCTATCAGCCGATCTATGACTTCGGCGCATCCGGCGGCGACTACTACTGGAATCTGGCCACGCCGCAGGCTGGCCTGATCGGCCAGTGGCGCAATCCGGGCGACGGCTTCGAAAGCGGCTGTGCCAACTGGTCGCCGACCACGTCCTGCAGCTTCACCCAGCCGGACTATGCGTTCCGTCTGTCGGGCCAGGTGCTGCCGGTCAGCCTGCAGTCGTTCGGCATCGATTGAGCGCGCAGTCTGACGCAGCAGCAACGAAAAACGCGGCCCAGGGCCGCGTTTTTCGTTTCGGGGTTCTGCGGGGCGGCAATCAGCCGGCCAGCAGCTCCGGAGTCAGCACCGGCTGGATGGCTTCGACGATACCGAACGCGACCTTGTGGCCGCCGGCGACGAGGTTGCCCGATTCGGGCAAGCCCTCGCGGCCTGCCATGTCGCAGTAGCGGCCGCCGGCCTCGCGCACGAGCAGGCAGCCGGCGGCCATGTCCCAGAGCTTCAGGCCGGTCTCGTAGTAGCCGTCGATGCGGCCGCAGGCCACGTAGGCCAGGTCCAGCGCGGCCGAGCCGGTGCGGCGCACGTCCTCGGCGCTGGCCAGCAGGGTCCTGGTCATGTCGATCTGCGCCGCGAGATGGCGACGCTGGCGGTACGGAAAGCCCGTGGCGAGCACGGCGCCAGCCACGCCGTCGCGCGGGCTGACGCGGATGCGGCGCTCGTTGAGGAAGGCGCCGTCGCCCTTGCTGGCGGTGAAGGTCTCGTCGCGCAGCGGGTCGTAGATCACGCCGTAGACCGGCTCGTTGCCCTCGAGCATCGCGATCGACACGCAGAAATGCGGGAAGCCGCGCAGGAAGTTGTGCGTACCGTCGAGCGGGTCGATGACCCAGGTCTGGCGCGATTTGCCGCTGTGGCCGGTTTCCTCGCCGATGAAGGCGTGGCCGGGATAGGCGCGCTTGAGGTCGCGGATGATCAGCTGCTCGGCCATGCGATCGACTTCGGAGACGAAGTCCATGCGCTCCTTCTCGAGTACGGCCAGGCCCTCGACGCGGTTCATATTTCGCACGATCAGGTTGCCGGCGGCGCGCGCGGCACGGACCGCGACGTTGATGGCGGGGCGGGGCATGGAAACTCCGGTCGGATTGGCTTGAAGAAAGAGCGGCGCGGGCGTCGGGGCCGGCGCGGGGCGCGAAGGGTAGCAGAAGCGGCCCGGAGCGCCAAAACCGGGCCGGCTGCGCAGGCCGGCAACGGCGCGTATGCTTGCCGGCCGCGTGCCGCCGCCGCCGTGACCCATGACCGACATTTCCGCCCTCGCCGCGCGCCTGCGCTTCGTGCTCGTGCGCACCTCCCAGCCCGGCAACATCGGCGCCGCCGCGCGCGCGATCCGCACCATGGGTTTCGGCCGTCTGGTGCTGGTCGCGCCGCAGCGCTATCCCGACCCGGAAGCGACCGCGTTCGCCGCCGGCGCCGATGCGGTGCTCGATGCGGCCGTGATCGTTCCCGATCTGCGGACTGCCGTGGCCGACTGCGAGGCGGTCTACGGTGCGACCGCGCGCCAGCGCGCCGTGGCGCTGACCGAATACACGCCGCGCGAGGTCGTCGCACCGGTGCGTGCCGCTGCGGCGGCCGGCGGCGAGATCGCGCTGGTGTTCGGCAACGAGCGCACGGGCCTGGAGAACGAGGAACTCGCGCTGTGCCACGGCGCCGTGCACATTCCGGCCGCGCCGGACTACAGCTCGCTGAATCTGGCGCAGGCCGTGCAGGTGCTGGCCTACGAGCTGCGCGTGGGTTTTCTCGACAATCCGACCGCGCCGCCGCCGCGGCAGTCCGATCCGCCGGCTTCGGCCGGACAGCTCGAAGGCTTCTTCGAACACCTCGCGACGACCCTGGACGACATCGACTTCCACAAGGGCCGCTCGCCGACGACGATCATGCTGCGCCTGCGCAAGCTGTTCCTGCGCGCCCAGCCCGACGAACGCGAACTGCGTGTGCTGCGCGGCATCCTCGCCGACGCGCAGCGCATGGCGCGCCTGGCCGGGCTGCCCGGCCGCGCCGCAGCGGCTCCGGGCGATACGCAGGAGTAGCGCTGCGTCGCGCGGATCGCGGCGTTCAGCCGATGAAATGCCGCGCCAGCGCGACCATCGCGCTGCTGAGGCTGCCGACCATCGCCGTGGAGGCCAGGGTCGCGATCCAGATCAGCGCGAGCAGTACGCCGTCACGTTCGATCAGCGCGACGCCGAAGCCGAGGATCAGCAGTCCGAACGGATAGTTCGTGAACGGAATCGGCAGCGCGAGCAGGACGCCGAGCAGGATCAGCATCAGCCCGCTGAAATGGCTGTACGGCCGCCGCGTGATCTGTTCGAAGCGCGGTTTGCAGACGCGTTCGAGCCGGCTGAACATCGGCGTCATGTGTGCAACGAAGGTTTCCACCGAATGACGCGGAAAGCCGTGCTGGCGCGTGAAGCGCGGCAGCCACGGCCGCGGCAGGCCCCAGAGCATCTGCGCGCCGACGATGATCAGCAGCGTGCCGCAGATGCCGCCGACGCCCATCGGAATCGGGATGAAGTTCGGCAGCGACAGCAGCACGACGAGAAAGCCGTAGGCACGCGCTTCCAGCGGGGCGATGAACTGTTCCAGCGAAATCGTGTCGCCGGAATTCTGTTCCAGCGCGAGCCGGAACAGCTCGGTCGTGCGCGGATCGTGCGGGAGCGTCATCCGTGAGTCTCGTTCGCCCGCTTACGGGGCCGCTTCCGGCGTGATGCGGGCGATCAGCAGTTTGTCAATGCGCGGGCCGTCGAGGTCGACGACCTCGAAGCGCAGATCGCGCCAGCGGAAGGATTCGCCGACCTGCGGAATGCGGCCGAACTGGGCCATGACCATGCCGGCGGCGGTGCGGAAATCGTGGTCCTCTTCGTTCGGCAGCTGGCTCAGACCCAGCAGTTCGCGCAGGTCGTCGGTGCCCAGCGCCCCGTCGATGAGATAGCTGCCGTCCTCGCGCCGCACGATCGGCGCGTCGGCGGTCTCGACGTTGGTGCTCGCGGTGCCGAGCACGGCGCCGAGCACGTCGTTGATGCTGACGAGGCCTTCGATCTCGCCGTATTCGTCGACGACGAGCGCCATCGTCGCTTCGGCTTCGCGCAGCTCTTCGAGCACGTCGAGCGCGCGGGCGGCCGAGGTCACGAACAGCACCTTGTTCAGGGTGCGGAACAGGTCGATGTTCGGCGAACCCAGCGTGTCGAGCAGGGATTTGATCTCGAGGATGCCGACCACGTCCTGCTCGTTGCCGCCGCGGTAGACCGGATAGCGCGAATACGGCGTGGAGTGCATGACCGCGAGGTTTTCGGTCAACGGTGCGGCGACATCGAGCCAGGCGATGCGCGTGCGCGGCGTCATCAGGCTGGTGACCTGGCGGTCGCCCAGACGCAGCACACGGTTGACCATGTTGTGCTCGTCGCTGTCGATGACGCCCTGCTCGGCACTCTCGGCCACGAGCAGGCGGATTTCCTCTTCGGTGACCGGATCGCGCGAGCCCTTGTCCAGGCCCAGTGCCCTGAGCAGCACGCGCGTACTGAGCGACAGCAGCCAGACGAACGGAGTGACCAGCGTCGCGAACAGGCGCATCGGATAGGCGATCCAGACCGCGAAACGTTCCGGCGCGACCAGGGCCAGACGCTTGGGCAGCAGCTCGCCGACGATGATGGAAACGTAGGTGATCGCACCGACACTGGCCGCAACGCCGATGGCGTTGGCCAGATCGGGTTCGATGCCGTGGCCCTGCAGGAGCAGCCCGATGCGCGCGCCTATCGTCGCGCCACCGTAGGTGCCGGTCAGCACGCCGATCAGGGTGATGCCGACCTGCACCGTGGAGAGGAAGCGCTCGGGGCTTTCGGCCAGACGCAGCGCGTTCTGTGCGCGGGTGCTGGTTTCGGCCATCTGCTTGAGCCGCGACTTGCGCGCGGTGACCACGGACATCTCCGACATCGCGAAGAAACCGTTGAGCAGAATCAGGAGCAGGACAACGAGTGTCTCGGTCAGCATTGCGCAGCGTGTGATCCCAGGCAGGCCAGTGTAGCAGCCCCGCATGACGAGCCCATGCGGCGAAAGTGCGAGGCTGGCGTGCCGGCCGGCCGAAGGCTGCTGTAACATGAATGTCATCGAAACGACATATTTTTGCCACGGATTTCGCGGCAGATCATCGCTGTCGTGCACTTTTTTCTTTTCAGATCAAATCATTAGCAAACGGGGCGAAACGGCCATGTTTTCTCTGCAGACCATCTTCGGCAAGGGCGACAAGTTCTACGGACTGCTGGAGGCCAGCGCCGCGGCCGCCCATCGCAGCGCCTCGGCCCTGACCGAGTTTCTCGCCAAGGACGGCAGCGTCGCGGCCAAGTCGCTGGAGGAATTCCGCCTCGCGCGCCAGCGCGAGAAGAAGCTCGCCGCCGAAATCAGCGAGGCGCTGGTCAACACCTTCGTGACCGCGCTCGAACGCGAGGACATCGAAGCCCTGTCCGGCGCGCTGTACAAGATTCCCAAGGTCATCGAGAAATTCGCCGAGCGCTATTCGCTGATCGGCGATCGCCTCGGCGACGACGATTTCGCCTCCCGCGCGCGCATGCTCGAAAAGGCCTGCGAGGTGCTCGAGCAGATGGTCAGCCAGCTGCGCGCGATGAAGCTCGAGCCGATGAAGGAGCTCAACGACCAGCTGCAGGCAATCGAGAACGAGGCCGACCGCCTGATCCTCGAACTGTTCCGCGACATGTACCGCAACGAGAACGATCCGGTGCGCTTCCTGCTGCGCAAGGATCTGTTCGAGATCCTCGAAAAGGCCATCGACCGCTGCCGCGACGCCGGCAACGTGGTCTACGCGATCGTGCTGAAGAACTCCTGAGGCGCGCGCCGTGGAACTGACCCTGGTCTTCAGCGTGATCGTGATCGCGCTCGTGTTCGAATACATCAACGGCTTCCACGACACGGCCAACTCGATCGCCACCGTCGTCGCGACCAAGGTGCTGAGTCCGGGCCAGGCCGTCATGCTCGCTGCCGGCATGAACCTGATCGGCGCGCTCTGGGGCACGGCCGTGGCCAAGACCATCGCCTCGGGACTGATCGACACCGGCGTCATCAACGTGACCTCGATGGTGCTGATCTGCGCACTGGCCGGCGGCGTGATCTGGAACCTGATCACCTGGTGGTGGGGCCTGCCGTCCTCGTCCTCGCACGCGCTGGTCGGCGGCCTCTGCGGCGCCGCATTCGCCGCGGCCGGCGACAACTGGCACGCCATCATCTGGAACATCCCGGGCGGCGAGCACTGGTGGCACGGCAAGGGCCTGCTGCCCAAGGTCGTCATACCGATGGTGCTGTCGCCATTGGCCGGCTTCATCCTCGGCATGCTGATCATGGGCGCGCTGTTCGCGCTGTTCTCGTTCCTCGCCGACCGCAAGGGTGTGCTGCAGAAGATAGGCCGGCCACGCTTCGCCAATGCACTGTTCGGCAAGCTGCAGATCCTTTCGGCCAGCGCGATGGGCTGGGCACACGGCTCCAACGATGCGCAGAAGACCATGGGCATAATCGCTCTGGCGCTGGCCTCCGCCGGCGTCGCCGGTCAGCTCGACGGGCTGCCGCAATGGCTGCATTTCCTGCGCCTGGACGGCGATCCGAAGAATCTGGAGATCCCGCTCTGGATCAAGCTGAGCTGCGCGATCGTGATGGCCGCGGGCACCGCCGCCGGCGGCTGGCGCATCATCAAGACGCTGGGCCACAAGATGGTCAAGCTGCATCCGGTGCACGGTTTCGCCGCGGAAACCGCTTCGGCGACGATGATTCTCAGCGCCTCCAGTCTCGGCATCCCGGTGTCGACCACGCACAACATCTCCGCCGCGATCATGGGCGTGGGCACGGCCAAGCGCCTGAACGCGATCAAGTGGACGATCGTGGAACGCATGATCTGGGCCTGGATACTGACCCTGCCGATCGCCGCGGGACTGGCGTATCTGCTCGTCAAGGCGGCGCATCTCGTGGGCTTGCCGATCTGATTGGCGGCGGCGCCGCGTCGCGCCGCTGCCATTGACAGGCCTCCGCGCCGCGCCCAGCATGCCAGCGTCGGCTGTCGCAAAGGCAACAATGCGGCGTATCGCCGCAGCGTCGTGCCATCGGCGACCGGGGGCGGGAATGATCGAGCGCGAAGCAGTCTTCATCAGCCATGCCGAAGGCGACCGCGCGTTCGCCGGCGATCTGTGTGCGCTGCTGGAGAGAGAAGGAAGGCGCTGCTGGATCGCCCCGCGAGACATCGCGCCGGGTACCCAGTACGGTGCGGCGATCATGGCCGCGATCCAGGCCAGCGGCGCCATGCTCGTCGTGCTGTCGCAGGCCGCAAACGCCTCGCGCTTCGTCGCGCGCGAGGTCGAGCGAGCTGCGAGCCTGGGCCGGCGCCTGCTCGTGGTGCGTGCCGAGGAGGTGCTGCCGGGCCCGGATCTCGCGCTGTTTCTTTCCGACACGCAATGGATAGATGCTTTCGCGCTCGACGAGGCTGCGTTGCGGCAGCGCCTGTTGCAGGGACTGGAAAGCGCCGTCACTGCACCGTCGCCGCATCGCCCGCGCCGACGCAGCGGCACGGTCATTGCGCTAGCGGCGGCCGCGATCGTGATCGGACTGGTCTTCTGGTTCTGGCCGCGGCGGTCGCCGCCGGCGGCCACGCCGCAGGACTTCGCACGGCAGTTCTTCGCGCTGCAGGACGCCGGTCGTGATGAAGCGCTGATGGGTCTGTTTTCCGAGCGCAGTCGCGCGCAGCTGAACTCGCAGCAATGGCAGGCCAGTTTTGCCGCGGTGCGGGCGCAGACCGCCAACGTCTCGCGCGAGCGGCGTTTCATCGGCGAGCTGCATTGGAATGCGCGGGCAACCAACTATCAGGATGCCGGCGCCGTCAGCGTGCTGACCGAACGTGCGTTCGGCGAACTGGCCGTCTGCGAGGTGCTGGGCCTGCGTCCGGCAGCGGGGGGCTGGCAGGCGGAGAGCTACATCTTCTGGCC
>Ga0079369_1000197_pt1 | contig 10637 bp, 10 predicted proteins | sample ThiBiot_750_biof_FD_68599 | JGI IMG/M metagenome (GOLD analysis project Ga0079369, IMG submission 68599) | Wastewater bioreactor microbial communities from Cape Town, South Africa - Thiocy_expt_750_biof (version 3) (version 2) | ecosystem: Engineered > Bioreactor > Thiocyanate-remediating >...
GTTGGGCACGGAGTCACGGAGTTCTTGTTCGCGGTGATATAGGCGGCGCTCAAGGCCGCATCCGCATCCTTGCCGGTGTAGGGCTTGGCGGACAGGTCGATCAGCATCAGATGGTTGTCGGTGCCGCCGGAAACGATCTTGTAGCCGCGCTGCTGGAGCACGGCGGCCATCGCGCGGGCATTGGTCACGACCTGACGCTGGTAGGTCTTGAACTCCGGGCGCAGCGCCTCCTTGAAGGCCACCGCCTTGGCCGCGATGATGTGCATCAGCGGGCCACCCTGGATGCCGGGGAACACGGCGGAATTGAGCTTCTTATAGAAATCTTCGTCCTGCCCCTTGGCGAGGATGATGCCGCCGCGCGGGCCGCGCAGTGTCTTGTGGGTGGTGCTGGTCACGACATGGGCATGGGGCAGCGGATTCGGATACTCGCCCGCCGCCACCAGGCCGGCGACGTGCGCCATGTCCACCCAAAAGATCGCGCCTGCCTTGTCGGCGATGGCGCGCATGCGCGCCCAGTCCTTGTGGCGCGAATACGCGGAGAAGCCGCCGATCAGCATCTTCGGCCGAGTTTCCAGCGCGATGCGCTCCATCTCGTCGTAGTCGATGAACCCCGTTTCAGGGTCAAGACCGTAAGGCACGATCTTGTAGTGCCGGCCGGAGAAATTGGACGGGTTGCCGTGGGTCAAATGGCCGCCCTGGGCGAGGTTCATGCCCATCACCGTGTCGCCGGGATTGGTCAGTGCGAGGAATACCGCCGCGTTGGCCTGGGCGCCGGCGTGGGGCTGAACATTGGCATAGTCGCAATCGAACAGCTCCTTGATGCGCTCGATGGCGAGGCGCTCGGCCACGTCCACGTATTCGCAGCCGCTGTAGTAGCGTTTGCCAGGGTAGCCCTCGGCGTATTTGTTGGTGAATACCGAGTTCTGGATACGCATCACCAGCGGGCTGGCGTAGTTCTCGGAGGCGATCAGCTCAACGTGATCCTCCTGCCGGTTTTCCTCGTGCTCCAAGGCTTGGGCCAGTTCGGGGTCGAAGTCGTTGAGCGTGAACAAGGTGTCGTACATGGGTATGTCCTATCGTTTGGAATGTCTTGCTTGGGGCATGTTCTGGCCGGCCCGAATGTCATCCTTCTGCCTTCGCTTGCGCGGCAGCTTCCGCGATGGTGTCTTTCGCCGCACGCGATGACAGCAGGCGAGCGAGACGCACCACGATGTCGTCGATCTGCATCTCGTCGCAAATCAGTGGTGGCAGCAGCCGGATAACGCTGCCACGGGTGACGGTGATGAGCAGGCGTTGTTCCGCCAACGCGCGGCCGACCAGTTCCGTGCAGTCCTTGTCTAACTCGATTCCGATCATCAAACCCTGACCACGGATGGCGGTGACGTTCGGGTGGTCGCCCAGCGCCTTTTGCAGGCTGGCAAGCAGGCGCGCTCCCAGCATGGCGGCGCGCTTCGGCAGTTCGTCACGGGCCATGATGTCCAGCACAGTGCAGCCGACCCGGCACGCCAGCGGATTGCCGCCGAAGGTCGAACCATGCTGGCCGGGCGAGAACAGGTCGGCCGCTGCGCCGCGTGCAAGACAAGCACCAATCGGAAAGCCGTTGCCCAGCGCCTTCGCCACCGTCATGACGTCGAGGGTGATGCCGGCATGTTGATGCCCGAACCATGCACCCGTGCGGCCCATGCCTGTCTGGACTTCGTCGAGCATCAGCAGCCAGCCGTGCCGGTCGCACAATGCCCTCAGTTCGCGCAGATAGTCGGCACCTGCAACCCGGATGCCGCCTTCGCCCTGTACCGGCTCGATCAGCACCGCCACGATGTCAGGCGATTGCTCTGCTGCCTGCCGAACGGCGTCAATGTCGTCGTAGGGCAAGCGCAGGAAGCCAGGCAGCAGTGGCTCGAAGCCGCTTTGCTTTGCGAGGTTCCCCGTGGCGGACAGCGTGGCGATGGTGCGGCCGTGAAAGCCGTTCTCCATCACCACGATCTTGGGATTCGCAACCTGCTTGCGGTGGCCGTGCAGCCTTGCCAGCTTGAGCGCGGTTTCATTGGCCTCCGCGCCGGAATTGCAGAAGAACGCCCTCTGCATACCCGTCAACGTGCATAGCCGCTCGCCCAGCCGCTCCTGCCAGTCGATGCGAAAGACATTGGAGGTATGCAACAGCGTACCGGCCTGCTCGGCGATGACCGCCGCGATTTCAGGGTGGGCATGACCCAGGCTGGTGACGGCGACGCCGGCGATGGCGTCCAGATATTCCAGGCCTTGGTCATCCCAAAGCCGTGCGCCGCTGCCGCGCACAAAGGAAACAGGCTGGCGGGCATAAGCCCGCATCAGGTGGGAAGTCGCAGGTTGCATGGAAAGATCCTCTTTTCCGATCTGGTAGGTGAACTGGCGGACGCACTCTTGCGCCTGTGACGGGCCATCGCCTTGACGAGGCGCCATCGGCGGCAAAAGCAGCTCGGCGCATTGCAGCCGCTGGGTAAGGCGCAGTGCTTGCACGACCAGACGGCATGCCTGAGCGGTGGCGTGCGGCACGCTGGCCCCGTTGAGCCAGCACCCGGTCAAGGTGGCGCAGAACAGGTCACCCGTCCCTTTGGGGGTGGCGTCGATGCGTGGATGCCGGATGACCTCTGTCTGTGTGCGTGTGACCAGTACCACCTGCATTTCGTCGTGCGGCCAAGTGTCAGGCGCGGCGCTTGTCACCGCGACCCATTGGGTACGTCCCGCCAGCAAGGTGCGGGCAGCGGCGACCACGTTTTCCACGCTGTTCACCGCCATTCCCGTGAGGTGTGCCAACTCAAAGCCGTTCGGCGTCAATCCATCGGCCAGCGACAGCAGGTGGCGGCGGTAGGCATCGGCGATGCCCGGACTGACGTATTCGCCGTGGTCATGGTCGCCAAGCACGGGATCGACCACGACCCGCAATGCGGGTTGCGCGTCGATTGCTTGGCCGATCCAGCCACCCAGTGCCTGCGCCTGTTCCGGACTGCCGAGATAACCAGTGAGAATCGCCCGCAGTGGGGCCAACAAGCCTCGCTCGGACAGGTCACGAAGATAGCCGTCGAACCAGGCGGCAGGCATGGGGCCGCCGTGGATTGTCGGATAGTGCGGCGTATTGCTGAGAATCACCGTGGGAACGGCCGCAACGGTCAGCCCCTGCGCTTGAAGCGCGGGCACGGCCACATTGTTGCCGACACGGCCATAGACGACCTGCGACTGGATGGAAACCACGTCAATGGGCAGCGGCCGAAGCAACGCAGGCTCGGCGCAGGCAGCGGCAAGCTCCGTCAATTTGTCTCCCCCTCTCCGGCCGACGGCCAGTAGTAGGCATCTGGCGTGGCCCTTGCGCCGAAGATGGCTTGCCCGACGCGCACCACGGTCGCACCTTCCTCAATGGCGATTTCGTAGTCGCCGGACATGCCCATCGACAATTCGTCCAGGCTGATCCCGGCAGGGGCATCCTGCCGCAGCCGGTCACGCAGACCACGCAGGAGCACGAAGCACTCTCTTACCCGTTCGGCTTCGGCCGAGAACAGCGCCAGCGTCATCAGGCCGCGCACCCGCAGCGCCGAGAACGCCGGCAGCTCACGCAGGAAAGCGGCCACCTCGTCCGGCGGCAACCCGTACTTGCTGGTTTCCCCCGACGTGTTGACCTGCACGAACACATCCAGCCCACGCCCCTCGGCTTGCAGGCGTCGTTCCAGCGCCTCGGCCACGCGTAGGCTGTCGAGCGCCTGGAACTCGGTAGCGAAGCGCGCCACCAGCTTGGCCTTGTTTGTTTGCAGGTGTCCGATGACCGACCATTGCAGGTCTGTCAGGTCTGCCAGCGCCTCCCATTTCCGGTAAGCCTCCTGCGGCTTGTTCTCGCCCAGCGCGCGACAGCCGGCTGCGTAGGCCAGGCGCAGGCTCGCCTCGGGCTTGGTCTTGCTGACCGGCAGCAGGCGCACACCGGTGGGATCGCGTCCGACGCGCTGACAGGCCGCCGTAATACGGGCATGAACCGCCGCCAGGTTGTGGCGGAAATCCTCCACCGATTCCGCCTGCGGCCAGCGTCCATGCTGGTCATGCTGGGTGGAAGTGTCCAAGGGAATGTCAGTGTTCACAGATAAGCCTCTTTGCCGGGAAATCCATCGCGCACAAGAGGGTGCAAGTGTTGTCGGTCCGGTGTACGATTGTCCTATGCCAAACTTTATCACGTCCTAGATCATCATGGAAATCGTCGGGAAAACCGCAGCGGATATCTTCGACAGCATCCGTGCGCTGACGCTGCTTGGCTCGTACAAGCCGGGCCAGGAGTTGCCTACGACACGCGATCTGGCGGCTACGCTGGGCGTCAATCGCAACACGGTGGCTATGGCTTACAAGCGGCTGGCGGCGGCCGGTATCGCGGTCACGCAGGGGCGCTTGGGCACGTTCATCCGCAAGCAACCAGACCCCGGCGAGCAGGAAGGATTGCTACCCGACTCGCCGCTGGCCGACCTGGGCAGCGGCAATCCGAATCCTGTCTGGCTGCCCGACATCGGCGCAGCCTTGAAGCGCAAGCCATACCGCCCACGCCTGTATGGCGAGCCCACCGTTGATCCGGAAATGGAAGTCCTTGCGCGGCAGGCGCTGACGGGCGACTGCCCCGAACAGTTCGAGGTGAACCTGACGAGCGGTGCGGTGGATGCTATCGAGCGCCTGCTGACGGCGTACCTTGTCGCAGGCGACAAGGTGGCGGTCGAAGATCCGTGTTTCATCGGCAGCGTCAACACCTTGCGCATCGCCGGGCTGCAAGGCGTAGGTGTGCCTGTCGATACCCAGGGCATGGGCGCCGAAGGGCTGGAGCGAACCTTGGCGCAGGGTGCGCAGGCAGTCATCGTCACGCCACGCGCGCACAACCCCACGGGCGTCAGTCTGAGTGCGGCGCGCGCTCGCAAGCTGCGTGCAGTGCTGGCGCGCTATCCGCATGTGCTCGTCATCGCCGATGACCATTTCTCGCTGCTGGCGGCGGCCGACTACCACGATGTCATCCCACCCACGGCCATGCGCTGGGCGTTGATTCGTTCGGTGTCCAAGATGTTCGGCCCCGATCTGCGCTTTGCCTTTGTCGCCAGCGATGAACAAGCCGCCCAGCGGCTGCGCTTGCGCCTGGCGCCGGGTATGAATTGGGTCAGCCACCTGTTGCAAGATGCCGTCGCGGCCTGCCTGTCTTCGCCGGACGTTGCCATGCAGCTTGCCCAGGCCCGCGAGGACTATGCGAGGCGGCGGGAACTTCTGGCCACCGCCCTCGGCGCGCGAGGCATCGCCGTCACTTCGCCTGCCGATGGCCTGAACCTATGGCTGCCACTGCCGGAAAGCAGTCAATCCGTGGTGCTGGCGTTGGCGCAGCGCGGCTGGCTGGTGCGCGGCGGCGAAGCCTTTGCCGTGCAGGCATCGGCACACGGGCTACGTATCACGGTTTCAACCATCGACGAGTCAAGCGCCCAAGCGTTCGCCAACGTACTTGGCCATGTGCTCGCTCAAGGGTAACGCCGACTGGCCCACAGGATTTGGGATGCTGGGGCGGCTGCCGCCACGGCACCCGAATAGCCCGATGGCTGCGGCCATCGAATTCGTTGTTTCATCACTGGAGAATGTCCATGACGACCAAAGCCATCTTCTATCACGCCGGTTGCCCGGTCTGCGTTGCTGCCGAACAACAGTTCGCCACGGCGCTTGACCCACAGCGCTACGCGGTCGAGATCGTCCACCTTGGCGAGTCCAAGGAACGCTTGTCGGAGGCCGAAGGCTACGGAGTCAAGTCCGTGCCCGCCCTGGTCATCGCAGACCAACCGTTCCACATCAACTTCGGCGCCAGTATTGAGCAGTTGCGCTGAGCGACACCCTGCGGAGCGTGGCCAATGCGCTGCGCTCCGCAGGGCCTCACCCGCTGTCCGCCGCCAGTAAGAGATTCACTCTGACATCCACAGGAGCACGACATGAGCCAGATCATTCAACAGAACCCGCCGACCTGGGAGGTTGAGCGCTGGCTCAATACACCGCAGCCGTTGAGCCTGGAGAGCCTGCGCGGAAAGGTGATCGTGCTGGAAGCCTTCCAGATGCTTTGCCCTGGCTGCGTGCTGCATGGTCTGCCGCAGGCGACCCGCGTGCACCAGACCTTCCAGCCGTCGCAGGTGGCCGTCGTCGGGCTGCACACGGTCTTCGAACACCATGACGCCGACCGCGCTGCAGGCATTTCTGCATGAGTACCGGATCGGCTTTCCCGTCGGCGTCGATCAACCCGACGGTCGCGGTGGCCTGCCGCTCACGATGCGCGCCTATGGCCTGCGGGGCACGCCGACATTGCTGATCTTCGATGCCCTGGGCAGGCTGCGGCATCACCGTTTCGGTCAGGTCGACGACCTGTCGCTGGGCGCGCAAATCGCGGCACTGATCCTGGAGGGCCAGGCATCGTCCGATGAGGTGGCACCCATACCAGCTCCCACTACCGCAGCGCCCGGATGCCGCGACGATACCTGTATGTCAGGAGATGAGCAGTGATTGCCCCTTTTTCTTCGGTACCAGCAATGCCATGCACTCACGTGGGCATCCACACGACCGTGTTTCCACATCATAGACAGAAAAATTTCCTGTGCCCATCTTGCTGAGCGGACTCCCTGTCCTGTCCACCATACTCGCATTGGCTTTCGGCATGCGCTCACTCCATGCCGCGTGTCTTGGCGTGGCATCTGCCGTACTTGCGATGCTGTTGGCGTTCCCGACTCCAGTGGAAAGCCTGCTGTCGGCCGCATGGAGTTGGCTTCCGATCATGGTTGAGGTGCTGCTGATCGTCGCCGGCGGACTCCTGTTGTCCGAGGTCTTGCGCCAGTCCGGCGGGCAAGCCGCCCTGGCCGGCTGGATTCGGGACCGCAGCGGCCACAGCGTGAGCACGATCCTGCTGGTCGTGCATGGCGTCACCCCGTTTGCGGAAGCGCTGACGGGCTTCGGCATCGGCGTGACCATCGGTATACCACTGCTGGCCCATTTCGGTCTTTCACCACGCAAGGTCGTCGTGGTCGGCCTGCTTGGCCTGTGCGCGATTCCGTGGGGCTCGATGGGGCCGGGAACCCTGATTGCCGCCAGCATGTCCGGCGTGAGCTTCCACGATCTGGGCGTGGCCTCGGCCGTCGTCAACATCGTTCCGTTCGTCGTGACCGGCATCGTCGCCGCGTGGCTCACCAGCCCTGTCGAGCAGCGGGTCAGCGCCGTGGTGCAAGGTGCGCTCTCGGGCATCGGCCTAACCATCGCGGTCGCGGTGATGAACATGGTATTCGGCACCGCGCCCGCTGGCGCGTTGGGAGCACTGATCATGGCCGCAGTCCATCTGCTGCGCGCGGGCCGGGACGAGAACGCCGCCGCGCTGCAAGACGTCGGCCGCAAGGCGCTGACCAGCTACTTGCTGATTCTCGGCGGGGTACTGGTTGCGGGCTGGGTCGTGCGGTTGGCGGGCTTGTCCGAGAACTGGCGCTACGTGGCCTCGCCCGCGCTCTGGCTGTTCATCGCAGCCGCCTGGTTCGCCCGTGGCGTGCCGGAAAGGCAAGCGACGCTCCGGGCCTGGAAATCATGGGGGCAGGTCGCGCCGATCACGGGCCTGTTCATCGTGCTGGGCATCCTGATGGCGGTGTCCGGCATGGCCGCGTTTCTGGCTCAGGCGCTTGCCTCGATGGGGCAGGCCTACCTGCCGATAGCCCCCTTCGTCGGCGCAGTGGGCGGATTCGTGACAGGTTCCAACTCCGGGGCAAACGCGATGTTCGCCACGACACAGGCGGAGATCGCGCGCTCGCTTGGCCTGGACGTGCTGTGGTTCATGGCGGTTCACAACGTGGCAGCCGCCTTCCTCCTGATGGCGTCGCCGGGCAAGGTGGAGATGGCCATCCAACTAGCCGGCGACAGCGCAGCCGAGCAACGGCGCTGGATTCAGGCAACGGTGCTATGGGTCGCGTTCGCCGTCGTCGGGATTCTTGCGCTCGTCAACACACTGGTGATTGGCGGCTACGCGGCCAATTTCTTACGTGGATAGCCACTATCGTCGGGCGATTTCAGTGGGTTCGGTCGACGAGCTGGAAAATCATCTGGATGTGTTCCTGCTGGATTCCATAGACTGCTCGAAGAACGACAGCAGTGCAGCCATTGCAATCAAGCAAATGCCGATAATGAGTGGGGCCTTGACAGACCCTTCGACAAGCACGCCTGCGACCGCAGTTCCGGCGGAACCCGCTGTGATCTTCATCGCCGCAACCCAAAGGAATACTTGTCCACGTCCTTTGGCCGGTGCGTACTCGGTGCGGGCAGCCAGCGTGGCGGCGAAGAAGAACGCATTGAGCACCCCGGCAATCCAGTAAGTCAGCAGGGCGAGCAGGAAGGTTTGGCTCATCATCACCGCGATCAAACCGCCGATGACGCATAGCGCCAACATCGTCATCAGGCGATCAGGCTCACCACGCAGCGGGCGGAACATCACGCCAACCGATCCTGAGAGATTGCCGATACCGTAGGCGGCGGTCATCGCGGCTGCACTGGCGGCTGCAACCCCGAGAACAGAGGTCATATAGACCGCCGTGATGGGCAGGGCCGCCATGCCGAAGGCCACCAGCATGGTCATATACAGGGTGCGGCGCAGGCGGCCATCTCTGAGCATAAGGGCGACCGTCTGCCAGGCACCCGGAACACTGCGCACGTCGCCCCCATGTTCGGGCGCACTGTAGGGCAGCCGCATCACCAGCCAGGCAGAACAGAAAGCCGCTGCCGCCAACAGCAATCCAGCCACCATCGGCGAGGCCCAGGCCGAAGCAGCGGCCACCACCGATGGGCCGACGGTACCGCCGATCCCATAGGTGGCAACATCCCAACCTTGCGCGCGACGTTGGCTACGCTGGTCGCCGCCGGCGATGGCCGGCAATCGGGTGCTGATCCCCCCCATCATCAGAGGACCGCAGCACCCGGCAATGACAAGAAGAACGCCAGTCAGGATGAGGGGCGCGTGCCCATAGCTGGCAAATGCCGCAGCGAGCGACACCGAGCAGAGCACACATCCCCACGCAATGACCTTGCGGCCATCATCGGCCAGATCAATACGCCTTGCAATGAAGGGGCCAAGCAGGTGCGGCGCAGTAATACATGCGGCAAGGAAGCCGGCAACATTGCCACTGCCGCCCTGCATGGTAACGAGCAGTACGACGGCGACAATGGCGCCGCCATCGGTCATGCGGGCCAGCGTCGCCGCGATGACATAACGGGCCAGGCCAGACCAGTCGGCTCCTTTCGCGGGGGCAACACCGCTGGTGGGAAGCTCCAGGCTCAAAGGCTTGGCTTCCGGGCAAGCAGACCGAAGGGCGTCATGCCAACCCCAACTCGTCCAGCATCACGGCAAGTTGCTGGCGTTCCGCTCCATCCACAGCCATGAGTGGCAGTGGCAGGCTGGGTGACGGCACCAGGCCACGTAGTTCGGCTGCCGCAGCGACGACGCGCAGGCTCCCGCCGTACTTGCCAAACAGCGCCCACAACGGCTTGAGGCGATCCGAAAGCCTCATGGCTTCTTCTGCATGGCCTGCCTGGGCCGCCCGCGTGATAGCCACCGCCACTTGGGAAACAACCCGCCAATCACCGAGTACCAGGCTTCGCAGCCGGCATTCAGGCCTATTGCGGCGCAGGCGTCCCCGCTGACTCCGATCGTGACGTGCGAAGGGATCATGCCCCGCAGATGATCGACGCGCGCCTTGGCAGCCGCGGGATCGGCCGGCACGCCGGGGATCTTGATCGAACACACATTCGGCAACTGCGCGATGCGACCATGAAGCTCGTCGGTGAACTCGAAGTGGGTGGTGCCAGGGTTGTCGTACACACACAGCGGCACCGACAGTTGGCGTGTGACGGCTTCATAGAGTCCGAAAACCTCATCGCCGGTCAACTTCTGGTAGGACACCGGTGCCAGCAATACGCCGCTGGCGCCCGCTTTCTGCGCGTCATCGGCCAAGGCGAGTACATCGCGAGTACGCACGGCGCCAATGCCGACGATCACTGGAGTACCACCGGCATGTTCAACCGCGAGCCGTGCCACCCGTGCCCGTTCGGCTATCGTGAGATAGGCATAGCTGCCAGTTGATCCGAGGGCGCAGATGGAATCCACCCCGGCAGTGGTCAATCGCCGAACCAAAGAAGCAAATGCCGCCTCGTCGATACCATCCCCACTGATCGGGGTAAGGGGAAATGCACTGAGGCCAGAAAACATGCGTGAACTCCTTTGTTGATGCCGATGGGCGGAGGAAAATAGGCGGTTCATGTACCTGTACCGCCATGTTCAGGTTAGTATTGTCACGAGCGTAATGATACATTGGCATAGGACAATGATAAAGATTGCAGGCAAGACCGCCGTTGAAATATCGGAGAGCATCCGCACGCTGATGCGGGACGGTGAGCTGCGGCCTGGGGACTCGTTGCCGCCTGTGCGCGAGCTGGCGGAAGTGCTTGCGGTCAACCGCAACACTGTCGCGGCCGCCTACCAGCGGCTGGTGAAGATGGGCATTGCCCTGACCCAGGGCCGCTTAGGAACCACCCTATGCGAACCGCCCCACGCGGGAGATCAGGAAGGTTTGAGCGTGGGAACGGCGTTGATCGACCTG
>Ga0079369_1000226_pt1 | contig 10473 bp, 10 predicted proteins | sample ThiBiot_750_biof_FD_68599 | JGI IMG/M metagenome (GOLD analysis project Ga0079369, IMG submission 68599) | Wastewater bioreactor microbial communities from Cape Town, South Africa - Thiocy_expt_750_biof (version 3) (version 2) | ecosystem: Engineered > Bioreactor > Thiocyanate-remediating >...
AAGTTGCGTGGGAGCCGTCATGGTGCCGCCGGCGCCGCTGTATGAAAGTTGCGTGACTTTATAACGTTTGGAAATTTCCTGGCGGTGCTTACGGAAATATTTCTGGTACAATTGAGTCCCGCGGGCGCCGGAGTCGAAGGAGTAATTGTCGCCGTCCAGTTGCAGAATGGGCGTTAAGAAGTCCAGTGCAAGATTCTGCTCGGTGCAGGTGATGAATGTTCTATTCACGATCAACTCGTCTTTGCGGGTGATCTGGAAATCTCCAAAAGCTTCGATAACGGGAAAACCAATGATACCATTGATCTGGTAACCGATTTGCGGAAAGGCCAGGGCAGAATCAGGGAACACCAGGAATACAGCATTACGTACTTCAATCTCACCGATTTTGAAAGAAGGACAAACAGCCAGTTCGGCATTTACTTTGATGCCTGTGATCGCTCCTACTTCGATTTGCGTATCAGGCATGATCCGCATACCAAATGTGCGGGCAGTGGATTTCGTAACTGTGGAGAGATTAGCACCTGTGTCGAATACAAAATCTTCTTCCGCTTCGCCGGATTTCACTTTGAGATTGGTGAGCATTACCTTATCACGTGTAAACTGCAGCTTTGTACTTTCTGCTATTATCACCTGCTGGGCAGGTTCGCCACGCAATGCGCCCCATATTTTGCGGGTGTTGACATAATCATCGCGCTCGTCTGCGCTGAGTTGGGCATGGTAGTTTTCCAAAATATCGTTGATTGCAGCCCAGGCTTCGCCGTAGGCAAACAACTTTCCGCAATTCGTCTGACGCAGGCCCAGCAGTTGCAGCTTAGCGGCAGGGCCTAATTCATTTCCATATTTGGAAAAAAGAGAAGCGATCCGCTCGTTGGACTGACCGAGACGATTGAAAACATTATCGATTTTTGCTTCGCAAAGCCATTGTTGTTTTTCTGAAAGCTGGCTTTGACTGGCCTTGTAAAGATCACGTGCCGAAGAAAAATCCTTATCGCTGAAAAGCGCTTCAATCCTGTTGTAGACCTGGTCCGGGGTGTCCGTCGTTTTCCTGCTGGTAGCACAACCTGTCAGTATAACAAAGCTTATGTATAAAAATAGCCGGCGCATGGGGAGGTTTTTAGATTGTAAGTTAGGTTAAAGAGATGGTATACGGTATAAGGCCCGAAACTTCGGGCCGACACTTCGGGCTAAGGCTTAAGGTGTACGGTAAGCAGCGTTGTAAGTATTAAGTTGTAAGTATTAAGTTTTAAGTAAACAGCCAGGGTGAAGGGGTAAGGCCTAGGGTGTAGGGCAGAAGCCTATTCACTATTCACCATGCACCATTCACTATTCACCATTCACCATGCACCATTCACTATTCACCATTCACCATTCACTATTCACCATTCACTATTGACGATTGACCATTCACCTATCTTTGTGCCGCTTTACAAAGCACTTAAATAGTAACTTTATGTCGGCTCCGGCTTTCTCTCCTTATCAGCGGTTTGTAGTTGCCCTGCTGGCGCTGCTGCAGTTCACCGTTGTTCTTGACTTCATGGTTTTGTCTCCACTCAGTGATGTATTGATGAAATCAATGGACATTTCTACCAAACAATTCGGCTGGGTTGTGTCGGCTTATGCCTTCAGCGCGGGCATTTCCGGCATCCTGGCAGCAGGTTTCGCCGATAAATTCGATCGCAAAAAATTATTGCTTTTCTTCTATATCGGTTTTATTGGCGGCACGGCTTTCTGTGCAATGTCCAATAATTACGTCATGTTGCTCTCGGCCCGCATTGTTACCGGTTTATTCGGCGGCGTTATCGGCGCCATTTCCATGGCTATTATTGCCGATCTGTTTGCCGTGCAGCAACGCGGCAGGGTAATGGGTATCGTGCGAATGGGTTTCGCAGTAAGCCAGGTGCTCGGTATTCCCGCGGGTCTTTTTTTCGCCAATAACTGGGGCTGGCACAGTTCGTTCTGGATGATCGTGATCCTCGCCATCCTGATTGCCATATCCATCATCTGGTTGTTAAAACCTGTAACGGCTCACCTTAGTATACAACTCCACAAATCTCCCTTCCTTCATTTCTGGCACACGTTGCAGAGCCGAAGATACCGTACAGGTTTTGCCGCCACTGCCCTGCTATCTGTCGGCGGATTTATGATGATGCCTTTTGCCAGCGTTTTCCTGGTAAACAATATTCATATTCATCACGACGATCTGCCCATCATTTTTCTTTGCACGGGTATTGCCTCGATCGTGATCATGCCGATAGTAGGCCGCCTCAGCGATAAGGTCAATAAGTTCAGTTTGTTTGTAGCCGGTTCTGCCTTGGCCATGGCGATGGTTCTCGTTTACACCAATCTTGTGCCGGTACCGTTGTGGGCAATCATTTTGCTTAACATGGTGATGTTTGTCGGCATTATGAGCCGCATGGTGGCCGCGATGTCGCTGGTGACGGCTATCCCTGCCATGTCTGACCGCGGAGCGTTTATGAGCATCAACAGTTCCTTACAGCAAATGGCCGGAGGCATTGCGGCCATCGTTGCGGGTGCGATTGTGGTACAACCGGCAAAAGAAGCGGCGTTGCTGCATTACCCCATACTCGGATTGGTAGTGGTGGGCGCTATGCTGGTATGTGCCATATTTGTCTACCGCGTAAGTAAGCTCGCTACTGACCCGGCTTCGTGAGGCAGGGGTCTTTTCTCCGTGTATCGATGATGTAGCGGATTCTCCATTGACCACCGGTGCGCACCAGTGTAAATGCATTCACTCCGCAGTGACTGAATTTTTTCATATAAAAAAAATGGTAAGGCGTCCATACCACGGCCATGTTGCCATCGATATGAACGGCTCCGAAACTGATTTGCTCATCGGCATTGCCCGGTTCTTCTTTCTGTAAAAAAGCGGCGAATGCGGCGGGCGACTCGCGCTGTACCTTCACCTGTCCGTCGCGGGTGGTGACGATTGTTTCCAGCACGGCGCTGTCGTCGAATACGGCCAGCAAAGCGGCGGCATCGGCATCGTGCATGGCTTTGAACAACTGGTTTACGCTGGCTTTAACACTATCTTCAGTTGTTTGGGCATTTGTATTAACAAAAAGCAAAACCGTTGTTAAGAGGGAGATAAAATGACGCATAACGTGATTTTTTGGGCAAACTATTGCATGTTTGGTTCGTCCAAAAGAAAAAACGAATGCGTATGAAAACAAGACAATTGGTACCAGCGGTCACTTTACTGGCTATGACGGTTATTTTTGCCAGTTGCGGCAGTAGCCGTGAGGTACACGTATATGGTCCGCCACCACCGCCTCCGTTATCTTTTTCCCTGGTAGTCACGGCAGGTCCGGGTTTCCCGGTCAGCCGTTATCGTGACGGAAGGTATTTTTACCGCAGTCCGCAGGGGTATACTTACTGGCGTGGCCACGACAACCGTTATTACCTTGACCGCCGTTATATGAATCGCCGCTATTATAATCATCCGCAGTATCATTCGTGGAAGAGGGATCACAGGCATTATTATCGTGGACGCTGAGTCGTCAATGGTGAATGGTCAATGGTGAATCGTCAATGGTGAATCGTCAATCGTCAATATAAAAGGTGAATGAGTAACTCATTCACCTTTACTTATAACTTATTACTTAAAACTTACTACTCCCTTACTTCAGGTAGCCGAGAATCCGCAGCATACTCTGCGCAGATTGCTGCTTGGCATATACCCAATCCGTCAATTTGCCTTTGTTGTCGTAGCCGACAATCACGTGCTGTGGTGAAGGAATGAGGCAGTGTTTGATACCGCCGTAACCGCTGATCTGATCCTGGTATGCGCCAGTATGGAAGAAGCCAACATAAAGCGGTTCGGGACTGTCGCCTTTTTTCGGCAGAAACACTTCGTTGATATGCTCTTCGGAATCGTAATAATCATGGCTGTCGCACGTGATGCCTCCCAACACCACCCGCTGGTATTCTTCATCCTATTTATTGATGGGCAGCATGAGGAACTTTTCACCAATACCCCATGTATCGGGCAGGGTGGTGATGAAAGATGAATCGATCATGTACCAGGTTTCGCGATCGTTCTGCGCCTTTTCTCCGATAACGCTGTAGATATGCGCCATGCTCTCTCCCACTGTGTAGCTGCCAAACTCCGTATAGATATTCGGCATCGGCACTTTTGACTTCTTGCAGGCAGCCTTGATGTTGCGCACGATTTCATTGATCATGAACTGGTAGTCGTATTCAAAGCCAAGGGAGTGTTTGATCGGGAAGCCACCGCCGATGTTGATCGAATCCAGTTCGGGACAGATTTTTTTCAACTGGCAGTAGAGATTAATGATCTTGTTCAGCTCACTCCAATAGTAGATATCGTCCTTGATGCCTTTGTTAAGAAAAATGTGGAGCATCTTGAGCTGGAACTTGCTTTCATACCCTTCGATGCGGTCGACATAAAACTCGAGAATATCCTTTGCACGGATACCAAGTCTTGATGTATAAAATGGGAAGTTCGGTTCTTCTTCGGCCGCCACGCGGATGCCGAGCTTGAACGGAACCTTCACTGTTTTGGCGTATTCTTTCAGTTCATCTTTGTTATCGAGTACGGGTACCACGTTCTGGAATCCTGAGTTGAGCAGGCTGGCGATGCGGCGCGTGTAGCTCTTTTCCTTGTAACCGTTGCAGATGATATGAATATCCTTGTTGATCTTCTTGCGTTCGTACAACTTCTTGATGATCTCGATATCGTAAGCATAAGAGGTCTCAAGATGAATTTCATGTTTGAGCGCTTCTTCCACTACGAAAGAGAAATGCGAACTTTTGGTACAATAGCAATAAAAATATTTCCCTTCGTAGCGGTGTTTTTTAAATGCGTTTTCGAACATGGCTTTTGCCTTGTTGATCTGCATACCGATTTTAGGGAGATAAGTTAACTTGAGCGGAGTACCGTACTTGTTGATCAGGGCTTTGAGATCAAGGCCGTTGAATTGAAGATACCCATCGACCACATCAATGCCTTCCTGTGGAAAATTGAATGTCTGCTTTACGAGATCGCTGTATGAATTGTTCATTTTAATCAGCCCGCGGCGCGCGGGTCGTCTACCCGGTTAACAAAAAGTAACGGGCAAAAATAAAACATTGAAAAAAATACGCCGGAAATATTTTCGGAGCTACCAACGGTAGACGAACCGGAGTTGCACCTGGAAAAGTTTGACCGGATGTTCGTAAATATCAGCTACCCGGTGTTCGTGCTCTTCATTAGTGCTTACGTTCACAAAACGGATGTTGAGCGGTCTACCTTCGGAAGGGTTGGTAACATTGGTTTCATATACTTTACCCATATTGGCATATTCCTGTTTGCCGCCGCCTATGCAGGAAAAGCTCAGGTCGATGAAGGAGCGGTTGCGGGCTTTACTTTTGCTGATATCGTACATGAGTCCGGCACCACCACCTGCGTACCAGGTATAATCTTTTACGGTTGTACGTTTTTCCAGGGGCCGGCAGCCGTCTTCGTCATGTGGATCTTCGACATACAGGGTGCTGTACATACTGAGCAGTCCGCCCATGATTTGCCCGTAAGGCACCAGTCTTTTACTGTTGTCGGTACGCGGCTTTTCAAACCTTGCGCGGGCGCCTATGGTGCCGATCTGGCTGTTGAGGTTCACATCTGTTTCGGTGGAGCTGCCATCACGGAAAGTGAAGGTCTGGCGGCGGCTGGATGAGCCGTAGGTGCCTACCTGCAGGTCAGCTCCGAGCCATATAAAAGGGGCTTTTTTAAGGGAAAACAACATTTCCATGTCGAGACCGTGTTCGGACTTGAAACCTTTTTTCATTTCGCCACCGGGGAGAAACAGGTTATAACCGATACCGATTTGTCTGTTCTGGGCCTGGAGGAATAAACCAGCCAGTACAAGCGCGCAGGAAAAGAAGAACTTTTTCATAAGCGTTTATTTGTTGGAAATGGTACCCTGAATGTACAGAAAATGGCGGTATAAGGCAAAAAAAGACCACGCCGTAGCGTGGTCCTTCTCTCCTGAAGCGGGAATTTATTTTACAGAATCAACCAGCGTTTTGAACGTTTCGGGGTTTTTCATAGCCAGGTCAGCCAGGACTTTACGGTCGAGGGTGATTCCTTTTTTCTGCAGTTTGTTGATGAACTCAGAATAAGTGAGTCCTTCAGCGCGAACGGCCGCGTTGATACGGGCAATCCACAGTGAACGGTATTCTCTTTTCTTGAGTTTACGGCCTACATACATGTAGGTCATACCTTTTTCAACAACGTTCTTGGCAACCGTTAATACGTTTTTACGTTTGCCATAGAAACCTTTGGCTTGTTTTAATATTTTTTTGCGGCGAGCTTTGGAAGCTACTGCATTTTTTGAACGAGGCATATCTTAAGCGTTTAAAAGTAAAGATTGGGGTTAACTGAAACACCGCTCTGCGCGGTCTGCCGGCTTATTTCAGGCGCAGCAGGCGTTTAACGAAATTCATGTTGGACTTGGCCACTACTCCGTCAACACGCAGCGCTCTTTTACGCTTGGTAGATTTTTTGGTCAGGATGTGACGCTTGAAACTTTTCTGGTGGGTGATCTTACCAGTCGCAGTCACTTTAAAGCGTTTCTTTGCGCTGGAGTTTGTTTTTACTTTAGGCATTATAACCTTGTTTATTTAATTACACCTTTGAGGCGTTCCCAAACAGTCGGGATCCTTGTCGGGCCTCTTCAGTAATGTATCCGCTTGTACCAAACAAAACGGGGCGCAAAGTTAAGTAATCTGTTTCAGTTTACCTAAAGTGCACCCCGTTTTCTCGAATCAGTTTTAAATGACTGATTCTTATTTAGTTATAGTATTAAGCAATAAGTCAACAGTCATTCTCTTATTACTTAAAACTTACTACTTATCACTTATTACTTCTTCGGATCAAGAATATTATCAATCCGGCTGGCCACATCCTGCAGGTGAGCACGGCTCATCGCATCAGCAGTACCCGCAGCGGCATTCTTCGCTTCAGCACGCAGCGACACCAGATGGGCACGCACCGCACTGTAAACATCCGAATTTTCAATTGCCGGAGCAGATGGGCCGGATGAACGGCCACCGCCGCCAACGATCAGCGTCATGGTGCTGGCCGGAGGGTTCAGCAGTTTGTCCAACACACCAACGTATGCTTTCTGCAAATTGCGACGGTAAGGATCTATACGGCTGCGTGTTTTCAGCTCAGACCAGATACCGCTTTGCAGATCGCTCAGCAGTTCGCTGATGGTGTAAGCCTTCGCTCCTTCAACCGTTTCGCCTTCCACCAGCTTGCCAAGGTTACGGCCAGATAGCAGGCTGTTCAGCGTTGACTCCTGCAGCGACAATACGGTTGCTGTTCCGCTGATACCTGTTTTCGCGAAGATCGATTGATCCAGCAACCAGGTTGGCGTTTTGAACAGGTTATTTTGCAGGAATGTTACCGCTTCTTTTTGTTTTGCTTTCGGTACGTATTCATATACCACACCCTTCTCTTCTACTGTGCGCAGTGTTTCCATGATGCCGCCAACATATCTTGTTACATGGCTCATGTACATGGCAAACTGGTTGCGCACTTCGCCGTACATCATACGCAGATTGTCATAGTTCTTGTTAGGCTCGCGTGTCCATGCATCCAGGTTGGGTATGATGCGCTTCAGGTTAAGGATGCCATAGTAAGCTCCTTTCATGGCATCATCGCCTACCTGCTCGCGCTGCGAACGGGGATCATCAGGATTGTTTTCGCGGCCAAACCAAAGACGGTTGTATTTAAGTTTATTGATCACCCACTGATTGAGGTGCGCTTTTTCCGCATCTTCATTTGCGTACTGCGGGAACAGGCGATAACCCCATTCGATCGACCAGTCGTCATAGTCACCGATGCGGGGAAACAGGCCCACGCGGGAGATATTGTCTTCCGGCTGTGCTACGTAGTTGAAACGCGCATAGTACATGATCGAAGGCGTATGGCCATTTTTCTCCACCCATGCTTTGTCGCGGAGTTTTTCTACGGGCACGGTGGAACTGGATCCATAGTTGTGTGGCAGACCGAGGGTGTGTCCCACTTCGTGAGAAGACACGAAACGGATCAGTTGGCCCATCAGTTCGTCGTCGAACAACATTTTGCGCGCGCCGGTATCCACAGGCGAAGCCTGCACAAAATACCAGTTGCGGATCAGTTGCATTACGTTGTGATACCAGTTGATATGGCTTTCCATGATTTCACCGGTGCGGGGATCGCTGATGCTCGGACCGCTTGCGTTGGCAATATCGGAAGGTTTGTAGACGATCGCTGAATAGCGGGCATCATCAAGGCTCCATTCAGGGTCTTCCTGTTTGGTCGGCGCTTCGCGTGCATAGATCGCGTTTTTGAAACCTGCTTTTTCAAATGCTTTGGCCCAGTCGTTCACGCCCTGGATCAGGTAAGGCACCCATTTTTTCGGCGTAGCCGGATCGATATAAAACACGATAGGCTTCTTGGGCTCTACGAGTTCGCCGCGTTTGTATTTTTCCCAATCGCCTTCTTTCGGCTCAAGGCGCCAGCGTTTGATCAGGCGAACAGATTCCACACCCTGCGGGTTGGCATCAAAGTCGGTATAACCCACAGCGAAATAACTCACGCGTGGATCATAATAACGTGGCTGCATTTTTTTTGCCGGAAGTACAAACCAGGAACTGTTCAGTTCGAGTGTAACATTACCGCCGGGAGAGCTCATTGCCCCGGGTGCAGGAGTGCGTCCAAAAGTTTTGACGGTGGTCAGTTCCACGTTCATCGGATAAGAACGTACGGTAGCGATATACGACTTGTCGGTTTGCTGCGAACCGATGCGGAGCGCAGATTTGAAGGAGCTGTTGAAGCCGAGGATATCGTTGTCGCTGTTCACATAATCGGTGATGTCGATCACGGTACCGGTGATGGTCGTGGGCAACACTTTCACGTCGAAAGACGCTACGATCGGTTGAATATTGGAATTCCTGACCGACATGAACATAGGTGACAGGGAATCTTTGGCATACTCCGAATACGAAATATTGCGCAGGAATACTTTGTTGTTGGGGCCTTTGTCGAAGGCTACTACGTTTTGCCCGATCTGGTCTCCGGCATATCCGAAAAATCCGTTGCGGATGCCGCCGCCGGATTTGGAGATGCGGTTAACTACGAGGAGTTCACGTCCGAAAACGGAATCCGGGATTTCAAAGAAATACTTGTCGTCTACTTTATGAAACCTGAAGAGACCGTCGTCAGTAACGGCTTTGTCGGTGATAACATCCTTATAAGGCTTGGGGCCTTGTGAGGCGCCCGCACCGCCACGTCCTGCAGGAGGACCGCCGGTAGGCCGTGTCGTGTCAGCTTTGGGTTGTTGTGCTGCGGCTGCAAGATGCAGCAAAATGGCCGCAGCGGCCAATGAGGATCGAATTAACTTCATGCCTGGCTTAGTTTATAATTTTAACGTCTCAATATACGTCAGCCAGGCTTTTAGTCGGTCAACTATTTACATGAACGGCAATCCCCGCGTTACTGCGGGGATTGTGTTCTTTTATTCTTTCGGCTTATCTGACTTTTTCTTGGCGCCTTTCGGTGCGAACATCGCCAGCATCCGTCGTCCTTCCAGTTTCGGCATATTTTCCAATACACCTACTTCTGCCAGACGCTCGGCAAATTTCAGGAGGAGCAGTTGCCCGCGGTCCTGGAATTGAATAGCGCGGCCTTTGAACTGTACATAGGCTTTCACCTTGTTGCCATCTTTCAAAAAGCCTTCGGCATGTTTTGCTTTGAAGTCGAAGTCGTGATCGTCCGTATTGGGCGTAAAACGGATTTCTTTCACTTCGGAGACTTTGCTTTTCGCCTTCATCTCCTTTTCTTTCTTCTTCTTATCGTAAAGGAACTTGTTATAGTCAATGATCTTACAAACCGGTGGATCTACCTGCGGGGAAATTTCAACCAGGTCGAGTTGTTGTTCCTGGGCGATGCGCAGGGCATCCTGGGTGTTGTAGATACCAACTTCCACGTTGTCACCTACCAGGCGAACCTGTGGTACGCGAATAATTGGTTGATCCGGTGTTCGGCTTCTTTACGGGGCATGAAACGTCCCTTGAAACCACCTTTGTTAAAGCCACCGCCGCCGGGTCTGAATCCGCCGCCGGGCGGTCTGTTGAACCCGCCTCCGGGTTTTTGAGGTACTGCCATTTACATTTTTTAGTTTAAAAATTGATTTGGTACGGTCTTCCGGCTTAGAGAAGACCTTGTGACGGTTTTATTCGGCCCGTCTTTCCGATTTTTCTTCGCTGGTTTCAGCCAGAAATGCTTCGACTGTTTTTGTTCCGAGGTCGCCTTTACCTTGACGGCGTACGGCTACTGTTCCTTCTTCCATCTCTTTCTCTCCCACGATCAGCATGTAGGGTACTTTCAGCGATTCGGTGTCCCGGATTTTCTTTCCGATCTTTTCCTGCCGGTCGTCAACCTCTGCACGAATATCCGCTTTTTTCAGC
>Ga0079369_1000228_pt1 | contig 10448 bp, 9 predicted proteins | sample ThiBiot_750_biof_FD_68599 | JGI IMG/M metagenome (GOLD analysis project Ga0079369, IMG submission 68599) | Wastewater bioreactor microbial communities from Cape Town, South Africa - Thiocy_expt_750_biof (version 3) (version 2) | ecosystem: Engineered > Bioreactor > Thiocyanate-remediating >...
CTCGTCGACGCCCGTCGACACATTCACAAGCAGGCGCGGCGAAGCCGCGACCACTCCCGTCTGCCGACGCGAGACATAGGAATCAGCGTCCCAGACGGAGCAAGCTATACGATCCGGTGACCGGATCGGGCTTGATCCTCGACACGGGGTCGAGGATGCGGCACACTGGATGTGTGGTCCCCGCGTTGTGCGGGGTCGCTGCGCTGGGCCGGGAGGGGGTGACGACATGGCCGTTTCTGATACTGCGGGGGAGCAGGAGCCCCGTCGGCAGGCGCGCCGTCGTCGCGTCGAGGGTGGTCGCCGGCATCGGCATGTTGTGCGTGTCACTCCCGAGGAGGAGGGGCAGCTTCTTGCGCTCGCGTTGCAGTACAAGGTGAGCGTGCCCAAGTTGCTGGTGGACTCCGCTCTGGCGGGAGGGGCTGCGGCGGCCGCGTCCAATGCGTCGGTGCGGCACGAGGTCATCGCTCAGATGTTCTCCACGCACCGGCTGCTGGCGACGATCGCGAACAACGTGAACCAGATGGCGAAGGCGACAAACGCGACCGGTGACGTGCAGGCCGAGATGGTGGCGACGCTGCGCAAGGTGCGCGAGGTAGCCGACCGGATCGACGCATTCGTCGACGAGCTGAGCGGTGCAGCGTCATGATGCCGAACGTTGTCCGCGGCGATCGCATGTCGGGACTGATGACCTACCTCACCGGTCCGGGCCGGTCGAACGAGCACACTGAGCCGCATCTGGTCGCGGGTGATCCGGCGCTCATGGCGTGGCACGATGACGCGGAGCTTGGACGCGATGCGGCATTGTCGATCGCGCGCCACCTGGATAAGCCGCGAACTGCATTCGGTGTCGAGGTTCCCGGCGGTCATGTGTGGCATTGCTCACTGTCGCTGCGCGCCGACGAAGGCATGCTCACAGATGAAGACTGGGGGAAGATCGCCAACGACTTCATGACGGCGATGGAGTTCGACGACAACGAAGGAGCGAAGGCCCCGTGCCGGTGGGTCGCCGTCCGGCACGGTGTCTCGTCGAACGGGAACGACCACATCCACATCGCCGTGAACCTGGTCCGAGAGGACGGCACCAAAGCATCCATCCACAACGACTTCCACCGCGCGCAGGTAGCGACCCGAGCGCTTGAAGTGAAGTACGGATTGGAGCAGCTGGAATCGGTGCGCGCCGAGCGGTCGACGCGCGGCTACGACCCGGCCGAGCGGGAAGCTCAGGCGCGGTCGCGGGCACGTGCGAAGTACGAGCGCACCCGTCCGCAGTTGGGCGAGGACGCGCCGCGGTGGGAACACCTGACCGGGCCGGATCGGCAGGCGCGGATCAGCGCCGAGGTGCGCACCGATCAGCCCCGCTATTTGCTGGCGTTGAAGGTGCGCGGGTGCGCGACCGCGGCTACCGACGAAGCCGAGTTCGTGCGCCGCATGCGACGCACGGGCTTGCTTGTTCGTCCCCGCTACGCGGATGGACGTACCGACGTCATCACGGGCTACTCGGTGGCCGAGCGACCCGCGGCCGGCGAGCGTCCGATCTGGTACGGCGGGGGTCACCTTGGGCGCGATCTCACGCTGCCCCGGCTGCGCGACGGGTGGCCGGATACCCCGACTGGAGCGAGCGATGCGGCCGCCGAGTGGAACGCCGCCAAGCGCGGCCGCCGCGTGGTCGCACCGGGAGCTGAGACGCGGGAACCGGACCCCGAGCTGTGGGGCCGGCGCAACGACGAGCTGCGGCAGCTCGTAGACCGGCTGCGGTCGGTTCCCGTCGACGACAGGGACACGTGGGCCACGGTCGCGCGACAGACAGCCGGCGCATTCGCGGCCTGGTCCAACGCGACCGAGGAGACGCCCGGCGACCTCGCCGCGGCGTCGGAGGCCCTGTCACGATCGGCGCAGACGTACACCCGCACGGTGCGGCCGCATCGCGCGGGCACGACCGCTATCTCCGGGGCGGCGATGCTGCTGGCCAGCGCCGCACGTGGCGGTCAGGGCACGGTGGCACAGGCCGCGATGATCCGGCAGCTCCTCCGCCTTACGCAGGCGGTCTACGAGGCCGCCCAGGCGGCCGAGCAGGCCCGGCAGGCTCGACTGTTGGCTGAGGACGTGCGGGGACGTCTGACGCGCGTTCGTGACGCGCTGCCGGCGGTCAGCGCGGAGGCGTCGTCGACGACGGCCGCGCCGGCCGCGACGCTGGACTCGGAGACGCAGGCGATGCTGGATCGGCTGCGGGCCGGGCAGGCTCAGCCGGCGACGGCGGCGACGTCGCCGGTGCCGAACAAGATCGAGCCGACGAAGCCACGACAGAGGACGGGGCCGGGCGCAGAGCACGGCCCGGAACGATAGGAGAGGGGGGCCGATCATGGCCGAGGAAAGCGACGGGATCGCGGAAGCGATCGAAGGGCAGATCAGGGTCGCGGTGACCGCTGCGGGACAGGTGGGCGAGCGCATCGCCCGAGCGCGGGAGGACGCGCTGCGCCGAGCGCAGGCGGCGAGCGAACGCGAGGCGCGCGAGCTGCGGACCCGGTTCGAGGCCGAGCAGCGGACGGCGCGCACCGAGTACGGCAACGTCTACCGGTCGGACTGGTGGGAGCGGTCGACGCCCGAGCAGATCGGTCGCACGTACCAGACCACCCGCGCATGGTCGCAGGACGACCCGGAAGCGGCCCGCGCCGAGGAGCGGATGCGTGAGGAGCTGCGCACCCGTTACGGCGTCGACGCGGCCGACACGGGCGCCGATGCGGGCGCGGTTCGCGCCGCGGTCGAGCGTGCCGAGCAGGGGCGTGCGCAGGCCGACGTCGAGCGGCAGCGCTCCGCGGTCGAGAACGTCGAGGCACAGCAGCTCCTCGCGCAGGCGGACCAGCAAGACCGGCTGGCCGAGCAGGAGCGCGCCGCGGCCGAGTACGAGCCCGACCCGGAGGAGCGTACTCGAGCACAGGCCGAGGCGGACGAGCGCACCGTGACGGCCGACGCTGCCCGAGAGGACAGCGCGACCGCGTACGACAGCTCCGAGCGGCGCGCGTCCACCGCGGCGGACTTGGAAAGCAAGGGCATCGATCAGGAGGTCATCGCGACCCGGATGCGCGCCGACGTCAGCCAGGCGAAGCCGGCCACCGCCGCGGTGGCCGCAGGCGGCCCCGCCAAGGCACCGAAGGCGCGCAAGACCCGCGGCCGCGGCGTCCAGGTGCAGCGCAACGAACAGAGCCGCTGAACCGGACAGCAGACAGGAAGAAGGGCCGCGCTGGGGGAGCGCGGCCCTTCTTGTTTCCCCGTCGCTAGGGGGGAAGCGACGTTGGGTCAATTATGGTGCGACCCACCGACAGAGAACACCCCTAGTCGGCGGTCGCCTCGCGGACGTCGGGGAACAACCCTTCCGGCGGCCGCTTGTAGGGCAGCGGATCGCCCTTGCTGCACTGGTTCTCCGGGTCCATCGCGTCGGCCGGCGCGAACGGGCCTTGCGGGTCCATCAGCACGGCCATGTGCGTGTCGGCGTGGTCACGCCACCACACACTCATCCCGGTCGAGGGATCGCGGCGCAGGAACTCCCAGGAGCGCCAGAGCGCTTCGAGACGGATCACCGCCTCGTCGTACTTCCACCATTCGGCCGCCCACACCCGGTTCTTGCCGTCGATCTTGCGCCGGTACACGCTGCGCAGATACTCGCGCAGGAACTCGTCGACACTCCCGTACGTCAAGACGGGCTCTGCCACGTCCGGTTCATCGGCCGCGGCATCATCGTCGAGCCCGGAATCTTCGAGCTGCGCAGCGATCGCCGCCGCGGCCGCCGTCTCCGCCCGATCGCGAAGCGCGTCCAGCACGTCGTCGGTCAGGGCATCCTTGACGGCTTCGGCGGCGACGGTCGACACTTCCTTGCGCACCAAGGACTTAACCGCGGCATCCACCAGCTCGTCGGCCAAGCTGCCGACGTCGATCCCGAACGCGCGACCGCCGGACGGAGCTGCTGCATTCGTCGACGAGCTGCCGGCGTCCTGCGGCTCGTACTCGTCGTCGCCCCAGTCGCTCACGATCGCGCCTCGCTCCCGATGGTCGCCTCCACGGCCGCGACCTCGTGCTGCGCCTCACTGATCGTTCGTTGCGCCTGCGGATCGTGCGCGGCGATCGAGGCCCGCACGTCGGCCGCGTGCGGGCCGGTCATCCACGGCTGAGTGCGGATCAGCGTCGGCCGAGAGCCGGAGGAGAGCACCACGGCGCGACCCTTCGGCATCGCCGCCAGGTCCGCGACGTCCAGGATGCGCTCACGGTGGAGCTGCTGCGACACCGTGCGCTGCCCGCGCCCGCTCGACGTCGACGACGAGAGACGGTCGTAGTCACCGATGACCCGCGACAGGTCTTCCAGGAAGCCGGCCTCCGAGACGCCGCCGCCGTAGACCTTCACGTTGGAGGCCGACCACAGCTTGCGCATCCCGGACTCGCCCCAGACCTCCACGCCCTGCGACCAGCTCTGCAAGATCGTCATAAGCACGATCCCGCGCGAACCGTAGTGCGAATAGAGGTTCGGCAGGTCACGCCACCGGCACACGTTCGCGGCCTCATCGAGCACGCCCAGGAGCGGCGTGGTGAGGCGGCCGCCGGCCGACCGCGCGGCCAGCTCCTCCGCCGCTTCCACCACGGCGACCGTGAGCGCCGTCACCAGAGGACCGGCCGTGCCCTGACCCTCCTTGGAGAGGCTGTAGAGCGTGCCACCGTCGCGCACGAATGCCTCCGGGCTGAACTGCGGACGCCGGTCGCTCGTGTTCCCGCCGAGCGGGGTCACCCAGCGGGCCACCTGGCGGTTGGTCAAACAGGACGCCATCTGCTGGGCGGTCCCGTAGACGCCGCCGCGCTGCTTCTCCGGCGCGTCGATGACGCCGGCCACCTGGTCGGCGGTCAGCGGGAAGCCGTGGTGTCGAAGGATCTCCACCGCTGTGTCGTCGGCGGGCCGGGTCAGCCACGTGTACACGTCCGTGATGGGCCGGTTGTCCAGCGCCGCGGCGAGCAGAAGGCCGGCCAGCAAGTCCTTGCCGGAGGAGTCGAAGAACGCTTCGGTCTTGGCGTCCGCGTCGCGGGAGCCGGAGGCGAAGTGCTGGGCCATCTTGGCGGCGCGTACCTCGTCGGTGACGTAGCTCAGCGGGTTCCACCACCAGGTGGGTTCCTCCAAGGCGATGCCCTGCGGATCGAACACCCACACCGGGCCGGCCTTCTCGCGCACGTCCCGGGTGGCGTCTACGACGTCGCGCTTGTTCGAGGTGACGAGCACGCCGCCGGGAGCGGCCAGGATGGCCGGGACGGCGCGGCTGGTCGTCTTACCGGTGCGCGGCCCCCAGATATCGATGTGCATGTCCTCCCAGGAGCCGTAGAGCGGCTGTCCTGACGCGACGGTGCGCCCGATGGGAACACCGGGCGCGTCAGCCACGCCGAGGCGCTGAGCCTTCTCTAGCGCGCTCTTGCGGCTGAGGTCTGCGACGTCGCGGCCGCGACCCATGTACTGCGCCGATCGGTCGACGCGGGTCCGCCCCTTCCGGTAGCGGGCGATCGCAACGATGATCAGCACCGCGAGGGCGATCACGATCGCCGCGACCACGGCGATGATCCACGTGCCCGACGCCGGCCACGGCACCTTCCCCATGAGGACCTGGAACGTCAGCGTGAACGGGTCACTGCTGAGAGTGACCCCGGTGTGGTCGAGCTGGTGGCCGAGGCGAACCGCGAGGTTCACCCCGACCACCCCGACGATGACGATCACGATGCCGGCGGCGAGCAGCATCGACTCCGCTGACAGGCCGCCCGGGTCGCGGCGGCGGTTGTTGGGCGTGCTCACGACGCTGCCTCCTCCGGCTCGACGGCGTGCAGGCGGCGACCGACACGGGATTGCGCGTGCCAACGCTTGTTCGTGTCGTTGGTCGAGCGCTCCGTTTGGGTCAGCTTGACCGTGATCGGGATGCCGGGGCGGCCACCGACCTTGATCAAGAACTTGCCGCGGCCGGGAGGCTCCGTCTCCTTGCCGGTGGTGGCATCCCACGACGGCGGCGCAGACCAGCCGGTGAGGAGACTCTGCTCGGCCTGCGAGAACGGCACGGCCGTGGTCAGCAGCGGCATCTCCGAGTGCGGGAGCCCGCCGACCACGACCATGCCGGCACGCTCGACGAACCCGCGCGCCTTCATGCGGTCCTCCTCCGTGGGGAGGGCGTCGAGGTCGCGCATGGTGTGGGTGATCATCGCCTGGCCGACACCGAACTGGCGGTTCAGTCGGGTGAGCGAGTCGACTCGATCGACCATGCCGCTGCCGGAGCGGAGGGCCTGCCACAGCTCGTCCATGATGACGAAGTAGTGCCGCTGTGGTTCCAGGCCGGCCTCAGCGAGAGCGTTCGCCACGTTCACCGTGGCGAACCCGTTCGACCAGCACGCGAGTAGGGTCGCGGCGCGCAGGTCGACGTCGGTCTCTTTCAGCCCGGAAATGTCGTAGACCACCGGACGGTCACGCCGCATCGGGTTGGTGGTCGGCCGGGAGAACGTCTCTCCGAGGCGGCCGCCGCGGGCGAGGCTGATCAGCGATGCTTCCAGCCCGCGCGTGGTGCGCTGATACTCGGCAAAGTCGCCGCGGTCGACCGCGACCTCGCGCAGCTCGGCCGGGCCTTCCTGGACGATCGTAAGCAGGTCTGCCAGGACCGGCACCTGGTCGACGAACCGGCGATCCAGGATGCGGAGCGCCTGGTCGACGATCGACTCCTCGACGTCGGACGGCGGCTGCTTGCGCAGGATCGTGAGCAGGGCGGAGACGATGGTGAGGCGGCGGCCGTGGGCGTCCGCCTCAACCTCTTCCGCCTCCTTCTCGTACCCGGCTTCGCGCAGCCGCACGGCGGCTTCTGTCGACTCGCCCGGGTCCAGGACGTTCAGGTGGCCGCGGCCGCGGCCCAGGCGGATCACCTGGCCGCCGAGCGCCTCGATCAGGTCAACATAGTCCGGCTTCAAGTCTCCGAGGATGAACGGGATGGAGCCGAAGCCGGCGAGGCCGGCGGCCATGCGTCGAACGGTCGTCGACTTCCCGAGGCCGGGCAAGCCGAGCACGAACACGCTCGGGTTGCTGATCAGCTTCGCGCGCTGGAACCACGAAATCGGGTCCGCGCACACCGTCGCTCCGGTGTAGAGGTGCCGCCCGAGCGGCACGCCCACGAGCGGCGCGCCTGTGCCCACCGAGAACGGCCACAGCCCACACACCTGAACGGTGGTGCCGCGGTACTCGACGGGTGCCTGCACGTAGCCGGCAGTACCGCGGCCGCGACCGATCCAGCCGCGCCCACTGGGGCGCAGCGGGCGCGGCTCGGTCGTGGTCTGCGGCTTCTGAGCGGGGCTCTTGGTGCTCTTGCGCTTGTTGGTTGCCATCGTCATCACAGCCGATCCCGGAGCGTGGAGGGAACCTGAACATGCTTGGTCGGGATCAGGCCCAGCGGCAACGCCATCGCGAAAGCCGAGTCCTGCGACCCGTACACACGGCGCACTCGCAACCGCGCGCCGGCCGAGAGGTTGTCGATCGCCGCGGCCGCCTCCGGCTCCTTGGCCGGATCAAGCACCGTGGCGGTGACCAAGATCGCGAAGTTCACCAGCCCGGCGCCGGACGCCTCCTCCTGTGCGGTCGCGGCCGCGGCGCGCACCGCGAGGGTGTCGCGTGCCTGCGGCTTCCGAGTCGCGCTGGCGCGGAACTGCGCAGCCGTCAGGTCCGCCTCCACGAGCCCGGCCGCACGGGCCGGGTCGATCGGCTTGTAGAGGATCGTCACCCGCTTGCGCGCGATATCGCGATGTGGTGCCAGCAGCCGGGCAAGAACGCCCGATTGGACCGTGCCGCGCGGGGCCTGAGTCATCGCCCAGGTGACCGACGTCGCGGAGTCGTGGCGGTAGTCCGACCACGACGCCTGATGCGCGGTCGGTCCGACGTCTGGCCACGAAAGCTCGGGCGTCTCACCCTGCGCGTGCGCTTCGTCGATGAGCTGGGCGGCGGCAGGGTCGTACGCGATGCGGATCGTCTCGCACAACTCTTGGGCGGACATTGGCCGCGCGGCACCCGCCCCGGTGGCCTGCAAGTTACCGGTCAGGCCGGGAAGACGCGCCGCGAGCTCGACGACGAGTCCGGTGGCGGAACGGTCAACGCGAAGCCGGCACCCGCCTGGGATGCGACGCAGCGCAGCAACGCCATCGCCGCGGCCGAGAAGGCGCTCACGGCGTTCGCGCGCCCGGACCTCAGCTCCACCGATTGGTGGGCGGCCCTCTCGCCGCTCCTGACCCCGCAGGCGCAGCAGGACTACCAGTCCGTCGACCCCGCGAACATCCCGGCGCACAAGCTCGCCGGTAGCGGGACCATCGTCGATGAGAGCAGCACCTACGCCGTGTCGGTGGAGGTTCCCACCGACGCCGGCACCTACACGATCATCCTCACGCGACGCGATGGCGCGTCGCCCTGGCTCGCCAGCCGATTCACGCCTCCTGCGGGGACACACTGACGATGGATCGCAAGTCTGGGGGGCTCGTAGCGATCATTGCCGTACCCGTGCTCATCCTCGCAACGGTGTTCGGCATGATGCTGCTCACGTCGTCGGCGTCCGCGAGCTGCAACCCCACCGGCAGCAGCGCCGCTGGGGTCACTATCGATCCCAAGACCGTGCCCGACACCACGATCAGCGGATACGGGCACGACCAGCTCGTGAACGCCGCCTATGTGATCCAGGCCGGGAAGGATCTCAACCTCAGCTCGCGGGACCAGACCATCGGCGTGATGACGGCGATGGGCGAATCCGGTCTGCGCGTGCTCAACTACGGCGACGCCGTAGGCCCTGACAGCCGCGGCCTGTTCCAGCAGCGCGCGAACGGGGCATGGGGGTCGCTCAGCGACCGCATGGACCCCTACATCAGCGCAACGAACTTCTTCAAGAAGCTGGCCACGATCACCGACCGCGACTCCCTTGCGCCGACGATCGCCGCGCACAAGGTCCAGGTGAACGCGGACCCGTACTACTACGCCAAGTACTGGGACGCCGCCGTGGCCGTCGTCGAAGGGCTCACCGGAGCCAAGCTCGGCCTGAGCACCGGCACCGGCAACCAGGTGTGCTCTGGCGTCGGCACCGGCACCGGTACCGTTAGCGCCCAAGGGTGGGCGCTTCCGGCCGCAGGACCGATCAGCGATCCCTTCGGGATGCGCGTGAACCCGATCAGCGGCGTGTACAAGCTCCACGCCGGCGTCGATATCGCCGGCGGCTGTGACTCCCCCATCTACGCCGCCCAGACCGGCACCGTCGTCGCCAGCGGCTTCGGCGTCGGCTACGGCTCCAACGGCACGATCGTCATCGACCACGGCGGCGGCGTGCAGACGGTCTACCTGCACATGTACGCCTCCGGAATCCTCGTCCAGGACGGCCAGAAGGTCACCGCAGGCCAGCAGATCGCCCGTATCGGCTCCTCCGGTGACTCCACCGGCTGTCACCTCCACTTCCAAGTGATGATCAACGGCTCCCCCACCGATCCCGTGGCCTTTATGAAGACCGTGGGAATCACCATCGGCGGATGAGCGGAAGGAGAAACACCCACATGAGCACGACAACAGAAGCGACCGCGTGGCCCCGCGCCACCGCGACCCTCAACGAGGACGGCACCGCCCAGGTATCCATCGGCGGCACCGTCACGGAGGTTGCGGCCGGCGACGTCGACGAGGCGCGCGCCCAGGTCGTCGCGATCGTCGCGGCCCGCGCTGAACAGCTCGGCCGACCGCTGCACGTCCTCACCCGCGACCCCGCCGGGGAATGGCCGCTGATCATCCACCCGGACCAGACCGTGACCGAGGACGACACCCGGGAAGCACGGCCGCAGGCCCCCGAGCCCGCGGCCGCCGAAGCGGCCCCCGCCGAGCCGGCGGCCACCGAGCCCGAGGCGGCCCCGTCGTCTCAGGCCGGTCCCGGCTCATGGGTCACCGCGGCCGCCCCCGCGGCGCCGAGTGCGGACCTTCCGACACGACGAGCCATGCGCCAGTCGTTCCTTGTCAGGGAGCAGATCGAGGAGCCGGCCACCACCGGGTGGCGCGGCCTCGCAACGCGCGCCGGTATCCGCATGAGCCCCAGCGAGGAGGAGCGCGCAGAGCGCGCCGACGTGCTCGCCGTCTCCCAGCACTGGCCCGGCCCGCGCACGATCGCGATCGTGAACGGCAAGGGCGGCGCTGGCAAGACCCCCAGCACTGTCCTCCTCTCGGGCGTGTTCGCCCGCTACGGCGGCGCGGGCGTGCTCGCCTGGGACAACAACCAGACCCGAGGCACGCTCGGCTGGCGGACCGAACAGGGGCCGCACGAGTCGACCCTGCTCGAGTTGTTGCCCCAGGTCGATCGGCTCCTGAGCACCAGCGCCCAGTCCGCGGACCTGGCCCACTACGTGCACCACCAAACCCGCGACCGCTTCGACGTCCTCCGCTCCAAGCC
>Ga0079369_1000242_pt1 | contig 10345 bp, 8 predicted proteins | sample ThiBiot_750_biof_FD_68599 | JGI IMG/M metagenome (GOLD analysis project Ga0079369, IMG submission 68599) | Wastewater bioreactor microbial communities from Cape Town, South Africa - Thiocy_expt_750_biof (version 3) (version 2) | ecosystem: Engineered > Bioreactor > Thiocyanate-remediating >...
ATGAGTGCGCACTTCGATCTGCTCAATCACGTGAAGATCACAGAGTGTATCCGGGAACTGAAACATTTTGCGCAAAGCAAACTGGTGGAGGAGAACGCTAATAACCGCAACCTGACATACGTATACCTGTATACGGCGCGCATTAACCTGCACTTCCTGGAAGGAACCTTTGAAAAAGGGCTGCAGCACGTACCGTTTTTGGAAAAAATGTTGGTCGAATATGGGTTGTTCCTCGACCGCCACCGGGTGATGGTATTTTATTACAAGATCGCCTGTCTGTATTTCGGGAGTGGCCACAATGAAAAAGCGATCGATTACCTCAACCGTATTATTAATCAGAAGGACGACCTGCGCACGGATCTGCAATGTTATGCACGCCTGTTGCACCTGATCGCGCATTACGAATTGGGTAATTTCGATTTGCTGGAATACCTGAGTAAATCCGTTTACCGGTATATGGCCAAAATGGAACACCTCAGTAAAGTGGAGGAGGAAGTGTTTGCGTTCATGCGGCGCTCGTTCAAGGTGGGCGCACATGCACTGAAACCGGAATTTCAGAAATTGCTGAACAAGCTGCGAAAATATGAGGGCAATCCGCTGGAGACGCGTGCCTTTGCTTATCTCGATATTATATCGTGGCTGGAAAGTAAGATCAATAATATCAATGTGCAGGATATTATCCGCAGTAAATACTTACGGGAAAAAAGAAAGCCCGGAAAATCAAAAACCGCCTCGTAAAAGGCGGTTTTTATATTTATCATCGCAGTAATTATTCTGCGGCTGTTTCTTCTTCCTCTTCGGCTGGTTCAACCGGTTCGTATTTTCTGTCTTTCTCGAGCAGCAGGTTATCTTCCGCATCGTACAGTTCGTAGCTATAACCCATGGGCAAGCGATCGAGAATATTGTGCAGCACACGGAGGTTGGCCGCTTCCCAGCTCAAATTGCCTGTCATGATCGGGCTGTTTTCTTCTCCTTCGAGATAGAGATCAGACCAAGCATTCTTCAGATCGTAATGACCGCCGCCTGCTCTGCTTGCGGTCCAGGTGTTCATTTCAAAGGCGTCTTTCAGTGCGGTCTTACTGATGAAGGAAAATTTGGCAAAAAAATTATTCTTGTCAGGCATCTTAATTCCTTTGTAGGTTATTAATTAATACAAAAATTGCTTTCTAAAGCTGATTTGCTGCAAATATACGCGCCGGGACGCGTTCGTTGCCGGTTTTTTCACCCTGGTGAAAAAAAAGCCTGTGGCCGGATGGGGGTAAGCGGTTTTCCGCTTGTCACATAAAAAAAGCCTATTTGATTGTCAGCAGCTATATTTGAGGCTCCTTACAGGATCGCCAACGTGGAATCAACCCATACTGCCATTATTCGCTCCATTGCACCAGTCGGTGCAGAAACCTTTGAACAATTATTCAAAACGCATTTCAGGGGTTTGTACGCTTATGCACTTACGATTGTGCAGGACGAGATCATGGCGGAGGAATTGGTTCAGAACATGTTCTGCCGGCTTTGGGAGAAAAAAAGCCAGTTGGAGATTCACACTTCCCTCAAAGCTTATCTGTATAAAACGGTTTATCACGACAGCCTTAACTACCTGAAACACCAGAAAGTGCGGGCGGCTCATGCCCTGTATGTGGTTAAACACGCGGAAACAGGTATCGACAATGCGGCTGACAAAGCCGAGGCAGGACAGCTCGATGCGCAGATCCACCAGGCGCTCAGCGAATTGCCCGAGCAATGCCGGACGATTTTCCAACTCAGCCGCTACGAAGGATTGAAGTACCACGAGATCGCACAGACGCTTCAGCTTTCGGTAAAGACGGTTGAAAATCAAATGGGTAAAGCACTTAAACTACTGCGGATCAAATTGCAGGACTATCTGCCGCTGTTGGCAGGATTCCTGCTGCTGACCGCTCTGCCGGTTATCGAAAAGCCGGACAATGACCGTACACCACCTGCATCTTACCACCAAAACTGCTGATATTGGAAAATTCTACACACGATATAATGGACGAACTGCTGGTGAAATACCTGGCGGAGGAAGCCACACCTCCCGAACAGGCACGTGTGGAAGCCTGGCTGGAGGAAGAAGAAGCCAACCGGCATTACTTCCACCATTTTAAAACAATCTGGGAGCGGGCCGCAGGGCTTGCGCCGGTGGTTCCCATCGATGAAAATCTTGCCTGGAAAAAATTTCAGAAACGCGTAAGCATTGAACCTGCCCGCCGGAAAACGGCATGGATGCGGATAGCCGCACTTTTTATCATCATCATCGGTGCCGGTATTTTGTCCGCTGTGTTTTTAAATGAACGCCAGGATACACCGCAACAACTGGCCGTCAATTCCGCCAATCGCGTAATGACGGACACCTTGCCCGACGGCACCATCGCCACGCTCAACAAACATTCAGAACTGAGTTTCCCTTCTGCCTTTCGTGGAAAACAACGGAAAGTTAACCTGAAAGGTGAAGCTTTTTTTGCGGTAAAACCCGATAAGGAACATCCTTTTGTGATCGACGTGAACGACGTGGAAGTAACTGTGCTCGGTACCTCGTTCAATGTTCGCAGTACAGCCGACAGCACTGAAGTGATCGTGGAAACCGGCCGCGTGCAGGTTAAAAAAGACAGTGTGACCATCATATTGGAAGCCGGAGAACGTGTAATGTTTGGCAAACAGGGTCCGCCGCCGGTGAAACTGCAATCCTCGGATAAACTCTATAATTATTATATAAGCCGCACATTCGTCTGCGACAATACGCCGTTGTGGAAGCTGGTAGAAAAACTCAATCAGGCGTATGAAGTGAACATCGTGATCACAAGAAAAGAATTACGTCATCTTCCGCTCAATGTAACCTTCGACGAGGAATCGCTGGACATGATCCTCAAAGTGATCAGCCAGACGTTGATGGTAAAAGTAACCAAAGAAGAAAACCGCATCGAGATACGTTGATCATGCAACCAATGTTGAGTCTGCGAAATACAATACCCGTGTTCGTTCTTTTGTTTTTGTGTAGTGCACATAAGGTGGCGGCACAGGGACAATCCATTCTCGACAGGCGTATATCGGTCGATGTTACCCGTCAGCGGCTCGACGATGTGCTGTCGATCATCGGCAATAAAGGCGGGTTCAGTTTTTCCTACAACAGCAATATTCTCAAACGCGACAGCCTGGTAACGATCTCGGCTGCGAATAAACCTGTACGTGTCGTATTGAACCAATTGTTTGCCGGCAACTACGAGTACAAGGAGAGTGGTAATTATATCATCCTTCGCCGTGTGTCGTTGCAGTTGACAACCGTTACCAAAGTAAAGCCCGCTGAAGAGCGTATGTATACCATCTCGGGTTATGTGGTCAACAGCGAAACGGGTGACAAAGTGCCTTATGCCAGTATTTATGAACGCAAGCAACTGGTGTCGGCATTGTCGGATGCGGACGGACATTTTTCGCTTCGTCTGCGGAGCAAACAGGCAAAGGCGGCCATCTCCGTAAGCAAATATTCTTTTGAAGATACTACGCTGATGATCGAACCGAGTTTTGATATGAAACTCGAGATAGCGATCGTGCCGCAGCTGCAACCTGTATATACAGCGGTGCCTAACCTGTATGAAAGGGCAGATACGGCTAACAGAATCGGAGCGCTTGATAGTATCAAACCGTTATTGGTTACACATCCTCCTGCCGATAAACGTACCAGTATCGAAAAGACAAGTTTTGGCAACCTGTTGCTTTCGCCAAAGCAAAAAGTAAGCAGCCTGAACCTTCGTAATTTTTTTGCCACACGTCCTTTTCAGTTGTCATTGGTGCCTTTGTTGAGTACGCAGGGAAAGATGAGCGGACAGGTAGTGAATAATTTTTCCTTCAACGTATTGGGCGGTTATACAGGCGGGGTGAATGGTGTTGAATTTGGCGGCCTCTTTAATATTAACCGCCGGAATGTACGCTTTCTGCAAATCGCCGGTTTGTTCAACATGACCGGTGGCTCGGTGGACGGCGTGCAGTTCAGCGGTCTGAGTAATACGGTGCTGGATTCACTCAACGGCGTGCAGATATCCGGTGTTACCAACTTCACACGGGGCAAACTGAACGGCGTGCAGACAGCAGGTTTTTATAATCATGTAAACGACACCATGCGTGGTTTGCAGGTTTCAGGATTTGCCAACTATACGCGTAAAAAAATGAGTGGTACACAGATAGCCGGTCTCGCAAACTGTGCCAACCGGTCCATAGAAGGTGTACAGATTGCGCCGGTGTTCAACTATGCAAAGCGGATGAAAGGTGTGCAATTAGGCCTGATCAATATCGCCGATACGATCGATGGTATTGGCCTGGGACTGATCAATATTGTGGTAAAAGGTTATCATAAACTATCGGTGTACAGCAATGAAGTTGTTAACCTCAATATGGCCTTCAAAACGGGGCAGCATAAATTCTATAATATCATAGCGGCGGGTATGCATGTGGATTCGCTGAACCAGGCCACCATATTTGGTTATGGTATCGGTTCGGAATTTAAACTGACGAAATGGTTGTGGCTGAATCCCGAGCTTACAACGAATATTGTCTATCTCGGTACCTGGGATTATTTCAATTCACTCGAACGGCTTAACCTCAATCTCAACTTCCGGATCACGCGCTGGCTGACGGTGTTCGGTGGCGCTTCCTATTCGGTATTCCATCGTGCGCAGCCGGAGCAGATAGCAGGTTATAAGTTTGATCTTGCGCCCGAGGGTCATCAGGCTTTTACGATTGGCCGCACGGCGTATACGGGTTGGGGAGGATGGAATGTGGGCGTGAATTTCTTTTAACGTGAATGGTCAATGGTGAATGGTGAATGGTCAATGGTGAATGGGTGATCGCCGTTGTTGGTCTCCCGACCAACAACCGTGAACGGTGATTATTGGTAATTGTGAATGAGTCAATAAGTGAATAAGTCAATGGTGATTGGGTGATCGCCGTTGTTGGTCTGCCGACCAACAACCGTGAACGGTGATTGTACATTTTCCTGGTTCGTTTCCCCGCGAACCAGCAATCACCGGAGTCCTGCCTTTTTTTAACTTACCCAATAAATATATTTTTCCATGGAATCGTTGTGAATAACAAACGAACCGTTGGATAACGTTATTGAACTGTATTTCCTTAAACCTTACACTCTATGCCTTCCATCTTTCATCCTGTTAAAAAACGTTAAAGCTCCAAGGGTAAGCTGATCATGAGTTGTCACACTTCAAATAATATTTGAAGATCATGAAAGATGTCAGAAACCAATTAACCTTCACTGCGATTTTTCTTTTTACTTTTTCTTTTTCACTCAGCGCTCAACAGGCACAAACACTCCGCGGCACCGTACTGGATGTTTTATTGCAAACGCCTATTGCAGGTGTTACCGTTTCGTTGGGTGATCAGCAAACCATTACCGATAACAACGGCTTGTTTCGTTTTACGGAGGTTGCTCCAGGCAATTATGCCATCCGCGCATTCCATGTCGGCTATAATAATTTTCAACTGGAAAATGTACAGGTGAATGCGGGTAAAGAAACCGTACTCAATATTACCATAGAAGCTCGCGTAAAGTCGGAAGAGGAATTGATTATCCGCTCAGCCGGAAAAAAGAACCGGCCTTTGAATGACATGAGCGTTGTGAGTGCGCGCGCTTTCTCCGTCGATGAAGTACAAAAATACGCGGCCTCCGTCAACGATCCGGGTCGCATGGCGGTTGGCTTTCCCGGTGTGATGTCTGCTAACGATGGCAGCAACGAAATTGTGATTCGCGGCAATGCTCCTTCGGGGCTGATCTGGCGCATGGAAGGCGTGGATATTCCGAACCCGAATCACTTTGCGATGACCGGCAGCGCAGGTGGCGGTATTTCCATTCTTAACACACAGTTACTGTCCAACTCAGATTTTATCACCGGCGCTTTTGCGGCCGAATATGGCAATGGTTTGAGCGGTGTTTTTGATCTGCGCCTGCGCAAAGGCAACAATGAAAAAAGAGAGTATCCTTTGCAAGCCGGTGTAATGGGATTGAACCTCGCCGCGGAAGGACCTTTCAGCAAATCCTACAAGGGTTCTTATCTCGTGAACTACCGCTACTCAACGCTTTCCCTGATGAGTAAGATGGGACTGAACGTCGGTCCCGGCGAAATGAATTTTCATGACCTTTCTTATAATATTTCCCTGCCTGCAGGCAAGGCCGGAAACTTTACTTTGTTTGGTTTCAGCGGATTCAGTTCCCAGTCGATCAAGCCAGAATTTGATTCTTCCAAATGGGAAACCGATTTTGACCGTTACAGTGGCAAGTTTGTTTCCAATACCATCATGAACGGCCTTACGCACAGCATCGGGCTGGGGGCAAAAACAAATCTCCGCACCGTGCTTGGTTATTCCTCGGTAGTCAACCGCAACGATGGGCAATACGTCGAAACCCTGCCAGATCTGCACACCGAACTCAACAACCGGTTTCGCTTCAAGACCAATAAGTTTATTGTTTCATCCACCCTGAACCACCGGTTTAATACACGTAACTCACTGCGTTCCGGTATCATCGTCAACGCCGTTGATTTTAATTATTATGAATTAAGTAAGGAAAATATCACGGCTCCTCTGATCGAACGCGTCAATTTACAAGCCAATACACAAACACTGCAGGCTTTTTCACAATGGCAGCATAAGTTTTCAGACCGGTTGGTGTTCAATGGCGGCTTGCATTACCTGCGGTTGTTTTACAACCAGACACAAGCTGTCGAGCCGCGCGCCTCGCTGCGCTGGACGATCAATAATGCAAATACGCTTTCTTTCGGTTACGGCTTACACAGCCAGTTGCAGGCATACGGTGTTTATTTTGGAAAAGTGTCGACACCGGCGGGCATAGATATTTATCCTAACCGCAATCTCGATTTTACACGCTCACATCATTATGTAACCTCGTTTGCGCATTCGTTCAGCCGCAACCTGCGTTTGAAACTGGAAGTATATTATCAGCAATTATTTGATGTACCGGTTGGCAACAGCGATACCAGCACGTTGTCTACGCTTAACCTCGATAACAATTTTGTGACCGATGAAATGGTGAATAAAGGAAAGGGAAGAAACTACGGCGCGGAGTTGTCGCTCGAGCGGTACCTGAACAATCATTTTTATTATACCATCAGCACCGCGCTTTATCAATCCAAATACACGCCGCTTGACGGGATCGAACGCAATACGCGCTTTAATGGTGGCTCGCTTGCCAGCATCATGGCAGGTAAAGAATTTTTGACGGGGAAAAAAGGACGCAGCTACAGTGTCGACGTGCGCGGACTGTATGCCGGTGGTTACCGCACCACTCCGCTCGATGTGGCACGTTCCGCCGAAGCGGGTTACACTGTTTTCAAAGAAAAAGAAGCGTTCAGCGAGCAGAATCCTGCTTATTTCCGCGCGGATCTGCGCCTGAGCACCAAATGGAATGCACGCAAGGCAACCCATACCATGTCGCTTGATTTCCAGAATGTGACTAATCGTAAAAACGTTTACAACCAGAGTTATGATGCATGGTCGGGTGAAGTGAAAACGAATTACCAGATTGGTCTGCTGCTGGTATTCAATTACAAACTCGAATTCTAAAAAAACACGAAGTGTGATAGGGGTAAAGGCACCCTGAATTGTCTTTAAGAAAATACGCACGTTTCTGCTAAAAATAAATCAAATGAAAAAGATACTTTTGTTACTCCTGCTGCCTCTATTCTTGCTTACTTCCTGCGAAAAAGAAAAAACGATCGACGCTGATGACCTGCCGGCTTCCGCCAATGGTTTTGTCGATACGCATTTCCCCAACGAAGGCATCACACAGGTAACACGTGTGTGGGATGACCTGCGGATCTCTTATAAAGTTTACCTGACCAATGGCGCCAGACTGGACTTCAACCGTCAGGGCGACATCATCGAAATGCAATGCCATTCCGGTTTGCCGGACTCAGTATTTCCGTTGCTGGTACTCGATTATGTACGTACGCACTACCCGGGTGTTTTTATCCGTGGCTGGGAGCGCGATCATGAAATAAGAGAGGTGAAACTATCGAACGGGCTTAAACTTGAATTTGATAAACACGGCAACTTTCTGCGAATCGATGATTGACGCAGGAGCCATTAAACTACAATCGACATGCAACGTATTTTTCTTTACAGCGCTTTTCTTATGATGGTAATAATGACCGCCACGTCCTGCGTGAAACTGAAGGGTGAGGGACCTCTGGTAACCGAAGAGTTCAACACGGGCGATTTCAGCGGGGTGCGGGTGGCGATCAACGCAGAAACCTACTACACCGTCGGCAACAACCACCGCGTGGAGATTGAATCCAATCAGAATATCCTCGACGAAATCGATACTTATGTAAATGGCAGCAATGAACTCGAGGTTCGCTGGAGACGAAGTGATATCCGTTTGGCAGGCAATATCACTATCCGTATCCGCATCACGGCGCCGCGCGTAAGGCTGCTGGAAATCTATGGAGCCGGCGATATCAGGGGCGATATGTCTACCACGCAGGCACCGCTGAAACTTGGTATCTATGGAAATGGCAATATAGACCTGACGGGCGTATCGGCAACGCACCTGGACGCCTTTATCCAGGGATCGGGCCGCATCAACATAACGAACGGGCGTGCGGATGATGTGTTTGCCCGGATCAACGGAAGTGGCATGGTGGATTTTGCGGGCGTGGTGACACCGGAGGCGGAAACGCATATCCAGGGCTCGGGCACGGTACGTGTGCATACGCAACAGACATTGCGTGCCACGATCAACGGAAGCGGATCTGTCCGCTACCTCGGCAATCCCGTGATCACTACTTCCATTACAGGCTCGGGTTCTGTATCAAGGTTATAGCAGGTAAGTGGTGAGAAAAAATCCTCCTGCCGCAAGTCAGGGGGATTTTTTGTGCATTTTTCCTGCGGACCGAAAGCATTTAACCGCTACCTTTGCGCAATTTGTTTTTTCAGTCTAAATAACAAAAATGCCTGATTCCAAGATTCCCGCAGTATTGGTGCTTCAAGACGGCACAGTAGCCTATGGTAACGCCTTCGGCGCTATCGGTACTACCACCGGAGAAATTTGTTTTAATACCGGTATGACCGGCTACCAGGAAGTATTTACCGATCCGAGTTATTTCGGTCAGATTCTGATCATGAATACCGCTCATATCGGTAACTACGGTGTAAAGGCTGACGAAGTGGAGTCCGATACCGTAAAGATCAGTGGCCTCATCGGCCGTAACCTGGAAGACCAGTATTCCCGAAAAGTAGCCAACGGCTCATTGGGAGAATATCTTAAAACCAATAATGTGGTATCGATCGAAGGCATCGATACGCGCGCGCTGGTGGCACATATCCGCACAAAAGGTGCGATGAATTGCATCATCTCTTCAGAAACCACCGACGTGGAAGCATTGAAAAAACAACTCGCTGAAGTGCCGGACATGGATGGGCTGGAACTGGCTTCCAAAGTGAGTACCAAAGAAGTATACGAATTGGGGAATACGGATTCCGACATCCGCATCGCAGTAATGGATTACGGGGTGAAAAAAAATATCCTGCGGTGCATGGTAGAGCGTGGCGCGTATGTAAAAGTATTTCCGGCACGTACACCGCTGGAAGAAGTAAATCAATTCGAACCCCACGGCTATTTTATTTCCAATGGTCCCGGCGATCCGGCGCCCATGGATTACGCAATCGATACGCTGAAACAAATCTTACAGGAAGAAAAGCCGGTGTTCGGTATCTGTCTCGGTCATCAGTTGCTGGCATTGGCTAACGGTATCCCCACTTTTAAAATGCACCACGGCCACCGCGGTCTCAACCATCCAGTGAAGAACCTGGTAACCGGCCGTTCGGAGATCACTACACAAAACCACGGTTTTGGCGTAGACCCGGAAGCGGTGCGTAAGGCAGATCACATCGAGATCACGCACGTGAACCTGAATGACCAGTCAATCGAAGGGATTCGTGTAAAAGGTAAGCCGGCATTTTCGGTGCAATATCACCCCGAAGCAACACCGGGGCCGCACGACAGCCGTTATCTGTTCGATCAGTTCCTTGACCTGATTCGCAAAAACTGAAAAAAAATCAATCAATACAAAAGCGGGCATTGCCCGCTTTTTTTATAACAATGCCAGCAAAATAACGAGCGCCATCATGCTGAAAAACGGGATCAGGATGAGGCGGTTCGCTTTCTTTTTTACCGACTCCGGGTAATCTTTATAAGCCGCAACTTGGCGATGGAAATTGGCTTCGGTGCCCACCGTGAGCAATACCAGGCCATAAACTGCACCAAAGCCCACCAATGCGATGATCTTGCCTGCTGTGCGCGGACCGA
>Ga0079369_1000250_pt1 | contig 10304 bp, 8 predicted proteins | sample ThiBiot_750_biof_FD_68599 | JGI IMG/M metagenome (GOLD analysis project Ga0079369, IMG submission 68599) | Wastewater bioreactor microbial communities from Cape Town, South Africa - Thiocy_expt_750_biof (version 3) (version 2) | ecosystem: Engineered > Bioreactor > Thiocyanate-remediating >...
CCGTCGTCGGCGAGGAAGCGGACGATCTCGCCGTCGACGCGCCGTCGACGCGGTCGAGCTCGTCGGGTGTGAGCGCGAGGGCGAGCGATGCCAGCGACTGCCAGGCCGGGCGCAGCGAGCCGTCGGCCGCGATGACCTCGTCATAGCGGCCGACCTCGGGTACTGCCGACAACGGCAGCGTCGGCTGGGCCACTGCCGTGGCGTAGTCGCGGAGCACACTCACGCCGGGGGAACCCTCCGAAGGTCCAGGGTGCGGGGGTAGTCGGGTGTCGCGGCGCGCGCCCCCGCGTCACGCGCTGCGGCCACATCGAACCTACCGGGTGTGTGACCCCTCGGCTCGAATCGGCCTGAGCGACGCGCCTCGGCTTCGTTGGCGTTGACGGGTGGATGCTCGTACGCGCGGCCCCCGGGATGCACGACGTGGTACGTCGCGCCGCCGAGCGAGACCGCGGCATCCGCATCGATCACCTCGATCCTGAGTGGGGCGTGCACGGCGATCGACGGGTGCAGCGCCGACCACGGCTGCCACGCGCGATAGCGGATGCCGGCGTAGTACTCGCCCTGCCGCCCGGTCGGGGTGAGCGGCACCGCGGCGCCGCCGACGACCACGAGGTGGCGCGCCGGGTCGATGCCGGCGACCGTCACCTGGATGCGCTCGACCGACGAGTCGACGTAGCGGGAGGTGCCGCCGGCCGTCGCCTCTTCGCCGAGGACGTGCCACGGCTCGATCGCCTGGCGCAGCTCCAGCGTGATGCCCGGGTCGATGTGCGTGACGCCGATGCGGGGGAAGCGGAACTCGACGAACGGCTCGAGCCAGCTCGCCTCGAAGGCGATGCCGTGTGCGCGCAGGTCTGCGACGACCTCGCCGATGTCGCGGCGCGCACCCTGCGGCAGCAGGAAGTCCTCGTGCAGGGCCGTACCCCAGCGCACGAGCGGCGCGGTGAGCGGCTTCTCCCAGAACATCGCGACGAGACCGCGCACGAGGAGTGCCTGCACGAGTGCGAGCTGCGGGTGCGGCGGCATCTCGAAGCCGCGCAGCTCGAGCAGACCGAGCCGGCCGCGGCTCGAGTCGGGGCTGTACAGCTTGTCGATGCAGAACTCGGCGCGGTGCGTGTTGCCGGTGAGGTCGGTCAGCAGGTGTCGGAGCGCGCGGTCGACGAGCCACGGGCGCGGTTCGTCGGTCTCGACCGCGAGCCGTCGCAGCTCCTGCAGCGCGATCTCCATCTCGTATACCGCCTCGGGGCGTCCTTCGTCGAAGCGCGGCGCCTGGCTCGTCGGGCCGATGAACCGGCCCGAGAAGAGGTACGAGAGAGACGGATGCCGTTGCCAGTAGGTGATCAGCGACGCGAGGAGATCCGGGCGGCGCAGCAGGGGCGAGTCGATCGGCTGGCGTCCGCCGAGGGTGATGTGGTTGCCGCCGCCGGTGCCCGTGTGGGTGCCGTCCAGGTCGAACTTCTCGGTCGACAGACGCGCCTGGCGGGCCTGCTCGTACAGATCGAACGTGAGCGCACGCTGTTCGGCCCACGATGAGGTCGGCTGCACGTTGACCTCGATGACACCGGGGTCGGGTGTCACGATGAGCTGCGTCAGCCGTGCGTCCGGCGGCGGGCCGTAGCCCTCGAGCACGAGTGTCGTACGGGTCTCGACGGCGGCGGTCTCGATGACGCGCAGCAGCGCGGCGTAGTCGTCGAGCCGCGTCGTCGGCGGCAGGAACACGTGCACATGCCCGTCGCGGGCCTCGAACGCGAGGGCCGTCGTCGCGGCGCCCTCGGGGCTCACGACGGTGACGGGCGGAAGTGCCGGATCGAGCGGCGGGCCGACCTCGACGTACGACGGCTCGCCCTCCCACTCAGGGTCGGTCCACGCGACGGCATCCAGCGGCAGACGCAGGCCCACAGCACTCGACCCCGGCGTGAGGACGAGGCGGCCGCGCCGGAAGCGCCATGCGGGGCTCGACCACTCCTCACCCAACGCGAGCGGCAGGACGAACCCCGTCGGCGCGGTAACGGAGGCGTCGAGCTCGGCGACGTCGGCCGCATCGAGCCCGTCGTCGTCGGCGTCGGGTCGCGGGCCGTCGGGCTTGCGCAGGTCGGCAGCGAGGGTCGCGAGCGGGTCCTCGTACGCGCCCAGCAGCTGCTCGGGTGGCAGGCCCAGCAACGCCGTCACGCGACGGGCGAGCGCCTCGGCGCGGGCGGCGGCGTCCGTCGCCTCGGTCGCGGCAGCATCCGCGGAGGACCACGGGTCGGCGAACAGGTCGGCATGCTCCCACAGCGGGATGCCGTCGGTGCGCCATTGCAGGGCGATGTTCCAGCGGGGCAGGGGCTCGCCGGGGTACCACTTGCCCTGGCCGCGATGGACTATGCCGCCGACGGCATATGTCTGACGCAGACGATCGGCGAGGAGGTTCGCGAGCTCGCGCTTGTGCGGGCCGTCGGCGTCCGTGTTCCACTCCGCGGCGGTCGCGTCGTCGAGCGCGACGAAGGTCGGCTCGCCGCCGAGCGTCAGGCGCACGTCGCCCGCCCGCAACCGTTCGTCGACGACCTCACCCGCCGCGTCGATGCGGGTCCATTGCTCGTCGGTAAAGGGCTTCGTCGTGCGCGGGTCCTCATGGATGCGCCGCACCTCGTTGTGGAACGAGAATGTCACCCCGACCGGGTCGGTCGCGCCGGTGATGGGCGCCGCACTCGACGGATGCGGCGTCGCCGACAGCGGGATGTGCCCCTCACCGGCGAACAGCGCGCTCGTCGCGTCGAGTCCGATCCAGCCTGCGCCGGGGATGAACACCTCGGCCCACGCGTGCAGGTCGGTGAAGTCGTGCTCGGGTCCGCTCGGTCCGTCGAGCGACTTCTGGTCTGAGGCCAGCTGTACGAGGTAGCCCGATACGAATCGCGCCGCGAGGCCGTACTGGCGCAGCAGGCTCACGAGCAGCCATGCGCTGTCACGGCACGAGCCGATGCCCGACGCGAGCGTGTGGTCAGGGGTCTGCACGCCCGGCTCCATGCGCACCGAGTAGTCGACGGCGCCCGCGACCGCCCGGTTGAGCTGCGACAGGAACAGCACGGTCGGCATGCCGTCATCCGGCAACGGCGGCAGGCCCGTGCGCCAGGCATCCGCCTGCACGGCGTCGTCGACGGGGCGCAGATACGGCGCAAGATCGGCCGCGAGTGCGGGGTCGTATGCGAACGGGAAGCGCTCGGCGTACTCCTCGATGAAGAAGTCGAGCGGGTTGATCACCATCATGTCGGCGACGACGCCGACCGTGATCTCTAGCTTGCTGACCTTCTCGGGGAAGACGATGCGGGCCAGCCAGTTGCCGAACGGATCCTGCTGCCAGTTGAGGAAGTGGTTCGCCGGCTGGATGTCGAGTGAGTATGCCTCGATCGGCGTGCGGGCGTGCGGTGCGGGGCGCAACCGGATCACGTGCGGCGCGACGTTGACGGGATGCGCGAACTCGTAGCCCGTGTAGTGCTCGAGCGCGACCTTGATCGACATGAACCCAGCTTCGTGCATTCCTGTTGCGGATGGGTTACGGACGATCGGCAATACAGTGGTGCCGTGCCCGACTACATCGTCCGCCCCGCCCGCACGTCGGACGTGCGCGGCATCCTGGAGCTGCTCGAACCGTGGGTCGCACGGCGGATCCTGCTCGGCAAAGAGGTCGTCACCGTCTACGAATCGGTACAGGAGTTCGTGGTCGCCGAGAGCAACGGCGTGCTCGTGGGATGCGGCGCGCTGCACGTCATGTGGGAGGACCTCGGCGAAGTGCGCACGCTCATCGTCGCTGACGAGTGGCTCCACCACGGTGTCGGCGGCGCGCTCGTCGAGCGCCTCGAGCAGAACGCCCTCGCCCTCGGGCTGTCGCGCCTGTTCTGCCTCACGTTCGAAGTCGACTTCTTCACGCGGCGCGGATTCGCCCCGATCGGCGAGCAGATCGTCGATGCGAACGTGTACTCGCAACTGCTGCGCAGCCCCGACGAGGGTGTCGCCGAGTTCCTCGACCTCGCGCACGTCAAGCCCAATACGCTCGGCAACACCCGCATGCTCAAGCAGCTCTGACGGGGTTGGCGCCCGCCCGCGCGCCCGGCGGGCCTCGCGGATGCCCCGGCTTAGCCTGGATGCGTGAGCACTCCGCGCCGTCGACACTCGCCCGCCGTATACCGGCGTCGGCAACTCGTCGCGCTGTTGGCGGTGCTCATCGTCATCGCCGGCGTCGTCGCGCTCGTGCTCTGGCAGCCGTGGCAGGGCTGGGGTGTGCCCGCGCCGACCGGGTCGAAGAGCGTGTCGGTCACCGCCCAGCCCGATCCGACGGCGACGTCGACGGATGCCGCGGAGGCGGACGCCTCGGCATCCGATGCTGCTTCCGACGACTCGTCCGAGGCATCCGATCCGTCGGCGTCTTCGACCGAGCCTGCGATCGCGGCGTGCACGACGTCGGACATCTCGGTGCAGGCCGTCACCGACAAGGACTCGTACGGCGCGGGCGAGCTGCCGCAGCTGTCGATCATGCTGTCGAACAACTCCGACCAGCCGTGCTTGATCAACGTCGGCACCGCGAAGCAGTCGTTCGTCATCACGAGCGGTAGCGATACGTGGTGGCGTTCGACGGACTGCCAGTCCGATCCGAGCGATCAGGTCGTGCAGCTCGACGCCGGGCAGACGGTCTCGTCGGTGACGCCGCTCGCGTGGGATCGCACGCGCTCATCTGTCGACACGTGCGACTCCTCGCGTTCGCAGGCGCCCGCCGGATACTTCCACCTGCAGGTGTCGATCGGTGGCATCCAGGGCGCCGACACGAAGATGTTCCAGCTGCGGTGACCCGATCCGGGCGGGAAAAGCCGGCTGGCGGTGTCGTCTGATGACGGGCTGTCTGTGCCCTGTCAATTGTCTGTGAGACGATTCACTGTCTGAGAGGATTCTCATCCGCTGGAATGCTCTGAGGGGTCGCGCGGACGATCGACGCGCGTAATCTGGGTACCAGCTCCTGAGGCGAGTCCCCGCTGTCCCGGACCTCGACACCAACCCCAGTGGTCTCGACATTCGGACGTTTCGCCCAGTGAGCTCTGGCCCTCTCGATTCTCCCAGTCCCCAATGAGGGGATCGAGAGGGCCCCCCTCAGACGGTCGGGTCCGTGTGATTGTTCTCGTGTGATTCTTCTAGGCTGGAGCGATGGCCGGGAACAAGCGCGCTAAGGCATCCCTCGAGTTCCGCAACCCGCAGTTGGCCGATGCGCTGCAGACGCAGGACATGGCGGCGCTCGCCTTTGCGCTGCGCCACGGACCGACCGTCGTGCCGCTGCTGCGGGCCGGCCAGCGCGACGACCCGCGTGATGTCGGCGAGGTGTGGACGTACCGCGACCCGAGCACGGGCGACGTCGCGCTGCTGCTGTTCAGCGATGCGGCGCACAAGCCGGCGGCCCTTCCGCCCGCGGTGGCGCTGCAGTCGCCCGCCTGGCTGCGGGCGTTCTTGAGTGTCCACGAGAAGGAGATCACGACGGTGTTCTTCGACGTCGCCGGCCCGCACCCGATGCAGGCGAGCCCCGCCGACGTCATCGCCGCGCTCGACGCGTGACCGCCCTGCCCATGTCCCACTAACCGCTGACCATGTCCCAAAAACGGCTGGTTCAGGGGGCTTGAGACAGCATTTATTGGGACATGGTGCGTAGGAGGGACACGGCCACCGCGACGACGCGTGGGTGGGGCAGGAGCGACCTGAATTGGGGCGCCCGCGCCGCCTCAGAAGCCGGGTTCGTCGCCGGGGGCGATGGGGTGCAGGCGCGAGAGGTCGCGCAGGGCGCCCTTCAGGCTGGCCGACGAGGTGTCGACGACCGACCGATAGCCGAGCCGGGTCGCCTCGCTGCGGCGCTGCTGGTGCTGCGTCACGGCGCGGACTTCGCCGGCGAGGCTGAGCTCGCCGATCGCGACGAGCTTGGCGGGATTCGCGCGGTTCGACACGGCGCTTGCGACGGCGAGGGCGATCGCGAGGTCTGCGGCCGGCTCGACGAGCCGCACGCCGCCGACGGTCGAGACGTAGACGTCCTGGTCTGACACACGGATGCCTGCCCGCTTCTCGAGCACCGCGAGGATCATCGCGACCCGCGCGCCGTCGACACCGCTCACGATCCGGCGCGGGTTGGGGCCGGAGCCCTGCATCGTCAGCGCCTGCACCTCGACGGGCAGTGCGCGACGACCTTCGAGTGCGATCGTGACGCACGTGCCGGGCTCGCGCGAGCCGTGGCCGAGGAAGAGCGCGCTCGGGTCGGGCACTTCGGCGATGCCGTGCTGCGTCTGTTCGAAGCATCCGACCTCATCCGTCGCGCCGAAGCGGTTCTTCAGCGCCCGGACGAACCGCAGCGACGTCTGCCGGTCGCCCTCGAAGTGACACACGACGTCGACGAGGTGCTCGAGGATCCGGGGTCCGGCGACCTGGCCGTCTTTCGTGACATGACCGACGAGGATGACCGGCAGCCCGCGCTCTTTCGCGACGCGGATCAGCGTCGACGCGACTTCGCGCACCTGACTGGGATGCCCCGCGGCGCCGTCGATCAGCGACGACGACACCGTCTGCACCGAGTCGACGATCAGCAGATCGGGGGCCGTCTCATCCACGTGCCCCAGGATCGTGGCGAGATCGGTCTCGCTCGCGAGGTACAGCTCGTCGTGCAGCGCGCCGGTGCGCTCGGCGCGCAGACGCACCTGGCCGAGTGACTCCTCGGCACTCGCGTACAGCACGCGTCGCCCCGCGCGGGCGCTCTGCGCCGCGACCTCGAGCAGCAGTGTCGATTTGCCGACGCCCGGCTCGCCCGACAGCAGGATTGCCGCCCCCGGCACGATGCCGCCGCCGAGCACCCGGTCGAACTCGCCGACGCCGGTGCTGCGGCGCGGCGTCTCGCGCGTGTCGATCTCGGTGATCGGCCGCGCCGACCGCGTGGGAGCCAGCGGCGTCACCGCAGCCGCGCCGATGCCGGTCGGCGTCGCCGCCTCGACGACCGTGCCCCACTGCTGGCACTCACCGCAGCGGCCCACCCACTTGACGCTCGTCCAGCCGCACTCCGTGCACCGGTACGCCATGGTAGTCGCCGCGCGCTTGGATGCCATGCACCCAGGCTATCCGCGGCATCCGACACCGCGGCGCGCCGCGGCGCGAGCCCGGCTCAGCCCGCGGCGCGAGCCCGGCCGGGGCTCAGCGCGAGCCCGCCTCAGCGCAGCGAGTCGGCGACCTCGCGCAGCGCCGTGGCGGAGTGGCGGAAGAGGTCCTGCTCGGCGGCGTCGAACGACGTCTCGCGGATGGGCTCGGCGCCCGCCGCGGACACGACCGACGGCACCGAGAGGGCGACGCCGCTCACGCCCTGGAAGTCGTCCAGCACGGTCGAGACCGGCATGACGCTGTGCTCATCGTTGAGGATGGCCTCGACGATGCGGGCGCTCGACAGGCCGATCGCATAGTTGGTAGCACCCTTGCCCTGGATGACCTTGTACGCGGCATCCCGCACGTCGACCGCGATCTGGTCGAGCTCTGCCTGCGTGAACTTCGGCTGACCGTCGAGGGGCTGCCAGTCGAGGATCGGCACGGTGCCGATGGTCGCATGCGACCACAGCGGGAACTCGGTGTCGCCGTGCTCGCCGACGATGTAGGCGTGCACGCTCGAGATCGAGACGCCCGCGCGCTGCGCGATCTTCCAGCGCAGGCGCGACGTGTCGAGCACCGTGCCCGACGCGAAGATGCGCTCGTACGGCAGGGCGGTGGTCTCCTGTGCGAGCACGGTGAGCACGTCGCACGGGTTGGTGACGATGACGAAGGTGGCGTCGGGCGAGACCTCGAGCAGCTGCGGCATCATCGACTTCAGGATGTTGGCGTTGACGCCCGCGAGCTCGATGCGGGTCTGGCCCGGCTTCTGCTTCGCGCCGGCCGTGATCACGACGACGTGCGACCCGGCGGTGACCGAGATGTCGGCCCCGCCGATGATGTCGCTCGACCCGGTGAATTGGGCGCCGTGGGCGAGGTCGAGCACCTCGGCCTCGGTCTTCTCGGCGGCGATGTCGTACAGGGCGACGTGGCGGGCGGACCCGCGGATGAGGGCGGCATAGGCGACGGACGATCCGACCGCCCCCGCACCGACGACGGTCAGCTTCGAGTTCTCGATCACGCTCATGCGCCCAGTCTGTCAGGGCCTGGTCGCAGAGGCCACCGCCGACCTGCGGTAGCCCCGACGGCCCGGTCCAGAGTCACGGCCGAACGGCGATCCGCGCCGCGGCGGACGGTGCCGAGATCGCGGCGGGAAGCTCGGGCATCGTGATCGCTTTCTCGACGAGCGAGCCGAACAGCGCGTGGTCGGCGGCGCGCAGGAACGCGACGGCGCGCAGCAGGTGCTCGGGGCGATAGTTGTGCACGCCCGTGATCGTGAGCAGTCGGCGCACGACGTCCTCTGCCGAGACGGGCACGGGGGCCGCCGGAAAGACACTGCCGACGAGCACGATCGCCGCGCCGACGCCCGCCGTCGCCAGCAGGTCGACGATCGCGCTGCCGGCGCCCGACAATTCGAGGGCGACGGTGAATCCGTCGGCATCCGTCGACGACGAGGCACGTGAGACGGCGGATGCCAGTGCCTCGCGCCCCGGCGCGACCGCCTCCGCGGCGCCGAACAGCATGGCCTGGCGCCGGCGCTCGGGGTCGGGGTCGACGCCGATGACGGTGGCGCCGGCGGCGCGGGCGAGCGCGACGGCCGTCAGGCCCAGCATCCCGCATCCCGACACCACGACGATGCCGCCGTCCACGGGCCGCAGCGCCGCCGCGGCGTCGAGTGCGGCGACCACGGTCGCGGTCGCGCACGACGCGGGCGCGGCGACGGCGGCCGGTAGATCTTCGGGGACCTTCACGACGGCCGATCCCGCGACGACGTGCACGTGCGTCGCGAAACCGCCCGTGAGCTCCCATCCGCGACTCGTGCGGGTGTGTCCGTACTTGCGTAGGTGGAGGCACTTGTTCTCGAGCCCGCTGCGGCACCGGGCGCACGTTCCGCACGAGACGGCGACGGCCCACACGATGCGGTCGCCGATCGCGAGCGGTCGGTCATCAACCGAACGCGGGAGCGCGCCCGGGCCCACCGCGATGATCCTGCCGACCTGTTCGTGGCCGAGCACGAGCGGCGTGCTCTCGTGTCGCAGCCCCGCGGCGGTGTGCCGGTCTGAGCCGCATACGGTCGCCAACTCGACGCGCACCAGCAGGTCGCCCTCGTGCAGGTGCACGTCGGGCACCGCGATGCGCTCGAAGCCCTCACACGCGCTGCGGAACACGAGCGCCTCGGGCGCCGGTTCGAGCCGCAGGCGCGTGACCGGCGTGTGCGGCGCCGTCGCTGATACCGAGCCGTGGCCCGCCTGCACCGCCGCCTCCGAGCCCGCCCGCGCAGTCGCTGCGGCGGGAGCCGCGACGCGGGGGGTCATCGGCCGAGCCGGCTGAGCAGCTCCGGCAGCGCAGCGACGGAATCGAGAACGTGCGCGGCACCCGCGTTGCGGAGCGCATCTTCGGCCGTGTGTCCGCCGGTGCGGACGGCGACGACGAGACCCGCGCCGGCGCGCACACCGCTGTGGGCATCCGACTCGGTGTCGCCGACGACGGCGAGGGCGTCGACCGACGAGACGCCGGTGCGGATCGCCGCGAGCAGGTTCAGGTCAGGCGCGGGTCGGCCGCGGCCCGCGTCAGCGGGCGTCAGGACGATCTCGACGAGGTCTTCCCACCCCAGGCGCGCGAGCAGCGCGTCAACCGTCGTGCGCGAGAAACCGGTCGTCAGGACGACCGTGCGACCGTCGCCCTGCAGAGCGCGGATCGTGTCTTCGGCGCCGGGCAGGGCGGTCGCGCTCTCGGCGACGAGTTCGTCCAGAGCGGCCTCGAACAGCCCGTTGAGCTCGTGCGCGGCGTCTTCATCGACGAGCCCCCGGAAGACCTCGATCTTGGACTGGCCCATCGTCGCGACGACATGCGCGATCGCGGCGTCGCGGTCGAGCGACGCCGCGGCGGGCAGACGATCCCACGCGCGCGTGAACGCGCTGACGACGAGGCCGTCGTCGGCGACCGTCGTTCCGGCCATGTCGAGCACGACGGTTTCGATGCGGGTCATTCGTTTCTCCTTCGAGGGGGATGCGGCCTCAGCGCCACAAGTCGTCGATGACGGATTCGGCCAGGCCCAGCCCGCAGGTCATGCCGATGCCGGTCGTCACCGACACGACGCGGATGCCGTCGGCGGGCGCCGCCTGCAGGAACTCGTGCGGGGCGCGCGCGTAGACGCCCTGCCAGCGCTCCCGCACCCGCAG
>Ga0079369_1000259_pt1 | contig 10248 bp, 9 predicted proteins | sample ThiBiot_750_biof_FD_68599 | JGI IMG/M metagenome (GOLD analysis project Ga0079369, IMG submission 68599) | Wastewater bioreactor microbial communities from Cape Town, South Africa - Thiocy_expt_750_biof (version 3) (version 2) | ecosystem: Engineered > Bioreactor > Thiocyanate-remediating >...
AACGCCGGCATCACGCGGCATCACGCGTGACCAACTGGCCATGCGCATGAAGGACGATGACTGGGATGCGGTGATCGACACCAATCTCAAGGCGGTGTTTCGCGTGAGCCGCGCGGTGATCCGCCCCATGATGAAGCAGCGCTTCGGGCGCATCGTCAGCATCACCAGCGTGGTCGGTGCCTCGGGCAACCCGGGGCAGGCCAATTACGCCGCCGCCAAGGCCGGCGTGGCCGGCATGACCCGGGCGCTGGCGCGCGAGCTCGCCAGCCGCGGCATCACGGTCAACTGCGTGGCGCCCGGTTTCATTGCCACGGACATGACGGCCGGCCTGCCCGAAGAGCAGAAAAAGGCGCTGCTGACGCAGATTCCGCTGGGCGCGCTCGGCCGCCGCGAGGACATTGCCCATGCCGTGGCCTACCTGGCCAGCGAGGATGCCGGTTACGTCACCGGGCAGGAACTGCACGTCAACGGCGGCATGTACATGTAAATTGGCGTGTGATCCCGGCCGGATGGTCGCCCTTCGTGGGGCATATGCCGTGCGGCTAGAATCACCGATCTGTTCACAACCCCCAGAGGGAACCCCCCATGAGCGATATCGAAGCACGTGTCAAGAAAATCATCGCCGAGCAACTCGGCGTGGAAGAGTCGCAGGTCACCAACGAAAAGGCCTTCGTGGCCGATCTGGGGGCGGATTCGCTGGACACGGTCGAGCTGGTGATGGCGCTGGAAGACGAATTCGGCATCGAGATTCCCGACGAGGACGCAGAGAAGATCACCACGGTGCAAAACGCGATCGACTACGCGAACACCCATCAAAAGGCTTGAACGCCGCTTGCTGCCGCCCGCCGGATCAATCGAATCGCGCGCGGGGCAGCGCTATTTTGGAAAGCTGAGCGCATGAGCCGACGTCGCGTCGTCGTGACCGGTCTGGGCTGCGTCACTCCCGTGGGCAACACGGTACGTGAGGCCTGGGCGAACATCCTGGCGGGCCGCTCCGGCATCGGCCCCATCACGCGTTTCGATGCCAGCGCGTTTTCCTGCCGCATTGCGGGCGAGGTCAAGGGTTTCGACCTGGACGCCTACATGACGCCCAAGGAAGCGCGCACGATGGATACCTTCATCCATTACGGCATCGCGGCCGCCGAGGAAGCGGTGCGCGATGCGGGCCTGCCCACGGGCGAGGCGCTGGGCGAGGAGCTGGCCACGCGCATCGGGTGCATGGTGGGCTCGGGCATCGGCGGCCTGCCGCTGATTGAGAACACCCATGCGGAACTCGCCAGCCGCGGGCCACGGCGCATCACGCCGTTTTTCGTGCCGGCCTCCATCATCAACATGGTGGCGGGGCACGTTTCCATGCGCTTCGGCTTCAAGGGCCCCAACCTGTCCGTGGTGACGGCCTGCACGACCGGGCTGCACTGCATCGGCGAGGCGGCGCGCAAGATCGAGTACGGCGATGCCGATGTGATCGTGGCGGGGGGCACGGAGGCCACGGTTTCCCCCCTGGGCGTGGGTGGCTTCGCGGCCATGCGTGCACTGTCCACGCGCAACGACGATCCGGCCAGTGCCTCGCGCCCCTGGGACAGGGATCGCGACGGTTTCGTGCTGGGCGAGGGCGCCGGCGTGCTCGTCCTTGAAGAATACGAGCATGCCAAGGCGCGCGGCGCGAAGATTTACGCCGAACTCAGCGGCTACGGCATGAGCGCCGATGCCGGGCACATGACCGCGCCGAACATGGATGGTCCGCGCCGGGCGATGCTCGCGGCCCTGCGCAACGCCGGCGTCAATGCCGACGAAGTCGACTACCTCAATGCCCACGGCACGTCCACCCCGCTGGGGGACATCAACGAAACCCATGCCATCAAGGCGGCGCTGGGCGATGCGGCGCGCAAGGTGGTCGTGAGCTCCACCAAGTCCATGACCGGGCACCTGCTGGGGGGCGCCGGCGGCATCGAAAGCGTGTTCACCGTGCTGGCGCTGTGCGAGCAGAAGGTGCCGCCCACCATCAACCTGGTCAACCAGGATCCGGAGTGCGACCTGGACTACTGCGCCAACACGGCACGTGACATGGTGATGGACGTCGCCGTCAAGAACAATTTCGGCTTTGGTGGAACCAACGGCACGCTGGTTTTCCGGCGTGTCTGAACGCGGTGGCCTGGCACGGCGCGCGGGCCTTGTGTGATGTCAGCAGCCTCCCGTCAGCCGTCGCCCGTGCGTTATCCGTTTGCACCGTCACGCGAAGTGGCATGGGCGCTGTCCCTGCTTTGCGCGTCGGGAGCCGTGGTGCTCCTCGCCTGGCTGGCCACGCAGCGCGCCGGCGCCCCGCAATGGGCTCTGAGCTCCCTGCTCTGGGGTGGCGCCAGCCTGTCGGCATGGCGTTGGTGGCGTGCGATGCCCACGGGGGAGCTGGCCTGGGATGGCCGGCAGTGGTGCGTGCGCCGTGGCGCGCGGGGCGATGAACCCTGTTCGGCCGTGTGCGTCTGCCTCGACATGCCGTCAGGGTTGTGGCTGCGGCTGGATGGCCTGCGCGGCGGCGTGCGCTGGTTGTGGCTCGCGCGTGCTGCCGCGCCGAGCCGTTGGCTCGATCTGCGCCGCGCCCTGTTCGATGGCCGATCCCGCCGGGGTCCCGCGGCTGAGAGCGTTGCGTCTGGGGCTGCGTCATGAATCCGCCGGATCCCACCCCGTCCGTCAACAGTGACCTGCAACTGGTCGAGCGTACGGTGGCGGGCGATCAGCGCGCCTACGAATTGCTGGTGATCAAGTACCAGCGGCGCATCGAACGCCTGATCGGCCGCATGGTGCGTGACGTCGATCTCGTCCAGGATATCGCGCAGGAAACGTTCTTGCGCGCCTATCGGGCCTTGCACCAGTTTCGCGGGGATGCGCAGTTCTATACCTGGCTGTACCGGATCGCGGTCAATACGGCGAAAAAGACGCTGATGGACCTCAAGCGAGACCCGTTGATCACCGAAAGCGCACTGCGCAGCGCGGTTGACGACGACGATGAAACTTCCGTGATGACGCGCGAACTAACCACCGACGACACGCCCGAAACGCTTTTGGCGGCACAGGAAGTGGCGCAGGCGGTCAATACCGCCTTGCAGGCTTTGCCGCAGGAATTGCGCCAGGCTGTCACGCTGCGCGAGATCGAGGGCCTGAGCTACGAGGAAATTGCCCAGGCCATGGGGTGTCCTATAGGCACCGTGCGTTCCCGGATCTTTCGCGCGCGCGAGGCGATTTCGGCGAAGGTCAAGCCTCTGCTGGAAAGTCGGACGGGCAAGCGCTGGTGAAAGCCGGACGCGGTGGCGGCTGGAGACAGAAAGAAGGTAATGCCATGAATGACGAAGATGTGATGCGCGAGCGCCTTTCGGCTCTGGCCGATGGCGAATTGGTCGGGCTGGAGTGCCACGAGACGCTCGCCTATGCGCAGACCGAACAGGGTCAGGCCTCGTGGCAGGCCTATCACGTCATTGGTGATGTCATGCGTGGCGTGCCGGCTGTTCCGATGCTCGATACCGCCATGCTGGAGCGCCTGCGCGGCCAGATCGCCCAGGAGGTTTTGCCGCTGCGGCCGGGCGTGGCGTCCGCAGCCGTGTCGCGGGTGGGCCGCGCCGATGCGCGGGCCGCCAATGCATCGGTGATGCACTGGAAGCTCGCCGCCGGATTCGCCTCGTTGACGGCGGCGGTGGCGCTCGGCTGGACGGCGTATGCCGGTTTCGGGCCGCGGACCGGCGGGGGCACGCAGATCGCGGTGGCAAGTCCGGCGCAGGGGGCTGCCATGGTGGTCGATGGACACAACGTCATTCGCGATCCCAGGCTGGACGAACTGATACGGCAGACGGGCCGTTATGGTGGCAGCAGCCAGATGACGCGCGACTCCTTCCTGCGCAATGCCTCGCTCGAGGCGCCGCCCAAACATTGAACGTGTCGTTGGAATTTTTGTCTTTTGGCGGGGCCGCTCATGTGAGCGGCTCTTGTTGTCCAGGGCAGGTCGAACATCGAGGGTGACATCATGAGATTTCGGACAGGCGCCGCAGGCCATGCGGCTTCACTGGTGCTGGCGGCGACGATGACCCTGCTGGCGGGGTCGACGATGGCGCTGGTGTCGTCGCCGGCGCGGGCGCAGTCGGCGCCCGTGGTGCGTGGGCTGCCCGATTTCACCGAGCTGGTGGATCTGGTCGGCCCCTCGGTCGCCAACATCCGCACCCTGGAGAAGGCCGGTGGCGATGGCGCCCAGGACGGGCCCGATGAAGACATGCTGGAGTTTTTCCGGCGCTTCGGCATCCCGATCCCCAACATGCCGCGTCGGCGCGGGCAGCGCCCGGGCAATCCGCAGGAACAGCCGCGCGGCGTCGGTTCGGGCTTCATTCTCACGTCCGATGGCTATGTGATGACCAACGCGCACGTGATCGACGGCGCGGACGAAGTGATGGTCACCCTCACGGACAAGCGCGAGTTCAAGGCCAAGATCATCGGTGCCGACAAGCGCTCGGATGTCGCGGTGGTCAAGATCGATGCCACGGGCCTGCCGGCCGTGAAGATCGGCGACGTGTCGCGGCTGAAGGTGGGCGAGTGGGTGATGGCCATCGGCTCGCCCTTCGGCCTGGAAAATACCGTGACGGCCGGGATTGTCAGCGCCAAGCAGCGCGATACCGGCGAATACCTGCCGTTCATCCAGACGGACGTGGCCATCAATCCGGGCAATTCGGGTGGGCCGCTCATCAACATGCGCGGCGAGGTCGTGGGCATCAACAGCCAGATTTATTCGCGCTCGGGCGGGTTCATGGGCATTTCATTCGCCATTCCCATCGATGAGGCCATGCGCGTGAGCGACCAGCTGCGCGCGACGGGCCGTGTCAGCCGGGGACGCATCGGCGTGCAGATCGAGCCCGTGACCAAGGACGTCGCCGACTCCATGGGCCTGGCCAAGGCGCAAGGGGCGCTGGTGCGTGGCGTCGAAGTGGGCTCGCCCGCGGAAAAGGCCGGCATCCAGGCCGGTGACGTCATCACCCATTACGACGGCAAGGCCGTCGAGCGAGTCTCCGATCTGCCGCGCATGGTCGGCAACACCAAGCCCGGCGCCAAGGCCACGGTCACGGTGTTTCACCGCGGCAGCGCGCGTGAACTGACGGTGACCGTGGCCGAGGTCAAGCCCGACGCCGAGGAGGCTGGCGCGGCGGCGGACAAGCAGCCTGGCAAGGACAAGGCTTCGCCGCAGGCCCAGCAGTGGGGGCTCGTGGTCGGAGAACTGACCAGTGATCAGGCCAAGGATCTGCGCGTCAAGGGGGGCGTGCGCGTGGTCAGCGCCGAGGGCGTCGCCGCGCGGGCCGGGCTCAAGGCGGACGATGTGATCGTGGCCGTGGGCAACAGCGATGTGCGCTCGGTCAAGGATTTTGACGCGGCGCTGGCCAAGGCCGATGCGAAGAAGCCGCTCAGCGTCATGTTCCGCCGGGGCGACTGGGCTCAGTACACCCTGATTCGCCCGGAAAAGTAAACGCCGGGATCGATAGAATTCCCTCCGATGGCGGCATCGGCCTGCTGCCTGCGTGCCGCTACAATGGCTTTCCAACTCATTCGCAGATGCCAGTTGGTCTGGGGCGCGTCGCATCGCTGACGCGCCCTTTTTTCATGCATTCGGGCGCCGCTGCTCCGCGTTTCACGGTTTTTGGATGAAATACATCAGGAATTTTTCGATCATCGCGCACATCGACCACGGCAAGTCGACGCTGGCCGATCGCATCATCCAGCGTTGCGGGGGCCTGGCCGAACGCGAGATGCAGGCGCAGGTGCTCGATTCGATGGAGATCGAAAAGGAACGCGGCATCACCATCAAGGCCCAGACGGCCGCGCTCTCCTACACGGCGCGCGACGGGCAGGTCTACAACCTCAACCTGATCGACACGCCTGGCCATGTGGATTTTTCCTACGAGGTGAGCCGCTCGCTCTCGGCCTGCGAGGGCGCGCTGCTGGTGGTCGATGCCAGCCAGGGGGTCGAGGCCCAGACGGTGGCCAACTGCTATACCGCGCTGGAATTGGGCGTGGAAGTGCTGCCGGTGCTCAACAAGATGGACCTGCCGCAGGCCGACCCCGAGACGGCCAAGGCCGAGATCGAGGATGTGATCGGCATCGACGCGAGCGACGCCATTCCCTGTTCGGCCAAGACCGGCATGGGCGTGGACGAGATTCTCGAGGCGGTGGTGGCCAAGGTGCCGCCGCCCAAGGGCGATCCGGACGGGCCGCTGCGCGCCATGATCATCGATTCGTGGTTCGACAGCTATGTCGGCGTCGTCATGCTCCTGCGCCTGGTCGATGGCCAGCTCAGGAAAGGCGAGCGCATCAAGCTCATGGCCACCGGCGCAGCCTACGAAGCCAATCAGCTGGGCGTGTTCACGCCGGCGCCTCAGTCGCGCGACATGCTGCGCGCGGGCGAGGTCGGCTATCTCATCTGCGGCATCAAGGAGCTCAAGGCGGCGAGGGTGGGCGACACTGTCACGCTGGAGAAGAAGCTGCCTAACAACGCGGGACCGGCCAGCCAGGCGCTGCCCGGCTTCAAGGAAGTGCAGCCCCAGGTGTTCGCCGGGCTCTATCCGACCGAGGCCAACCAGTACGACCAGTTGCGTGATGCGCTGGAAAAGCTCCAGCTCAATGACGCGTCCCTGCATTTCGAGCCCGAGGTGAGCCAGGCGCTCGGTTTCGGCTTTCGCTGCGGGTTCCTCGGCCTGCTGCACATGGAGATCGTGCAGGAACGGCTGGAGCGCGAGTTCGACCAGGACCTGATCACCACCGCGCCGAGCGTGGTCTACGAGGTGCTCAAGGGCGACGGCGAGGTCATTCGCGTGGAAAACCCCTCGAAGATGCCCGATCAGGGCCATATCGAGGAGGTGCGCGAGCCCATTGTCACGGTCCATCTGTACATGCCGCAGGATTACGTCGGCCCGGTGATGACGCTGGCCAACCAGAAGCGCGGCATCCAGATGAACATGCAGTACCACGGCCGCCAGGTGATGCTCACGTATGAGCTGCCGCTGGGCGAGATCGTGCTCGACTTCTTCGACAAGCTCAAATCCATTTCGCGCGGCTACGCCTCGATGGACTACGTGTTCAAGGAGTACCGTGCGTCCGACGTGGTCAAGGTGGACATCCTGCTCAACGGCGAGAAGGTCGACGCGCTCTCGATCATCGTGCACCGCAGCCAGGCGCAGTATCGCGGCCGGGCGGTGGTGGCGAAGATGCGCGAAATCATCAGCCGCCAGATGTTCGACGTGGCCATCCAGGCCGCGATCGGCGCCAACATCATCGCGCGCGAAACCGTGAAGGCGCTGCGCAAGAACGTGCTGGCCAAGTGCTACGGCGGTGACATCACGCGCAAGCGCAAGCTGCTGGGAAAACAGAAGGCCGGCAAGAAGCGCATGAAGCAGATTTGCACCGTCGAGGTGCCGCAGGAGGCGTTCCTTGCCATCCTGCAAGTGGAGGATTGATCTTGATGCAAGCCCTGACCGCCGCGATTCTTGCGGCTTTCGTTGCCTATGTCGGCGCCTGGTACTTCGGTGCGATCGAAGGCAATTTCGCCCTGCTCCTGATGCTCGCCACTCTGGTGACGGGCTTGTACTGGGTGGCCGAGCGCCTGTATTTCCTGCCGCAGCGCAGGCGCGCGGCGCAGGCCGTGCAGGCCGCGGCCGAGCAGCGCCGCGGCGAACTCGATCGCATGGGGATCGCCAAGAAGGATGAGGAGAACCTCCAGGAGGCTCAGGGGCGCATGCTGACCCAGCCCTGGTGGCTGGACTGGACCGCCGGCCTCTTCCCGGTGATCGCGGCTGTCTTCCTGCTGCGCTCCTTCCTGTTCGAGCCGTTCAAGATTCCGTCGGGCTCGATGATTCCCACCCTGCAGGTGGGGGACCTGATTCTGGTGAACAAGTACACCTATGGCCTGCGCCTGCCGGTGTTCAATACCCGCATCACGCAGGGCCATGCGCCGCAACGCGGCGAAGTGATGGTGTTTCGCTATCCGCCCCAGCCCAGCCTGGACTACATCAAGCGCGTGGTCGGTGTGCCCGGTGACGAGGTAGCCTACCTGAACAAGCGCCTGACGATCAATGGCAAGGAGGTGCCGATCAAGAGCCTGCCCGAGTTCTTCGACGCCGATGCCATGCGCTATTTCGAACAGCGCCAGGAGCAGCTGGGCACGCACACGCACAGCATCCTCGTCAACAAGGACGTGCCGGCCTTCGTGCAGGGTGCGAGCAACTTCAAGTACCGCGATCACTGCACCTACAGTGTCGAGGGCGTCGTGTGCAAGGTGCCGCAGGGGCACTATTTCATGATGGGCGACAACCGGGATAATTCACTCGATTCGCGCTATTGGGGTTTTGTGCCCGAGGAAAATATCGTGGGCAAGGCCTTTTTTGTCTGGATGAATTTCGGTAACCTCAAGCGCATCGGTTCGTTTGACTGACAAGGGGAGCATGAATGGCGGTACAGCACAATGCACTGCGGTCCAGGCAGAGGGGCCTGTCGTTCCTGGGCGTGATTTTCATCGGAGTGTTCCTGGTGGCGGCGTTTGCCATCGGCGGGCAGTCGATCCCCGTCCTGCTCGAATACCAGGCCATCAAGAAGGCGGCCACCAAGGCGGCCCGCGAAGAAAGCACGGTGGCGGGCATACGCGCCTCGTTTGATCGCGCCGGAGCCATCGACGACATTTCATCCATTTCAGGCAAGGACCTGCAAATCACCAAGCGCAATGACAAGGTGGTGGTTTCCTTCAAATACGAGCGCGAGATTGCCCTGTTCGGGCCGGCCTATCTCGTTTACCGGTTTCAGGATTCCGTCGAATAACTGGTGTCCGCAAATTCCCTTGGGGAGTTGCAGCAACGGCTGCAGCACCATTTTTCCGACCGGCGCCTGATCGAGCGCGCCGTGACGCATCGCAGTTTTGGCGCGGAGCACAACGAGCGTCTGGAATTCCTGGGTGATGCCGTGCTTGAGCTGGCCATCTCCACCCTGCTGTTCACGCGGATGCAGCATGTGCCCGAGGGCGAACTTTCGCGCGTGCGCGCGTTGCTGGTGCGTCAGGATTCGCTGCATCGGATCGCCCTGCGACTGGGTTTGTCCGAGTTGCTGCGCTTGGGCGAGGGCGAAGCGCGCTCGGGCGGGCGCGAGCGTCCGTCCATTCTGGCCGATGCGGTGGAGGCACTGATCGGCGCCGTGTTCCTCGATGGCGGCTACGACGCCACGCGGGCGCTGGTGGAGCGGCTGTTCGAGGGCGTGCGGCTCGATGCGCACCTGCAGGAGGTGGCCAAGGATGCCAAGACCGCGCTGCAGGAATGGCTGCAGGGCCGGCACATGCCGTTGCCGCGCTATGCGGTGGTGCGGGTGGACGGGCAGGCGCATCATCAAGTTTTCGAGGTGGAGTGCGAGGTGGCGCAACTGCGACTCATCGAGCGAGGCGAAGGCGCCTCGCGCCGGGCGGCTGAACAGGTGGCCGCCGCCGCCATGCTGCAACGTTTGAAGGCACATCCATGACCGATTCGACCCCTGCCGCGCCGATGCCTGCCGTCGTCAGCCAGCGCTGCGGCCTGATTGCCATCGTCGGCAAGCCCAATGTCGGCAAATCCACGCTCATGAATGCGCTGGTCGGGCAGAAGATTTCGATCACCAGCCGCAAGGCGCAGACCACGCGCCACCGCATCATGGGCATACGCACGCGTGGCGGCGCGCAGTTCGTTTTCGTCGACACGCCGGGTTTTCAGACACGCCACGGTTCGGCGCTCAACAAGTCGCTGAACAAGGCCGTGCTGGGCGCGGTGAGCGACGTGGACCTTGTGCTCTTCGTCGTCGAGGCAGGCAGCTTTTCGCTGCAGGACGCAGCCGTTCTCGGGCTGCTCAAGAGTGATATTCCCACGCTGCTCGTGGCCAACAAACTCGACACCGTGCACCGGCGCAGCGAGATCGCCCCGTGGCTCAAGGGCATGCAGGAGCGCCACCCTTTCGCCGAATTCGTGCCCATGTCGGCCAAGAAGCCGGCCGATATCGACCGCCTGCTCGCCATCATTGAAAAGTATCTGCCCGAGCAGCCGTGGTGGTACGGGGAAGATGAGCTGACCGATCGCAGCGAGAAGTTTCTGGCCAGCGAGACCGTGCGCGAGAAACTCTTCCGACTCACGGGCGATGAGCTGCCCTACACCTCCACAGTGGTGATCGAGCAGTTCCAGGAAGAGCCCAGCCCGAAGCACGGGCGCTTTGTGCGCATCGCCG
>Ga0079369_1000274_pt1 | contig 10145 bp, 1 predicted proteins | sample ThiBiot_750_biof_FD_68599 | JGI IMG/M metagenome (GOLD analysis project Ga0079369, IMG submission 68599) | Wastewater bioreactor microbial communities from Cape Town, South Africa - Thiocy_expt_750_biof (version 3) (version 2) | ecosystem: Engineered > Bioreactor > Thiocyanate-remediating >...
TTGGATCCGGTCTGGATCCGGTCTGAAGTGCCGGTGCCACGTAGGCGCCGATGGCGACGTTGTCGTCGCCCGTACGATACTGGTCGAGTGCATGCGAACCGATGACCGTATGATCGTCGCCACCTTGCAGGCGCGGCAACGCGTACTGTCCGATGACCGTGAGGTTGCTCGACGTCACGCTCCGCGACGGTGCGAGCGATGCGACGCCGTTACCGATGATCGTGTTGTTCGATCCCGTACTCAGCGACAGGGCGGTGTTGGTACCGACGATGGTATTGCGCTTGCCGATGTTCGACCAGTTGGCAGCGGTGTTGTATCCGAGGAAGGTATTGTATCCGCTGTTGCGCTGCGTATTCAGTGTCGGACCGATATAGACGTCACCCGAGTCGCTGTGAGCGAGATCCAGCCATTTCTTGTCGCCGAGATAGTAGGACGATGCCGAGTCGAGATAGATACCGCCATTGCGGATCTCCAGACCTCGCGCATATGCCGTTCCGGTGGCCTGGAGGTTGACCGTGAGGGCCGTGGCGTCGTAGTTACCGGGCCCCTTCGCCTCCGACCTGATGCGGGCACCCATGGCTGCGCCGGCGGGTGCGGAGGGCGCATAACGCACGTCGAGGAACATCCGGCCCGAGGCCAGGATGGAATCGGCCGGAGGATTACCGTTGCCGAGCCGAACGTACCGTCCGGGCATCGTCAGTGGACGGTATGGCTTGCCATTCTCGCTGATGTACGCGTTGTTGGCTGCTATCGATGACAACATTCCCTTGTTGACCGCAGGATCGCCGAAAGTGGCCGGACCACCGGCATTACGCATCTGGAAGACACCGTTCAGCAGAAGTGATACGCTCTTGTCCGCGGTGTTGCGGAAGTAGAATTGTCCGACGTAGTTCTGATGGCTGGCACGGTATCCGATCAACGATGAATACTGGCCTTCCTGTGTGAACTTCATGGCGACGGAATTGAGACTGGTCGGCGTGAACGGCGTGTACAACTCGAGCATGTTGATATAGGGATTCGCCATACCGACGGAGGGAGACACGAGTTGCACCCTGGGAACGCCACTCTCCATACTACGATTGGAGATGACGGAACCTACGGGCTCCACAGGAGCCATGGTACCGCTGGCGAAGGTGATGACCTTCGTCGTATCCTCAGTATGATACTGCACGTCGTTCGTATTCACCGTGATACCGCGGATACCGCCATGCGGTGCACGATCGGTGAAGGAGACCTTCAGGCCATACGAAGGACCGAGATCCAGGATCGCCACCGGCGACGTCGTTCCGATACCGAGGCGGTTGTCGGCGGCGCTCCACGTGAAGTCCGCATCGGCTGCGAGCGTCGAATCGTCGGCCCAATAGGTGAGTGCATTCGTGAGGCCCGATCCATACAGATAGTTCCGTGCCTGCCACGATACATCCGTACCGTTGCTGACCAGCCACTTGCCCGCATGCCCGGCCTGCGAAGGCAGAAGCCCCGTCCGTGCAGCCAGCGCCGTCGACGCGGCCGTACCACCATGCGCGACATCGACGATGCCCGTCGTCGGTACACTGTTGATGATGGAGAGGATGGTGTTACCGGACGTGGGGGCGATGGTGGGATTCGGATACGTTCCCGCAAGCACGCCACCGGCGCTTCCACCGGGCTCGATGCCACGCAGGAGAACGTTCTGTGCGGACGTCACACGACCTGCACGATCGAGCGTAAGACGTACGCTGTGCGTACTGTCGCCGTAGACACCGGTCGTGCCTCCTGTCGGCGACATCTTCTGCGATGTGACGTTGGCATCGGCGAGCTTCGACGTCGTCACCGAACCAGGTGCGAGTTTGTTCGTCGTCACGTCGCCGTCGGCGAGCTTCGACGTCGTCACCGAACTGTCGGCGAGCTTCGGCGTCGTCACGTTCCCGTCGGCAATCTTCGGCGTCGTCACGTTCCCGTCGGCAATCTTCGGCGTCGTCACGTTCCCGTCGGCAAGCTTCGGCGTCGTCACGTTCCCGTCGGCGAGCTTCGGCGTCGTCACGGCGAGCGGAGCGATCTGCGGATCGGGATACGTTCCCGTGAGATCGCCACCGGCAGGACCGCCAGGCTGAACGCCGCGGATGAGGATGTTCTGCGCGTCGGTGACACGACCCGCACGGTCGAGAGTCACGTGCACGGCATGCGTGCTGTCACCATACGTACCCGGCGTAACGCCCGTAGGAGCGATCGCCGCATTCGTCACGGCATCGTCCGCGAACTTCGGCGTCGTCACGTTCCCGTCGGCAATCTTCGGCGTCGTCACGCTACCATCCGCGAGCTTTCCTGTCGTAATCGCACTGTCGCGAATGGAAGGATTCGGATACGTTCCCGCCAGATCGCCACCGGCCGAACCTCCCGGTTCTACCGAACGGATGAGTACGGATTGCACATCCGTGATACGACCGGCCTGATCCACCACGATACGCGGTGAATGCGTACTGTCACCGTACGTACCAGGCACGACACCCGTCGGCGACATCTTCTGCGTCGTGACGTTGGCATCGGTGATCTTCGGCGTCGTCACACTCCCATCGGCGATCTTCGGCGGCGTCGCAGCGCCATCGGCAAGCTTCGGCGTCGTTACGGCACTGTCGGCAAGTTTCGCGGTCGTGACGTTGGCATCGGCGATCTTCGACGTCGTCACCGCACCATCGATGAGCTTCGGTGTCGTTACGGCGCCATCGGCAAGTTTCACGGTCGTCACAGCGCCGTCTGCAATCTTCGGCGTCGTTACCGATCCATCGGCAAGCTTCGGTGTCGTCACGTTACCATCGGCGATACGCTGCGTGACGACCGTGTTGTCGCGGATATCGGGATCGGGATAGGTTCCGGTGAGGTCGCCGCTGGCAGGACCACCGGGCTGTACGCCGGTGATGGTCGTCGTGGTGATTGCCGTGATACGACCGGCACGGTCGACGGTCACGACGGGTGTTTCCGTATACAGACCGTATGCTCCCGGCACTGCGCCGGTAGGCGACATCTTCTGCGTCGTCACCGTACTGTCGGCAAGAACACTGTCCACGACGGCAACGTCCTGGATCTTCTGCGTCGTCACCGCGCCATCGGCAAGTTTGGCAGTCGTCACCGCGCCATCCTGGAGCACGATCGTCGTCACCGACCCATCGGCAAGTTTGGCAGTCGTCACCGCGCCATCCCGGATCTTCACCGTCGTGGCCGCACCGTCACGAATGGCGGGGTTCGGATAGGTACCGTCGAGGTCGCCACCAGCGGCGCCACCCGGCACCGTCGTGCGGATCGTACGATTCACGGCCGACGTCACACGACCGGTGGCATCGACGTCCATGCGGACAGCCTGCGTTTCCGATCCATACGTTCCCGCAGTTACGCCCGTCGACGTGAGCTTGTCCGTCGTGATGGAGTTATCGGCGATACGGTCCGTCGTGATCGCATCGTCGGCGAGTTTCATGGTCGTGACACTTCCGTCGGCAAGGTTCGGTGTCGCCACCGATTCATCGGCCAACTTCGGCGTCGTCACCGAGCCGTCCTCAAGCTTCCCTGTCGTCACGGAACCATCGACGAGCTTCGGCGTCGCCACGGCGCCATCGGCGAGTTTCGCAGTCGTGACACTTCCATCGACGAGCTTCGGCGTCGCCACCGCACCATCGGCAAGTTTCACGGTCGTCACGGCGCCGTCGGCAAGCTTCCCTGTCGTCACCGCACCATCGACGAACTTCGCCGTCGTCACGGCGCCGTCGGCGAGTTTCTCTGCCGCCACCGATCCGTCGACGAGCTCCGGCGTCGTCACCGCACCATCGGCAAGATGGGAGGCAGCGATCCCGCCGTCGCGTACTTCGATGGATACCTGTGGACCGGCAGGATTCGTGACGTCGATGGTGGAGCCAGGACTGGTGATGGTGACGAGACGATCGGGGCGGCTCGATACCATGATGGTGTCGCCGCTGGACGTTACCGTCGTGCCGCCTTCGCCGACGATGACGAGGTGTCCGTCACCGCCATTCACCGAACGAACGACGCCTGTCGTCATCGGGCCGACGACGCTTACGCTATCGGCGACATTCGTATGCAGTGCCGTCGGAATGGATACCAGCGCCAGGCGCGGCTCCATCTCGGTACCGCCGTTCACGGCGATGGCCATCCACATCGGACGGTCGAAGATCGCGCCGATCGTCGACTGCGTGCCGAGCATGACGTCGAACACACCGGCGAAAGTCCGCACGGTATGGGTCTCGGTCCACAGCGCCGTACCGCCCGTGGCGGCATCGTAGAGACGGAACGTCACGGCGTGATTGCCTTCGGCCACCGGCCGGCCCCCCGCATCCGTGATCAGTCCTTGATAGTTGAGGATACGTGGGCTCGTCGAAGACTGTGCGAACATAGCCGGCATGGCCATCAGTCCACACCCTGCGGCGACGAGAATCAATCGTTGAAGCTTCTTCATAACGTCGTTACTGGATGATGGTGATGACGATGGGCATGTCGGTATTCTTCGTGTAGTTGTAGACCGCAGGCTGCAGCGCGAACCGTACGGTGCCATTCACCGGCACGTAGGCCCAGCCGGTGAACGTCGTGATCTCCTGAAAGTAGTTGCCGGGATCGGCCCGCAACGTGACTGCGACCGATGCGCCGACCTTCGCCCCGGGTACGGGCACCTCCAGGATGACTTCCTGATTGGCGGTGAAGGCCTGTGGTGTAGTACCGAACGGCAACGTATAGGGGTACTTGATGATGTCTTCGATGACCGTACCATTGGTGCCGATGATGATGTCGCCATTGACGTCGAGTCTGCGCTTGGGCTTGGTGGTACCGATCCCTACGTTGGGATAGCCGGCCCCGCCATTACCACCGAGGACCATACCGGAATCGGTCTGCAGGTTCGCGCGTGCTCCGAGTACCCCACCTCCATGCGACATGGCACCGGTATACGAGTGCAAGGCTCCGATACTCACCATGCTGTCCAGGCCCACACCGGTACCACCGGCATCACGTCCGACGGCGACGTTGGCAGAGGTCGCCGTCGCCCCGTAGCTGACACCCCGGCCAAGGAAGACGTTCGAGTTGCCGGTCGTAAGGTTCATGCCTGCATCCTTCCCGATGAGCACGTTGCGCGATCCCGTCCCTATCTGGGTCCCGGCGGACTGGCCGATCGCGATGTTCAAGCTGTCGGTAGTTCCGATGGCCAGCGTCGAGGCCCCGACGGCCGTCGTCCTCCTCGCCGTCTTCGTCGCCCTCCCCCTCGCCATATAGCCGACGGCAACGTTGTCGTCGGCCGTGACAGGCGACGCAGCCGGCGAACTGTAAAGGGCTCCTTCGCCGATGAGGATGTTATTGGATCCCCCGCTCAGGATCATACCCGCGAGATAGCCGATGCCGATATTATCGTTGCCGACCATCGGAGACAGCGCGTTGAATCCGATACCGATGGTATTGGTATTACCCGGTACCGTTCCGGTGTTTCCACCGAGATACATGTTCGTTCCGCCGGAAACACCGCGCCAGAACTTCATGTTGGAGTAGTCGATGATATAGCCGTGCACGCTGTCGATGATCATGTCACCCTTGCCGACGACCGCCCTTGGGACGCCGTTGCCCACCCTCGTCACCTCGATGTGGACGCCGTTGGCGAAGTTGTTGCCCGGTGCGGTGGAGATACCCTCGATGCGTGCACCGCGCGCCGGTCCCATCGGCGCCGTGCTCGCATAGGCCACGTCGAAGAGATACTTCGAGCGGTCGGACACCGTATCCTCCGAGGCCCAGTTCGTGAATGGCAGGTTGAGCTGTACGTACTGTCCGAACGGATTGAGGGCCTTGAACGGTCCACCGTTCTCGGATGCGAGGACCTTCCGGCTCGTACTGTCGAAGTAGATCACCGAAGAACCGGACGTAGGTGTGATGAAGGCATCCTGTGCGGATCCTATCATCGACAGCGTACCGTTATGCTCGATCGACGTCGGCGCATCGTTGTGCGACGAGAAGATGAACTGTCCCGGACCGTTCGTCGATGCGGCACGATAGCTGATGCGACCTGCATACTGCCCGTCCTGTGTGAAGGACAGGCGCGTTTCCATTCGGGGATTACCGGAATTGGCGCTGTAGAGTTCGAGATGCGCTTCACTGCCCGCGAGCGCCGAAACGGGCTGGCCGTTTCTCACCACCGTGTACCTGCCTTCACCGGAAGGGTTGGTACGTATGATCATATTCTGGGTGGTACCCGCGCCGTTGTTCGCCTCGATGCTATGATCCGCTCCCGGTATGGTCGTCAGACGCATTTCATTCGGATACGTGCCGATCGATGACGAATACGGTCCACTGGACTGGACGGCGAGCTGCTGTCCCGACAGATCGGCGAAGTTGAGCGTCGCGTCCGTGCGCTGCGTACCGATACCCATGGTGTTGAGCACGGGATCGATGAACCAGTTGTCGGCTTTCAAGGTGCGTGCCGCCATGTAGATGGCGACCCTGTTGGCGGTGCCGCGACCGAACGCCGCATTGATGCCCGACCACGATGCATTGGTACCATCGGTACGCAGGAAGGTCTCGTCGGCCGTTTGCGTCGGCAGCAGGGCCGTACGCGCACCGAGGATCGTCGCCGCACCCGTACCCCCATGAGCGATGTCGATCAGCGATGTCGTGGATGCGTTGTTGATGACGTTGGCGATGGTATTGCCGGAAGTGGCAGCGAAGGTCGGAGCGGAATAGGTTCCCGTAAGCACGCCACCGGCAGGACCACCCGGCGGTACGCCGCGTGCAAGGACGTTCTGCGCCTGCGTTACACGGCCACTGGCCTCCACCGTAAGCGATGCGACATACGTCGAATCACCGTAGGTGCCGACGCTGACACCGGTCGGCGACATTTTCTGTGAGGTCACTGCATCGTCGGCAAGCTTCGCCGTCGTCACGTTAGCATCCGCGAGCTTCGCCGTCGTCACGTTGCCGTCCGCGAGCTTCACGGTCGTCACATTGACGTCCGCGAGCTTCGACGTCGTCACGTTGCCGTCCGCGACCTTCACGGTCGTCACGGCACTGTCGGCGAGTTTCACCGTCGTCACGTTGCCGTCGGCAAGCTTCGGCGTCGTCACGCTGCCATCGGCGAGCTTGATCGTGGTGACGGCACCCGGTGCGATCGACGGATTCGGATACGTACCGGAGAGATCACCGCCGGCGGGACCACCGGGTTCGACGTTCGTGATGAGAACATCCTGAGCCGTCGTCGTACGTCCGGCACGATCGATCGTCAGTCGTGCCACGTGACTGGAATCACCATAGGTACCGGCGGTACCCGTGGGCGACATTTTCTGTGAGGTCACGGCACCGGACGCGAGCGCCGGCGTCGTGACGTTGGCATCGGCGAGCTTCGACGTCGTCACTGCACTGTCGGCGAGCTTCGACGTCACCACGGTGGACATGGCTACCTGCGGATCAGGATACGTTCCCGTGAGATCGCCACCGGCAGGGCCACCCGGCGTGACGGTGCGTACGAGCACATCCTGTGCCGTCGTCACGCGTCCTGCGGTATCGACGGTGATCCGTGCGGCGTGCTGTGCATCTCCATAGGCGCCGGACGCGACTCCTGTCGGCGACATCTTCTGCGACGTCACGGCATCGTCGGCGACCTTCGGCGTCGTCACGGAACCATCGGCAAGCTTCGGTGTCGTCACACTGCCATCCGCGAGCTTCGACGTCGTCACATTGACGTCCGCGAGCTTCGACGTCGTCACGTTGCCGTCCGCGAGCTTCGACGTCGTCACATTGACGTCCGCGAGCTTCGACGTCGTCACATTGACGTCCGCGAGCTTCGACGTCGTCACGCTGCCATCGGCAATCTTCGGTGTCGTCACGCTGCCGGCGGCGAGCTTCGCAGTCGTCACCGAACTGTCGGCAAACTTCGATGTCGTAACGGAGCTGTCGGCAAGGCGTGGGTTGGGATAGCTGCCCGTGAGATCGCCGCCGGCTGCATTCCCCGGCTCGACGCCGCGGATATCGACGCTTCTCATCGACGTCACGCGTCCGGCTTCGTCCACGGTGACCAGCTGCGTCTGTGTCGCATTGCCATATGTACCAGGCGCGACGCCGGTGGACGTCATCTTGTCGCTGGTGACGGCGGAATCCTGGATCTTCGATGTCCTCACCGCGCCAGCGGCGAACTTGAGCGTCGTGATCGAACCGTCCTGAAGAGCGAGGGTCGTAACGGCACCGTCGGCGAGCTTGAGGGTCGTCACCGCTCCCGGTGCTATCGCCGGTGTACCGACGCTGCTGTCGGCGATGGCCACCGTCGTGATCGAACCATCGCGCAGCGACGGATTCGGATAGGTACCGGTGAGATCGCCGCCGGCGGGACCGCCAGGTTGCGTACCGGTGATCGTCGCTTCACGTGCCGCTGTGATACGCCCCTTCGTGTCCACCGTGATGACGGCCGACTTCGTCGAATCGCCATACATCCCGGCCGTCACACCCGTCGGCGAGAGCTTGGCCAACGTGATCGACGTGTCCTCCACGATACGTGTCGTGATGGAACCGGGTGCGAGCTTCGCGGTCGTCACACTTCCATCGGCGAGCTTTGCGGTCGTCACGCTTCCATCGGCGAGCTTCGCGGTCGTCACGCTGCCATCGGCGAGCTTCGCGGTCGTCACACTGCCATCGGCGAGCTTCGCGGTCGTCACGCTTCCATCGGCGAGCTTCACGGTCGTCACACTGCCATCGGCGAGCTTCGCGGTCGTCACGCTTCCATCGGCGAGCTTCACGGTCGTCACACTCCCATCGGCAAGCTTGGGCGTCGTCACACTCCCATCGGCAAGCTTCGACGTCGTCACCGACGTATCCGCGAGCTTCGACGTCGTCACGCTTCCATCGGCCAGTTTCACGGTCGTGACGCTTCTATCGGCAATCTTCACGGTCGTGATCGCATTCGCAGCGACGTCGAGGCTGACGTCCGGTCCTGAACCCGACGTCACGGCGACACTATTGTCCGAACTCACGAGCGTCTTCACGCCATCCGGTGTGGAACCGATCCTGATCGTATCACCGGTGCGTACGACGGTGGTACCACCGGAACCGGTCATCGTCACATCGCCTTCACGACCGTTGATCGTTCGCACGATACCCCGTACCGACGGCGACAGTGCATAGGCGGTATCGGCGACCTGGGCATTCATGGCATAGGGAACGGACGTCAACGCAAGACGCTGCTGAAGTTCCGCACCACCGTCGATCGACAGTGCCAGCCAGTATTGTCGGTCGAACGCCATCGTCAATGGCGTACTGATCCCCAGCACGACGTCGAAGACACCCGTGAAGGTGTTCACCGTATGTGTTTCCGACCATACGGCAGTGCCGCCGCTGGCGACGTCGTACAGTGCGAAGGCGACGGTATGGCTTCCCTCCGGTACAGGCTGACCGCCGCCATCCGTCAACAATCCCTGATAGGAAAACGTCCGCGGCTGATTCTGTTGGGCATGGGCGGTTTCACCAACGAGGATGCAAGCGGCGCAGGCGATAGCGAGGGCAAGATTCTTCATGTGCGCTCCCATTTACATCACCGTGATGAAGAAGTCCACCTGCGGCGGATCCGCGGGGGCATTGAACACGTTCTTGAATTCGATGGTCACCACGTCCGCAGCCGAAACCCGTGCAGTGACCATGATGCCATCCGGAAGATCGGCACTCGGCGAAAGCAACACGCGCTGGCCGACCTGGGCCCCCGGTGCGGCAACGTTGACGAGGACATGACCACGTGACACGACGTTCGGAGCGTCGACCGTGGAGGTCTGCCGGAAGATGGATGGTGCGATGACGGAACCTGTGCCGAGTCGCACGGGGCCATTGACATGCAGACGTGCACGCGGACGCGTGACACCGATGCCGACGTTGGTGTTCGACGTAGCGCCGTTCACACCGGCGATACTTCCGAGCACGATGGCATTGTTCGTATCCACCTGCGCCTTCCATCCGATGGCCATCGATCCGGTGAGGTTCGGTGTCGTCGTCGTCGTACGCGCACCGATGAACGTATTCCGATCTCCGCCCGTATGTCCGCTACCGGAGTACGCGCCGAGATAGGTATTCTCCGCACCGAGCAGGAGGTCGACGCCCGCACTGTCTCCGACGGCCGTCGTCGATGTCGCCCTCTGCGCCGTGCGCAGCGCATC
>Ga0079369_1000276_pt1 | contig 10144 bp, 9 predicted proteins | sample ThiBiot_750_biof_FD_68599 | JGI IMG/M metagenome (GOLD analysis project Ga0079369, IMG submission 68599) | Wastewater bioreactor microbial communities from Cape Town, South Africa - Thiocy_expt_750_biof (version 3) (version 2) | ecosystem: Engineered > Bioreactor > Thiocyanate-remediating >...
CCCGCGCCGAGGCGGCTCGGCCTCGGCGCGCATCCGACGCCCTCGCGCTCGTCGGGCTCGACCATCTCGCCGACCGCTTCCCGCACGAGCTCTCGGGCGGGCAGCAGCAGCGGGTGGCGCTCGCGCGGGCGCTCGTCACCGAGCCGCGGGTGCTGCTGCTCGACGAGCCGCTGTCGGCGCTCGACGCGAAGGTGCGCGTGCAGCTGCGGGACGAGATCCGCCGCATCCAGCTGCGGCTCGGCATCACGACGGTGTTCGTGACCCACGACCAGGAGGAGGCGCTCGCCGTCTCGGACCGGATCGCGGTCATGAACGCCGGCCGCATCGAGCAGATCGGCACCCCCGAGGAGCTCTACCTGGCCCCCGCGACGCCCGGGGTCGCGGCGTTCGTGGGGCTCTCGAGCCTCGTGCCGGGCGTCGGCGAGGGGTCGACGGTGCGCGTCTGGGAGTGGTCGCTGCCGGTCGCCGGGGATGCCGCGGCGGGCGAGGTGGAGGTGTTCCTGCGGCCCGAGAACGTGCGGCTCGTCGCCACCGGAGGCGTGGAGGCGGTCGTGCAGGAGAGCACCTTCCTCGGCAGCTTCCGCCGCACCCTCGTGCGCACGGCGGACGGCGTGCTCGTGCGGGTGCAGCATCCGGCGTCCGAGCGCGTCGAGTACGACGACCGCGTGCGCATCGCGGTCGACCTCGAGCCCGTGTCGGTGCGCCCGCGCCCCTGACTCCCTCCTCACCCCTCCGATCGCCGAGTGGTCGGTTCCTGGCCCCAACACCGGGATATGAGGCGAGAAACCGACCACTCAGCGATCGTTGCGCGTCGCCGGCGGGCGCTAGGGTCACTCGGGTGGCCGACAGCATCTCCCCCGCCGCCGCGCGCCGCATCGCGCTCGCCGCGCAGGGCTTCGGGCGCCCCCGACCGGAGGCCGTGGGCACGCGGCAGCTGAACCTCCTCATCGAGCGGATCGGCCTGCTGCAGCTCGACTCCGTCAACGTGCTCGAGCGCAGCCACTACCTGCCGGTCTTCGCGCGCCTCGGCGCCTACGACAAGGCGCTCCTCGACCGGCTCACCTTCGCGAAGCGCGGGCCGTACCGCGAGTACTGGGCGCACGAGGCGGCGCTCATCCCGCTCGAGGAGTGGCCGCTGTTCCGCTTCCGCATGCAGGACTACCGCGACTACTTCCAGGGCGCGGGCGACCCGTGGCTCGCCGCCCACGCCGACACCCTCGCGTGGCTGCGGGCGGAGCTCGCCGAGAAGGGCCCGCTGCCGGCGTCGAAGATCGAGCGCGACGCGAACGCCCCGCGCCGCGGCTCCTGGTGGGAGTGGGACGAGGTCAAGCGCGGGCTCGAGCGCATGTTCCGCGTGGGCGAGGTGGTGTCCGCGGGCCGCGCCGGCTTCGAGCGCACCTACGCCCTGCCCGAGCAGGTCATGCCCGCGGGTCTCTGGGAACGGGAGGTGCCGCGCGAGGAGGCGGTCCACCGGCTCATGGAGCGCTCGGCGCGCGCCCACGGCATCGGCACGCTCTCCGACCTCGCCGACTACTACCGGCTGAAGACGGCGGATGCGAAGCCCGCCCTCGCGCGGCTCGTCGACGAGGGCGTCGTGCGGCCCGTCACGGTGCCGGGCTGGACGAAGCAGGCGTACCTGCATCGCGAGGCACGCATCCCGCGCCGCATCGAGACGACCGCGCTGCTGTCGCCCTTCGACCCGGTCGTGTGGGAGCGCGAGCGGGCGCTGCGCATGTTCGGCTTCCACTACCGCATCGAGATCTACACGCCCGCGCCCAAGCGCGTCTACGGCTACTACACGCTGCCGGTGCTCGTCGACGACGCGCTCGTCGGGCGCATCGACCTCAAGAACGACCGCAAGCGCGGGGTGCTGCGCGTGCAGTCGGCCTGGCGCGAGGAGGGCGTGCCGGATGGCGTGGCCGAGCGCATCGTGCCCGCCCTGCGGGAGCTCGCGGCGTGGCAGGGGCTCGGCGAGCTCGAGGTGGTCGACCGCGGCGACCTGGCCCGGGCCGTCGCCGCTGAGGCGGGCACGGGGCTCGTCGCCGCGGACTGACGTCGGGTCAGAAGCGGTCGAGGCTGCCGCGCAGGCGGGCGATGCGGTCGTCGAGCGGCGGATGCGTCGCGAACAGCCGCTGCATGAACCCCGGCTTGTCGGGGTCCGAGATCCACAGGTGCGACATGGAGGAGTTCGTGCGCTGCACGGGACGCCCGTAGACCTTGAGCTTCTCGAGCGCCCGCGCGAGCGCCTCCGGGTGCCGCGTCGTCATGGCGCCCGTCGCATCCGCCAGGTACTCGCGCTGACGCGAGACCGCCGCCTGCACGACGCCCGCGATGAGCGGCGCGACGATCACCGCCACGAGACCGATCGCGAGCATGACGATCGCCGCCGGGCCGCCGTTGCTGTTCGAGCGACCCCGCCCGCCAAAGATCGTGAACCGCAGCGCGATGTCGGCGAGCAGGCCCACCGCGACGACGAGCCCGAACACGATGAGCGAGACGCGGATGTCGTAGTTCTTCACGTGCCCGAGCTCGTGCGCCATGACGCCCTCCAGTTCGGCGTCGTCCATGAGCTGCAGGATGCCCGTGGTCGCCGCGACGACGGCGTGCTCGGGGTCGCGTCCCGTCGCGAAGGCGTTGGGCGCGGGGTCGTCGATGACGTAGACGCGCGGCATCGGCAGTCCCTCCGTGATCGCGAGGTTCTCGACGATGCGGTACAGCCGGGGGTTGTCCTGCTTCGCGATCTCCTGCGCGCCCGTGAGCGCGAGGGTCTCGCTCGTGGCGGCGAAGTACTGGATGACGGCGTAGACGATCGCGCCGGCGAGCGTGAGCCCGGCGATCCACCAGTTGCCGACGATCCACGCCGTGAGCGCGCCGAGACCGCCGATGATCACGATGAAGAGCGCGATGATCAGCACGGTGGTGCGCTTGTTGCGCGCGATGGCGGAGTACATGGGGTGCCTGAGCTAACGGAGGTGCTGGGGTGTCTCGATACGCGTCGCGCTCCGCGCGCCGCTACTCGACCTTGATCGAAGCGGATTCCGGAGGATATCCGCTTCGGTCAAAACTGCACGCGCGGGGGCTCGGCGATCGCCGCGGCGTCGGAGACCTCGAAGAACTCGCGCTCGGTGAAGCCGAGGCCGCGCACGAAGAGCGTGTTGGGGAAGATCTTGATCTTCGTGTTGAGCTCCCGCACGCCGCCGTTGTAGAAGCGCCGCGAGGCCTGGATCTTGTCCTCGGTGTCGACGAGCTCGGCCTGCAGCTGCAGGAAGTTCTGGTTCGCCTGCAGCTGCGGGTACGCCTCCGCGACGGCGAAGATCGACTTCATCGCGGCCTGGAACTGGTTCTCGGCCGCGGCCGCCTCGGCCGGGGTCGAGGCGCTGACCGTCGCGGCGCGCGCGGCGGTCACCTGCTCGAACACGCCCTTCTCGTGAGCGGCGTATCCCTTGACCGTCTCGATGAGGTTCGGGATGAGGTCGGCGCGGCGCTTGAGCTGCACCGTGATGTCGCTCCAGGCCTCGTCGACGCGCACGTTGAGCTTCACGAGCCCGTTGTAGGTCGACCACAGGTAGATGCCGACGATCACGACGACGAGGACGACGATGCCGATGACGACGAGCGCGATGGGGTCCATAACCGCATCCTACGGGGCGACGCACCGCGGTATCCGGGGCGTTCGCTGTGGGCTCGCGGTGAGGGCTCCCCTATCGTGGCAGCGTGAGCGAGGCGGAGGCCCCCCGGCGTGGCCGGCGGCGGAAGGATGCGGGCGACGCGCGGTCCGCGATCCTGAGGGCGGCATCCGCGGAGTTCCTGGCGAGCGGCTACGACGACACCTCGCTGCGGGCGGTGGCCCGCCGGGCGGGGGTCGACCCCGCGCTCGTGCACCACTACTTCGACGACAAGGCCGCGCTGTTCGCGGAGGCGCTCGAGGCGCCCGTGCGCCCGCAGGACATCGTGCGGCTGGCGCTCGCGGCGCCGCGCGACCGCCTGGGCGAGACGATCGTGCGGGCCGTGCTCGAGGCGATCGACGCGCCCGCGACGCGCGACCGCATGCGGCAGCTGGTGCGCACCGCCCTGGGGCACGACTTCGCGGCGCGGATGCTGCGGCAGTTCCTCGTGCGCGAGGTGCTCTCCCGGATCGCGGGCGAGCTCGACGCCCCGGATGCGGAGCTGCGCGCGACGCTCGCGGCCTCGCAGATCGTGGGGCTGCTGGTGGTGCGGGCCGGCATCCAGGCGGAGCCGCTCGCCTCCGCGCCCGTCGACGAGGTCGTGCGGCGGGTCGGGCCAGTCGTGCAGTGGCACCTCGTGGGCTTCGGAACCGTTGACACACCGGAGGCGCGAGGCGAATAATTCATCGCGTGATGAATTATTCGCCGGCCGTCGCCGCCACCGGAGTCGTCGTGCGGCGCGGCCGCACCGAGATCCTGCACGGCGTCGACGTGCACGTGCCCGCCGGCCAGGTCGTCGGACTGCTCGGGCCGAGCGGGGCCGGCAAGACCACCCTCATGCGCGCGATCATCGGGGCGCAGCGCACGACATCCGGCACCATCGAGGTGCTCGGGCGACCCGCGGGCCATCGCACCCTGCGGCGCGAGCTCGGCTACATGGCGCAGTCGGTCGCCGTCTACGACGACCTCACCGTCGAGCAGAACCTCGCCTACTTCGGGCGGGTGCTCGGCGCGCCGAAGACGGATGTCGACCGCGTCGTCGGCGAGGTCGGGCTCGGCTCCGTGCGCCGCAACCTCGCCTCGCGGATCTCCGGCGGTCAGCGCAGCCGCGTCTCGCTCGGCATCGCGCTGCTCGGAACCCCCCGGCTGCTCGTGCTCGACGAGCCCACCGTCGGCCTCGACCCCGCCCTGCGGCAGGAGCTCTGGGAGCTGTTCGCCCGGCTCGCCGAGGCCGGCACGACCCTCCTCGTCTCCAGCCACGTCATGGACGAGGCCCGCCGCTGCGACCGGCTGCTGCTCGTGCGGGAGGGACGCATCATCGCCGACGACACGCCGGACGGACTGCTCGCCGCGACCGGCGCATCCGACCACGACGAGGCGTTCCTGCGGCTCGTGGAACGCGACGCGCGCGCGGCCGATCAGGACGCGGCATGAACCCGCGGCTGACCCTGGCGACCGCCGCCCGCGTGCTCACCCAGGTGCGGCACGACCCGCGCACGGTCGGCCTGCTGCTCGTGGTGCCCGCGCTGCTCATCGGGCTGCTCGCGTGGATCTTCGACGACACCCCCGTCTTCGGGCAGGTCGGGCCGGCGATGCTCGGCATGTTCCCGTTCATCGTGATGTTCCTGGTGACGAGCATCACCACGTTGCGCGAGCGGCGCAGCGGCACCCTCGAGCGGCTGCTCGTGCTGCCCCTCGGCAAAGGCGACTTCATCGGCGGCTACGCGATCGCCTTCGGGCTGCTCGCGACGCTGCAGGCGCTCGTCGCGGTCGCCTGGGCGGTGTGGGGGTGCGGGCTCGACATCGAGGGATCGGTGTGGCTGCTCGTGCTCGTCGCCGTCGTCAACGGCCTGCTCGGCACCATGCTCGGGCTGCTCGCGAGCGCCTTCGCGACCACCGAGTTCCAGGTGGTGCAGTTTATGCCCGTGATCGTGGCGCCGCAGATCCTGCTCGGCGGCATCTTCCTGCCCCGCGAGCGGATGCCCGAGGTGCTGCAGACGATCTCCGACTGGCTGCCGCTCTCCTACTCGATCGACGCCCTCAACCTCGTGCAGAGCGGAGGCGACGCGGGCGAGGTGCTGGGCGACGTGCTCGTCGTGGCGGCGTTCGCCCTCGGCGCCCTCGTGCTCGCGGCGCTCACGCTCCGCCGCCGCACCCGCTGAGCGGCATCCGGGCGGCATCCGGCCGCCGCCTCCGCCCTCCGCCTCCGCCCGCCGCATCCCAGAAATGCAGGAGCTTCCCCACCCCCGTCCCCACCTTCCCCTCAGAAATGCAGGAGATTCGACCGACGCCGCCTCGGATCCTCGGAGAACACGACCCGGAACGGGGCGAGATCCTGCATTTCTGAGGATGGGGCGACCGGCGGCTCCTGCATTTCTGAGGATGGGTGGCCCGCGACCCGGCGGGGCCGGGGTCGGGTCCGGGCAGGGTCGGGTCGGGCAGGACCGGGTCGGGCGGGGCCGTGCAGGGTGGTGCGGAAGCGGGCGTCAGCCCAGCACGCGGTCGAGGTAGGCGTTGCGGAACACACGGTCCGGATCGAGCCGGTCGCGCGCCGCGAGGAAGTCGCGGAAGCGCGGGTAGCGCTCGGTCAGCGCCGCCGCATCCAGGTGATGCATCTTGCCCCAGTGCGGGCGGCCTCCGTGCGCGAGGAAGATCTGCTCGGCGGCGCGGAAGTACTCCTCCGGGTCGTCGGACACATGCCGGTGCACAGCGATGTAGCCGGACTCGCGCCCGTGGGCGGTCGAGAGCCAGTTCTCGTCCGCGGCCGCGGCACGCACCTCGACGGGGAACGAGATCCGCCACCCGGACGCGTCGATCATGGCGCGCAGCTCGTGCATCGCCGCCGCCACCTCGTCGAGCGGGAGCGCGTACTCCATCTCGCGGAAGCGCACGTTGCGCGGCGCGGTGAACACCTCGTAGGAGTGGTCGGTGTACTCGCGGTCGCCGTAGACCCGCGTCGCGAGCCGGTTGATCGGCGGGGTGAGCGACGGCACCAGGTGCCCCACGTTGCACATGAGCGCGAGCGCGCCGTTCGACATGAGCCGCTCCTCGACCCAGTTCGCGAACGCGCCGACGGGCTGCCGCCCGGCCTCCAGGGGCAGGCGGGTGTTGGTCTTCGTCATGACGCGGTCGGTGTGCGGCCACCAGTACAGCTCGAAGTGGTCGGCCGACTCGACACGCGCGCGGAACTCGTCGATCACCTCGAACGGCTCCGGATGCTCGACCGCGTGCAGCAGGTAGGCGGGCACGCACTGGATCTCGAGCTCGACGAGGATGCCGAGCGCGCCCAACCCGAGCCGCACGGCCGGCAGCAGCTCGGCGTTCTCGCGCTCGTTCACCCGCAGCACCGAGCCGTCGCCCGTGACGAGCACGGCGCCGGTGATCGTCGTGGCGAGCCCGCAGAAGGCGAGGCCCGTCCCGTGGGTGCCGGTCGAGGTCGCCCCCGCGATCGACTGGCGGTCGATGTCGCCCATGTTCTGCAGGGCGAGCCCCCACGGCGCGAGCAGCTCGGGCAACCGGTGCAGGCGCGTGCCCGCGGCGAGCGTGACCCGCCCGGTCTCCGAGTCGGCCGTCACGACGCCCTGCAGCCGGTCGAGGTCGACGAGGATGCCGTCGGTCGCGGCGATCGCGGTGAAGCTGTGCCCGGCGCCGACCGTCTTGACGGGGAGTCCTCGCTCGCGCGCGGTGCGCACGACGGCCTGCACCTCCGCGATGTTCGACGGCGAGGCGCGGAACGCGGGGCGCGCGGACTCCGACCGGCCCCAGTTGCGCCAGGCCCCCGCCGCCCGCAGCGGCGCCTGCGTCACGTGGCCCGAGGTGGTGGCCGTCATAGAAACGCCTTCCCCTCGCCGCGGTAGCTCGGCATCCGGTCGAGGATGCGGCCGTCCTCCACCACCAGGAACTCGTTCAGGTGCTCGGAGAGCTCGCCCGCCTTCACGTGGCGGAAGAACACCCGATCACCGATCTTCAGCTCGGCGGCCGCGGGCCCCGTGACGGGGGTCTGCACCTCACCCGCCTCCTCCCGCGGCAGGTACTTGAGCCCCTCCGGCCAGGCGGGACGCGGGAGGCGATCCTGTCCGGGCGGGCCGGAGGCGATCCATCCGCCGCCCAGCACCGTCGCGATGTCGGCGGTGGGCCGCCGCACGACGCTCAGCACGAAGGAGGCGGCCGGGGCGGGCTGGAAGTGCTCGTAGCCGTCGAACAGCAGCGGGCCGAACAGCCCGGAGCCGGCGGCGATCTCGGTCACCGCGGGGTCGTCGTGGGTCGACTCGAGCGAACCGGTGCCCCCGCCGTTCACGAACTCGAGGTCGACGATCTTGCGCACCTCGGCGACGGCCGCACCGCGCCGCTCGCGCAGCTCCGACGCCGAGGCCTTCTGCATCGCCCGGACCGCGACGTTCGACAGACCCTGGTTGCCGACGCCCGCGATCTGCGCCTCGTAGGCCATCATCCCGACCAGGCGGAAGCCCTTCCGCTTGACGATCGCCGCCGCGAGCGAGGCGGCCTCCGCGACCTCGTGCACGGGCGAGCGGCGCACGCCCACGTGCCCGAGCACGGGGTTGCGGTAGGAGGCGTCGAGCTCGAGGCACACGCGGATCGCCGCCCGCTGACCGGGCGGCGCGATACGGTCGACGAGGTCGAGGTGCTTCAGCGAGTCGACCATGAGGGTCACGCGGGAGGCGAGGCGCTCGTCCGCGGCGAGCTGGGCGATCGCGAGGTGATCGGCGGTCGGGTAGCCGACCACGACGTCCTCGTGGGTCTCGGCGAGCCACAGCGCCTCCGGCAGCGTGTAGGCGAGGATGCCGTGGAACCCCGGCAGCGCGAGCACCGCATCCAGCACCCCGCGCACCCGCACCGACTTGCTCGCCACGCGGATGGGCGTGCCCTGCGCCCGCGCCAGCATGTCGTGGGCGTTGGCGGCGAGCGCCTCGACGGCGATCACGCCGAACGGGGGCTCGACACCGTCCGTGGCGGACGCCAGGCGCGGCCACCACTCCGCGGGCGTGCGCCACGGACGGTCGTTCTGGGGTTCGAGCGCGAGCATCATGGCCCGCTACTTGACGTCGCGCACGAGCGAGACGACGAGGGCGCCGAGGATCGCGGCCGCCGCCGCCAGCATGAACAGGCCGCGGAAGCCGCCGAGCGCATCCACGACGAGGGCGCCGAGCAGCGGCGCGAGCGCCTGCGGCACCTGGAACGCGATGTTCATGATGCCCAGGTCCTTGCCGCGGTCGTGCGGGTCGGGCAGCACCTGGGTGGCGAGCGCCTGATCGACGGCGAGGAAGGCGCCGTAGCCGAGCCCCAGGAGAGCGCCCGCGACGAAGGTCGCCTCGTAGCTGGTCGCGAAGACGAGCACGAACGCGGCGATGCCCTGGGCGAGCGAGCCCCAGATCACGAACACCTTGCGGCGCGCGAGCCGGTCGGACAGGTAGCCCACGACGAGGGCCGTCAGCACGACGCAGATGAGGTAGACGACGATGAGGGGCAGCAGCGCCTCCTCGGCCTTGTCGATGCCGATGTCGAGCCCGAACGCGAGGTAGTACAGCAGCAGGCCGGTGCCGAGCGCGTTGCCGGTGTTGACGAGCACGCGGCTCGCGAGGGTCCACGCGAAGTCGGGGTGCTTGCGCGGCGAGATCCACAGGCCGCGCAGCAGGGCGTTCGCGGTGAACTCCGGACGCTGCTCCTTGGTGATCGGGATCTCCTTCGTCGCGAAGAGCACCGGCAGCACGAGGATCGCGAGGCCGATGGCCATCGCGAGGTAGCCGAGCATGATCGTGACGAACACCTCGGTGATGAGCAGCACGCCGAGGATGATGCCGACGGCCTGCGGCGCCGACATCCAGCCCGACACGAAGCCGCGCTGACGGACCGGCACGAGGTCGGAGATGAGCGCCGTGAGGGCGGAGGCGAGCACGCAGAAGCCGACGATCGTGAGCGACCAGAACACGGCGATGAGCACGATCCCGTGCACGAGCCCGAGCGCCACGAGCGAGACCGCGAAGAGCGCGGCGCCGCCGATCACCCAGGGGCGGCGCCGGCCGAGGCGGGATGTGGTGCGGTCGGAGAGGAAGCCCGTCACCGGGAACGCGATGATGGCGCAGAACCCGGCGATGCCGGAGATGACGCCGAACGCGACCACGGAGTCCGTCCAGTCCTGCGGGTGGCCGATCTCGGCGTCCACCTGCAGCGGCAGCAGCACCTGGAAGGGACCGAGCTGGGCCATCCAGACGCCGAGCCAGGCGGCCGCGAACGCGGCGATCCAGGCGCCGGTGACCGCCTTCTGCGGTTCGGCGAACGCGGCCGGTGCACCGGTCGCGGTGTACTGCGGTGTCGACATGGCGGGCTCCTGAGGTTGGTGTGGTGGGTCAGGCGGTCGGTGTTCCGGATGCCGCGAACGCGGTGAGCGCGTCCGCGGCGAGGTCGATGGTGCGCTCGGCAGCCGCGTCGTCGCGATCCGCGAGCCAGGCGAGGGGGACGCC
>Ga0079369_1000278_pt1 | contig 10137 bp, 5 predicted proteins | sample ThiBiot_750_biof_FD_68599 | JGI IMG/M metagenome (GOLD analysis project Ga0079369, IMG submission 68599) | Wastewater bioreactor microbial communities from Cape Town, South Africa - Thiocy_expt_750_biof (version 3) (version 2) | ecosystem: Engineered > Bioreactor > Thiocyanate-remediating >...
GGCACAAAAACAACTCAACAAAAATGTACAACAACTGCTGGCTGATACAGTAGATGAAAAAAGCCGTATCAATATTCTTGAAAACAGGCTTGCCTTCTTGGCGACTATAGACGCCGCGCAGCTGAATACAGCTCGCTGGCCTAATTCCTTGTCTTACAGCTTATACCATGCACAATTAGGCGGGGTACAAGAAGCCCTTAAAACACTGGAAGATGGAGGCGTATTCAGTGTAAATGGACCGCCGGGTTCCGGAAAAACGACTCTGTTGAAAGATGTGATCGCTAACATAATTGTAGCCCGCGCGCAGAAGATGATCGACATAGGAGTGGATCATATATTTGAAAGAAGGGCTAAACAGATAGACCTGGATGACGGCTCTTTTACCTACTATTACCACGAGCTCAACAAAGCGTTTTTGGGCGAATATGGCATAGTGGTCAGCAGTAACAATAACTCGGCGGTGGAAAACATATCGAAAGAGCTGCCCAATATAAAATCGGTTGCCGTTGACGATTTTGAAGAGTTGGACTACTTTAAGGCTTTCGCCACCCGCCTGAAAGAGGAGGAAAGCCAAGAAAACTGGGGCATACTTGCGGCTGTCTTGGGCAATAAAGCCAACAGGGCGCAATTCGCTTCCCGGTTTTGGTACGATGATAAGCAAAATAATATTCCCGGTTTTTTTACGTTGCTTAAAAATATCGTCAGGGAAGAAAACGCTCAAAACGATCCGGATCACAGGGAAGCCTATAGCGCTGCCGTAGCGCGGTTTAATGAATATAATGCAACACTAAGCCAGTTTAAAGCACTAATCACCCAGTATCACCAACTCCTTACCCAATACCCGGATAAACAGGTACAACTGGCAATGCTTGGCAACAGGCAACAGGAAGTTGAGCAGGTATTACATGAATACCAGGAACGACTGAAACAGCTGAGTAGTGCCTGGCAGGAAAAAGATCAGCAGCAGAAACAATATCAACAGAACCTGACGCTGCTCAGAGAAACGCGGCCGCGGTTTTATTGCCTGCAAGAATTGTTCGGTACCAAAGCATTCAAAGAATTTAAATCACTTTTTACGGCACAAGCAAAACAAATATTAGCCTTGCAGAACGTGCTGCAACACCTGAATGAAGAGCTGCAGTCTACTAAACTTGCAGTAAGCAGTAAAGAAGAGGAGCTAAACAACATACTCAAACAAAAAAAGGTACAGAAGCAAGACCATGAGCGCTTTACCAAACTAAAGCATCACATACAGGATACTTACGCTATTAATAATAGTAATATGCCTGATGAAACTTTTTATACAGCCGATATAAAAACACTGCACGTAAGCATGCCCTATTTCTCCGGCAAAATAGCCGCAGTACAAACAAAAATCTTCCTGGAAGCTCTAAAAATACAGGAGTTGACAATCAAGATCAATGAGTCACGGTTTTCAAAAAATCTCAACTATTTTTTTGGGGTATTGCAGGGAAAACCGGTAAAAAACACCGATGCGTTGCAACATCTTTGGGATACCTTCTTTATCTGTGTACCGGTAGTATCTACCACCCTGGCTTCGGTTAGGAGGCAGTTTGCTCCCGATCTGAAGATTGGCTGGACATTAATCGATGAAGCGGGGCAGGCTGTCCCGCAGTCAGCAATGGGTATCATTAATCGTTCCAAACGAACGGTAATCATAGGTGATCCCTTGCAGATAGAGCCAGTAGTAACCATACCCAACTCCCTGGTTGAGAAATTGCGGGCTCAGTATAATGTGTCTATTCGTTGGTCGCCTTATAAAAACTCCCTTCAACAATTGGGTGATCGTATAAATCGGCTGGGATCGGTTATCACACATAATGATGAACAAACCTGGACTGGTTTCCCGCTACGGGTACATCGTCGGTGTATAGACCCAATGTTCTCTATCTCTAATAATATTGCCTACAATGGACAAATGGTACTGCCAGAAGACATGAAAGGAGCAGGCAGCCCGACTGATACACTTTTTCCCACAAAATGGCTGCATATTGAAGGAAAGCAGATTGTCAATAAACATGTGGTCATTGAAGAAGTGAAAGCACTGGAAGAAATACTGCAGCAGATGATCTTGCAACCTGATTTCAAATCACAAGATATCTATGTGATAAGTCCTTTTAGAAGTGTAGCAGACTATTGCCGCTATCGGTTTAGTGAAGTAAAATATCCAAACGTAAAATGCGGAACCGTGCATACCTTCCAAGGAAAAGAAGCCAATACGGTATTTTTAGTGTTAGGCACAGGTGCAGGCAATGGAGGTGCCAGAAGCTGGGCCTCGGCCAAACCTAACTTGCTGAATGTAGCAGTAACAAGGGCTAGGAAACATCTTATCGTGATTGGTAACAAAGATTTATGGCGCACAAAAAATTATTTCAACGAATTGTTCAGCAAAACGTATCGAAAGGAGTAAACATCCGAATTCAAGATACACGAATTTAAGGGAAGTTGACGCCAATCAAGAAACTTCATAAGTACAGCCATTGTAGAACAAATTTGCGAAAGTTGCTTTAATTATTCGAATTTAATCATTTAGTCGATGAATTGATCTACTCTTTTTGACTGAGGATCTCGTGGTCATTGAAGTCCCGAGACTTTTACAGTGCTTCAAATTGGATGGAAAAGCTTGAAATTTCCTTTAAATCCTCAATTAACCGGTTCGACATTTGTCCAGTCGTCCCGACAAAATAAGGAAGAGGCTCAAAGAAATTAGGGCCTTTTTTTATGCTTCATCACATATACATTTTACAAAGCCTGAAGGACGGGAAATATTACATTGGTTACACAACGGATGTAGAGGAGCGTCTTAAATTTCATAATGCGGGTTTACAGCGATCTAAACATTTCAACATCCACCGCTTCTTGGTACGGCATATATTATCTTGCCTGAAACGAACAAATTGAACACTTTGTCTTTTACAGAAGGGAGCATCATTTTCCATGTTTTTCCCTTGTCTGATGATCTGAAAATGCCGTTAGGATGACCACAGAAGAAGTTTTCACCAACCTGGATAATTGAGGAAATGGAGGATTGCGCCGGAAGGCCGGCATCAATGGGCTGCCAGGTTTTACCACCGTCGCAGGAGGTTCGCACCCGCCTGGTATTCGATTTGGTATTGAACGTGATTGCAGCAAATCCGCCTTGAATGCTTTCTACCGCTATACCTACACCTCCCTCACTAATCACCGCTTCCCAGTTTTCACCGCCGTCAGCAGACCGGATTATACCGCGCTGGCTGGTAGCCAGGAGTATGCCGTTTGATTCAACCAATTTCATTACCCAGCCGCCAGCTTGCACTTGTTTCCAGGTTTTTCCATTGTTCGTGGATTTAAACAGGCCCTTGTCGCAGCCGATGAAAACCGAGCCCCTGGCAGTTTCAAAAACCGTACGTATCTCTCTCTCGTGGAAATTTGTATACGCAGGCGACCATGTACCCGTTCCGCTTATTTTTTGTAAAATCTGACCTTCATAATTATAAGCCAGTATTCCGTTCCTGCCCGGCGCTATACTGCTCTGTTGACCCGGGAAGACCTCTTTTGTCCAAAATGAAAATATGGAATTTCGCTGACTGTGGTATAGCCCATTGCCGGCACGTAAATAGAATCCATTATCGTTCGCAAATAAACCATCCCGTTGTATAGCCTCTTCCCGAACGTTTGCAGGCAGCCCATCACTGATATCCTGCCATGTTTGACCGCCATCAGCAGATCTGAAAACGATGTTGGCAGCCCCCGGCTTATTGTTAGTCGACTCTGGCTGACTGTCCCTGGTTGGAAAGACAAAGGTGTACAGAAGAAGGAGCAAAAAGGCAAGGCTGAAGATCTTCATGGTTATAGTTTATTTGGTTAAACAATAAACTAAAGGTATCGGGCGTCGACCCGCATGACGCTTTTTAATAGTAAAGAAGTGTAAAGGATGCGTAAAACGTTTGTAAAACCACCGGAAAACGGTCTTTAAAAGGTTATTTTGCACTCATGAAGCCATTTATTCTCGTAGGATCTTCAGTCATGATAGTTGCCGTTTTGATTTCCGCGGCTCCATTTATCAATAAAAAGAATGAGATACCGGGGAAGCATTTAGAAGTTGTATTACGGGATTTAGGGCATCAGCTTTTGCTTGCAGCTAAAGATTCTTCATCGCGGGTGTTGCCGGTCAGGAAATTAAATTCAACTACCTACCAGCTTTCCTTTCAAAATGACTTTGGTCTTATTTCAGATACACTGATCAATTTAGTTCAACGGACATTTCAAAGAAATGCCCTGACAGATGATTATATAGTGAATTTGAAGAGTTGCAAGCAAAATGAAACTGTTCTGGCATTCGAAAAAAATGGCCAGACAGGCGATTTAACACCGTGCAGAGGTCGTACGATCGAGGTGGGTTGTTATGTTATTGACATTGATTTTTTGAAAGAAAATAAGTTTAATTTCTTCTGGCTGTTGCTGTTGCTTATCCCTTTGAGCATCGTTGGTTGGTATATAAAAGGTAAGTACCGGAAAAAAGAAGAGGCGACATCAATCTCCGATAATAACGATTATATACAGTTAGGAAACTTCAGATTTTATACAGCTAATAATATGCTTAAAAGTGGAGATAAAATTATTAGCCTGTCGGAAAAAGAGACAAAAGCACTAAAAATATTTGCTGAGAATATCAATCAGATCGTGGAAAGGGAAAAAATGATGAAAGAAATCTGGGAAGATGAAGGTGTAGTTGTGATCAGTAGAAATGTTGATGTATTGGTGTCTAAATTACGTAAGAAGTTAAGCGATGATAACTCCCTAAAATTTATTAATGTACACGGCAGGGGTTACAAATTTATGATTGAGTAAAACCCGGCAACAGCCTTTATCTGTCTTTCACACACAGCTTTCATAAATACTGCTGCGATGACCGCTGACTAACCTCGCTTACGCCTCATTGGTTTTAAATTCTTCGATTTCTTCCAGGTATCTTTTGGCCTCAATGATAGAAGCCCACTCACGCCCGCCCATTAAAAGGCGGAACCATTTTTTGCCGGCATTTTTAAAAGAGATGTTACGATACAACCACAGCGATGCCAAAAATAATAATAGTGATATGGGAAAGGTGATCAGCCAGAATTTAATATCAGTTAGCATCCACTGTGTGTTCCAATAAAAGGTGGTATAAAAAGGTGCCTGTAAAAAAAGAATCCGGACAATATTGATAGTTGAAATCTGCAGTTCTGTTAACTTTTTTTGTGTATCAACAAGGCTGGATTCATAATTGATCTGGTTGATCAATATGACCTGTTTTATATAGGCTGCCACGGCGTAGATATTGAACGCTGCTATAACAGCTATGGAGGTGGAGAAGTAGAGATGTTTGAAACGGTCGCCTGCCACCAATAGCACCAGAAAAAGGACCCATATAATTCCCAGTGCGATCATCCAGTTTTTGAAAGTGGATAATCCATTGAGCTTGGATTGGGCCTTATGTTTTTGCAGGGACTCAAATGTTTTAGTACTCAATGCCCGGGATTGAAGGTTCAGTATACGGGCCTGCTCCAGTTGCTTGTTGGATGCGTCCCACATTTTTTTTAATTCAATGTCTTCCATTTTTTATATACGTTTGGTTGATGTTTTGCTTTATTTTTCTTTAATCCGGTTTAATTTAGTGGCTACATTGGTTGCTGTAATACCAATGATCTCTGCAATTTCTTTGTAACTTTTTTCTTCCAGGTAGAGGATGATGAGCGCTTTGTCAAATTCCTTTAAAGCGCCAATTTCTTGTTGTAATAGTTGTTGTTTGTCTTCCTCTTCTTTCATTGACCCTAAATGGGCTGCTTCTTCTGCATGGATGTCGGATAGCGGGATATTGGGTATTGATCTTTTCGTTTTCCGGTAGTAGGAAATAGCAACATTGAGAGCCACGCGGTAGAGCCAGGTGGAAAATTTATGGTCGGGCCGGAAGCGTGCGCGTCCTTTCCAGAGTGTAAGAATGATTTCCTGGGCAAGGTCTTCACGGTCGGCAGGCTGGCTGCAATACGCGTTGCATATTTTAAAGATCAGCGCTTTATTGGCTTCAATGAGTTGTATAAAAGGGTCTTGTTCGGGTGGCATGAGAATGAGTAACCATTTAAGATATTAAACGGCGGGATGATCAAAAAATCACAAAAACTGGTGGTATTTTTTCCGTGATCATAATCAATCAGCCGTTTTGCTCAGTTTCTGAACAGGTAAACACATAAAAAGAATGTCGGCCCGGCAACATAAGCCGATTAAAAAAAAGCCACGGTTTGTGCGCACACCAACCAGGGCCTTATAACCAACTACTTAAAACTCAATACTTATAACTCAATACTTATCACTAGTGTCCGGTTAAATTAGGTTGATTTTCAATTGAATATTGTTTAGTTCTTTGATATCTTGGTTTTCGGTGTTGTCAAAAAGGTCTCTGATCGGCGTTTTGTCGACAAGCGACATACCTATTATTTGAATGATTTCATAAATGGACTGCGTTAATTTTAGTTTGCTTTTTAAGATAATGACAAGTACGTAGGTTATTATAGCAATATAGATTTGCGTCTTAACTGCATTGATTGACCGGCCCCAGAAGGTTTTTATTTTTAAGTGTTGTTTTATCCATTTAAAAAGTAGTTCGATTCTCCACCGGTATTTATACAGTAGTGCAATATCAGATGCGGCCAATTCAAGATTGTTGGTAAGAAACACAAAGGTTCGGTTCTGCTGTTGATCATAAAACTTAATCCTTCTTAGCTTTTTGCTGTAAAAGCTTTTGGGATAAAAGTTAGTAAGCTCAATAATCTGATCGCATAACACTCCGCTGGACTTGATAACGGTTTTGGAAGAAATTCGTTTGAACCCGAGTTTATCTCTTGATCGAATGACAAAGAAGGCATCATGGCGATCAATCTTGTCTAATCGCTTAAAGTCTATGTACCCTCTGTCCATTATATAAAAGCCACCTGGTTCAAGGTTAATTCGATCGAGTTCATGTAAGTCATGAACACTGGCCGGTGTAATTTGAACAAATGCGGGTATGGATGTCTTTAGGTCTAGCAGCGTATGAACTTTTACGGCTGCCTTAGCTTTTCTAAATGTAGCCCACCAAAAGCTGTTGAGACATAGATCGATGATGGTAGAATCAAGTGCATAAACATTTCCCGCGGTGATGGACGCCAACTCTTGATCTTTCACTACTAACTGTTGTGCTTGCGAGATCAGTTCATAGGCAAAGGTTTCGTAAATACGGTAATCTCTCCGCTCATTGGCATCTGCCAACGTAGATCGGGATACATGTTTACCTAATCCGAGATGATAATGTTTTGGTTTATGCGCATTGGTGCAAACAATAAGATCCCTCAGACTTTCCCGATTGCTTAACTGTCCAAATACCATACACATGAACTGATGCCAACAAGTAAAATGTCTGACACCTTTGTTGCCATTAAACACCTTGACACAACGATCAAAAACACGACTGGGTAAAAGCAACACAGCCTGCGCAAAGACATATTGTCCAGAATTCATAAGCCTCTGATTTTCATAAAACTAGAAAATCAGTAGTTTCAAATCGTCACCGCCCTAAAAATGCTTGAAACACACGACTACCAAGACTTTCAAAGAACTTCAATTAAATTATACCGGACACTAGTGAATACTTATAACTTATTACTTTAAACCTCCTCACTTCATGGTATCCGCCGCTGCAGGTGCCGGTTTTTTCTTCTTATTCAGCAGGTCATTAAGTGTATTCTTCAAAGTCTGTTCGGTCTTTTTCTTCGCGCTGTCGACGCCGCCTTTGCGCGCGGTGTCCTTGCCGAACAACTGGTTCTTCAGTTCGTCTTTCAGGTTGTCGACTACCTGGTTCTTCACGGCATTCAGGGAATCTTTCGCGCGCGCTTTGGCACCATCGATTTTTTCCTGTGCAAAGTCTGCTGCTTGTTGTTTCAGGTCTGCAACCGCATCGCCCGCTACTTCTTTCAGATCGGTTTTGATGGTAGGGTTGGTCAAACTGCCACCCATTTTTACATTTAAGCTCACCATATCGCCGAGCTTCACGGGAATGCCTGTGTTGTTGGCCTGCGACACCAGGCCATTGATCAGGTTATTGCCTTGCGTGCCGATGTATTTGCGCGGTACTTTTAAGCCGACGATATAATCGATCGACTGATCGAGTCCGTGTGTACCACCAATCTGCAGTTCGATGTCTTTTACTTTTATGGTGAATGGTTTCACCAATACTTTGCCATTGGCAAATTCAATATAGTTCTTGATGTCTTTTACCGTGATAGATTTCAGTTCATCGATCTGTAAGGTACTGGCGAGTTTTTCCAGCGGGGCAAATTTACGGAGCACACCATCGAGTAACAGCAGGTTACCGTTGCCGGTAAGGCTTGCCAGATCAGGCATCATGTTGCCTTCTAGATTACCGCGTACCGTCAGTTGTGAATTCAGTTTGCCATCGATGAATTGCGCAATAGGCATGAGTTTCTGTACCGTGTTGAAGGCCAGGAAAGCTTTCTGAATGTCCACATTTTTCACATCGTAGGTAAGGGTAACATCCGGCTCTTTTTTGTCAACTTTGGTAGAGTAGGAGCCATTTATAATAATGTTCCCTTCCAATGCATTTGCCTGCCGGTTTTGTAACCGCACCGTCTGATCGGCAAGCGCCACTGTACCGCTGATGTTGCTGTAAGTGACTTTGTCGTAGATCACTTCTCCGGCCTTTGCATTCAGGGTAAGATTGAGGTTGGATGGCACGAGGAACGGCTCTGATGATGATGCAGCAGGTTGTGCTTTTTCGTCTTTCGCAGGAGCAGCGGCCTCACTGGTGCCCATCCATTTGTTGAGGTTCATTTTGTCGACTGCTACCGACAGCGATCCTTTCAGCGGTTCATCGCGGAGCGCATAACCAATCGGGTTCTCGACCGTACCGGCTCCGTTAAAATTGGATTGCAGATAAGAGGCATTGAATTGATCGATCGATACTGTATGCGGATTGAACGTGGCTTTGAGTACGGGCACTTGTACGCCTCCCGGATAATCGGGGGCAGCATATTTCAGGTTGCTGACATTTGCGGTGCCGCCGAGGTTGATCTGGTCGTATGCGCCGCGGTCGATGGCGGCTTTATTACCGGCAAATTTTACATCGGCCTGCAACAAACCACTCAGTGAAGTCCCGGGTTCGAGCGTCACAAATTGTTTCACATGGTCGAGTACAAAACTTCCTTTTGCCTGGCCACTGAAATTGAGTACCGACATCGGCTTGCTAACCTGCAGCGAAAAGTCGACCGGATCTTTGCCCACTTCCACGTGACCGGATGGGATAGACACGGTTGTGTTGTCTGCCACACCACCTGTATTGGTGATGTCAATTTTCATATTGCCATTCTGAATGGGAGCGGGGAAAGCCGCGTAGGAATAAAACAGGTTACGTACATCGAGAAATCCTCCTGCAGCAAAATCGCCCTGTTGCTGCTGAAGGCTTTTCAGGCTGCCTTTGGCAAATATATCAGCCCATACCAGACCGGCTAATTTCATGTCTTCCAGTTTAACAAACTGGCTCACCTGTGCCAAATCCAGTTTGCCTTTGGCAACGGCATCGATGTATTGCTGTGTTTCGGGTTGGCGGAACAAAAATTTAAAATCGAAAGGTTCTTTATCCATTTCCAAATGGCCTTTGGAAAGATTGATCACCATGTTGTCCGGCTGGCCGTCGGGGTTGCTGGCCTGCAGGTTGATCTGGATATTGCGCACGGGCTTGGGAAGATCGGGGTATTGGAAAAATCCATTATCGACCTGGAGTTTCACGTCGTAGGCAGGCATCTGCTGCGGGCTGTAGGTTCCTTTCACAAATCCCTCCAAGGCGGCTTTGCCTTCTGTTTTGAGTTTGTCAAAATCGGTTTTATAAATAGCCGGTATCAGTGAAAGACTGTCTTTAAAATCATTGGACGGCGGTTTGAAGGTGATGTCCATGCCGTAGGTGCTGTCGTTTATCAACTGAAAGAACCCGCCGGCAGACAGCTTCAGGTTATTGAGTTCAATATCATCCGTCTTGAAAGTATACTTACTGTTTTTATTATCGATGGCCACATCGGCATCGATGACGGTACGGTTTTGCACCAGGTAGGG
>Ga0079369_1000284_pt1 | contig 10104 bp, 10 predicted proteins | sample ThiBiot_750_biof_FD_68599 | JGI IMG/M metagenome (GOLD analysis project Ga0079369, IMG submission 68599) | Wastewater bioreactor microbial communities from Cape Town, South Africa - Thiocy_expt_750_biof (version 3) (version 2) | ecosystem: Engineered > Bioreactor > Thiocyanate-remediating >...
GCCAAAGGCAAAAGGCAATGTCGATTCGGTCATCGAAATCCATCAGCAGGCCGCGCTGGCCAGTCTGCGGACGCTCACCCTCAAGCTCTACCGCCGCAATCCCGGTGAATGGCGGAAATCCGGCCAGGTCAGTGCCGAGACGGCGACCGACGCCCTGTTCAGTCCCCTGTCCCACTGGCAGCTATCCTCGCTCCGGCGCATCGACTGGCAAACCAGCCTGCGCGACGCCTGGCGCGAGGACTACCCGGGCGACCGGGTGAAGGCGCTGATGCACGGGCTGCTGGTGATGCACATGGCGGCGTTCGACCACCGCACCGAGTTCTATCTGCTGAGCGACGTCGACGCGCAGAAGCTCTACAACGCCGCACGCAATACCGAAGCCGTGGTCTGGAAACTTGGCACCGCCAGAAATGCGCAGGGAGCGCCGCTGCTGCTGTCGAACGGCATCGACGAACATGGCGTGTCCAACCTCAGCTTCGAACGCGAATTCGGCAAGCTCATCGGCAATCAGGATACGCTGGCCAGGATCATCGAAGACAAGAGCAACCGCGCGATCCGCTTCGGCTTCGTCAACCTCGCCAGCATGGTATTTCTGCCGGTCTGACATGGAGAGCGACGCCTACGCGTATTGCGCCACCCTGACACGCGACCAGTGGGCGTGGGAATTCCTGCGCCGCCATCCCGGCTATCGGCGCGACTATCAGACCTTCATCGCCATCTGGCGTACCCTCGAAGCCGACTACGGCGCGCCGCCCCATCGCGATTTCTCGCGCTGGAAGCTCGACCCGCGCGCCTACGGCCCGCTGCCCGGCGACGCCGACCTCGCCGCTCCCACTGGCGAACTGTGCGTGGTGGAAGACGAACGCGTGCTGCTTGAATGCTGGATGGGTGCCAAATGGGGTTTCTACAAGTTTCCGCCCGATCCCGGGTGCATCGCGCCCGGTCCGGACGAACTGTCCTGGCGGCCGCCGCCGCAACCGGCACCGCAGGTTGATGATGCCTGCCGGCTGGACGTCAGTTTCGACCTTGCGCTGCCCCTGCCCCCGCAACTCGAAGCCGCGAAATTCCGCCTCGTCAGCCGTGCCGCCGAATTGCGCCGGCAGGGCGTCGCCGCGCCCAGGACGGTGGCAAACCAGCGGGCAGGCTGGGTGCGCATGCTGCAGATGCTGGATGGGAATGTCCCGCCGCAAGCGGGCCATGACAGCCTGCGGCGGGAAGCGCAGGCCATGATGCAAGGCGGCTATCTGGATATCCTGAGACTGGCCCCCGCCAGTACGGACACAAAATAAAACCGGAGCATGGCGCTCCGGTTGCGGTTGACAGCCTGCTAGGAGGCGGGATCAGGCGAAATTCGCTTCGGCGAATTTCCAGTTCACCAGATTGGCGAGGAAGGTCTCGACGAACTTGGGGCGTGCATTGCGGTAGTCGATGTAGTAGGCATGCTCCCATACGTCGATGCACAGCAGGGGCTTGTCGGCGGTAGTCAGCGGGGTGCCGGCCGCGCCCATGTTGACGATGTCGACCGAACCGTCCGCCTTCTTCACCAGCCAGGTCCAGCCGGAACCGAAGTTGCCGACGGCGCTGGTCTGGAAAGCCTTCTTGAACTCATCCAGCGAACCCCATTTCTTGTTGATGGCGTCACCCAGCGCACCGCCCGGCGCACCGCCGCCATTGGGCGTCAGGCAATTCCAGAAAAAGGTGTGGTTCGAAACCTGTGCCGCGTTGTTGTAAATGCCCCCGGCAGGCGCGCTCTTGACGATGTCCTCGAGCGATTTGTTCTCGTAATCGGTGCCCTTGATCAGGTTGTTGAGATTGGTCACATAGGCCTGATGGTGTTTCGCATAGTGGTATTCGAAGGTTTCCCTGGACATGTGAGGCGCGAGCGCGTCCATGGCAAAGGGCAGTGCGGGCAAAGTGTGTTCCATAGCTTTCTCCTAGTATTGAACAAACATTAAGTATAGTGCCTTGATACCGAACATCGCAGATGCCGCAACAGTGACAGGGTTTCTGTCGCCGCAAAGAAAAAGGGTCGGCATGACCGACCCCGATTCCCGATTTTTTGGTCGGGGCGAGAAGATTCGAACTTCCGACCCCCTGCACCCCATGCAGGTGCGCTACCAGGCTGCGCTACGCCCCGACGAAGCCCCGCATTCTAACAGAGGAGCGGCATTGGGCGGAAGCCAGTCAGTCCAATATTTTCAGGATCGCTTCAATTTCTGCGCGCAGTTTGCCGATTTCCGGAGACTGGATGCGTGCGGAGGCGGATACGGATTCGGAGGGAGCATCGGCGTCGTGCTCCAGGCGCTGCCGGGCGCCGCTGATGGTGAAACCCTCTTCATACAGCAATTCGCGGATGCGACGGATCAGCAGGACTTCGTGGTGCTGATAGTAGCGGCGATTGCCGCGCCGCTTGACCGGATGCAACTGGGCGAATTCCTGCTCCCAGTAGCGCAGGACGTGTGCCTTGACCGCACACAACTCGGACACTTCACCAATGGTGAAATAGCGTTTGGCCGGGATCGGCGGCAGTTCACTCCGCGCCGGGCGTTCCAATTTGGGCGCCTTCGACTTGCGATTTGAGTTTCTGGCTGGCGTGGAAGGTCACCACGCGACGCGCGGAAATCGGCATTTCCTCGCCGGTTTTGGGGTTGCGGCCAGGGCGCTGCGGTTTCTCGCGGCACTGGAAATTCCCGAACCCGGACAGTTTGACGATATCCCCCTTTTCGAGCGACAGGCGGATTTCGTCGAAAAACGACTCGACGACATCCTTCGCCTCGCGTTTGTTCAAACCCACTTTTTCAAACAGCAGTTCAGCTAGATCAGCTTTGGTGAGAGTGGCCATGCTTAATAGAAGTCAGTGAAGGCTGGTGAAGGGTTGTGCACCAACGCATGAAAAAGGGGAGATGCGTCAAGTACGTAAACCGGCATTGCATTGACGAAGTGCGGCATTGACCAGCTTCTGCACGGCATCCTCCACATCCCGATCCGTCAATGTGCGTTCAGTATCTTGCATAACTACCCGTATAGCAAGGCTTTTTTGGCTTTCCTGCATGCCTTTCCCACGGTAATCGTCAAATACTTCGATGGCCTGCACACTACCTGGCGCGGCTTCGCGCAAGGCAGCCAGCAATTCGCCAGCCGGCGTATGAGCATCCAGCACGAACGCCAGATCGCGCCGCACCTGGGGAAAACGCGAGAGACTCGCGTGCCGTGGCACATCACGCAGAGCGAGTGCCCGGCTGTCGAGTTCGAACAGCATCGGCGCGGCCGGCAGGTCGAAAGTCTGCACCAGACGCGGATGCAGCATGCCCATCCAGCCGATCGCCCGGCCATCGACCCGCACCTCGGCACTCTGTCCGGGGTGCAGGGCGGGATGCGTGCCGCGCTGCGTGTCGAGCGGGTGGCCGACGAGACGCTCGAGATCACCCTTGAGATCGAAGAAATCGACCCGGCGCGACGACACGCCCCATTGCTCGGGCAGCACGTCGCCATAGGCCAGTCCGCCCAGTTTCACTGGCTGTTCAGCAGGTGACGTGTACACCCGCCCCAGTTCGAAAATACGTACCCGCTCCAACTGGCGATTCAGGTTGTGGCGCAGGGTCTCGATCAGGCCGCCCCACAGGGTCGTGCGCATCGCCGACAACTGGCTGGCGATGGGATTGGCCAGCGGCAGCGGGCGGGCATTTGCGTCAAGCGCCGTCTCCCAGGCCGGATCGACGAAGCTGTAGGTGATGACCTCCTGGTAGTCCAGGCCGACCAGCATCTGGCGCAGCGCATCGTCGGCCAGAACGGTTTCGTCCTGCGGCAACATGCGCGACGGCGCGGCGGGCGGTCGCGCCGGAATGTTGTCGTAACCGAACAGGCGTACCGCTTCTTCGATCAGGTCTTCCTCGATCGCGAGATCGAAGCGGAAACTTGGCGGTGTGACGACGAGATGGTCATCCCGGCGTTCGACATGCGCGCCGAGCGCGGTGAGATCACGCGCCACCTGCTCAGCGTCCAGTTCGACCCCGGCCACGCGCTTGAGCCGCGCCAGTCGCAACGTAATCGGCGGGCGTTGCGGCAAAGTCGCCACGGCCTCGGTCACGGGTCCGGCCTGGCCGCCGCAGATGCCGATCAGCAACTCGGTGGCACGCTCCATCGCCCGGCGGGTGGCGCCGAAATCGACACCGCGTTCGAAGCGGTGCGACGAATCGGTGGACAGGCCCAGCCGGCGAGCCCGCCCGGCAATAGCGGCCGGGGCGAAGAAAGCCGCCTCGAGAAAGATATCCACGGTCGCCCGTTCGACGCTGGTCGGCAAGCCGCCCATGATGCCGGCCAGCGCCACCGGGCCGCTGGCGTCGGCGATCACCAGCATGTCGAGGGCCAGTTCGGCAGTCTGGCCATTCAGCAATTCCAGGCATTCGCCCTCGCGCGCCATGCGCACCTCGATGCCGCCATGGAGGCGCGACAGCGCGAAGGCATGCATCGGCTGACCGAGTTCAAGCAGCACGTAGTTGGTGACGTCGACCGGCGCCAGCAGCGGGCGAATGCCGCTGCGCTCCAGGCGTTCCGCCATCCAGCGCGGCGTCGGCGCCTGCGCGTCGATCCCGCGCACCACGCGTCCCAGATACAGCGGGCAGGCTTCGCTGGCCGATACCCGCAGCGGCACCGTGTCCTGGATGCGCGTATCGACAGCCTGGACCTGGGGCAGACGCACCTCGGCGCCGGTGAGGGCGCCGACTTCCCGCGCCAGGCCCTGCATCGACAAGCAGTCCGCCCGGTTGGGCGTGAGTTTCAGGGTGACGAGGGTATCGTCGAGATGGAGCCAGCCGCGGAAATCCTCGCCCACCGGCGCATCCCCGGGCAGCACCATCAAACCGTCCGCCGCGCCTTCCAGACCGAGTTCACGGGTCGAACACAACATGCCGTAAGACTCGACGCCGCGCACCCGGGCGACCTTGATTTCGATTCCCGGCAGGATCGCCCCGGGCCGGGCGCACGGCACCTTGAGCCCGGCTGCCGCGTTCGGGGCGCCGCACACGATGGTGACGGGCGACGCTTCGCCGACGTCGACCTGGCACACGCGCAGGCGGTCGGCATCGGGATGCTTCTCAGCCGACAGGATCTCGGCCACCACCACGTTGCTGAACGGCGGCGCGACAGGCGTCAGCGCTTCGACCTCTAGACCCGCCATGGTCACGACATGGGCAAGCTGCGCGGTATCGAGCGCAGGATTGACGAGGTTGCGCAGCCATGATTCAGGAAATTGCATGATGAATGCGCTCTAGTTAATTGAATTGTTTAAGGAAGCGAAGGTCATTCTCAAAAAACAATCGCAGATCATCGACACCGTAGCGCAGCATCGCCAGACGCTCGACGCCAAGGCCGAACGCAAAGCCGACGAAGCGCTCGGCATCGATGCCGACATGCCCGAACACGTTGGGATGCACCATGCCACAGCCCAGCACCTCCAGCCAGCCGGTGTGCGAGCACACGCGACAGCCCTCCCCGCCGCACATCACGCAGCCGATGTCCATTTCGGCCGACGGCTCGGTGAAGGGGAAGAACGATGGCCGGAAGCGCACCGGCAGGTCGTCGCGCTCGAAGAAGTTGCGCATGAAGTCCGCCAGCACGCCCTTGAGCCCGGCGAACGACACCGACTCGTCCACCCACAGGCCTTCGACCTGGTGGAACATCGGCGTGTGCGTCACGTCGGAATCGCAGCGATAGACCCGGCCCGGCGCGATGATGCGCAGCGGCGGCTGGTGGGTCTGCATGTAGCGCACCTGCACCGGCGAGGTATGGGTGCGCAGCAGCTCGCCGCTCTGAAGGTAAAAGGTATCGTGCATCGCGCGCGCCGGATGGTCTTCCGGAATGTTGAGCGCGGTGAAGTTGTAGAAATCGGTCTCGATCTCGGGTCCGGTCGCCACCTCGAAGCCGATCGAACGGAACAGCGCCTGGATGCGCGCCAGCGTGCGCGACACCGGATGCACCCCGCTGCGTGCCAAACCGCGGCCGGGCAGCGTCACATCCAGCGTCTCGGCCGCCAGCTGGCGGTCCAGTTCGGCCTGCTGCAAGGCTTCGCGACGCTCCTTGAGCGCCGTCTCCACCGCCTGCTTGGCTTCATTGATGCGCGCGCCCGCGGTCTTGCGTTCGTCGGCGGGCATCGCACCCAGGCTTTTCAGCAGTTCGGTCAGCGGGCCGCTCTTGCCGAGGTAGGCTGCCTTGACCTGCTCCAGCGTGGGCGGGTCAAGGCAGCCATGAATGGCGGCAAGGGCTTCTGCAACGATTTCGTTCGGATTGCGCATGAGAGTGTCTGGATCTTGAATTTATCCGCGAAGGACGCGAAGGAACGCGAAGATGAGGGGCTTTTTTCGTGAGCTTCGCGTCCTTCGCGGACAAACTGTTTTTAGAACCACGCCAACAAAAAAAGGCCTTGCGGCCTTTTCTTGTTGCTTCGGTGTTGCTTACGCAGCGAGCTTGGCCTTGACCTGATCGACGATCCTGGCAAAGGCGTCCTTGTCGAAAATCGCGATGTCGGACAACACCTTGCGGTCGATGCCGATTTCGGCACGCGACAGGCCGTTCATGAACACACTGTAGGTCAGACCGTGCTGACGCGAGGAGGCATTGATACGGGCAATCCACAGGGCGCGGAACTGGCGCTTGCGCTGACGACGGTCGCGGTACTGGTACTGACCGGCCTTCATCACCGCTTCGTTGGCGACGCGGAATACGTTCTTGCGGCGGCCGCGATAGCCTTTGGCGGCATCGAGGATTTTCTTGTGGCTGGCGCGGGCGGTTACGCCCCGTTTGACGCGTGACATGTTTTCTCTCCTTTATGCGTAGGGCAACATGCGCGCCACGGTCTTGTGGTTGCTGGCATTGACGGTTTCCATGCCGCGCAACTGGCGCTTACGCTTGGTGCTCTTCTTGGTGAGAATGTGGCGCATGAACGCGTGCGAGCGCTTGACCCCGCCGCCACCCAGCGCGCGGAAGCGCTTGGCGGCGCCGCTCTTGCTTTTCATCTTGGGCATGATATGTCCTTTTATCTCATGCGGTCAGGTGACCCCGCGACGCGGAATGCTTCACCAACCCGACTGCACGTATTGTGACGTTTTTGATCCCGAGGGATACGAGAAACGCCGGTCTCACATTCGCCTGCACTCAAGCGAATGCAGTACAAACAACCCTCAAACCTTTTTTTTCGGCGCCAGCATCATCACCAGCTGGCGGCCTTCCATCTTGGGGAACTGCTCGACCACCGCGAGCTCGGCCAGGTCCGCCGATACCCGCTTCAACTGATTCATGCCGATTTCCTGGTGGGCCATTTCGCGGCCCCGAAAACGCAATGTAATCTTGGTCTTGTCACCGTCTTCAAGAAACTTGATGAGGTTGCGCAGCTTGATCTGGTAATCGCCTTCGTCGGTACCCGGACGGAACTTGATTTCCTTGATCTGGACCTGCTTCTGCTTCAGCTTGGCTTCGTGCTGCTTCTTGCTTTCCTGGTACTTGAACTTGCCATAGTCCATGACCTTGCACACGGGCGGCTGCGCCGTCGGTGCGATTTCAACCAGATCCAGATCAGCTTCTTCCGCCTGCCGCAGCGCATCGTAAATCTTCACAATGCCAAGCTGCTCGCCTTCCACACCGACCAAACGCACCTCGGGAGCGGTAATTTCGCCGTTGATGCGTGTCTGCTTCTTTTCTGTCGCGATGAGCAATTCTCCAAATCAAAACCTGACGCCCGGCGTCGAGGCAAAACAAGGTCAAACAAAGTAAAGAAGGCGTGGGGCCACCCCCCAATGACGGGTGGCTCCGACGCCTTGTCTGACCGCCGTTACTGACGCGCCCGCGTTTCCGCCTGCAGGCGCGCAATCAAGTCATTCAAACCGATCTGCCCCAGATCCAGGTTGCCGCGGGCACGGACGGCGACCACACCCGCCTCCATTTCCTTGTCGCCGACGACCACCTGGTAAGGCAGTTTCTGCAAGCTATGCTCCCGGATTTTATAGGTAATCTTGTTATTACTCAAGTCCGACACCGCACGGATGCCCGCCTCGCGCAGCGCCAGCACGATTTTCTGCGCATACTCGGCCTGGCGTTCGCTGATATTCAGGACCATCACCTGCACCGGCGCCAGCCACAGCGGGAAGTTGCCGGCGTGGTGCTCGATCAGGATGCCGATGAAGCGTTCCATCGAACCGAGGATCGCGCGATGCAGCATCACCGGCGGCTTGCGGCCGTTGTCCTCGTCGACGAACTCGGCCCCCAGGCGCACCGGCAGGTTGAAGTCGAGCTGGATGGTGCCGCACTGCCACAGACGGCCGAGCGTGTCCTTCAGCGTGAATTCGATCTTCGGCCCGTAAAAGGCGCCCTCGCCCGGCTGCAGGTCGTAGGCCAGCCGGTTCTCATCCAGGGCCGCCGCCAGCGCCGCTTCCGCCTTGTCCCAGGACTCGTCCGAGCCGACGCGCTTGTCCGGCCGGGTCGACAGCTTGACCAGCACGTCGTGGAAACCGAAATCGGCATAGACCTTCTGCAGCATGACGATGAAATCGGCCACTTCCGGCTCGATCTGGTCTTCGGTGCAGAAGATGTGCGCATCGTCCTGGGTGAAACCGCGCACCCGCATGATGCCGTGCAGCGCGCCCGACGGCTCGTTGCGGTGACACGAGCCGAACTCGGCCAGCCTGAGCGGCAGGTCGCGATAGGAATGCAGGCCGCTGTTGAAAATCTGCACGTGGCCGGGGCAGTTCATCGGCTTGACCGCGTAGTCGCGGTTTTCCGACGCGGTGGTGAACATGTTCTCGTGATAGTTTTCCCAGTGGCCGGATTTCTCCCACATGCCGCGGTCCATCATCGCCGGGGTGCGCACTTCCTGGTAGCCGTATTCGACGAACTTCTGCCGCATGTACTGTTCGATCTGCTGCCACACGATCCAGCCTTTGGGGTGCCAGAACACCATGCCGGGCGCCTCGTCCTGCATGTGCAGCAGGTCGAGCTGCCTGGCGAGCTTGCGGTGGTCGCGCTTTTCGGCCTCTTCCAGGCGGTGCAGATAGGCGTCGAGGTCTTCCTTCTTCGCCCATGCCGTGCCGTACACGCGCTGCAGCATCTCGTTCTTCGAGTCGCCGCGCCAGTAGGCACCGGCCAGCTTCATCAGCTTGAAGTGCTTGAGCTTGCCGGTCGACGGCACGTGCGGGCCGCGGCAGAGGTCGATGAAATCGCCCTCGCGGTACAGCGAAATAGCCTCATTGGTGGGGATCGACGCGATGATCTCGGCCTTGTACGCCTCGCCCATGTCGCGGAAGAAGCTCACCGCCTCGTCGCGCGGCATCACGCTGCGTTCGACCGGGATGTCCCGCTTCGCCAGCTCGGCCATTTTTTTCTCGATCGCCGTCAGGTCGTCCGGCGTGAACGGGCGCTTGTACGCGAAATCGTAGTAGAAGCCGTCCTCGATCACCGGGCCGATGGTCACCTGCGCATCGGGAAACAGCGACTTCACCGCGTACGCCAGCAGGTGCGCGGTGGAATGGCGGATCATGTCGAGGCCGTCGGCATCCTTGTCGGTGACGATGGCGAGCTGCGCATCCGCATCGATCAGATGACTGGTATCGACCAGTTCGCCGTTGACCCGCCCGGCGAGCGCGGCCCTGGCCAAACCGGCGCCGATGCTGGACGCGACCTGCGCCACCGTGACCGGCGCATCGAACTGTCTGACGGAACCGTCGGGAAGCGTGACGTTGACCATATTACGAACTCCGGGAACAAAAAAACGCGGGCCGGCCGCGCTTCTGGATTTTGTTTTTCTCAAGTTTGCAGGCGCACCGCGAACAGCCATGCGCCGGGTTGATCCAGTGTCGGCGCGCCAGTTCGCTGGCGACATTCCGAATCCCCGAAGACCATCCCGTCCCGACGCCTGCCGAGCCCGGATTGAGGCCCGCCCCCTGTCCGCGCCCCACTCCACGGAACCGCCGCGGCTCGAAGAACCGGATCGCGAACCGGACAATCTTAGCACCCCCGCTGTTCACTCGTCCATCGGAAGCCTTGTCCAATGACACATGAGCCTGAAGGTGGTGGCGTAAATCCAAAGTGAGTTGAGCCTGAAGGTGGGTGAATCGGGAT
>Ga0079369_1000314_pt1 | contig 9960 bp, 8 predicted proteins | sample ThiBiot_750_biof_FD_68599 | JGI IMG/M metagenome (GOLD analysis project Ga0079369, IMG submission 68599) | Wastewater bioreactor microbial communities from Cape Town, South Africa - Thiocy_expt_750_biof (version 3) (version 2) | ecosystem: Engineered > Bioreactor > Thiocyanate-remediating >...
TTTTAAAATTCTTGTGCCTTTCAGGCTTTTGTTGATTTCAACACTTCGCGGCGGTTGGTTGCCTTTCGGTGGTAACCTTGGTTACCCCGGGGGTGATCAGATGTTTGCGTACAGATCGATCGTTTCACCCTCGGCTACGGTTACATAAGCTTTCTTGTAAGAAGGCTTACGTCCGGAGATGAAGCCGGCTTTGGTAAAGCGGGTTTTGCTTTTGGCGGGAGATACTGCAGTGTTAACATTCGTAACCGTTACGCCGTAGAAGCTTTCGATCGCTTTCTTGATCTCCAGCTTGTTCGCTTTCTTAGCCACTTTGAAGGCGTAGCGACGCAGTTTGTCTTGCTGCGCGTTAGCCTTTTCAGTCAAAATCGGCTTTATCAATACATCAGAAGGATTCATACCTTTTTAATTTGAAAATTTGAAAATTTGATGATTTGACGATGATAAGATCAATCAAATCAATCACTTACGCTGCAGCTTCGTCTTCTACAAATACTTTAGCCGCACTTTCTGTCAATACCAGTACCTCGGAGTTAACGATGTCGTAGGTATTGATATCGCTCAGCAGTACACCCAGTACAGAGGGTACGTTGCGGAGAGACAGTTCAACATTGCTGTCGTTCTCAGGAAGGATGAAGAGGGCTTTTTTATCAGCCACTTTCAGGTTACCCAGGATGTCAACAACAGATTTTGTCTTCGGAGCGTCGAGGTTGATGTCCTCTACCACTACGATTGCATTTTCTTTTGCTTTATAAGACAGGGCAGAGATCTTGGCCAGGTCCTTCACTTTACGGTTCAGTTTGAAATCGTAGCTGTGAGGCTTGGGGCCGAAGATGGTACCACCACCTTTATAGAGAGGGTTACGGATGTTACCTTTACGGCTACCACCAGTACCTTTTTGACGATGCAGTTTGCGGCTGGCTCCTTGTACTTCAGCACGCGTCTTCACTTTGTGCGTACCCTGACGCTGAGCAGCCAGGTATTGTTTCACAGCCAGGTAGATCACGTGATTGTTAGGCTCTATGCCGAAGATATCTTCGGGCAGTTCAATCGATCTGCCTGTGCTTGTTCCTTTGCTATTTAAAACTTCAACTTTCATTTTCTTAGTTTTTGATAACCCTCACAGGTTGATTACTTCTGGATTAAAACAATTGAACCGATGTGGCCCGGTACAGAACCGCTAACCAGGATATAATTTTTGTCGGCGAAAATTTTCACCACTTTCAGGCCTTTCAGTTTTACGCGGTCACCGCCATCACGGCCGGCCATGCGCATACCCTTCATAACGCGGCTTGCGTCAGAAGAGTTACCGAGAGAACCTGGAGCACGCTGACGGTCATGCTGACCGTGGCTTTGCTCACCTACACCGGAGAAGCCATGGCGCTTAACAACACCCTGGAAACCTTTTCCTTTGGTAGTACCGACAACTTCAACCTTGTCACCTTCTTCGAAGATGTCAACAGTTACAGTTTCACCAATATTTTTTTCGAGGGAAGAGTCGCGGAATTCTTTGGAGAATTTTTTAGGCGCAGTCTGTGCCTTTGCGAAGTGATTTTTTTCGGCTTTAGTAGCACGTTTTTCTTTCTTTTCGCCGAAAGAGAGTTGGAGAGCATTGTAACCGTCAGACTCTTTGGTCTTCACCTGCGTTACAACACATGGACCTGCTTCGATGATCGTGCAGGCTGTTTGTTTTCCAGTGGGATCGAAGATGCTTGTCATCCCGATTTTCTTCCCAATAATACCTTTCATTTGTTTCCAAGTTTACGCCTGCAGGATTATTGGGACATGCCTGAGCGGTGTGCTACCGTCGGCATCGATCCCCGTTTAGCTACCAACCTTTTCCTTTGTGTGAGCAACTTCGCTCCCTCGGAAGTACCGGTAGTAAACAAACCCTGAATGGCTTGTTTTTATGTAATAAACCAGAGCTCTTTTGGTCCGCCCGAGGCGAATTTGAGAGATGGCATTGATTTAACTAACGAGTATAAGAACTAAAAACGAAAAGGCGCCAGGGCGCCTATCCGATATGTTATGCTTTGATTTCAACTTCCACACCACTCGGCAGATCCAGCTTGCTCAGCGCATCTACTGTGCGTGAAGAAGAAGTGTAGATGTCCAGCAGACGCTTGTGCGTAGCCAACTGGAACTGCTCACGGCTTTTCTTATTCACGTGGGGAGAACGCAGAACAGTAAAGATCTTCTTACGGGTAGGCAGGGGAATTGGTCCTGTTACTACTGCACCTGTGCTGCGTACTGTTTTTACGATCTTTTCCGCTGATTTGTCTACCAGGTTGTGATCGTAAGACTGTAATTTTATTCTGATTCGCTGAGACATGTGTGTAAACCCGCTTTTCTTTTGGGAGTGCGAAGGTAAGGAGTTTATGATTATTGCCAAAAGTTTTACGGTTTTTTTCGCTTTTTTTCAGGCAATTATTTTCCACCTCTCTCCTGCCCGAACGCTGTATTTCGTCTCTTTTAATTGACAATCAGTTATTTATCCATTTTTCAGCGCTTTTAGCGGTTTTCAGAAGGTTACACCGGCAAAAATATGAAATGCCTGGCTTCTCCATTTGTCCTGGTTGCTTACATCATTCAGATTGGTCAGTCCCATTTCGTACCGCGCTCCAATGTTGATCAGCGGCAATTGAAGCCACAAACCGCCGAGCAAAGAAAATTCCCCTTTCCGGAAAATGTCGCGGCCCGGCTGGCGCAGGCTGTCCACCTCGCTGTTCATCAGTTGCCCCCATTGAGGCCCCAGTTGCAGTTTCACCCGCTGTGATTGCCCGATATCAATATTCAGCAGGATCGGGATTTTGAAGTAGTTCAGTTTGGCCTTTTTCTGGTCGCCGCCCAGGAATATATCGTCATAGATGTCGGTTTCATCGCTGGTGATCTCGCTGGTAGTCTGGGTAAAGTTGATTTCGGGCTGAATACCGAAGCGGCGGCTGAAATTCCACTGCAGAAAACCTCCCAACATATAGTTATAACGGAAAGACTCGTTGAAGGCCTGGCCTTCGATCTTATTGATATTTACGCCCGCTTTGGCACCAAAGCGGAAAGTCCGTTCCGTGTCTTCATGAAATTTCTGCTGGGCGTTGAGCAGGGCGGGGAAAAGGACAATGGCGGTTAAGGTGATGACAAACAGGCGCATAACAGAGTTTTTGGGATAAGGCCAAAGAGTGTGCCGGGAAGTGTGAATTGTCAATTGTAAATGAGTTTGCGTGAATCGTCAATGGGCAGTCGTGAATAAACAGCCCTTGCCCCCAAGCGCTTCATGGTGCGTCACTGCGGGCATGGCTGTTTACTTATAACTTAATACTTATAACGGCTGTTTTAACCTTACACCCCCAGCCCTACACCTTTAACCATAAAAAAAGGCTCAAGAATGAGCCCTTAACCTTTAATGTGTTTTTCAAGTAGCCTGGACGGCCTTAGGATGATCCTAAAAACGGGTGTGTTTTCAGGAACTATTTCAGCAAACCTGATGCCATATCACCTTCATTTGCTTGATCAGGATTAATTTATCCGCATAAAAAAGGCCGCCCCGGAGGGCGGCCCTATCTGATTTGAATAGTGTCAGATTAAGCGCTCACTTTACCTTTCGCTTTCGCTACTACCTCTTCAGCAATGTTGCTGGGGGCTGGTGCATAGTGAGAGAACTCCATGGTAGAAGAAGCACGGCCTGAAGACAGAGAACGAAGCTGCGTTACGTAGCCGAACATTTCGCTCAGCGGTACTTTTGCTTTGATCACTTCTGCACCTGCACGGCTGTCCATACCTTCCATCATACCACGACGACGGTTCAAGTCACCCGTAACGTCACCCATGTACTGGGCCGGTGTGATTACTTCTACTTTCATGATCGGCTCCAGCAATACCGGCTTGGCTTTGCGTGCAGCTTCACGGAAACCTTGCTTGGCGCAAAGTTCGAATGACATACCATCAGAGTCAACCTGGTGGAAGCTACCGTCGAACAGACGGATCTTCAGGTTGTCAACAGGATAGTTAGCCAATACACCCTGGGTCATTGCAGATTCGAAACCTTTCTGTACAGGCTGGATGAATTCACGGGGAATCGATCCACCTACGATATTGTTCACGAACTGGAAGTTCTTGTCAGGGTTTTCTTTTTGCCATTCTTCGTCAACCGGTCCGAGGTCGAACACGATGTCGGCGAACTTACCACGACCACCGGTTTGCTTTTTCAGCGTTTCACGATGTTCAACGGTTGTGTTGAAGGCTTCTTTATAGGCAACCTGGGGAGCACCCTGGTTTACTTCTACTTTAAATTCACGACGCATACGGTCGATGATGATCTCAAGGTGCAGCTCACCCATACCACGCAGGATGGTCTGACCGGTATCTTCATCTGTATTTACACGCAGTGTAGGGTCTTCTTCTACCAGTTTAGCGATAGCCATACCCATTTTATCAACGTCGGCCTGGGTTTTCGGTTCAACCGCGATAGCGATTACGGGCTCGGGGATGAACATATTTTCCAGTACGATCGGATGGTTTTCGTCGCAAAGGGTATCACCGGTTTTGATTTCTTTGAAACCAACAGCCGCTCCGATATCACCAGCTTCGATGAAGTCGATCGGGTTCTGTTTGTTTGCAAACATTTTCATGATACGGCTGATACGCTCTTTTTTACCACTACGTACGTTCAGTACATAAGAACCTGCATCCAGGTGACCGGAATAGGCGCGGAAGAAGGCCAGACGACCTACAAACGGGTCGGTCATGATCTTGAACGCGAGGGCCGCAAACGGCTCTTTCGGGTCAGCCTTACGGGTGATTTCTTCACCACTGTCAGGATGCGTACCAACGGTATCAGGAATATCCACCGGTGAAGGCAGGTAACGGCAAACCGCATCCAGTGCAGTTTGTACACCTTTGTTCTTAAAGGAAGAACCGCACATCATCGGAACGATAGACAGGTCGATCGTCGCTTTACGGATCGCTTCATGGATCTCGTCTTCGCTGATGCTGTTGGGATCTTCGAAGAATTTCTCCATCAGGGTGTCGTCGTATTCAGCTACGGCTTCTACGAGGCTGGCTCTCCATTCTTCTGCTTCAGCTTGCATGTCGGCAGGAATGTCGATCTCGTCATAAGTCATACCTTCTGTTTCCATGTGCCAGATGATCCCTTTCATTTTGATCAGGTCAACCACACCCTGGAAGTTGTCTTCAGCGCCGATTGGCAGCTGCAGAGGTACTGCTTTGGAACCCAGCATTTCCTTTACCTGCTTCACTACATTTAGGAAGTCGGCACCGGAACGGTCCATTTTGTTTACAAAGCCGATACGGGGTACACCGTAACGGTTGGCCTGGCGCCATACAGTCTCAGATTGAGGTTCTACACCGTCAACCGCAGAAAACAGGGCGATCAGACCGTCGAGTACACGCATAGAACGCTCCACCTCTACGGTAAAGTCCACGTGACCCGGAGTATCGATGATGTTGAAGTTGTATTTCTTGCTGTCACCAGTTACTTTACCCTTATCAGTAGGGAAGTTCCACTGGCAGCTAACGGCAGCCGAAGTAATGGTGATACCGCGTTCTTTCTCCTGCTCCATCCAGTCGGTTGTAGCTGCACCGTCGTGCACCTCACCGATACGGTGAATCATACCTGTGTAGCGGAGGATACGCTCCGTGGTAGTGGTCTTACCGGCATCGATGTGCGCGGCAATACCAAAGTTTCTTTGAAATTTCAAGTCTGCCATGACTAGTTAAATTTGTTGTTTACTTTATTTTTTGTTGTATTGATTGGCCGAATGTTGATCGAAAAACTGAATGCGTTTCAGGCTATTTTCAGTATTGGGGAGGTATATCAGCTAACAAGAAACAGAACACTGCATCCCGGCCGGGGAGCAAAAAAGCTGATATGGTAGATTAGACTCTCATAGACTGCCGTATGGGTAAAATCTCTTTCGCGTCACTTTCGTCCACATCCTTGGTTTCTACCTACGGCGGCGCAAAGGTAGGGATTAATTTGAAAATGCGGAAATGTGTAGATGTGGAAATGTGAATACAAGGAAGTATACGCCTACTTTGTTGAAAATCAATTGGATTAAAAATTATCCTGACTCTGTCCTTTACCCGAACAAATAAGCGATATCTTCTTCGTTCAGCATTTTCACGAATCCTTCGTCTGCTCCTACCAGGTCTTCCGCCAGTTGCTTTTTCTTCTCCTGCAAACGCACAATCTTTTCTTCAATCGTGTCCTTGCAGATCATTTTATAGGCAAATACGTTGCGGGTCTGACCTATCCGATGCGTCCGGTCGATAGCCTGTTGCTGCACTGCCGTGTTCCACCACGGATCAAACAGGAACACATAATCTGCCGCAGTCAGTGTCAAACCTGCATTACCGGCTTTCAGGCTGATCAGGAACAGATGTGTGTCGTTGCCTTCTTCCTGGAAAGCGTTCACCATTTCGGCCCTTTTGGCCGGCGGTGTTTGCCCGTCGAAGTGGTAATATTTTATGCCCTGTCGTTTGCATTCTTCCGCCAGCAGATCGAGCATGCTGCTGAATTGTGAGAACACCAGCGCTTTGTGCGCCGGTAAGATTTGTTTCAGTTCGTCCATTAATACATCTGTCTTCACGGAACCGGCACCAGTGCGTTCTTCTTGCGGCAACAACATGGGCGAATTACACACCTGCCGGAGTTTGAGTATGCCTTGTATAACGGCCAGCTTGCTCTTCGCCAATCCCTGTTGTTTGATATCGAGGAACAGGCTGCTTTTGATCTGATCGCGGATCTGCTCGTACAGTTCGCGTTGCAGGCCTCCCATTTCGCACCATAAAACAGATTCGGTTTTTTCCGGAAGCTCCGTAGCCACCTGTTCTTTTGTTCTGCGAAGAATGAATGGCGCTGTCAACTGACGCAAGGCGCGTATTTTGTCTTCATCGCCGAACCGGTCGATGGCGTCGGCGTATTCACGTTTGAAGAACTCGCGGCTGCCGAACATGCCGGGCAATACCACGTTGAGCTGCGCGTACAGATCGAATGTATTGTTTACCACCGGCGTGCCGCTGAGTGCCACACAAACAGTCACCTGCAGGGCACTTACCGCCTGCGTGATTTGCGCCGATGGATTTTTGATATTATGACTTTCATCGACAATGGCGGTTTCGTAGGAAAATGCCTGGATAGTGCCTGAGTCGGCGCGGAGTGTGCCGTAGCTCGTGATCAGCACCTGCACTTCAGGATCGTCTACCTGTGCGGACTTCCGGTTGGCGCCATGATACACCAACGTGCGGATGCCGGGTGCAAATTTTTCCAATTCCTGCTGCCAGTTATAGATGAGCGAGGAAGGACAAACAATGATGTGCCTGCCCTGCGGGAACTGTTCTACGCGGGAAGCGAGGAAACAAATAGCCTGAAGCGTTTTTCCCAGCCCCATGTCATCGGCGAGGCAGCCACCTGCACCGGCTTCGGCCAATAACCGCATCCATTCATATCCTTTTTGCTGGTAAGGCCGCAACTGCGCCTGCACCTGGGCGGGGACCGTATAAACCAGGTCGTCGCTTTGCTGCCATTGCTGCCAGCGTTGCCACCATTCCTTTTTCATGGAAGGGATCGGTGAAGCTTCTGCTCCGGCTTCAGTTTCGCCGAGCGCCATCCATTTGCTCACGGTCAGCTGGTCACCCTGCACTTTACCATGTTTGACAAGCGGAGCGTATTGTCGCAACCACTCCTCTCCCAGCACACCGAGGCTGCCGTCTTTCAACATCACGGCACGTTGGCCGGCCAGCAACATTTTTTGCAGGGAACCGAGTTCCACTTTTTCCTTGCCGAAACGGATCTCCATTTTCAGGGTCACTCGGGTATCTTCCTCCTGGGTCACTTTGACAAGCGTCTCCACCTGGTGGGTTGAATACCGGAAATGCTTCAGCATGTCCATTCCCAATAATTCAATATTACTTGTGAGCAGTTGGTGATAAGCTTTGAGAAACCACTGCTTCTTTTGCGCATCGGCAAAAGACAGGTAGTAGTAACCGTTTATTTGTTTGGAAAAATTGGCGTGAAGCGATTCGAGCAGCTCCAGGAATTCTTTCTCATGTGTTTTGTCGCGGCGAATGGCATAGGCCACTCCATTCTGCACAATATCCACCTGTTCATGCCACGGGCCTTCTATCACGAAGCCGTCGTAAAGCCATTGCGGCGTCAACATGAGAAAGGTGTTATTGAGTTCGCTGAAGAATACGCGGTTGACCGGTTTTACCGCTACTTCCTGCTGGCCGAAAAGGTTATTGCGGTTAACGGTATAATCCTGCTCGAGCCGGGCGAGCACCTGGCTGGCCAGCTCTTCGGGCCGGGAAGCATATTGGGCCGGATTTTCGGCTGCCAGCCATTCGAGTGTCTGGTAGTCGCGGTACGACAACAGGAAGTATTCGTTACCACTTTCCAGGAGATAGTGGGTACGGAGGAAATCGGTGAGTGGATATACAGCGCCGTTCAGTTCTACCTGGTTGAGCAGTTGTAACGCGCCTGCTTCATCTTTTTTCACCTCAAACTGTAACCGCGGGCGGTAAGTACTGAAGCGGCAGGGTGCGGTGGAATAATGCCGGTTGCCATTGAGTTGTTTGGTATGATACCATTTGGCAACGCCGGTAAAAGGTTTGGCTTTTTCCAGCAGTTGATGGTAATGGCGCAACATGGCCTGCCGGAAGAAATGGTCGTATTGGATGCCGCCTTTTTGTTTGGTATGCCGTTGTTTGATCTCGCGTTTGACCTCGTCGAGGGCCTCGCGGCCAAATTCGCGGAAGAGCTTGAGCATTTCCCTGGGCCATTCGGGAAAGAGGTTGCCGAGGCTGCCGCCCATGTCTCCGACGTCGTATTGCAGACTGGCGTCACCTTTGCGGATGAGCAGGGTCTGCACAAGAATATTATTTTCCAATAACCGATGCGGAGCTAACAGCAGGGCAGGTTTGACAGTTTCCTTCGCGGCCTTCATGGTGATTATTACCCGGATTTTGAACGTACCAATGATATAAAAAGGGCGGCAAACTTAGGACTTACCGGTGAAACGTCCAGCGGCCAGAAGCAAAATACAGGAGAAGAGGGAGGTGAACATCAGTAAATATTTATAAAATGGCTATGGAAATTTTGAAATTACTTTTTATTCGTTGTAATTTCATCACCGGTTCTAATCATTCAATTTAACCCCACTTAAAATCTTACCGGTCATGGCAGTAAAAAAGAAAGCCAAAGCATCTCCCGCAAAAAAGAAAGCGGTGAAAAAAGCAGCGAAGAAAGCCGCTCCTAAAAAAGCAGCTAAGAAAGCGGCTCCCAAAAAGAAAGCAGCCAAAAAGGCCGTTAAGAAGGCAGCTCCTAAAAAAGCCGCCAAAAAGCAGGTTAAAAAGAAAGCAGCGCCGAAGAAGAAAGCCGCTCCAAAAAAAGCAGCCAAGAAAGCGGCTCCCAAAAAGAAAGCAGCTAAAAAAGCCGCTCCGAAGAAAGCGGTGAAAAAGGCAGCAAAAAAGGCCGCTCGCAAAAAAGCAGCTAAGAAGGCAGTTCCTAAAAAGGCCGTGAAAAAAGCGGCTCCGGCTCCCAAAAAGGCTGTGAAGAAGGCAGCGCCGAAACCTGCTCCCAAGAAAGCAGCTCCGGCACCCGCACCAAAGAAAGCCGTTAAAAAAGCAACGCCTGCACGCAAACCGGCTCCGAAGCCGAAACCTGCACCGGCTGCTACTCCCGCAGTGATCGAATTTCCACCCGATGAACCGGTAGTGGAACAAAAGGATATCGTTGATGAGCCCGCCATTGAGGAAACCGATAATGTGGTGGACGATCTGCCCGAGGTTGACGAAACCGTTACCGAAGCAGATGAAAACGAAGAGGACGAAAAGCCTTTCGTTTAATTAACCAGCAACCTTGTTTAGTAAGTACAGGCCCGGAGAGATCCGGGCTTTTTTTATAATGTGAAAATGTGTCCGCTTTGGCGGAATGTGTAAATCTGAAAA